>Ga0308157_10000098_pt1 | contig 358708 bp, 315 predicted proteins | sample PhyBR1_FD_201035 | JGI IMG/M metagenome (GOLD analysis project Ga0308157, IMG submission 201035) | Phyllosphere microbial communities from UC Gill Tract Community Farm, Albany, California, United States - DLSLB.R1 | ecosystem: Host-associated > Plants > Phyllosphere > Unclassified | place...
TGCTCACCCAGGTCACCGACCCCGCCGTTCCGGCGCGGGGGTGGAGCGGGCACCGCGATCAGAACATCGACGTACCAGGAGACGACAGTGGCTGCTTCCACGTGTGACATCTGCGCCAAGAGCCCGCACTTCGGCAAGGCCGTGTCCCACTCGCACCGCCGCACCTCGCGTCGCTGGAACCCGAACATCCAGTCCGTCCGCACTGTGATCAACGGCACCAGCAAGCGCGTGAACGTGTGCACCTCCTGCCTCAAGGCAGGCAAGGTCAGCACGCTCGGTGCCTGAGCGAGACCGCAAGGACTCATTCCACGAGAGCCCTCACCCGTTCGGGTGAGGGCTCTCGTGCGTCCGGGTACCCTCCGAGGCATGACCGCCTCCGCTCCGACCATCCTCGCCACCAGCGCCGGATACCGCCCGCATCCCCGTCTGCGCTTCGGCTTCGGGCCGATGATGGCTCTCGCCGTCGACCTCGGACGTGAACGGACCCGGCCGTCCGAGGGGCCGCCACGGCTCTGCAACATCGGCACCGCGAGCGGTGACGACAAGGGGTTCCAGCGCGACATGGAGGAGGCGGCACGGGAGGCCGGCTACGTGCTGCACCACCTGAGCCTGTTCTCCCAGCCGAACGTCGAGGACATCGAGGCGTACCTGCGCAGCTTCGACGTCATCTGGGTGAACGGCGGCTCCGTGGTCAACCTGCTCGCCGTGTGGCGGGCGCACGAGCTCGACCGGATCCTGCATCGCCTCTGGCAGGACGGGGTGGTCCTCGCCGGGATCTCCGCGGGGTCGATCTGCTGGTTCGAGGGCGGGGTCACCGATTCCTTCGGCCCCGACCTTCAGCCCGTGACCGACGCGCTCGGCTTCCTGCCCGGGGCGAACGGCGTGCACATGGACTCCGAGCAGGGCCGACGGCCGCTGCTGCGACGGCTCGTGGGCGAGGGGACGCTGGGGCCGGCGCTGTGCACCGACGACGGCACGGGGCTGCTGTTCCGCGGCACGGAGCTCGTCGAGGCGGTCTCCGAGGTCGAGGGCGCCCGGGTCACGCGCATCGAGCGGGGGACCGGCGGCGCGGTCGTGGAGACGGAGCTGCCGGTGCGCCTGCTGAGCTGAGGCTCAGGGCACCTCGTGCAGCGCCGCGGTGCCGGGTCGACCGCGCGGCGGTGGGCGCTCAGGGAGCGCAGGACGTGGTCCCGCTCGGAGCCGGGCGCCGCCTCGTCGCTCAGCGGATTGTCGCTGTATCGACGGAGATCGCGTAGTAGCGCTGTGCCGTGACCGCGGTGCCGGTGCCCCTCCGCGATCTCGATCTCGACGAGGTCGCGGAGGGGATGCACCGGATTCGGGCCGATGCGGCCGACGCCGATCAGCTCGCCGTCGGCCTCGGTGGCGGGGCGTTCACACCGCGGCGGCGTCGGCGAAGCTCGCGGTGTCGATGACGGCGCGGAAGTGGACCTGGCCGTCGACCACGCGGTCGTAGGTCGCGTCGGCCTCGTCGACGCAGATCGTCTCGATCTTCGCGGCGATGCCGTGCTCGGCGCAGAAGTCGAGCATCTCCTGGGTCTCGGCGATGCCGCCGATGTTGGAGCCGGCGATCACCTTGCCGCCGCCGATCAGCGCGCCGAAGCCCAGCGCCTGCTTCTCGGGCGGCAGGCCCACGACGGCCATCACGCCGCGCGGTGCGAGCAGCCGCAGGTAGCGGTCCACCGGGATGTCGGCGCTGATGGTGTTGAGGATCAGGTCGAACTCGCCGCGATGCTCGCGGAAGAAGTCCTCGTCGCTCGTGGCCAGCACGCGGGTCGCGCCCAGGGCGAGGGCGTCGGCCTCCTTGCGCAGGGAGCGGGACAGGACGGTGACCTCGGCACCCATCGCGGCGGCGAGCTGCACGCCCATGTGGCCGAGCCCGCCGAGGCCCAGCACGGCGACGCGCTTGGCGCGGCCGTCCACGGTCTCGCCGGCGCCCCAGCGGCGCAGCGGGGCATAGGTGGTGATGCCGGCGCACAGCAGCGGGGCGGCCTGGTCGAAGGGCAGCGCGTCCGGGACCCGGCACACGAAGCGCTCGTTGACCACGACCTTCTCGGCGTAGCCGCCCTGGGTGATGGTGCCGTCGACATCCTTCGCGTTGTAGGTGCCGACGTTGCCCTCGAGGCAGTTCTGCTCCTGGTCGGCGCGGCACTCCTCGCACTGCCCGCAGGAGTTCACCAGGCAGCCCACGCCCACGCGGTCGCCGACCGTCCAGTCGGTGACGTCGGCGCCGACGGCGGAGACGGTGCCGGCGATCTCGTGGCCGACGGTGAGCGGGAAGTGCGCCGCGCCCCACTCGTTGCGGATGGTGTGGATGTCGCTGTGGCAGATCCCGGCGGCCTCGATGTCGATGACCACGTCGTCGGGTCGCGGGTCGCGGCGCTCGATCGTGGTGACGCGGAACGGCTGGTCCGGACCCGTCTTCTGCAGGGCCTTGACGGTGATCGGCATGGGGTTCTCCTCCGACGCGGGGTGCTGGCGCAGATGCGCCGCGGACCAGCCTAGACCCCGTGCGGGCCGTCCCGCTCAGGCGAAGTGGTCGAAGCCGTCGCCGGCGATCGGCGTGCCGTCGAGGGTGACGGCCGGGGTCCCCTCCCCCGCCTCGCGCACCCGACCGATCGCGCGGAACCCGTCGGGCAGCTCGTCCGGCGCGAAGGTCGCGAGCATCGCGTGCTCCTCGGCGCCGTGGAGCACCCACGCCCAGGGGTCCTCGCCGAGCTCGGCGGCGAGTTCCGCGAGGGCCTCGACGTCCGGGACGAGGGCGTCGCGGTCGAGGTCGAGGCCGACGCGCGAGGCGGCGGCGAGGCGCCCGCCGTCGCGGACCAGGCCGTCGGACAGGTCCATCATGGCGTGCGCGGTGCGGCCGGCGCCCCAGCCGAGGGAGAGATCCACCTCGGGGGCGTCGTGGTGGCGGACCAGCGCCGGGGCATCGGGGGCGCTCACCCCGTCCAGGGTGATCCCGCCGTCGGGGTCGACGCGCGCACGGTCGGCGAGGACCAGCGCGAGGCCCGCCGCGGAGCGCCCCAGGTGCTGCGTGCCGATCGCGAGGACGTCGCCGGGGCGGGCGCCGGAGCGGAGCACCGGCGCGGCGCCCGGCTCGAGGGCCCCCATGGCGGTGACGGCGAGCGTGAGACGGTCGGCGCGTCCCAGGTCGCCGCCGACGATCACCGCGCCGTCGGCCGCGGCGCGCTCGGCGAGACCGGCGCTGAGCTGCTCGAAGACGGCCGAGGGCGTCCCGGAGGGCGCGGAGAGCGCGACGACGAGGGCGAGCGGGCGGGCGCCCATCGCGGCGACGTCGGCGAGGTTCTGCACCGCGGCCTTGCGGCCGATCCAGCGCGGACAGGTCGCCTCGGGGAGGAAGTCGTGGCCCTCGACGAGCGCGTCGGTGGTGACGACGAGGCGCTCCGAGGGCAGACGCACCACGGCCGCGTCATCTCCGGGGCCGACCTCGACGTGCTCGCCGACGGGGAGCCGCGGGAGCACGGCGGCGAGGATCGAGGCCTCGGAGAGGCCGGGGCGGGGCTGCGCGGTCACCGGACCAGTGTGCCCGATCGGAGCGGTAGGCTCGGCGGGTGCTTCCTCGTCGTGCCGCCGTGCTCTCCCTCACCGGTCTGCTCGCGCTCGGCCTCGCCGCCTGCGGCACCGTCCGGGTGCCTGCCGGGGAGGCGGCCGCGGACCCGCTGTGCGCCGACGTCGTGCTCGGCGCCCCGCCGCAGGTGCTCGGCATGGACCGGGTGGAGACGTCCAGCCAGGGCACGGCCGCCTGGGGCGAGGGCGAGGACACGGTGGTGATGCGCTGCGGCGTCACGCCGCCCGGGCCGACGACCGAGCAGTGCACCACCCTCGACGACGGCAGCGGCACCGAGGTGGACTGGATCGTGCGCGAGGGCGAGGGCAACACCTTCCTGTACACGACCTACGGGCGGGAGCCCGCGATCGACGTGTCCGTGCCGCGCTCGGCGGCGCCGGATCAGCCCTCCGCGGCCGCGCTCGACCTCACCCAGGTGATCACGCGGAACATCGAGGCGACCACCCGGTGCATCGGCCCCGGGGACGAGGGCTACGAGGCTCCCGAGGGCTGAGCGGGCCGGGTCTCAGCGCTGGCCGAGTCGGCGCGAGGCGGCCTGGTCGACGAGGTCCGCGATCAGCTCGGAGTAGGACAGGCCCATGTTCTCCCAGAGCACCGGGAACATCGAGTACGGGGTGAAGCCCGGCATGGTGTTGACCTCGTTGACGAGGACGCGGTGGTCGGCGGTGACGAACATGTCGACCCGGGCGAGACCCTCGAGGCCGAGGGCGCCGAAGGCGCGGCGGGCGATCTCCCGCGCCTCCTCGAGGACGGCGTCGGGCAGGGAGGCGGGCACGTCGATGCTCACGGTGCCCTTGCCGAAGTACTTCGCCTCGTAGTCGTAGAAGTCGAGGTCGGCGCCGACCCTGACCTCGCCCGGCACCGTGGTGCGGGGCTCGGCGCCGTCGCGACCGGCGAGGACGCCGCACTCGATCTCGCGGGCGATGAGGCCCTCCTCGACGAGGACCTTGGGGTCCTCGGCGAAGGCGGTCTTCATCGCGACCTCGAGCTGCGAGGCCTCCTCGACACGGCTCACGCCGAGGCTCGAGCCGGCGCGGGCGGGCTTGACGAACCAGGGCAGCGGATGGTGCTTCTCGAGGTGGGCGCGGACCCGGTCGGCGCCGTCGGCCCAGCGGTCCTCGTGCACGACGATGCCCGGGGCGCACTCGATGCCCGCCGCGCGCAGCGCGACCTTGGTCGCGGCCTTGTCCATGGCGGAGGCGGAGGCGAGGACGCCGGAGCCGACGTAGGGGAGGTCGAGCATCTCGAGCATGCCCTGGACGGTGCCGTCCTCGCCGTAGGGGCCGTGCAGCAGCGGCCAGAGGACGTCGACCTCGGCGAGGTCCTCGACGCGGCCGTCCCGGAGCACCCGCAGGGCGGTCCGCTCGCCGGGACGGTGGCGGGTCGAGGGCAGGAGCACCTCGTCACCCCCGGATGCGACCTCGGGGGCGCGGCCGTCGACCATGGTCCAGTCCGAGGGGTCGTCGGAGGCGTGGACCCAGCGGCCCTCGCGGGTGATCCCGATCGCGACGACGTCGAAGCGGGTGCGGTCGATCGCGGCCAGGATGCCGCCGGCGGTGATGCACGAGATGCCGTGCTCCCCGCTGCGGCCGCCGAACAGGAGGGCGACGGTGGTGCTCATGGGTCGAGGGTAATCACTCGGGACGGACCGAGCGCGACAGCAGGGCCGTGGTGACCTCGTCGATACGTGCGCCGTGGTCCACCACGGCGACGACGGAGCGGGTGATCGGCATGTCCACGTCGTGGCGTGCGGCGATGTCGGCGACGGCGCGGGCGGTCGCGACGCCCTCCGCGGTCTGCCCCACCTCCCGTGCGGCGGCGGCGACGTCGAGGCCGCGACCGAGCGCGAGGCCGAGCCGGTGATTGCGGCTGAGCGGCGAGGAGCAGGTCGCGACCAGGTCCCCCAGCCCGGCCAGACCCGGGAAGGTCTCCCGGCGACCGCCGAGGGCGACGCCGAGCCGGGTGATCTCCGCCAGGCCCCGCGTGATGAGGGAGGCGGTGGTGTTGTGGCCGTGGCCGAGCCCGGTCGCGGCGCCCACGGCGATCGCGATGACGTTCTTCACGGCCCCGGCGATCTCCACACCGACCACGTCGGTGGAGGTGTAGGCGCGGAGATAGGGCGCACGGCACCAGGCGGCGAAGGTCTCCGCGAGGGCCTCGTCCGGGGCGGCGACGACGCTGCCGCAGGGGCGGCGCTCGGCGATCTCGCCGGAGAGGTTCGGGCCCGAGAGCACGCCGACGAGGTCCCGCCGCGCTCCCCCGCACTCGACCAGGATCTCGCTCATGCGGGCATCGGTGCCGCGCTCGATGCCCTTGGTGAGGGACAGCACGGGCACGGCGGGGAGGTCCGGCCAGGGGCCGAGGGTGGCGCGCATGGACTGGGCGGGGATCGCGACGATCACGCCGTCGGCGCCCTCGAGCGCGGCGGAGGGGTCGGAGGTGCTGCGGATGCTCGCGGGCAGCTCCCGCTCGCCGAGGTAGGCGCTGTTGCGGTGCTCGGTCCCGATCTCGCGGGCGACCTCCTCACGACGGGCCCACAGGGTGACCTCGGCGCCGCCGTCGGCGAGGACCTGGGCGAAGGTGGTGCCCCAGCTGCCGGCGCCGAGGACGGCCAGTCGCGGTGCGCTCATCGTGCGGGCTCCTTCGGGGCGCGGAAGCCGGGCTGGATCCTGCCGATCTCGGGGCGGTGCTCGTCCTCGCGCGGATCGTGGAGGGTCCGGGGCGGGGCGAGGCCGCGCAGCTCGCCGAGCAGGAGGGCGATCCGCGCCATGAGCTCCTCGGTGACGCGGAGGGCGGCCTGGTGCTCGGTCTCGCCGTCGCGGATCGCGACGGTGAAGGGCTCCCCGACGCGCATGCGCACGCGCCTGCCGGGGGCGGGGCGCGGGAAGGGCGAGCCGACGGGCCAGAGCCCTCGACCGCCCCAGGCGGCGATCGGCAGCAGCGGGGCGCCGGTGGTGAGGGCGAGGCGGGCCGCGCCGAGACGGGCCTGCATCGGCCAGAGCGCGGGATCGCGGGTGTAGGTCCCCTCGGGGAAGACCATCAGCAGCTCGCCGCGACCCAGGGCCGCGCGGGCCGCGTCGAGGGCGTCGCCGGAGCGGCTCGTGCCGCGCAGCACCGGGATCTGCCGGGCCGAGCGCAGCAGCGCGCCGAGCACGGGGACGCCGAACAGGGACTCCTTGGCGAGGAATCGCGGAGCGATCCCGGAGGCCTGCAGGAGGTGACCGTAGCCGAAGGGGTCGAAGGCGCTGAGGTGATTGCCGCAGGCGATCACGGGGCCGGAGGCCGGGAGGTTCTCCCGTCCCTCCCACCGGGGGCGCGAGAGAAGCGCGATCAGCGGGCGCAGCGGGAGCTGCGCGAGGTCGATCACGAGCCCTGCCCGGCGGGCGGGGAGGCGGGCGCGGCCCACGTCCCAGCTGCGCAGCAGGGACATCAGCGGCCCGAGGACGGGCCGCGACCCAGGGCGCGGCGGGAGACCTGACCGGTGAGGGAGGCGGCGCGGGGGTCCGCCGCCAGCGCGCGGCGACGGAGCGTGGTGGGTGCCCGGCGGGCGAGGGTGTTCACGGCCGCGGCGTGCATGAGACGACGCGGGGCGAAGGCGAGCCTGCCGCGCACCGAGCGGTACTTCACGGCGGTGGTGACCTGGAGCAGCTCGCCCCCGGGAAGCAGGGCCACCCCGATGCGCACGGTGAGCTTCTCGTCGTCGTCCACGATGAGGGCCTCCGACCCCACCACCTCGCCGGCCACGAACTCCTTCTGCGGCGGCGGGACCATGTCGAACAGGCGCACCGCCTCGTCCCGCAGGGCCCGCAGCCCGCGAGAGCCGAGCGGGGTGTTCTCGTGGGCGAAGATCGCCTCTGCCCACACCCGAGGATCCGTCTCCTCGACCCCGCCGGTCGGGACGATCACGACATCGCAGTAGTCGGGGATCGGGATGTCCCGCAGGGCGAGGGAGCCGGCCGCGCCGGCGCTGGGGGTGCTCATCCCTCTCCCTCCCAGTACTCCGCGCCGAGCGCGGTGAGCTTGTCGCGGAAGGACTCGTAGCCGCGGTCGATGAGGCCGATGCCGCGGATGGTGGAGACGCCCTCGGCGCCGAGCGCCGCGATCAGGTACGAGAAGCCGCCGCGCAGGTCGGGGACCGTGATGTCCGCGCCGTGCAGGGACCTGGGGCCCGAGACCACCGCGGAGTGGTTGTAGTTGCTGCGGCCGAAGCGGCAGGAGGAGCCGCCGAGGCACTCGCGGTACACCTGGATCCTCGCACCCATGTCGTTCAGGGCGCTCGTGAAGCCGAGGCGGTTCTCGTAGACGGTCTCGTGGAGGATCGAGATGCCGTCGGCCTGGGTCAGGGCGACCACCAGCGGCTGCTGCCAGTCGGTCATGAAGCCCGGGTGCACGTCGGTCTCGAGCGCGATCGCGCGCAGCGGGGTGCCGGGGTGGAAGAAGCGGATGCCGTCCTCGCGGATCTCCATCCCCCCGCCGACCTTGCGGAAGATGTTCAGGAAGGTCGCCATCGGCTTCTGCTGGGCGCCGCGCACGAACACGTCGCCCTTGGTCACCAGCGCCGCGCATGCCCAGGAGCCGGCCTCGATGCGGTCGGCGAGGGCCACGTGCTCGTAGCCGCCGAGCTCGTCGACGCCCTCGATGGTGATGGTGCGGTCGGTCTGCAGGGAGATGATCGCTCCCATCTTCTGCAGCACGGCGATGAGGTCCTCGATCTCGGGCTCGACCGCGGCGTTCGTGAGCTCGGTGACCCCCTGGGCCCGGACGGCCGTGAGCAGCACCTGCTCGGTCGCGCCGACGCTCGGGTACTCGAGGTGGATCTTCGTGCCCCTGAGGCCGTCCGGCGCGGTGATGTGGATGCCCATCTCGCGCTTGTCGACGTGCGCGCCGAAGCTGCGCAGCACGTCGAGGTGGTAGTTGATGGGCCGGTCCCCGATGCGGCAGCCGCCGAGGTCGGGGATGATCGCCTCGCCGAGACGGTGCAGCAGCGGGCCGCAGAACAGGATCGGGATGCGGGAGCTGCCGGCGTGGGCGTCGATGTCGGCGACGTGGGCGCGCTCGACGTTCGAGGGGTCCAGGCGCAGCTCGCCGCCGTCGACGTCGTGCTCGATCTTCACGCCGTGGATCGACAGCAGGTTCGAGACGATCCGCACGTCGGAGATGTCGGGGACGGAGCGGAGCACGCTCGGCGCAGTGCCGAGCAGCGCGGCGACCATCGCCTTGGAGACCAGGTTCTTGGCACCGCGGACGGTGATCTCGCCGTCGAGCGGACGCCCGCCGCGCACGTGGAATGTGGAGCTCATGGTGTCCTTGCCTGGAGGAACGGACGTCAGCGCGCCCATATCTGACCGAGTCACCATACCGGAGCGGCCCGCCCGTCCCCGGCGCAGGAGGTCAGGCGGAGTCCGCGGTGCGTGCGGGCAGGGTCTTCGGCATCCAGGAGGGGCGCGTCGCCTCGAAGGCGGTGATGTCCTCCTCGTGGCGGAGGGTCAGGCCGATGTCGTCCAGGCCCTCCATGAGGCGCCAGCGGGTGTAGTCGTCGATGTCGAAGCGGAAGACTGCTCCGGCGTCCCCCGCGTGGACCTGGCGGTTCTCCAGGTCGACGGTCACCTCGGTGCCGGGGGTCTCCTCGAGGATCTTCCACAGCTGCTCGATGTCGTCCTGCGCGAGGATGCCCGCGACCAGGCCCTGCTTGCCGGAGTTGCCGCGGAAAATCTCGGCGAAGCGGGTGGAGAGCACTGCTTTGAAACCGTAGTCGCGCAGCGCCCACACGGCGTGCTCGCGGGAGGAGCCGGTGCCGAAGTCGGGGCCCGCCACGAGCACGGAGCCCTTCGCGTAGGCGGGCTTGTTGAGCACGAACTCGGGGTCGTTCGTGCGCCAGGCGTTGAACAGGCCGTCGTCGAAGCCGGTCTTGGTGACGCGCTTGAGGTAGACGGCGGGGATGATCTGGTCGGTGTCGACGTTGCTGCGGCGCAGCGGGACGCCGATGCCGGTGTGCGTGGTGAAGGCTTCCATGGCGGGCTCCTCAGGCGTGGGTCAGCAGGTCGGACGGGGAGGACAGCGTCCCGCGCACGGCGGTGGCGGCGGCGACGACGGGCGAGACCAGGTGGGTGCGCCCGCCCTTGCCCTGTCGGCCCTCGAAGTTGCGGTTGGAGGTCGAGGCGGCCCGCTCGCCGGGCGCCAGCTGGTCGGGGTTCATGCCCAGGCACATCGAGCAGCCCGCCTGACGCCACTCGGCGCCGAAGGCGAGGAAGATCTCGTGCAGTCCCTCCTGCTCCGCCTGCAGGCGGACGCGGGCGGAGCCGGGCACGACGAGCACGCGCACGTCGGGGTGCTTGGTGCGGCCCTCGAGCACGGAGGCGAAGGCGCGGAGGTCCTCGATGCGGCCGTTGGTGCACGAGCCCATGAAGACGGTGTCGACCGTGATGTCCTTGAGCGGCGTGCCGGGGACGAGGTCCATGTACTCCAGCGCACGCTCGGCGGCGTAGCGGTCGGTCTCGTCGACGAAGTCCTCCGGGGCGGGGACCGCGGCGGACAGCGGCAGGCCCTGGCCGGGGTTCGTGCCCCAGGTGACGAAGGGCTCGAGCTGGTCCGCGTCGATGACGACCTCGGCGTCGAAGGTCGCGTCGTCGTCGCTGCGCAGCGTCCTCCAGTAGGCGACGGCCTCGTCCCAGTCCTCGCCGCGGGGGGCGTGGGGGCGGCCCTCGACGTAGTCGAAGGTGGTCTCGTCCGGGGCGATCATGCCGGCGCGGGCACCGGCCTCGATGGACATGTTGCAGATGGTCATGCGGCCCTCCATGGAGAGCTCGCGGATCGCCTCGCCGCGGTACTCGAGCACGTAGCCGGCGCCGCCGCCGGTGCCGATCCTCGCGATCACGGCGAGGATGATGTCCTTCGCGGTGACGCCCGGCCTCAGGGAGCCGGTGACGGTGATCGCCATGGTCTTGAACGGCGTCAGCGGGAGGGTCTGGGTGGCGAGCACGTGCTCCACCTCGGAGGTGCCGATGCCGAAGGCGAGCGCGCCGAAGGCACCGTGGGTCGAGGTGTGGGAGTCGCCGCACACGACGGTGATGCCGGGCATGGTCAGACCCAGCTGCGGTCCCACGACGTGGACGATGCCCTGGTCCTTGTCGCCGAGGGAATGGATGCGCACGCCGAACTCCTCGGCGTTGCGGCGCAGGGTGTCGATCTGGGTGCGCGAGGTGATGTCCGCGATCGGCTTGTCGATGTCGATCGTGGGGGTGTTGTGGTCCTCGGTCGCGATCGTCTGGTCGATGCGGCGCGGGAGACGTCCCTCCTGCCGCAGTCCGTCGAAGGCCTGCGGGCTCGTGACCTCGTGGAGCAGCTGGAGATCGATGTAGAGCAGATCCGGCTCGCCGTTCTCTCCACGACGGACCACGTGATCCGCCCACACCTTCTCCGCGAGGGTCCCCGCCATGACGATCCTTCCCTGCATCCTTCGTGGGGATGCGTGCTCTGCGCAGCCGCACCCGGTCCTGGGTGCTGGACTCATGGTGGGCCGGTCCACGATGCGATGCACTTGCGTCTCACTCAATAAGACGGCAGTATCGGAGCATGGACAACACCCCGGAGGAGAACGGCAGCGGCGTCGGCGTGCTCGACAAGGCAGCCGTCGTGCTCGGCGCCCTGGAGGCGGGCCCCGCCACGCTCGCCCAGCTCGTGCAGTCGACGGGCCTGGCCCGCCCCACCGCGCACCGACTCGCGGTCGCGCTGGAGTACCACCACCTGGTCGCCCGCGACATGCAGGGCCGCTTCATCCTGGGCCCGCGCCTGGGCGAGCTCGCCGCGGCCGCGGGCGAGGACCGCCTGCTCGCCTCGGCGGGCCCGGTGCTCGCCGCGCTGCGGGACCACACGGGGGAATCCGCCCAGCTCTACCGCCGTCAGGGGGACCACCGCATCTGCGTCGCCGCCGCCGAGCGGCCCATCGGCCTGCGGGACTCGGTCCCGCTCGGCGCGGCGCTGACCATGCGGGCCGGCTCCGCGGCGCAGATCCTGCTCGCCTGGGAGGAGCCGGACAGGCTCCACCGCGGGCTGCTCGGCGCGCGCTTCACCGCGACCCAGCTCTCGGCCGTGCGCCGCCGCGGCTGGGCGCAGTCGATCGGCGAGCGCGAGCCGGGCGTCGGCTCGGTCTCAGCGCCCGTGCGCGGTCCGAACGGCCGCGTGGTCGCGGCGCTGAGCATCTCGGGGCCGATCGAGCGGATCACCCGTCAGCCGGGCCGGCTCCACGCCGCCTCGGTGATGAGCTCCGCGAACCACCTCACCGAGCTGCTGCGGCGCGCCGGGTCCTGATCACTCCCGCTCGATCCACACCGGGGTGTTGGCGTAGCGCAGCACGTTCACGAGCTGGCGCGGCGGGGCGATCCTGCCGCCGCCCCCCTCGGACCGCTCCCCCGCGACGACCATGACGCTCGAGTTCTCGCTGGCCTCGACCAGCTGCTTCGCGCTCTCGGAGGTGGCGATGGCCACGTCCTTGACGAAGACGGAGGGGTGGCTGAGGGCGATGCGCTGCGCCGTCGCGGCCAGGATCTCCTGGGCCGTCTCGGGCGAGGTGCCCGGCCGCACCACCAGGTGGATGTCCCGACCGTAGGCCTCCGCGAGGTCCGCAGCGCGGGTCACCGCCTCGGTCGCGGTCTCGTGGTGGACGAGGCCGACGGGTCCGTCGCCGTCGATGTTCCCTCGCACCACCACGACCGGGCAGTGGGCGCGGGCGGCGAGGGCCAGGCTCTTGGAGCCGACGATGAGCGTCATGAGCCGGCCGAGGCCCCGCCCCCCGAGCACCAGGAGGTCTGAGGCCTCGCTGGCATGGACCAGCACGGGCACCGAGTTCCCGTCGATGACCTCGGTGGTGATCTCGACCTCGGGCGCCCGCTCACGGGCGAGGTCCGAGGCCTCGCGCAGCAGGGTGTCCGCCGCGCTGCGGAATCCGGAGCCCGGCATGCCGGAGACGGGATCGACGTTGACGTCGAGCTCGGTCCACACGAAGGCGTGGACGAGGTGGAGTGTGCCGCCGACGGTGGCGGCGTGACGGGCGGCCCAGCGGACCGCCTGATCGGACTCGTCCGCGTCGAAGACGCCGACCGTGATCCTCGGAGATGCTGTGTGCGTCATGTCACGACGATACTCCGCCGCGGGACCGGATGCAGAAGGAGCCGGCACCAGTGGTGCCGGCTCCTGCTCGTACCCCGTACCGGATTTGAACCGGTGTTACCGCCGTGAGAGGGCGACGTCCTGGGCCGCTAGACGAACGGGGCGGGTGCGGGATCGGTGAGGATCCCGCCTCGTACCCCGTACCGGATTTGAACCGGTGTTACCGCCGTGAGAGGGCGACGTCCTAGGCCGCTAGACGAACGGGGCGCGGACCGCGCAGCGGAGGACCGCTGCGAAGCGCTGGGGTACCAGGACTCGAACCTAGAATGACGGTACCAGAAACCGTTGTGTTGCCAATTACACCATACCCCATGGTGAGAAGCACTTTCCGCACTCTTTCACGTTCCGTTCCCCGGTGGTTCCCGTGGATTCTCCGCGACGTTCTGCGTGCCGTACCGAGGTAAGACTCTAGCGGGTTCTCGCCCCGGACACAAAGCGAGAGGCCCCTTCGGCGCTGTGAGGCTCGGCACCCCGCCCCACAGCGCCGGCGAGGTCAGCTCTCCGCCCGCTCGGCGGCGAGGCGGTCGCGCAGGGAGCGCAGCCGCGCGAGGGACGAGGGGCGGCCCAGCAGCTCCATCGACTCGAACAGGGGCGGGGAGATGCGTCGGCCCGAGATCGCGGCCCGCAGGGGCCCGAAGGCGAGGCGGGGCTTGATGCCCATGTCCTCCACGATCGCTCCGCGCAGTGCGGGCTCGAGCAGCGCCGCGGTGAAGTCCCCCGCGGGCACGGCCTCGACCTCCGTGATGGCTCTGTCGAGCACGGCCACGGGGTCGTCGCCGAGCTTCTTCGTCGCGTCCTCCTGGACCACGAGGTCCTCGTCGGCGGTGAACAGGAAGCCCAGGAGGTCGGGGGCCTCGCCGAGGAGGTTCATGCGGGTCTGCACGAGCGGCGCGGCGGCGACGACCAGGGCGCGCTGCTCGTCCGTCACCGTCTCGCCGAGCACTCCCCCGGACTGCAGGTACGGGATCAGCCGCTCGACGAAGACGTCCTCCGGGAGCAGGCGGATGTGGTCGGCGTTGATGGCGGTGGCCTTCTTGAGGTCCACGCGGGCCGGGTTCGGGTTCACGTCCGAGGCGTCGAAGCGCTCGACGAGCTGCTCGCGGCTGAAGATGTCCTCGTCGGCGCTGAATCCCCAGCCGAGCAGGGCGAGGTAGTTGACCATGCCCTCGGGGACGAAGCCCTGCTCGCGGTAGAGGAAGAGGTCCGCCTGGGGGTCGCGCTTGGAGAGCTTCTTGTTCCCCTCCCCCATCACGTAGGGAAGGTGGCCGAACTCGGGCACCCGCTCGGCGACGCCGATCTCGATCAGCGCCCGGTAGAGCGCGATCTGCCGCGGGGTGGAGGAGAGGATGTCCTCGCCGCGCAGCACGTGGGTGATGCGCATGAGCGCGTCGTCGATCGGGTTCACGAGCGTGTAGAGGGGGCGGCCGTTCGCGCGCACGACGACGAAGTCGGGGGTGGAGCCGGCCCTGAAGGTGATCTCGCCGCGCACCATGTCGGTGAAGGTGATGTCCTCCTCGGGCATGCGCAGGCGCCAGGTGGGCTCGCGGCCCTCAGCCCGCAGGGCGGCCTTCTGCTCCTCGGTGAGGTCGCGGTCGAAGCCGTCGTAGCCGAGCTGCGGGTCGCGACCGGCGGCCCGATGCCGCTCGGCGATCTCCTCGGCGGTGGAGAAGGACTCGTAGATGTGCCCGGACGCCTTCAGCCTCTCGATGACGTCCTGGTAGATGTCGTCGCGCTGGGACTGGCGGTAGGGACCGTCGGGTCCGCCCACCTCGACGCCCTCGTCCCAGTCGATGCCGAGCCAGCGCATGGCGTCGAGCAGCTGATGGTAGGACTCCTCGCTGTCGCGGGCGGCGTCGGTGTCCTCGATGCGGAAGACCAGCTTCCCGCCGTGGTGGCGGGCATGGGCCCAGTTGAACAGCGCCGTGCGCACCATGCCGACGTGCGGGGTGCCGGTGGGGCTCGGGCAGAAGCGGACCCGGACCTCGTCGGCGGGGGTCGAGGCGGGGGCGGGGGTGGTGGTCACGCGGGGATGCTCCTCGGGGGTGGAGGTGGGTGCAGGCTCTGGGCTCAGCGGCGCACGAGCGGGTTGGTCAGGGTGCCGATGCCCTCGATCTCGACGTCGATCCGGGCGCCCGCCTCGACGGTGCGCACACCGGCGGGGGTGCCGGTGAGCACGAGGTCGCCGGGCAGCAGGGTGACGACGGAGGAGATCTCGGCGATCAGCTCGGGGACGCCGCGCAGCATGTCGGCGGTGGAGCCGGACTGGGCGGTCTCGTCGTCGACCCGGGAGGTGATGGAGAGGCCGGCGGGGGACGTGAGATCCAGGTCGGTCTCGATCCAGGGCCCGATCGGGCAGGAGGTGTCGAAGGCCTTCGCACGGAACCACTGGTTCTCGGCGCGCTGGGCGTCGCGGGCGGTGAGGTCGTTCGCGCAGGTGTATCCCAGCACGTGGTCGGCGACCTGTTCGGGGGCGAGGTCCTTGGCCATCCGCTTGATCACGACGGCGAGCTCCGCCTCGAGGCTCACCTCCTGGCTGTAGGAGGGGATGACCACGGGGTCGCCGGGACCGACGACGGCGGTGTTGGGCTTGAGGAAGTACAGGGCCTGGTCGGGCACCTCGTTGCCGAGCTCGGCGGCGTGGGCGGCGTAGTTGCGGCCGACGCACACGACCTTGGAGCGCGGGATGACGGGGGCGAGCAGCCGCACGTCCTCGAGCGGGAGGATCGTCCCCGTGGGGCGGATCTCCGTGTACAGGGGATCGCCGGTGATGCCGTAGACCATGTCCTGGCCGTCCCTGGACTGGACGATGCCGAACATGGGGTCGTCACCGGTGGTGAATCGGGCGATGCGCATGCGCGCCAGTCTAGGGCGTCGGCCCCGCCTCACTCGTTGACGGCGTCGGCGACCTGGATGTCGAGCTGGACGTCACTGCCGTCCACCGAGGCGGCCGTGACCTCCACGTCGATGGTCTCGCCCCCGGCGCTGAGCACGCAGGTGATCGCGGCCCCTTCCTCGGCGGGGAGGTCCTCGGGGCAGGAGACGTCGTCGGGCGCCTGGCCGACGAGCTCGGTCAGCTCGGAGGTGACCTGCTCCTCCACGTCGGCCGCGGGGACCGAGCCGGGGCCGAGCAGGCCGCAGCCGGCGAGCGCGGCGCCTGCGGTCACGAGGACGAGCGAGCGGGCCAGGGTGAGCGGTCGAGCGGACATGGGAGCCTCCGTCTGAGTCATCTGGTGCGTGCTGTGCACCCATCCTCCGGGGGCGGGGCCCGGAGGTCGATGGGGAGGAGTCCCCATGGGTCCCGCCGGGATAGGCTCGCGCGCAGACGGACCGCTCGCGCGACGGAGCGCGGGCGAAGGAGGTGGCGGACCGATGGATGTCGCAGGGAGCGTCGCGCTCGTGACCGGGGGCGCCTCGGGTCTGGGGCGCGCGAGCGCGCAGGAGCTGCTGGGCGCGGGCGCCCGGGTGGTGCTCGTGGACCTGCCCGGCTCCGACGGCGAGGCCGTCGCCGAGGAGCTCGGGGACGGGGCGCGCTTCGTCCCGGCCGATGTGACGGACGAGGAGCAGGTGCGTGCGGCGGTGGCGCTGGCCGGCTCGCTCGGCGCGCTGCGGATCGTCGTGAACTGCGCGGGGGTGGTGCAGGCGCGGCGGCTGGTGGGGCGCGAGGGGCTGATGCCGCTGGCGGGATTCGAGCGGGTGGTGCGCGTGAACCTGCTGGGCACGGTGACGGTGATGGGCGTCGCGGCCGAGGCCATGCAGGCGGTGCCGACCCTGGCCGAGGAGCGCGGGGTGATCGTGAACACGGCCTCGGTGGCGGCCTTCGACGGGCAGATCGGGCAGACCGCGTACGCAGCCTCGAAGGGGGCTGTCGCGGCGCTCACCCTGCCGGCGGCGCGGGAGCTGGCCTCGGCGCGGATCCGGGTGATGGCGATCGCGCCGGGCATCTTCGAGACGCCGATGATGGCAGGGCTGTCGCAGGAGGTCCGCGACTCCCTCGCGACCCAGGTCCCGCATCCGAGCCGACTGGGTCGGCCCGCGGAGTACGCGGCCCTGGTGCGGCAGATCGTGGAGAACCCGATGCTCAACGGCGAGGTGATCCGACTCGACGGCGCGATCAGGATGGGTCCGCGATGAGCGGAGAGGAGGTGGTGCTGCGCGCGCAGCACGGCCTCGTGCGGGTGCTGACCCTGCATCGTCCGCAGGCGCTGAATGCGATCGACGACGAGCTCGCGACCGCTCTCGGGGACGCGGTCGCGGAGGCCGAGGCGGATCCGGGCACTCACGTCATCGTGCTCACGGGGGCCGGTCGCGCCTTCTGCGCGGGCATGGACCTGAAGGCCTTCGCCCGCGGCGAGACGGCCATGTCGCGGACCCGCCCCGAGCGGGGCTTCGCAGGACTGGTGGGGCATCTGGTGTCGGTGCCCGTGATCGCGGCGGTGAACGGGCCGGCCGTCGGCCTAGGGGCGGAGCTGGTGCTCGCGAGCGATCTGGCGCTCGTCGATCCGGGGGCGCATCTGGCGCTGCCCGAGGTGCGCCGCGGGCTGATCGCCGCGGCGGGCGGGGCGATGCGACTGTCCCAGCAGGTGCCTGTGAAGGTCGCGCTCGAGAAGCTGCTGACCGGGGAGCCGATCGCGGCGGAGGAGGCGGCGCGGTGGGGGCTGGTCAACGGTGTCAGCGCAGCGGGCGCGGTGCTCGAGGAGTCGCTCGCGCTCGCGGAGAGGATCGCCGTGAACGCGCCGCTCGCGGTCCGGGCCACGAAGGACCTCGTGCACGCGACGGTGCACGAGGACAGCTGGGGCCGACCGGCCTGGCGCCGGATCCGCGAGTCGCAGCAGCGGGTGTTCGAGAGCGAGGACGCGGCCGAGGGCGCGAGGGCCTTCGCCGAGAAGCGGGAGCCGCGCTGGCACGGTCGCTGAGCCGGCTGGACGATCCCACCCCGACGCCCTATGCTTGAATCATCAACCATGAGAGCGGGGAGCACAGACGGATGAGCATCGATCCCGGATCCATCACCTTCGGACTGGACACCTTCGGCGACGTGACCGTGGACGGGGACGGCGCCCCCGTCGCGCCCGCCCAGGTGATCCGCGACATCGTCGCCCAGGGACAGCTCGCCGACGAGATGGGCATCGACCACTTCTCGATCGGCGAGCACCACCGCCCCGACTTCGCCGTGAGCGCGCCCGACATCGTGCTCGCCGCGCTCGCCGCCCGCACCGAGCGGATCACGCTCGGGACGGCCGTGATCGTGCTGAGCAGCGACGACCCGCTGCGCGTCGTCGAGCGCTTCACCACCCTCGACGCCCTCTCACAGGGGCGGGCCGAGCTCACCGTGGGGCGCGGATCGTTCACCGAGTCCTTCCCGCTCTTCGGCTTCGCGATGCAGGACTACGAGACCCTCTTCGAGGAGAAGCTCGATCTGCTCGTCGCGGCGCTGTCCGGGGAGCCGATCACCTGGTCCGGCACGACGCGCGCACCGCTGAAGGACCAGTCGCTGCACCCGACGCCGGAGCGGGAGCTGCCCACCTGGGTCGCCGTCGGCGGGAGCCCGAACTCGGTGATCCGCACCGCCCGGCACGGCCTGCCGCTCATGCTCGCGATCATCGGCGGGCCCGCGCAGCGCTTCGCGCCCTACGTCGACCTCTTCCACGAGGCGACCGAGAAGCTCGGCGGGCAGCGTCGTCCCGTCGGCGTCCACTCCCCCGGGCACGTCGCCGCGACCGATGCCACCGCGCGCGAGCAGCTCGCCCCGCACTGGATCCACAACCGCAACGAGATCGGCCGCGAGCGCGGCTGGGGTCCCTCGGGGATCGCCGAGTTCGACGCCGAGATGCAGCACGGCGCGCTGTACGCAGGCTCCCCCGAGACGGTCGCGCGGAAGATCGCGCAGACGATCACGACGCTCGGCGTGGACCGCTTCGACCTGAAGTACGCCAGCGGGCCCATGCCGCACGAGCAGCTGATGGAGTCGATCCGTCTCTACGGCACCGAGGTGATCCCGCGGGTGCGGGAGCTGCTGGCGGAGGCGCAGACACCGGAGGGCTCCGCCGTCGACGAGGACTGAGCGCCCTCCCCGCAGGTCACCTCAGCAGGAAGGCGCGGATCCGGAGCTCGGCCTCCCCGCGGGTGATGCCGTCCACCAGGTCGCGGACCAGCGGGTGCTCGCAGCTCGGGTCCGGGGCGATCACCGGGCGGAGATGTCCCCGGGAGTGCAGGAGCATCGGCACGGGCCCAGCGCGCCCGTAGTCCGGCAGCTCGGTCGCGAGGCGCACGGGGTACACCGCGCGGTACGCGTCGTCCCCGAGATGGTCGAGGATGTCGATGACGTGCCGCTCGTCGAGAGCGACCCAGGGCAGGTAGTCCATCCGCCGCTCGGGATCATCCCGGATCGGCATCGTCAAGGACACCCGTGCGTAGTACTCGGTGCCCTCGGGGAGGTCGATCCAGCACAGATCCTCCGAGATCTCCGCATGCCGGAGCTGGTGCGGGGCGAGCTCGAGGACGGGATCCGGGAGGTCGAAGGCCAGGACGGGCCAGGGCCGGTCCCTGGTGCCGTCGGTGCCGCGGTGGGTCACCGCACAGGAGGGACAGTCGACGTCGATGCCGGACATCAGGGGCTCCTTCGGGAAGGTCTGGGGAGGATCTCCAGCACGCTAGGCTCCGCGCGACCGCGCCGCGGCGGCTCCTCGCCCGATGTGGACGGCGGGGCGATGGGGAGGAACGGGGGCCATGGACGCTCCGAGGGCTCCGCGGGGGTCCTCGGGTCGGTGAAGCCGTGCGTGCGGGCGGCTACCCTGTGGGCGGACCAGTCCGGACCGAGGGGGACGACATGACCGAGAGCCCAGGATCGCCTCAGAGCACGCGCGAGCGCCGGATCGCGACCGCGGCAGCGGCTCTTGCGCGACACGCCGACCCCGGTCCCACCGCTCTCGGCAGCTTCACCGACGAGCAGCTCATGGTGCTTCACGGATCGAGCGAGGCCCCGGCTCTCCTCACCCCCTGGCTGGACCGGAGCGCGGGGAGCGACGCCGAGCGGGAGCTGGTCCGCTCCTCGGCGGCACGCGGACTGCTCGCCGGCGGCGGAGTGGCCCCGGAAGGCACGCTCGCCTCCGTCGAGGGGCGCGAGCCCTTCGGGGACGCGGAGGATCTCCTGCCTGCGGCGCTCCCGGCCGGGATCGTGGGACGCCGGGTGTACTCACGACGACGCGTGACCCTCACCGATCTCGATGATCCGGCACGCGGTGCGATCCAGGCCTTCGCCGATCTCGACGGGTCGGTGATGCAGGAGCAGGTCTCCGCCCGCGGCATCCACCACTTCACGATGAGCACTGCGGACAGCGCCGCCCGGGTCCAGGCGCTCTGGGCGCTGGGCGCGCCGGAGCAGACCGGAGCACGACCCGAGGCGACCGGCCCGGAGGTCCGCTCCGGCACCTTCGAGGAGCTCCTCGCCGACGGAGAGCTCGGGGCGGTCCTCGCACGCCCGTCCCGGAGGCTGCAGGTGCTCATCGAGGACCGCGCAGAAGGAGAGCGCCGGGTGCTCTGGGTGGTGCACGACGGCAGCACCTCGGTCGCGCTCCAGCCCTCGGACGCGTCGTCGGAGGACCCCTCCCTGGAGAGCGCGGTCCTCGATGCCGTGCGGGTGGGGCCGGAGAGCCTCCTCGCCCAGCTCACGGAGTTCCTCCGCGCGAGCTGACCCGAGATCGGGAGAGTCAGCCGAAGAGCAGGTCCCCGACGCCCTCGACGGCCCGCTGCGGCATGTCGATGATCGGGTCGAGGATCGGCACGGCATCCCGGATGGCCTCGCTGCCGTCCGCGAAGAGGTCCTCGGCCCCGCCGAGCACGACATCGGTCCCCTCCCGCAGCCCGCCCCACCCGGTGAGCTGCTCGACGATGACGCCGGGCCCCTCCAGGAGCGCGCGGGTGGGGGAACCGCCTCCGAGCCCGTCAGGATTGTGTGCGGCCGCGACGGTCAGGGCGTTCCACGCGATGTCCAGCCCCCCGGTCACGATGCCGCCCGCGCCTCCGACGATCTTCGTCACGGGGTGCGGGATCATGCCGACGGCCGTGAACGCCATGTCCAGCCCGTTGATGCCGTAGGTGATCCCTGCATCGAGCACGCCGAACAGATCGCCGTCCTGGAACGCCTGGAGCCCGTCGTACATCGCGATGCCCATGGTGGCGGCATCACCTATCAGGTTGAGCACATCGCCGGCAGTGCCGAGATCGAACATCCCGGCGAGGTCGATCGCCGAGGTGACCCCGGCGAAGATGTCCAGACCCAGCAGGCCGTCGTCGCCGAGCAGGTCCCCCCAGAAGCCGTCGCTCTCGAGCGGCTCGTACTCCTCGAGCCAGCTGCCGATGGTGTCCCAGAGCGACCCCCCGCCGTCGCCGTCGCTGGCCTGGTCCTGCTCCTCGGCCTCGCGCTGGAGCTCCTGGAGCCGCCGCCGCAGATCCTCGAGCGCCTCCTCGATGCGCTCGCGCACCCTGTTCTCGAAGTCGTCCCGGAAACGGTCGGCGTCGGGGCCGATCCAGGTCGCCGTGCGCACCACGATGCCCAGACGGAGCGACAGCCCCTCGAGCCGGCTCGCACCGGTCCCCGTCAGCTCCGCCTGCGCCCGCAGCGCCTCCGTGTCAGCCCCCAGGAATGTCATGGTCCCCCGCCTCGCCCTCATGCCGTGTCCGTGCTCGAAGCCTAGACAGCGCACCGTCCGCGCGCGATGGGGAGCAGTCCCCATCGCCGGGGCCGCCCGGGGAGGTGCGGCATCATGGAAGGGTGTCGACTCCTCGTCCCAGCACCCCGGCCGTCCTGTTCCGAGCGCCCGCACGTCCCTGGGCGTTCGCCCTCGCGCTCGTGCTCGCCGTCGTGGTCCTGCTGCCCCTGGCCGTCCTGCTCGGCGCGCTGGGGACCACCTCCGGCTCCGGGACCGGGACGGTGCTGGGAATCGGCGGGGGGCTGGTCGTCCTGCTCCTCGGCGGCGTCCTCGTCGTCTCGGCGCGTCAGCGGTTCTCCGTGACGACGGCGGGGATCGAGGTCGTCTCGTACCTGAGCACGCGCCGTCTGGCATGGCCGCAGATCCGGCTGGTCCGCGTGGGGCCCGCGACCTTCTTCGCTCCGCGCGCCACCGAGATCGTCCTCGCCGACGGATCGACCGTGCGCCCGCTCGCGACCTCCATGAACTTCGCCCTGTGGCGCGGAGAGACGCCTCTCGCCCATGGCCCTGACGGGACGTCCCCGACCCGCTGCACCCTCGCCGCGATCGACGCGCACCGGCGATACCTCGCCGGGGAGCTCGGGCGATGACGACGCTGACGGCCGCGGAGGCCGTCGCCGCCCGTCGTGCGCACCAGGAGCGGGCCGATGCGCTGACCGCCGCGCACCGCGAGCGGAGGCGGCGGGGCGAGAAGCATGCGGTCGAGGACTTCCTGTTCACCTACTACCCCTTCTCGCCCGCGCGGCTGCGGCGCTGGCACCCGGGGTGGCGGGTGGGCTACGAGGCGGCGGCCGACGTCGATGCCGCCGGGCATCCGCTCATCGCGGACGTGGACGAGGCGGGGCGTCGCTCCTGGTACGTGGACTCCCCGGGGCCCGGCGCGGTGCGGCGGGCGGACGTCGAGCGCTATCTCGCCGAGCGGGCCGACGCCTTCAGCTTCATGACGCGGCTGCTGCGGGCCTCGACGCTCACGCGTCGTCGGCCCGAGTTCGGCTGCTTCGGGCTCCACGAGTGGGCCATGGTGCACCGGGTCCCCGAGAGCGCTCAGCGCCACGAGGACCTTCCCCTGCGCCTCTCCCCCGCCGAGACCGACGCCGTCGTGGAGCGGGAGAACCTGATCTGCTCGCACCTGGACGCCTTCCGCTTCTTCACCCCGTCGGCCGCGCCGAGGAACGCTGTCGAGCCCACGCGCGCGACCCAGGTCGAGAACGACAACCCCGCCTGCCTGCACGTGGGGATGGACCTGTACAAGTGGGCCATGAAGCTCACGCCGCTGCTGCCCTCGGCGCTGGTGCTGGACTGCTTCGAGCACGCCCGCGCCACCCGGGTGCTGGACATGGAGGCGAGCCCGTACGACGTGCGGCCGCTCGGCTACGGGGTGGTGCCGATCGAGACCCCGCGGGGGAAGGCGGAGTACGTGCGGAGGCAGCGGGGGCTCGCCGAGGGCGCGGACCTGCTGCGCGAGCGGATCCTCGCCGAGGTGGAGGGGCTCGGGGCGAGAGCGCCGCGCTGACACGCGCGGAGGGCCGGCACCCACGTGGGTGCCGGCCCTCACGACGGGCGTGCTCGCTCAGGCGGCGGCCGCCTCCTCGTAGGCGCTCTGCGCCTCGGCCCCGAAGTACGGGCCGTACATCACGTTGGCCTGCCCGTTGTAGCCGAAGCTGTTCACGGAGTTCTGCGCCCCGTCACCGAGGAACCAGGGACCGCCGGAGGAGCCGCCGGTCATGTCGCAGGAGATGCCCTGCGAGAGGGTGCCGCCGATGGTGTCGTCGCTCGCCGTCCCGGAGCAGGACTCGAGGGACTCACCGTCGAAGGGCGCGGCGGCCGGGTAGCCGTAGGCGGTGTAGGACGCGCCGCGCTCGCGGTTGAAGGCGATCGAGGTGGAGCCGACGGCGGACTCGAGGGTCGCGCCGCCGCTCTCGGGCTCGACGGTCGCGAAGGCGACGTCGTAGCTGATGTCCTCGGAGGAGACCCACTCGTCGGTGGAGACGATGTCGGTCGCGGCCCAGGTGCCGTAGGGCGCCTCGCCGTGGTCGTATCCCGGCACGAAGACCCAGTTGGTGGCCCAGGTGCCGCCCTCGTTCACGCAGTGACCGGCGGTCGCGACGGTCGAGCCGTTGTCCGAGGCGACGGCATTGCCGGAGCAGACGTAGTCCTGGCCGCCCTGGGTGAAGAAGACCTTGCCGACGGTGTCCTGCGCACCGGCGGCCGCCGGGGCCGCCTCGGCGGCGGGAGCGGCGCCCTGGACGGTCAGGGGCTCGCCCTTCTCGACGTCGGCGGCGGAGGGGGTGCCCTCGGGGGCGAGCCCGTCAGCCGGGACGGCGGCCTCCATCCGCTCGGAGGTCCAGTACTCATGCGCACCGGTCTGCGCGGAGGAGGAGAACGCGGTGCGCTCGGCATCGGAGCCGTCCGCGGTGGCGGCGCCGGCGCCGCCGACGGCCAGGCCCGCGACCAGGGCGGCGCCGCCCAGGAGTCGGGTGCAGCGGCGGAGAACGGTGGAGTGCGTCACGGTGGTGCCTTTCGACAGGGGACACGGGGGTGGGATGGCGACCCCGAAGGGTCGTGACGGCACGCTATGACACGTGATGGAGGTCACCGGACCACGCCGATCCCAGTCGTCCGCATCTGCCCGATTCGCCGCGGGTGCCGCTCACTACTCGTCAGTAGCATCCTGACCACTGGACGGACTCCGGGGGTCACCGTCGTCCTCGCAGGCCATGGACGGGTCCCCAGCGACCTCGCCGGGGGCGCCATCGGACCACGTCGATTCATTATCACGATCCGGTAACGATCGCTGGAACGGGCTGGGCCGGGCGGCGGCGCGGGCGGTCTCGTCCCAGTGCTCGCGCGCCCCCTCCCCCGACTTCTCGGCGTCGGTGAGGGCGGGGTCCTCGGAGCGTCGTGCGGGCATCGGCGTCCTTCCGTCGGTCGGGGCTCCGAGGGTAGTCCCCGCCGACCGGTGCCGGCCCTGGGGCAGACTGGGGGCATGCCGATCCTGACGCCGTTCCTGCCCCCGCGCACCGCCGAGAACGCTCAGGACGCGATCGTCGACGGCTTCATCGCCGGACAGGAGGCCGTGGGCCGCACGCTGTACCCCCATCAGGAGGAGGCGCTGCTGGCGATCGCGGCCGGGGACCACGTGATCGCGGCGACCCCCACCGGCTCGGGCAAGACCACGATCGCCTACGCCGCGATCTTCGCGGCGATGGCGCGGGGCGAGCGCTCCTACTACACCGCCCCCATCAAGGCGCTGGTGAGCGAGAAGTTCTTCGATCTCGTCGCCCAGTTCGGCGCCGAGAACGTGGGGATGATGACCGGCGACTCGGCCGTGAACCACGACGCGCCGATCATCGTGTGCACCGCGGAGATCTTCGCGAACCACGCCCTGCGGGACGGGCCCGGTTCCGACGTCGGCCTCGCGGTGATGGACGAGTTCCACTTCTACGGCGACTCCCAGCGCGGCTGGGCCTGGCAGGTGCCGCTCGTGGAGCTGCCTCGCTGCCAGTTCGTGCTGATGAGCGCGACGCTCGGGGACGTGTCGTTCTTCGTGGAGGATCTCGAGGAGCGCACCGAGCGCGATGTCACCGTGGTGGCGGACGCCCCGCGCCCCGTGCCGCTGGACTTCCGCTGGTCGCTCGAACCGCTGCCGGACACGATCTCGACGATCCTCCAGGACCGCGACGCCCCGGTGTACATCGTCCACTTCACCCAGAAGGACGCCCTCGAGCAGGCCCAGGCGCTGCAGGGCGGGAAGATCCTCTCCGGCGAGGAGAAGGAGCGGATCCGGGAGCTGATCGGCGACTTCCGCTTCTCGAAGGGCTTCGGCCAGATCCTCTCGCGCCTGGTGCGCGAGGGCATCGGCGTGCACCACGCAGGGATGCTGCCCAAGTACCGCCGCCTGGTCGAGAAGCTCGCGCAGTCCGGGCTGCTGAAGATCATCTGCGGCACCGACACCCTCGGCGTAGGGATCAACGTGCCGATCCGCACCGTGCTGCTGACGGGTCTGGCGAAGTTCGACGGCACGCGGATGCGCCTGCTGAACGCCCGCGAGTTCCACCAGATCGCGGGCCGGGCGGGCCGGGCCGGGTACGACACCGTCGGCCATGTCGTGGTGCAGGCCCCGACCTGGACCATCGAGTTCGAGCGCGAGCGGGCCAAGCAGCGCGCCCGAGACGAGGCCGGCAAGGCCCCGAACAGCGCCAAGAAGCGCAAGAAGGAGCCGAAGCCCCGGATCCCCGAGGGGGCGGTGAGCTGGTCCGAGCCGAACCTCACCAAGCTCGTCGAGAACCCGCCCGAGGCGCTGCGCCCGCATCTGCGGATCACCGCCTCGATGGTGCTGGCGCTGATCGCCCGGCCCGGCGACGCGATCGCCGCCGGGCGCCACCTGATCATGACCAGCCACCAGACCCGCGCGCAGAAGCTGAAGCTGGTGCGGGAGGCGGTGGAGATCTTCCGCGGCCTGCGGGAGGCGGGGATCATCGACGTGCTGGAGGAGACGGACCACCTGGGCCGACGCTTCGCGCTGGTCGAGGACCTCCAGCTCGACTTCACGATGAACCAGCCGCTGGCCCCCTTCGCGATCGCGATGATCGACTCGCTCGACGAGGACTCCGAGACCCTCACCCTCGACACCGTCTCCATCCTCGAGGCGATCCTCGAGGACCCGCGCCAGATCCTGCTCGCCCAGCAGAACGCCGCCCGGGGCGAGCTGCTCGCCGAGCTCAAGGCCGACGGGGTCGAGTACACCGAGCGGATGGCGCGTCTGGACGAGGTCACCTGGCCGAAGCCGCTCGAGGAGGATCTCGAGGCCGCGCTCGAGATCTACGCCCGGACCCGTCCGTGGGTGCGCGCCGAGGACCTCTCCCCCAAGTCCGTGGTGCGCGAGATCCACGAGACCGGGCAGACCTTCAGCGAGTTCGTGCAGCGCTACGGCCTGCAGCGCTCCGAGGGGATCGTGCTGCGCTATCTCTCCGACGCCTATCAGGCGATGCGGCGCACGGTCCCCCAGGACCTGCGCACCGAGGAGCTCGAGGACATGATCGAGTGGCTCGGCGTGCTCGTGCGCGGCATCGACTCCTCCCTGCTGGACGAGTGGGAGGCGCTGACCCATCCCGAGGATCCGGGCGACGGGGCCTCCGAGATCCGCCCGACGACCCCGCGCGGGCTCTCCGCCCAGACCAAGGTGCTGCGCACCATGGTGCGGGCCGCGATGTGGCAGCGTGTGGAGCACTTCGCCTTCGAGCGCGAGGAGCGGCTCGCGGAGCTCGACGGCGCCTCCGGCTGGGACCGGCGGCGCTGGGCGGAGGCGATGGACGCGTACTACGACACCTATGACGAGGTGGGCATCGACGGACCGGCCCGCTCTCCGCAGCTGCTGCAGATCACCGAGGAGTCGCGGCTGTGGAGGATCCGGCAGGTGCTCGACGACCCCGACGGGAACCATGACTGGGCGATCGAGGCGGAGCTGGACCTCGAGGCGACCGACGAGGCCGGGGAGCCCGTGCTCGAGATCGTGCGCGTCGGCGACATCGCCGAGCGCTGAGCCCGGGCACGACGACGGCCGATGCCCTGGCAGGGCATCGGCCGTCGTCCGTGATCAGCGGAGCGTCACAGGGGGTTCGTCTCGATCCGCTTGAGCGGGTTGGTCTCGATCCGCTTCTGCGGGTTGGTCTCGATCAGAGGATTCGTCTCGATCCGCTGCGGGTTGGTCTCGATCAGAGGATTCGTCTCGATCAGCGGATTGGTCTCGATCCGCTGGATCGTGACCGCGGCCTGGGGGTTGGTCTCGATCCGCTGCGGATTCGTCTCGATCGCGGCGGCGGCGCCGGCACCGGCGACGCCGAGCGCGCCGGCGAGAAGCAGACCGGCGGCGAACCTCGCCGCTCGACCCGCACGAGCGACGCGGGGTGTGGTGGGGGACGGCGAAGGACTGAAGCTGATCACCGGACGGATCCTCTCGGTGGCGACGGGAGCGGCGGGGACGAAATGTCCGCTTGGACCAGAGTACCGTCTATGACCGCAATCACAAGAGGTGACGCGCATGTCGTCCGCCGCGCCGATCCCCTCGCCCTCGCCGACGTGAGCGCTTCGCGCGACCGGGGCCTCGGCGATGCTCGACGGACCTCGTCGCGACGAGGTCCGCGGGGTGTCATGCCGGGGCGTCGAGCTCCAGGTCCACCATCAGCTCGGCGGCGATCGTCTCGAGCGCCTCGCGCACGTCGGCCTCGTCGGACTCGACCGGGAGCCGCAGCTCCGCCTCGGCCTCGAAGAGCATGCCGCCGCCCTCCGGGGCCTCCCGGGTCCAGGAGCGGAGGCCGTCGATGGTCGCGCCCTGGGAGCGCAGCGCGGTGGTGACCTCGCGGATCATGCCGGTGCGGTCCTGTCCCAGCAGGTGCAGGCGCAGCGCGCGGGCGGGGCCGACAGCGGCAGCGCCCTCGGCGGCCGTGGCCTCGACACGGAGACCGACCTCGGACTCGAGGTCGCCGAGCGCGGCGAGGAAGGCCTGGACATCCCCGTCGGGGAGGTCCACCTGCACGATGCCGGCGAACTTCCCGGCGAGCAGGGCGAGCTGGCTGTCCACCCAGCTGCCGCCGTGCTCGTCGACGGCGGAGGCGAGGGCGGCGACGAGTCCGGGGCGGTCGTCCCCGAGGGCCGTGAGCACGTAGGTCGTCATGGGCTCAGGGTAGCGCTCCACGGTGCGGAGAGCTGCTCAGACGCCGGACTTGTACAGCCCGTAGGTGTAGGCGTCGTAGATCGCCTCCCAGGAGGCCTCGATGACGTTCGGGCCCACGCCCACCGTCTGGAACTCCAGACCGCGGCCCGAGGTGCGCACGAGCACCCGCACCGTCGCGTCGGTGCCGTGCTGGGAGTCGAGGATCCGCACCTTGAAGTCCCGCAGCTCGAACTCGTCGACCTCGGGATGACGCTCGCGCAGCGCCTCGCGCAGGGCGAGGTCCAGGGCGTTGACCGGGCCGTTGCCCTCGGCGATCGCGACCTTCCGCCGGTGCTCTCCCCCGCCGTCGGCCCGCAGCTTCACGGTCGCCTCGGTCTCGAGGGTCCCGTCGCGGCCGAGCTGGGAGGTGGCGCGCCAGGACTCGACGACCGAGTAGCTCGGCACCCGGCCGAGCTCGTCGAGGACGAGCAGCTCGAAGGAGGCGTCGGCCGCCTCGTAGGAGTAGCCGGTCGCCTCGCGCCGCTTCACGGTCTGCGCGAGCCGGGAGAGCATCTCCGGCTCGCCGGCGAGGTCGAAGCCGAGCTCGCGCCCCTTCAGCTCGATCGAGGCGCGACCGGCCATGTCGGAGATGATCATGCGCATGTCGTTGCCGACGGCGCGGGGATCGGTGTGCTGGTACAGATCGGGGTCCACCCGGATCGCGCTCGCATGCAGACCGGCCTTGTGCGCGAAGGCGCTCGCCCCCGCGTAGGGCGCGCGGGGGCCCACCGGCATGTTCACGATCTCGCCGATCGCGTGGGAGATGCGGGTGGCCTCCGCGAGGGTCTCCTCCGGCACCAGGTCCATCCCCATCTTCAGCTGGAGGTCGGCGAGCAGCGTGATGAGGTCGGCGTTGCCGGTGCGCTCCCCGTAGCCGTTCACGCAGCCCTGGACGTGGGTGATCCCGGCACGGACGGCGGAGATCGCGTTGGCGACCGCGCAGCCGGAGTCGTTGTGGGTGTGGGCCCCGAGCCGCGCCTCCCCGGCACCCGCATCGTCGAGGCGCGCACGGAGGTCCTCGATGATCTCGGTGACCTGGTGCGGGAGCATGCCGCCGTTGGTGTCGCACAGGACGAGCGCCCCTGCACCGGCGGAGTGGGCGGCCACGAGCACGGAGGTCGTGTACGCGGGATCGTGGAGGAAGCCGTCGAAGAAGTGCTCCGCGTCGACGAAGACCTCGCGGCCGAGCCCCACCAGGTGCGCGACCGTGTCGCGGACCATGGCGAGGTTCTCCTCGGCGGTGGTGCGCAGCGCGCCGGTGACGTGGCGCAGGTCGGACTTCGCCACCAGCGTGATCGTCGGCGCGCCGGAGTCGACGAGCGCCTTCACCTGCGGGTCCTCGGCGACGTCGACGCCGGCCTTGCGGGTCGCGCCGAAGGCGGCCAGACGCGCGCTGGTCAGCGAGAGCTCGTCCGCGGCGCGAGCGAAGAACTCGGTGTCGCGCGGGACCGCGCCGGGCCAGCCGCCCTCGATGTAGGTCACGCCAAGGTCGTCGAGGTGGCGGGCGACGGCGAGCTTGTCGGTCACCGAGAGGGTGAGGCCCTCCTGCTGGGAGCCGTCGCGCAGGGTGGTGTCGTAGAGGTGGAAGGCCTCGATCGGGGGCGTGGTCATGATCTGCTCACACCAACCGGGTCAGCCAGCCGTGGCGATCCGGGATGCGCCCGTACTGGATGTCGGTGAGCTCCTTGCGCAGCGCCAGGGTGACCTCGCCGGACCCGCCGTCGCCGACGGTCCACGAGCCGGTGCGGGAGCGGAACTCGCCGATGGGGTTGATGACCGCGGCGGTGCCGCAGGCGAACATCTCGGTGATCGTGCCGGCCTCGAGCTGCTCGGCGACCTCGCTCATCACGAGCTTCTGCTCGTGCACCTCGAGACCGCGATCCTCCGCGAGGCGCAGGATCGACTGCCGGGTGACGCCCTCGAGGATCGAACCGGTCAGCGACGGGGTGAGCAGGCGGCCGTCGTCGGTGATCGCGACGACGTTCATGCCGGAGAGCTCGTCGATGCTGGTGTGGGTCTCGGAGTCGAGGAAGAGCACCTCGTCGGCGCCGTTCTCGGCGGCCTCGCGCTTGCCCAGCAGGGAGGAGGCGTAGTTGCCGCCGCACTTCGCGGCGCCGGTGCCCCCGGCGCCCGCCCGTGCGTACTCGTCCGTGATCCACACGACCAGCGGCTGGACGCCCCGGGGGAAGTAGGGGCCGGCCGGGGAGGCGATCACGTAGTAGTCGACGGCGTGCGCGGCGCGCACCCCGAGGAACTCCTCGCTCGCGAACATGAAGGGGCGCAGGTAGAGCGACTCCTCGCTCGTCGCCTCCGGCACCCAGGGCTCGTCGGCCGCGACCACGGCCTTCAGCGAGGTGAGGAAGTCCTCCACCGGCAGCTCGGGCAACGCCAGTCGGCGCGCCGAGCGCTGCAGGCGCGCGGCGTTGGCCTCGGGGCGGAAGGTCCACACGGAGCCGTCGGCGTGGCGGAACGCCTTGAGTCCCTCGAAGATCTCCTGGCCGTAGTGCAGCACCGCGGCGGCGGGCGAGAGCTGGAGCGGGCCGTAGGGCACGACCTCGTCGTCGCCCCAGCCGCCGTCGACGGTCCAGCGGGCGCGGGCCATGAAGTCGGTGTAGTGCTGGCCGAAGCCGGGGGCGGCGAGGATCTGGGCGCGCTCGTCGTCGCCCACGCGACGGGTGGTGCTGGACTGGGGGAAGGCGAGTGCGCTCACGGGGATCTCCTCGGCGGGGGTCGGCAGGGTCAGTGTCTCAGGTGCGGGGGCTCAGCGCCCGGCGATCGCGGCGACGAGGTCGTCGCCGATGCGGGTGGTGCCGCGGGAGGCGAGGGACGCATCGGCCGCGCGGGCGGCGAGGTCGTTCTCGACGGCGGCGCGCACCGCGGCGGCGGGCTCGACGTGGCCGAGATGGTCCAGCAGCAGCGCGACCGAGAGCACCGTCGCGGTGGGATCGGCGAGGTCCTGGCCAGCGATGTCCGGGGCCGAGCCGTGCACGGGCTCGAACATCGAGGGGAACGCCCCGGTGGGGTTCACGTTCCCGCTCGCCGCGAGGCCGATGCCCCCGCCGATGGCGCCGGCGAGGTCGGTGACGATGTCGCCGAAGAGGTTGTCGGTGACGATGACGTCGAAGCGGGAGGGGTCCTGGACGAGGTAGATCATCATCGCGTCAACGTGGGCGTAGTCGACGGCGACCTCCGGGAACTCGGCGCCGACCTCCTCGACGATGCGTCGCCACAGGTGCCCGGCGTGGACGAGCACGTTGTGCTTGTGCACGAGGGTGAGCTTCTGCCGACGCGCCCGGGCCTGCTCGAAGGCGTAGCGGGCCACTCGCTCGACGCCGACGGCGGTGTTCAGGGACACCTCGGTCGCGACCTCGAGCGGCGTGCCGGTGCGCATCGAGCCGCCGTTGCCGACGTACGGCCCCTCGGTGCCCTCGCGCACCACGAGGAAGTCGACCTCGCCCGGCTCGGCGAGCGGGGTCGCCACGCCCGGGAACAGGCGCGTGGGGCGCAGGTTCACGAAATGGTCGAAGCCGAAGCGGAGCTTGAGCAGCAGGCCACGCTCGAGCACGCCCGAGGGGACGCCGGGATCGCCGACGGCGCCGAGCAGGATCGCGTCGTGCTCGGCCAGCGACGCCATGTCCTCGTCGGTGAGGGTCTCCCCCGTGCGGTGCCAGCGTCCCGCGCCGAGGTCGTAGGCCGTGGTCCGGACCTCGACGCCGGCGGGCTCGAGGGCGGCCCGCAGGGCGCGCAGGCCCTGGGGGACGACCTCCCTGCCGATGCCGTCGCCCTCGATGACGGCGAGGTCCAGCGTGGACGGGGCGGGGGTGGTGCTCATGGGGTGGTGCTCCTCCTCGGAGGGGTCAGTAGACGAGGTCGACGGCGTGGATCGAGCGCGCGTCGATGGTGGCGCCGAGCTCCTCGGCGAACTCGCGGTCGACGGACTCGTCGAGGTCGAGGACGACGAGGGCCTCGGCCCCGATGGACCGCTTCGCCCGGGAGACCTGCATCCCGGCGATGTTGATGCCCGCCTCGCCGAGGCGGGCGCCGTACTTGCCGATCAGGCCCGGCCCGTCGTCGTAGCGGATGATCAGCAGGTGGTCGCTCAGCGGCACGTCGAGCGCGTGGCCGAAGACGTCGATGAGCTTGTGCTCCTGGTCGACGCCGCTGAGGGTGCCGGAGACCGCCACGACCTGGCCGTCGCGCAGGGTGCCGCGCAGGGTCACGACGTTGCGGAAGCGCTCGGCGGACTCGTCGGTCACGAGCTGCACGGCGATGCCGCGCTCCTCGGCAAGGACCGGGGCGTTGACATAGCTGACCTGCTCGGTGACCACACTGCGGAACATGCCGCGCAGCGCGGAGAGCTTCAGCGCGGTGACGTCGCGGGAGGCGATCTCGCCGTGCACCTCGATGTCGAGCACCTCGGGGGCCTCGCCCGCGAGGACCGTGAACAGCTGGCCGAGCCGGTCGGCGAGGGCCACGCCCGGTCGGACCACGTCGTCGATCGCGCCGCCGGCGACGTTGACCGCGTCCGGCACGAGCTCGCCCGCGAGCGCGAGACGCACGGACTTCGCCACGGCCACGCCGGCCTTCTCCTGCGCCTCCGCGGTCGAGGCGCCGAGATGCGGGGTGAGGGTCAGGTTCTCGAGCGCGAGCAGCTTCGCGGCGGTCTCGCTCTTCACCGGCGGCTCGGCGGAGTACACGTCCAGCGCCGCACCCTCGATCTGCCCGGTGGTCAGCGCCGTGTACAGCGCCTCCTCGTCGATCAGCCCGCCGCGCGCGGCATTGACGACGTGCAGGTTCGGCTTCGCGAGCGCGAACTGCTCGGCGCCGATGAGGCCGGTGGTCTCGGGAGTCTTGGGCATGTGCACGGTGAGCACGTCGGCCTCGCGCATGAGCTCGTCGAGCTCGACCACGCGGGCGCCGAGCTCGGCGGCCCGGGCGTGGTTCACATAGGGATCGTAGGCCAGGAGCGACACGCCGAAGGGGCGCAGCCGCTCGGCGACGAGCTGGCCGATGCGACCGAAACCGACCACGCCGACGGTCTTCTCCAGCAGCTCCACGCCGGTGAGCTGCTTGCGCTCCCAGCGGCCGCCCTTCACGGACGCATCGGCCCGGCCGATGTTGCGCAGCGAGGCGAGGATCAGGGCGACCGCGAGCTCCGCGGCGGAGACGATGTTCGAGGTGGGGGCGTTGATGACCATGACGCCTGCGGTGGTGGCGCCGGCGACGTCCACATTGTCCAGCCCCACCCCGGCCCGGGCGACGACCCGCAGCCTCCTCGCCGCGGCGTAGACCTCGGCATCGACCTGGGTGGCGGAGCGGACCAGGAGGGCATCGGCCTCGGCCACGGCGGCCAGCAGCGCGGGACGGTCGGTGCCGTCCACGCTGCGCACCTCGACGTCGGGGCCGAGGACCTCGACGGTGGCGGGCGACAGCTCCTCAGCGATGAGCACGACAGGACGCGTCACGGAATCTCCTCCGGTACGGATGGCGGTCGTCGCACACGCCCTCGGGGGCGACGGGTTTCAGAGGACACAGTAGCCCCGTGTCCGCCATGCGGGAACGCGGGTCAGGATTCGAGATGGCAGGACGACGGCGGCGGGAGCACCCCGAGGGTGCTCCCCCCGCCGCGGAGCCGACCGGGTCGGGTCAGCGCGCGGCGCTGCCCTCGACGTAGTCGGAGTCGACCGACTGCGCGCTCCAGGAGAACATCTTGCGCAGGTCCTTGCCGACCTTCTCGATGGGGTGCTCGGCCTCGGTGGCGCGCAGCTGCGTGAACTCGACGGCGCCGTTGTCCTGGTCGTCGATGAACCGCTTGGCGAAGGCGCCGGACTGGATGTCGGCGAGGATCGCCTTCATGTCCGCCTTGGTCTGGTCGGTGATGACGCGCGGGCCGGAGACGTAGTCGCCGAACTCGGCGGTGTCGGAGATCGACCAGCGCTGCTTGGCGATGCCGCCCTCCCACATGAGGTCGACGATGAGCTTGAGCTCGTGGAGCACCTCGAAGTAGGCGATCTCGGGCTGGTACCCCGCCTCGGAGAGGGTCTCGAAACCGGCCTGGACGAGGTGGCTCATGCCGCCGCACAGCACGGCCTGCTCGCCGAAGAGGTCGGTCTCGGTCTCCTCGGTGAAGGTGGTCCTGATGACGCCGGCGCGGGAGCCGCCGATGCCCTTGGCGTAGGAGAGCGCGAGGTCCCAGGCCGAGCCGGTCGCGTCCTGCTCGACGGCGACGATGTCCGGGATGCCGCGGCCGGCGACGAACTCGCGACGCACGGTGTGGCCGGGGGCCTTCGGGGCGATCAGCAGCACGTCGACGCCCGCGGGGACCTCGATGTAGCCGAAGCGGATGTTGAACCCGTGCGCGAAGGCGAGCGCCTTGCCCTCGCTCAGGTGCGGCTCGATCGAGTCCGCGAACACCTTCCGCTGGTCCTGGTCGGGGGTGAGGATCATGATCAGATCCGCCCACTCGGAGACCTCGGCGACGGAGCCGACGGTCAGGCCCTCCTCCTGGGCCTTGGCCGCGGACTTCGAGCCGTCGCGCAGGCCCACGCGGACCTCGACGCCGCTGTCGCGCAGGTTCAGCGCGTGGGCGTGGCCCTGCGAGCCGAAGCCGACGACCGCGACCTTCTTGCCCTGGATGATGGACAGGTCGGCGTCGTCGTCGTAGAAGATCTCTGCCACGGTGTGCTCCTTCGATGGTTGCGTGGTGGACGTCGAAGCGATCGTATCGCCCCTCGTCCTGCGATATGAGAAACGGTCTTGCTATTCGGGCGGTCGTCGGGAGCTCAGGAGAGCAGGGCCCGATCGGTGATCGCCCGGCCGCCGCGGCCGATCGCGACCTCGCCGGACTTGACGATCTCGCGGATCCCGAACTCCTCGAGCATGCCGAGCAGGGCGGAGAGCTTGTCCTGGGTGCCGGTCGCCTCGATGGTCACCGAGTCGGAGGCGGCGTCGACGACCTTGGCGCGGAACATCTGCACGATCTCGAGCACCGGGGTGCGGGTCGAGCTGTCGGCGGTGACCTTGATGAGGATCAGCTCGCGCTGGACCGTCTGGCGGGGGTCGAGCTGGACGATCTTCAGCACGTTCACGAGCTTGTTGAGCTGCTTGGTGATCTGCTCGAGCCGGTGCTGCTCGACGTCGACCACCACGGTGATGCGGGAGATCTCCGGGTGCTCGGTCGGTCCGACCGCGAGCGAGGAGATGTTGTAGCCGCGGCGGGAGAACAGCGCGGTGACGCGGGTGAGCGCACCGGGCTTGTTCTCCACCAGCACCGAGAGGGTCTGGCTGTTCGGCGTCATGACGTAGTCGGTGGTCCCCGTCGGGGCCTGCTGCTGGTTCGTGGTCATGCTCAGATGTCCCTCTCCCACTCGGGGCTCATGCCCTGGGCGATCTGGATCTCGTCGTTGGAGACGCCGGCCGGCACCATCGGCCACACCATCGCGTCGGCGCTGACGGTGAAGTCCACGACCACGGGGCGGTCGTTGATCTCCATCGCCTGACGGATCGTCTCGTCGATGTCCTCGTCCCGCTCGCAGCGCAGACCCACGCAGCCGTAGGCATCGGCGAGCTTGACGAAGTCGGGGATGCGTCGCGAGCCGTGGCCCGTGTTCAGCTCGGTGTTCGAGTAGCGCTGGTCGTAGAACAGGTTCTGCCACTGGCGCACCATGCCCAGCGAGCTGTTGTTGATCACCGCGACCTTGATCGGGATCTCGTTGATCACGCAGGTCGCCAGCTCCTGGTTGGTCATCTGGAAGCAGCCGTCGCCGTCGATGGACCACACGGCCTTCTCCGGCATGCCCACCTTCGCGCCCATCGCCGCGGGCACCGAGTAGCCCATCGTGCCCAGGCCCCCGGAGTTGATCCAGGTGCGCGGGTTCTCGTACCGGATGAACTGGCTGGACCACATCTGGTGCTGACCCACGCCGGCCACGAAGATCGACTCCGGACCGGAGATCGCGCCGATGCGGGAGATGACCTTCTGCGGGGCGGTGAAGCCGTCCTCCGTCTCCGTCCAGCCCAGCGGGTAGTTGTCCCGGAGCATGCCCAGGGTGCTCCACCAGCCCTCGTAGTCCCGGGTGTCGGACTCGGCGAGGCGGGCGCGGAGCTCGTCGGTCAGGGCGCGGGCGATCTGCCCGGCCTGGCCCACGATCGGGACGTCGGCGACGAGGTTCTTCGAGATCTCGGCGGGATCGATGTCCGCGTGGATGATCTTCGCGCCCGGCGCGAAGGAGTCCAGGCGGCCGGTGACGCGGTCGTCGAAGCGGGCGCCGATGTTGATCAGCAGGTCGGAGCGCTGCAGCGCGGAGACCGCCGCGACGGTGCCGTGCATGCCCGGCATGCCGAGATGGCTGGGGTGCGAGTCCGGCAGCGCGCCGCGCGCCATGAGCGTGGTGGCGAAGGGGATGCCGGAGGCGTCGACGAGCTCGCGCACCTCCTCGCTGGCGTCGCCGCGCAGCACGCCGCCGCCGAGCAGGAACACCGGGCGCTTCGCCTCGAGCATGAGGCGCACGGCCTCGCGGATCTGCTTGCCGTGCGGTCGCGGCTCGGGGCGGTAGCCGGGCAGGTCGAGGGTCTCGGGCCAGACGAACTCCATCATGTCCTGCTGGGCGTCCTTGGTGACGTCCACGAGCACCGCGCCCGGACGGCCGGTGGAGGCGATGTGGAAGGCCTGCTTGATGACCTTCGGGATCTCCGCGGCGTCCTTGACCAGGAAGTTGTGCTTCGTGACGGGCATCGTCATCCCGACGATGTCCGCCTCCTGGAAGGCGTCGGTGCCGATGAACATCGAACCGACCTGGCCCGTGATCGCGACCAGCGGGATCGAGTCCATCTGGGCGTCGGCGATCGCGGTGATGAGGTTGGTGGCGCCGGGTCCGGAGGTCGCCAGGCACACGCCGACCTTGCCGGTCGCGTGGGCGTAGCCGGAGGCGGCGTGCCCCGCGCCCTGCTCGTGGCGGACCAGCACGTGGCGGAGCGTCTTGGCATCCATCAGCGGGTCGTAGGTGGGCAGGATCGCGCCGCCGGGAAGGCCGAAGACGACCTCTGCCCCGGCATGCTCGAGGGACTCGACCAGCGCCTGCGCGCCGGTCATCTGCTGTCCGGTCATCGGAACTCCTTCGTCGTCTCGGACGGTGGGCGGGGCGGTGAACTGGTGCGCCGCGCTCCTCCCGTCATGACCGCCCTGAAGCCGGGCACGAAAAAGCCCCTCCGCCAGGGACTCGGGGAGGGGCGCGGTTGACGTCTCGAAGCGACGAGTGGGCGTCAGCCGCGCTCGGTAACTACGAGAAGGATCGTCTGCATGCGCCCACCATAGGCCCCGGGGCAGGGCCCGGGCCACCTGTCCGGATCGCGAGACCCCGCGGGCACCGGACCGGCCGCCGCGACCCGACGGGGCCGCCGGTCAGCGTCCCGCCGGCCGTCAGCGGCGGAGTGGTGACGTCAGAGGACCCGCGGGCCCGGTATACGGGGCTCGCGGGTCCTGTGACGTCACTGCTTCCGGGAGCTGCCGTCGGGCTCGCGCTCTGCCGAGGGCCCGCGCGGTCAGTCCAGCGGGCGCCGGGTCGCGCCGTAGGTGGCCGAGCGCACCAGGTGCGCGTAGACCTTGAGGGCCTGGGACACCTGGCGCTCGCGGTTCTCGGGACGCCAGGGCAGCGGCCCCTTCGCCTCACGGCGGCGGGCCAGCTCGTCCTCGGGCACGTCGAGCTCGAGCAGGCGCTTGTCGACGTCGATGATGATCCTGTCGCCGTCCTCGATGAGGCCGATCAGCCCGCCCTCGGCCGCCTCCGGGGAGATGTGGCCGATGGACACACCGCTGGTGCCGCCGGAGAAGCGGCCGTCGGTGATGAGCGCGCAGGTCTTGCCCAGGCCCCGCCCCTTGAGGAACGAGGTGGGGTAGAGCATCTCCTGCATGCCGGGACCGCCCTGCGGGCCCTCGTAGCGGATGACCACCACGTCGCCGGCCTTCACGGTCTTGTCCAGGATCTTCTGGACCGCCTCCTCCTGGGAGTCGCACACCACCGCGGTGCCCTCGAAGTGGAAGAGGTCCTCGGTGACGCCGGCGGTCTTGAACACGGCGCCGTCGCGGGCGAGGTTGCCCTTGAGCACGGCGAGGCCGCCGTCCTTGGTGTAGGCGTGAGGGACGGCGCGGACCACGCCCTCCTCACCGTCGAGGTCGAGTTCGTCCCAGGTGTTCGTGGTGGAGAACGCCTGGGTGGTGCGCACACCGCCGGGGGCGGCGTGGAACAGCGCCTCGGCCTTCTTCGAGGCCTTCCCGCCGCGCACGTCCCACTCGTCCAGCCAGGTGGAGAGGTCCCGGGAGTGGACGGTGTGGACGGTGTGGTCCAGCAGCCCGGCACGGTCCAGCTCGCCGAGGATCGCGGGGATGCCTCCGGCGCGGTGGACGTCCTCGACATGGGCGGTGCCGTTGGGGGCGACCTTGGACAGGGTCGGCACCGAGCGGGAGATGCGGTCGATGTCGTCGAGGCCGAAGTCGACCCCGCCCTCGATCGCGACGGCGAGGATGTGCAGGATCGTGTTGGTCGAGCCGCCCATCGCCACGTCCATGGCCATCGCGTTGGAGAACGCGGCCTTGGTCGCGATCGAGCGCGGCAGGACCGACTCGTCGTCCTCCTCGTAGTAGCGCCGGGCGAGCTCGACGACCTTCCGCCCCGCCTCGAGGAAGAGCTCCCTGCGGAAGGCGTGGGTGGCCAGGGTGGTGCCGTTGCCGGGCAGGGAGAGGCCGAGGACCTCGGTGAGGCAGTTCATCGAGTTGGCGGTGAACATGCCCGAGCAGGAGCCGCAGGTGGGACAGGCGTTCTCCTCGACCTCGGCGAGCTGCGCGTCGGTGATCGAGTCGTTCGCCGACAGCGACATCGCATCGACCAGGTCGAGGCGGTGCTCGGTCACGCCCTCGACGGGCTTGCCCGACTCCGAGGGGCCGCCCGAGACGAAGACCACCGGGATGTTCAGGCGCATCGCGGCCATGAGATGACCGGGGGTGATCTTGTCGCAGTTCGAGATGCACACCAGCGCATCCGCGGTGTGGGCGTTGACCATGTACTCGATCGAGTCGGCGATGATGTCGCGGCTCGGGAGCGAGTAGAGCATGCCGCCGTGACCCATCGCGATGCCGTCGTCGACCGCGATGGTGTTGAACTCCTTGGAGATCCCGCCGGCCTCCTCGATCGCGCTCGCGACCAGGTCACCCATGTTCTTGAGGTGGACGTGACCGGGGACGAACTGCGTGTACGAGTTCGCGATCGCGATGATCGGCTTGCCGAAGTCGCCGCTCTTCATGCCGGTCGCGCGCCAGAGGGCGCGAGCGCCGGCCATGTTGCGGCCGTGGGTCGAGGTGCGGGAACGGAGCTGAGGCATGGCCTCACTGTACGCCGGTATGCGAGATGCCGATGTCAGCATCCGGACGGCGGACGGGGATCACCGCGCGGCCGAGACGGCCCGTGCGACCGGGTTGTCCATCCTCCCGGCGAACTGCAGCGAGGAGGCCTGGTCGCCCAGGTCCACCATCTGCAGGGTGTTGCGCAACTGCAGGCGGTTCAGGCACGAGTGGGCGAAGGAGCCGGCACGGAGATCCACGTCCCCGGCGAGACCGCGGGCGAGGTCAGGATGGTCCGCCTCGTACTCGTCGAGGACCTGGGCGACCTGGCGCCAGAAGCGGTCGGCGGGCAGGATCCCGTCGGCGTCGAGGATCCCGGCCAGGTGCCGCAGCACCCCGTCGAAGACGTCGGTGAAGATCGACAGCGCCTTCTCCTCCCCCGGCACCACGGCCCGCACCCGCTCCATCCCGCTCGGCAGCGCGCGGTGTCCCACCACGGCCATCTCCTCGCCGATGTCCTTGTAGAAGGTGCCGACGACCTGCTGCTCCCGCACGCGCAGGATGAGGTTCTCGCCGTGGGGCATGACCACCACGTCGTGAGCGAGGAGCAAGTGGAGAAGCGGCCGCAGGTAGGCGCGGAGGTATCCGGCGAGCCACTGCTCGGGCGGCAGGCCCGAGGCGCGCTGCATCGCGGCGGCGCAGGAGCGGCCCTCGTGGTCGCGGTGCAGCAGCGCCGCCATGGTGAAGGCCCGCTCCCCTGGCGCGAGCTGCGCGGTGGGGCTCTCGCGCCACAGCGCCGCGAGCATCTTGCGGTGCGCATTGCTGCCGCGGGTGCGGTGGTAGGCATCGCCCGTGTACCCGATCGCCGCCCGCTCGCGCAGCACGCGGAAGCCCTGGGCGGAGAGCTCGGGATCCTCCGCGATCAGCGCCGCGAGCCAGTCGTTGATCAGCGGGGTGTCGCGCATGTAGTGCGGCGACAGGCCGCGCAGGAAGCCCATGTTCTGGATCGCGAGGGCGACCTTGACGTAGGGGGCGCCCTCTCGGGTGCGGTTGTAGAAGGTGCGCAGGGACTGCTGGGGCTGCATCTCGTCACCGCCGGCGCCGAGGGGCACGAGGTCGCCGCGGGCGATGTCCGGGGCGAAGGTGATCGGCAGGCGGTGCGCGGCCTGCCAGGGGTGCAGAGGCATCAGCAGGTACCCGGCCGGGTCGAGCCCGCGGTCCGCGAGCCGCTCGGCGAAGGCGCCGCGCTCCTCCGCCGACAGCGACCAGGCGGCGTGGTCCTCCTCGGTGAGCCCTTCGCCGAGGGCGAGGTGGCCGTGCTCGCGGCGCACCGCGACCCACTCCAGGCGGGTGCGGCGACCCTGCTCGGGGGCGTAGGCGCGATAGTCGGGCAGGGAGAAGCCGATGCGGCCGTTGTTGGCGAGGAAGCCGGGATGCCCCTCGGTCATCGCCGCCTCGACGCCGGGAAGGTCCGCTTCCAGCAGCTCCTCGGCCGACGGCCGCTCGCCGCGGCGGGCCCCGTCGAGGGTCGCGCAGCGCGCCGCGAGGGTGGAGGCGAGCTCCTCGAGATAGATGGACAGCAGCTCCTCCGGCACGCCGAGGACGTCCTGCAGCTCGGCGACGAGGACCTGCACGTCCAGCGGGGTGGGGGCGGCCTCGTCGGTGCGGGCGATCGAGGCGGGGTCCACGAGCCAGTGCTCGAGCGGGAGCACCCGGGCGGTGAAGCGGTAGCGGACGTCGGCGCCGGGGACGGCGAGCACGTACGCGCCCTCGCCGTCGGGCTCCGGGGCGAGGACCCGTTCGTGGGAGAGCTCGGCGAGCGCCTTGGCGATCAGCTGACGGTGGGCCTGCTCGGCGGTGTCCGGGCGGAGGTGGGCGGTGGGTGTCGTCCCGGGGCCGAGGGGCGAGGCGGCGAAGTCCGCGCGGGTGCACACGCTGAGCGCGGCGCGCTTGGTGCCCTTCCCGTCGGGGATCTCCACGTGGCGCAGCACCCGGAAGCCGGCCGCGGCATTCTTGGTCAGCACGGCGCGGTTGCGCTCGTCGGGCTCGACGACCACGCGGGCGGCGCCGCGCTCGTGCAGGCACCAGGCGATCACCTCGCCCATCACCGCGGAGGTGAGCCCGTGCTCGGGCTCGGCCTGCGGCGGGGCGATGAGCAGGTGCATGCCGAGGTCGCCGGGTTCGGGCGCGAGCAGGCCTGTGGGCAGCAGCTGCGCGGGGTCGTAGGTCTCGACGTAGACCAGCGGTGCGCCGTCGCGGGTGCCGAGCCAGCCCTGCTCGTGCTCGGAGCCGGCGACCTGCTCGAGATAGGTGCGCACCTGCGCGGGGCTGTGGTCCGTCATGCCCCAGAAGCGGGCGCGCTCGGCGGTGAGCCAGGCGTGCAGGAGCTCGGCGTGGCCCGCGGGGTCCAGCGGGGTGAAGGTCAGGTCCATCGGATCTCTCCTGGTCAGTGCGCGGCCGGCAGGCCGAAGGTCTGGAAGGCGATGCGGCGTTCGATCGGGTAGGGCTCGCGACCCGTGACGGCCGCGAGCACCACGGAGGCGCGCCAGGCGCCGAAGCCGAGGTCCGGGCCGGTCACGCCGTGGGTGTGCTGCTCGGTGCCGAGCACGTGGAGGCGGCCACGGTCATCGACCGTGTAGTCGCGGGAGACGTCCAGGCGTCCGGCCTCGTCGTACCGGACCCTCGCGCCGAGCGGGGCGAGGAGGTCGGCATCGCGGGGGCGGTAGCCGGTCGCGGCGACCACGGCGCCGGTGCGGTGCTCGGCCGTCTCCTCCGTGAGGGAGTGGGCGAGGTCCAGGACGATCCCGTCCCCGTCCTCGCGGGCGTCGGTCACCGCGGTGGAGGTGAGCAGGCGCGAGGGCAGCTCGCGGCCGCCGGAGGTCAGTCCGTAGAGCAGCTCGTGGATCTCGTCGATCAGGTCGGCGCTGATGCCCTTGTGCAGGGCGCGCTGCTCGCGGGAGAGGCGGTCCCTCACGCTCTCGGGCAGCGCCCGGTGCAGGTCGGTGTACTCCGGGGAGGTCATCTCGAGGGTGAGCTTGGTGTACTCCATCGGGAAGAACCGCTCCGAGCGGGTCACCCAGTCCACCTGCATCCCGCGCGGCGCGGCCTCGGCGAGCAGGTCGCGGTAGACCTCCGCGGCGGACTGGCCGCTGCCGACGACCGTCACGGAGCCGGCTTCCAGCAGCTCGTCCTTCCGCTCGAGGTAGTGGGCGCTGTGCAGCACGGGCGCTCCCCCGTCGGCTCCCACGAGGTCGGCGAGCGCCGGCGGGAGGTGCGGGGCAGTGCCGAGCGCGAGCGCGACGTGGCGCGTGCGCAGCTGCTCGACGCCGGTGGCGGCACCGTCGGCGCCCAGCACCTCGAGGGTGACCAGCAGGTGCTCGCCCTCCTCCTCGACGGCGACGGCGCGACGGCGCCAGCGCAGCGAGTCCAGCTGCGCGGCGACCCAGCGGCAGTACTCGTCGTACTCGCTGCGCAGCGGGTAGAAGGACTCGCGGACGTAGAAGGGGTAGAGGCGCCCGGTGGCCTTGAGGAAGGCGAGGAAGGAGCAGGGAGAGGTGGGGTCCGCCATCGTCACGAGATCAGCGAGGAAGGGGACCTGCAGCGTGGCGCCCTCGATCATCACCCCGGGATGCCAGGAGAAGCCGTCGGACTGGTCGACGAAGACCGCGTCGAGGTCCGGCAGCGGCTCGGCGAGGGCGGCGAGGCCCAGGCCGAAGGGGCCGATCCCGATGCCGACGAGGTCGTGGACGTGCTGCCGGGCGGCGGCGCTCATCGGGCGCCCTCCGTCGCGGCGAGACGGGAGCCCGCGAGCAGGCCGCGTCCGGTCGCGCGGACCAGGTCCAGCACGGCGGCGACGTCCAGCGGCGTCGCCTCGGGGTTCAGGAGGGTGAGCTTGAGCCAGGGGGTGCCGTCGATCGTGGTGCGGGCGACCATGGCGCGGCCGGAGTGGAACAGGATCCGGCGGATCAGGGGCTGCAGCGCATCGGCGCGGGCGTCGTCGAGCCCTTCCGGGCGGAAGCGGAAGATGACGGTGGAGAGGTCGGTGGTGCCCAGGACGTGCAGGTCGGGGTCCTCGGCGAGCATCTCGCGCACCTCGTCGGCGAGGTCGCAGACGGCGTCGACCATGTCCCCGATCGCGTCGGGCCCCAGCGAGCGCAGGGTGGTCCACAGCTTCAGGGCGTCGAAGCGCCGGGTCGTCTGGAGGGACTTGTCGACCTGATTGGGCTCGGCGTCCTCGGAGGCGGCCTCCGCGGCGGGGTTGAGGTAGTCGGCGTGGTGCGCGGTCGCGGCGAGGTCCGCGCGCTCCCGCACGATCAGCGCACTCGAGGAGACGGGCTGGAAGCAGGTCTTGTGGTAATCGACGGTCACGGAGTCGGCGCGCTCGATGCCGTCGAGCAGGCGGCGACGGGTGCGGGAGAGGAGCAGGCCTCCGCCGTAGGCGGCGTCGACGTGCAGCCAGGCGTCGTGGGCGCGGACGGCATCGGCGATCTCGGGAAGGGGGTCGATGATGCCGCGGTCGGTGGTGCCGGCGGTCGCGACGACCGCCATCGCCCGCTCACCAGTCTCCGCGAGGGCGGCGAGCGCCGTGCTCAGCGCCGCGACGTCCATGCGCCCCGCGGCGTCGACGGGGACGGTCAGGACGGCGTCCTCCCGCAGGCCGAGCAGCGTCGCGGCGCGGGAGACGGAGAAGTGGGCCGCCTCGGTGGAGAGAACCCTGAGACGCGGCAGCAGGGCGGCGCGGTCCTCCCCCGCGGCGCGCTCGGCGCGGGCACGGGCGAGGAAGAGGGCCTGGAGGTTGGACTGGGTGCCGCCCGAGGTGAACACGCCGTCTCCGGCAGGGAAGCCGATCCGTCCGGCGGTCCAGCGCACGAGCCGCTGCTCCATGAGGGTCGCGACGAGGGACTGGTCGTAGGTGTCCACCGAGGTGTTGATCGCGGCGAGCATCGCCTCGGCGGCCACGGCCGGCAGCACCACCGGGCAGTTGAGGTGCGCGAGATAGGAGGGGTGGTGGAACCAGACCGCATGGCCTGCGTACAGGGCGTCGGCCTCCTCGAGGGCGGCGGCGTCCCCCACGCCGGGGCCGTCGAGGTCGGCGGCGTCGACGAGGCGCTCGAGGTGGCGGCGGTCGGGCCCGACGGAGGGGGCGCGCACGGTGCGGAACCGCTCGGCGACATCATGGGTCACCTGGCCGAGCAGCTCCTCGTAGGCGTCGGCGGTGCGGGCGGTGAGCAGTCCGGTCCCGGCCCGGTCGGTGCGGCCGGCTGCCGGGGCGGGGCGTGTCGCGAGTGATGCCATGGGAGGACCTCCTGGGGCGGCGAGCCGTCCGGACCCACCGAGTAAGGATTGCCTACCCTAAGGAAGTGTCGGTCGCGGTCCGCAACCCCGCGAGCCGTTCGCATGAGAAGCGCCACGAAGGCCCGGGATCGGGCAAAAGCCGTGGACACAGGCTCGTGGACGTGCTGTCCCGACCGCTCCGTGATGGGCAGGTGTCCGTCACCCGTGCTCATGACGAGGGGGCGTCCCGGAACGGCCGGGACGAGGGCTCAGACCCCGGCCGGACTGCGCTCCGCCCTCGGATCCACGTCGCCCTCGCCCTCGGGACCCTGGGACCAGTCCCCGTAGGCCGTGGACCCCATGGGCGAGGCGAGGTCCGCGTCGTGGTGATCGGCGCGGACGGGGAAGTCCGGGTCCTCGGCGAGCTGGCGGTGGAGGTCGGCCAGACGCAGCTCCTCGGTACGGGTGCGGAGCCGCTCGGCGGCGACCTGCGCCTCGGTGGGCTCGTGCGCGCCCATGCCCACCTGGAGAGCCGGATCGACCTCGGTGAGGGCGCCGACGCTCACGCGATAGCGGTGGCGCAGGATCTCCAGGCGCAGCACGCGGGCCAGGAAGTAGATGCCCAGCAGGTTCGGCACCGACATGAGGAAGAACATCGCATCGGAGAAGGCGATCACGGAGTCGAGCGAGATCGCGGCGCCGACGACGACGGCGAGGACCCAGGTGACGCGGAAGACGTTCTGGACCAGCGCAGAGCTGCCGAAGAGGAACGTCGCGCTGAGCTCGCCGTAGTAGGCGTAGGCCAGCACGGTCGAGAAGCCGAAGAGGGCGACGGCGACGGTGAGCAGATAGGGGAACCAGCTCGCGACGGTGCCGAAGGCGGCCGCCGTCAGCGCCACGCCATCCTCTCCCCCGCCCTGGTAGACGCCCGTGATGACGACCGCGATGGCGGTCAGCATGCACACGCCGATGGAATCCACCAACGGCTCCCACAGGGCGGTGAAGCCCTCGGTGGCGGGCTCCTTCGTCTTCGAGGCGCTGTGCGCCATGCCGGCGGAGCCGACGCCCGCGGCGTTGGAGAACAGGGCGCGCTGGATGCCGATGACGGCCACGCCGATGATGCCGCCGGTGACGCCGTCAGCCGTGAAGGCGCTGGTGAAGATCGTGGCGATCGCGGTGGGGAGCGCCTCGATGTTCACGATGATGATCGCGAGCGCGCAGAGCACGTAGAGCACTGCCATGGCGGGGGTGATCGCGGAGGTCCACCGCGCGATCTTCCGGACGCCGCCGAGGATCACGATCGCGGTGAGCACGGCCATGACCACGCCGATCAGCCACTGATTGCCGGAGAGGAACTCGCTGCCGGCGGAGGAGGCGACGACCGCGGCGACCTGGTTCGACTGGAAGAGGTTGCCCGCGCCGAACACGCCGACCAGGGTGAAGATCGCGTACAGCACCGCCAGGACGCGGCCCAGTCGCCTGCGGCCGATCTGCGCGAGGCCGTCGCGGAGGTAGTACATCGGACCGCCCTCGGTGGAGCCGTCGGCGTCGACCTTGCGGAACATGACGCCGAGGGTCGCCTCGGCCATCTTCACGCTCATGGCGAAGACACCGAAGATCGCGATCCAGAGCGCCGCCCCGGGACCGCCGGCCGCGATCGCGACCGCGACGCCGGCGATGTTGCCGAGCCCCACGGTGCCCGAAAGCTCGGTGGCGAGCGCCTGGAAGCTGGAGACCTCGCCGGGGTCGGTCTTGGCGGTGTATCGGCCCCGGATCACCTGGATCGAGTGCTTCAGGCCCGTGATGGGCTGGAAGCGCAGCCAGGCCGTGAGGAAGACGGCCGCGGACATCAGCCACACGACGATGATCGGCACGCCGCCGAAGATCGGCGCCTCGTAGAACACGACCGCGCTCAGGAAGGCGGCGATGGGGCCGAAGACCGTCTCGACGGCGGCGTCTATTCCAGGCATCTCGGGGTGCACTCCTTCGGCGGGAATTCGCCGTGTCGCGGACTGGGAACCCGCGGGGCGCGCGTCACCGTGAAGGAGGCGCCCACAGCGGGCGACAGATGACTGTACCGAGGAGTAACCGGCGCGCCCCGGCGATCGCCCCGCCCCATCTCCCTGGGCGGAACCTGCGCATGACATGGGCTTCCACCCGGCATGGCCTCGACCTCGTCGGAGACTCCGCCTCGCAGATTCTTTACCTGTTGTTGACCTTCCGCGTGGACGCCCTCACATCGGCGCTCGGCGAAGGCCGGGGATCACGGCGGGTCGTTGCCCACGAGTCCGTCGACGGCCTCGCGCACGAGGGAGATCTGTCCGGTGTGGAGGAGGTTCTCCTCGAGGATGTCCAGCAGGCGACGGCGACGGTTCACGCGATACCCCGGGTCGTCCTCGCAGGCCACGTCGAGTCCGCCGTCCCGGACCAGTCCCTCCCATTCGGCGCGACACCGAGCGACGGTGCCGTACCAGAGCTCGTAGAGCTCCTGAGGGTCGGCGTGCGGCGCGGCCTGCCATTCGGTGCCGTCACCCGCCCAGGGCGCGCTGGCCGTGACCGGCGGGCCGACCTCGCGACCCGCGGCGGAGGCGGTCCACTGCTCCTCGACCTTCGCGAGATGGACCATCGTGCCGGCGATCGTCACGCCCGAGGGCGGATGCCGCCTGCCCAGCTGCTCCTGCGTCAGCCCACCCGACTTCCAAGCGAACTGGCGGTGCACCCGGTCCAGCGCGAACAGGAGCATCTCGCCCTCCCCGCCGCGCAGGCAGTCGGTCAGGGGGATGTCGGTGTAGTCCATGTCACGACGCTGCTCCTGCTGCTCGGACACGTCGACGGAGGACCTCCGAGCCCGAGCGGACTGCGCGGGAGCACCGCGCCTCGGACGGCGCGAGAAACAGGTGGCTCCGCGTCGCGGGCACGAAGCAGACTGACGACCCGGGAGGAGAATGAGCCGATGACGCGCTACTACGAGCACGAGCACGTCGAGGGATACGCCAGAATCCGGCGGGACGGACTCGATCAGTGGAACGATCTGCATCCCGCCGACAGCGGTCACGGCTACGAGCGCTTCGCCGCACGTCCCTTCCTCGAGCGGGTCCTGCGACTGCCGCTCGACGGCATGACCGTCTTCGAGTACGGCTGCGGTACAGGAGGGGCCGCATGCTGGCTAGCCGCTCGCGGTGCCCTTGTGACGGCGATGGATCTCGTGCCGGATGCCATCGCGGTGGCGCGTGAGCGAGCCGCACAGCGTGGTCTGGATGTCGCGTTCACCGTGGGTGACGTCTGTGCCGGCGATGCACCTGACGTCAGCGTCGACCTCGTCCTGGACTGCTTCTGCCTGCAGTCGGTCGTGATGGACGAGGACCGGTCGGCGCTCTTCCGGGCGGTTCGAGAGCGTCTGGCTCCCTCCGGCCGCTATCTCGTGGCGACGGCGATGGCCGGCCCCGATCGCACCTACGGTGCCGACATCCGCGACGAGGAGACGGGGATCGTCTGGTCACCGTCGGACGCCCCGTCGGACGTGGAGCGTCGCATCGACGGTGTGCGGCACGTGCCCACTCGCCGGCACCTGACGGCTTTCGCGCTGCGGCGCGAGCTCGGGGTGCACGGGTTCGAGGTCGTCGAGCAGTCCGGGGCGCTGGGCGGGGAACTCGTCTGCCGGCGTCGACGGTGACACACCAGGAGCGCCGCACCCGGTACCGGGTGCGGCGCTCCTGACTGCGGGATCGGGCGTCCGGCTCAGCTCACCCCGAGCTTCTCCATGATGATCTCGCGCACGCGGCCCGCGTCGGCCTGGCCGCGGGTGGCCTTCATGATCGGGCCGATGAGGGCGCCGATGGCCTGGACCTTGCCGCCCTGGATCTTGGCGACCACGTCGGGGTTGTCGGCGATGGACTGGTCCACGGCGTCGGTGAGCACGGAGTCGTCGGAGACGACGGCGAGACCCTCGGACTCGACGATCGCGGCGGGGTCGCCGTTGCCGTCGAGCACCTTCACGAGCACCTGCTTGGCGATCTTGTCGTTGATCTTCTTCCCGTCGACCAGCCCCTGCAGCTCGGCGATCTGCGCCGGGGTGATCGACAGCGCCTCGATCTCGACCTCGCGGTCCTTCGCCACGCGGGCGAGCTCGCCCATCCACCACTTGCGGGCGGACTGGGCGGAGGCGCCGGCGGCGACGGTCTGCTCGATGAGATCGAGGGCGCCCGCGTTGATCACGTCGCGCATCTCGAGGTCGGTGAAGTCCCACTCCCCCCGCAGGCGACGCCGGCGGGCGGCGGGCAGCTCGGGCAGCGCGGCACGGATCTCCTCGACCCACTCGCGGCTCGGCGCGACCGGGACGAGGTCGGGCTCGGGGAAGTAGCGGTAGTCCTCCGCATCGGACTTCGGGCGGCCCGAGGAGGTGCCGCCGGTGTCCTCGTGGAAGTGGCGGGTCTCCTGGACGATCGACTCCCCGGCGTCGAGCAGCCCGGCCTGTCGGGAGATCTCGAAGCGCACGGTCCGCTCGATGGAGCGGAAGGAGTTGACGTTCTTGGTCTCCGTGCGGGTGCCGAGCGGGGCGCTCGGCGCCGTGCGCAGGGAGACGTTGACGTCGGCGCGGACGTTGCCGCGCTCCATCCGCGCCTCGGAGACGTCCAGCGCCCGGAAGATGTCGCGCAGTGTGCGCACGTAGGCGGCGGCGACCTCGGGGGCGCGGCCCTTCGTGTCCGGGATGGGCCGCGTGACGATCTCGACCAGGGGGACGCCGGCGCGGTTGTAGTCCACCTCGGAGTGGGTCGCGCCGTGGATGCGACCGGTCGCGCCGCCGACATGGGTGTTCTTCCCCGCGTCCTCCTCCATGTGGGCGCGCTCGATCTCGACGCGCACGATCTCACCGTCCTCGAGCTCGACGTCGACCCAGCCGTCGAAGGCGATGGGCTCGTCGTACTGCGAGGTCTGGAAGTTCTTGGTGAGATCCGGGTAGAAGTACTGCTTGCGCGCGAAGCGGCAGGTCTCCGCGATCGAGCAGTTCAGAGCGAGGCCGATCCGGATCGCGTGCTCCACGGCCTTGGCGTTGACCACCGGCAGCGAGCCGGGCAGGCCGAGCGACGTGGGGGTGATCGCGGTGTTCGGCTCGGCGGCGAAGACGTTCGGCGCGCCGTCGAACATCTTGGTCGCGGTGCCCAGCTCGACGTGGACCTCGATGCCGAGGACCGGGTCGTAGCGGGCGATCGCCTCGTCGAAGTCGACGGGGGTGAGGTCGGTGGTGGTCATCGGGCTGCGCCTCCTGCGAGCTCGGGAGCCTTCGCCAGCAGCGGTCCGCCCCAGGCGTCCTCGAGCAGCGCCTCGAGGGCGCCGCCCACCTGGTACAGGCGCTCGTCGGCGCGGGCCGGGGCGAGGAACTGGATGCCGGCGGGCAGGCCGTCCTCGGCGAGACCGCTGGGCAGGGAGATGCCCGGGGTGCCGGCGAGGTTGGCGGGGATGGTAGCGATGTCGTTCATGTACATCGCGGTCGGGTCGTCGATCTTCTCGCCCAGGCGGAAGGCGACGGTGGGCGCGGTCGGCGAGGCGAGCACGTCGACCTGCTCGAAGGCGGCGGCGAAGTCGCGCTGCACGAGGGTGCGGACCTTCTGGGCGCTGCCGTAGTAGGCGTCGTAGTAGCCGGCCGAGAGCGCGTAGGTGCCCAGCAGGATGCGGCGCTTGACCTCGTCGCCGAAGCCGGCGCCGCGGGTGGCCTTCATGACGTTCTCGGCGGTCGGGTGATCCTCGGGGACCACCCGCAGGCCGAAGCGCATGCCGTCGAACTTCGCGAGGTTCGAGGAGGCCTCCGAGGGCATGATCAGGTAGTAGGCGCCCAGCGCGTACTCGAAGTTCGGGCAGGAGACCCGCACGATCTCGGCGCCGGCGCGCTCGAGCTGGTCGAGGGACTCGGTGAAGCGGGCCCGGACCTCGGGGGCGAAGCCCTCGCCCTCGAGCTCCTCGATCACGCCGATGCGCAGGCCCTTGACGTCGCGGCGGCGGGCCGCCTCGGCATAGGCGCCGACGGGGTCCGGCAGCGAGGTCGAGTCGCGCAGGTCGTGCCCGGCGATCAGCTCGTGAAGCAGCGCCGAGTCCTCGACGGTGCGGGTGACGGGGCCGGCCTGGTCCAGGGAGCTGGCCATGGCGATCAGGCCGTAGCGGGAGACGGAGCCGTAGGTGGGCTTGACGCCGACGGTGCCGGTGACGGCGCCGGGCTGGCGGATGGAGCCGCCGGTGTCGGTGCCGATCGCGAGCGGTGCCTCGAAGGCGCCGACGGCCGCTGCCGAGCCGCCGCCCGAGCCGCCGGGGATCCGGTCGCGGTCCCAGGGATTGCGGGTGGGGCCATAGGCGCTGGTCTCGGTGGAGGAGCCCATCGCGAACTCGTCCATGTTGGTCTTGCCGAGGATCGGCAGGCCCGCGGCGCGGAGCTTCTCGACGAGGGTCGCGTCGTAGGGCGGGACCCAGCCCTCGAGGATCTTCGAGCCGGCCGTGGTGGGCTGGCCCTTGGTGACCACGACGTCCTTGACGGCGATGGGCACACCCGCGAGGGGGTGCAGCGTCTCGCCGGCCTCGCGGCGGGAGTCGACATCGCGCGCGGTGGTGAGGGCCTCCTCCTCGCTCACGTGGAGGAAGGCGTTCAGGTCGCCGTCCACGGCCGCGATGCGGTCGAGATGGGCGCGGGTGAGCTCTTCGGAGGAGGTCTCGCCGGCCGCCAGCGCGGCGGCCTGGGCGGCGGCGCTGCGGCGGATCATGTCGTTCGAGGTCATATGGTCCTTCACGCTCATCACTCCTCACCCAGGATCTGCGGGACGGCGAAGCGGCCGTCCTGCGCGTCGGGGGCGCCGGCGAGCGCCTCCTCCTGGGTGAGGGTCTCGGTCACGACGTCCTCGCGGAAGACGTTCGTCATGGCAATGGGGTGGGAGGTCGCGGGGACGTCCTCGGAGGCGACCTCGGAGACGGAGGCGACAGCGTCCATGATGGAGTCGAACTCACCGGCGAAGCGGGCGATCTCCTCCTCGGTGAGCTGGATCCGTGCGAGGTCGGCGAGGCGTGCGACGTCATCTCGTCCGATCGAAGGCATGGGGACAGTCTAGGACGCACCGAGCAGGGTGCCGTCACGGGCTCCCCCGGCCCGGCGTGGAGCGCGCCCGATGCGGCTCAGACCGCTGCAGGGGTGAGATAGCGGTACTCGCCCGCGGAGCCGAAGCCCGCCCTGCGGTAGAGGGCGCGGGCTGCGGTGTTTCCCTCCTCGACCTCGAGCAGCGCGAGATCCGCGCCCTGGACGGCGGCGAGGGCGAGCAGGGAGTCGACGCAGGCCCTGCCGAGCCCCTGCCGTCGATGCTCCGGGTCCACGGCGATCTGGTCGAGCACGGCGACCGTGCGGCGGCGGTGCGGGACGAGCGCGGCGCGGCCGACGGCGAGCGCCTCGCCGGTCGCGGCGGGGTCGGCGAGGGCGAGATGGATCGCGGGCGTGCCGGCCATGAGGTCGCGCAGGGTCTCGCGGGCGCCGTCCTCGGGTCGCGGTGCGAGGCGCCAGGAGGCCTCCAGCCAGTCGGCCGGCGGGGCGCCGACGGTGATCGCGGCGCGCGGGTCGGGGGCGGCGCGATGGTCCGCGAGGGAACGGTGGAGCACGTGGACGGGGGCGTCGGTCCGGTAGTCGCGCTGCTCGAGGGCGGCCCGGACCGCGGCGTGGTCGATGCTCGCGCCCGCGAACAGGCGGAAGGTGGGCCTCTCCCCCGCGGCGGCGAGGAGTCCCTCGATCCGGGTCAGAGCGGCCTCGAGCGCGGCGGGGTCCGTCGGCGGCTCGAGCGGGACGACGCTGTTCGCGCGGCGGGTCACGCCGCGGGAGCGCTGCACCGCGAAGCCGTCGACGTCCAGGCGCGACAGGGCGCGCCATCCGCCGAGCAGCGCCTCGGTCAGCGCGGTGCCGGTCAGGGGCGGGACGTCAGGTCGGGAGGAGCGCTTGGGCATGGGCGCGAGTCTACGGAGGGCGGATAGACTTGGCCCGGCCAGCCCACGACGAAGGGACCCGTCATGTCCGTCGACCCGAACATCGACTTCACCTCGCACGATCCCGAGGACGGGGAGGAGCCCTCGACCGATCCTCGGATCCGTGAGGCGCAGGAGCTCGAGGAGCGGATGCGCCGCGCCCTGGCCACCAAGGAGGACCCGCTCAGCGACGGCGAGTCCACCTCGGAGCGCCTGCGCCGCCTGGAGCGCGAGCGCACCGAAGGCACCGAGGGCACCGAGGGCACTGCGTCCTGAGCCCGCTCAGCGCCGCTCCGGCGGGGGCATGAGCAGCAACGGCAGGTAGAGCACCCCCGAGAGGTGGTACGGGAAGGTGATCCGCATGATCACCTTGATCCCCCAGTGCATCGAGAAGGCCCCGGCCGCGAAGAGCCGGCCGAGTCGCCGGTCCGCGAGGGCGAGCGGCGCGCCCAGCTCGAGCACGAGCGAGGCGGCCGCCATCACCGCGAACAGGGCGGTGTGCGGACCGAGCACGCGCAGCAGCGGGTTCGCGGGTTCCCCGAGCATTTCCTTGCGCAGCGCGTCGACCGCGACCTGGCTGCGCATCGAGGCGCCGCTCGCCCAGCGCAGCCCGTCATCGCCGGCGAGCTTCGCGAGACCGGCCAGCAGGTAGGTCAGGGTCACGGCGCCGTTCATCACGGCGGGGGTCGCCCCGTACATCCACGAGCGCCGCTGCGGGAGCAGCGTGCGGTCGCGCACCAGGGCGTCGACGCTCAGCGCATCGGCCGCGGGGGCGGCGCCGAGCACCATCGTGTGGAGCACGAGGGTGTTCTCGTGGTGGAACACCATCGACCACGAGTTGCGGTAGCTGAAGTTCCAGGTCTGCAGCGCGGAGTGCAGCGGCCCGGTGACCCGGTGCGCGATCCCGGCGGTGAACAGTGCGCCGGTGACCAGGGAGGCGTCCAGCAGCGCGTCAGCGACGCGGGGCGGCAGCGGCTTGTTCAGCACCCGGGCCGCGCCCACGGGGTCGAAGCTCTCCGTCGCGGTGCGGTGCACACCCCGATACAGCGAGCGACGCCGGCCCACGTGCCACAGGTGGTAGCCGCCGACGGCGAGGCGAAGCAGGGCGGGGGCGGTCGGGGAGGCGGCGGGGGCAAGACGTCTCCGGGCGGCGGTCACGATCCGACCCGGCAGAGGGCTCATCGTCCCGCTCCCGTCCTGCGGTGACGGCCGGGGACGGGCGCGTCCCCGACCAGCTCGACGTAGTCGGTGAAGTCCTCGCGGTCCGCGCCGCGCAGATAGGAGTCGAGGTGGTAGCGGCCGAGGACCATGCGGACCTCGAGGATGCCGCGGTCCTCGGCGCGGTCGCGGGCGGCGACCAGCGCGGCGGCGTGCTCGGCGAGGTGCTGCCCGTCGTCGTCGCGCACCCGGCGGCGCACCTGGCGGCGCACGGCGTTCAGCCCGCCGGTGCCGAGATAGCTGTAGTGCAGGGGCCGGGAGGTGCCGTCGGCGTCGATGCCGAGGAGGTGCGCGACCTTGTAGTGGGCGGAGCGGCGGGCGGAGAACATCGGATAGTGGCTGAAGGGGAAGGTGTCGCGCACCTCCCTCTCCGCACCGAGGTGACGGACGGGCAGAGCCACGGCGGTGAGCAGGGCTCCGGCCAGCAGTCCGGCGAGGAGGCGGGTGGCAGGGGTGTCCGGGACGGAGGCTCCCACGGGGCGGCGGTGCAGCGCAGACGAGGTCATGGCCCGGAGGCTAGGCGGGCCGCATGAGACGGCGGACGCCGGGGATGAGAGGTGCATGAGAGGTGTCTCAGACACCTGAGCACGACCGTTCCTCCCCACAGCAGGACCGTCCCCGACGGAGCTTCCCGGTCCCCGGGCGTCGGTCCGGCTTGCCACACTGGGGGCATGAGCACGACGCCGCACTCCCCCGCCGCCCCGACCGACAGCGACGCGCTGCACGAGGAGGCCCTCGAGTCACTGCGCGCCCTGACCGGCCGGGAGGACGCCCGCTTCCACCCCGGCCAGTTCGAGGCGATCGAGGCGCTGGTCGCCGAGCGGCGTCGCGTGCTGGTCGTGCAGCGCACCGGCTGGGGGAAGTCGGCGGTGTACTTCCTCTCCGCGCTGCTGCAGCGGCGGCGCGGGGCGGGGCCTGCCCTGATCATCTCCCCGCTGATCGCGCTGATGCGCGACCAGGTCGCCGCCGCCCGCCGCGCCGGGGTGCGGGCAGAGGCGATCAGCTCCGCGAACCCCACCGAGTGGCGCGACATCGAGGAAGGGCTCGCGGCGGACGCGATCGACGTGCTGCTGGTCTCCCCGGAACGGCTGGTCAACCCGCGCTTCCGCGAGGAGCAGCTGCCGCGCCTGGTGGACCGCTGCGGGCTGCTCGTGATCGACGAGGCCCACTGCATCTCCGACTGGGGGCACGACTTCCGGCCCGACTACCGCCGGCTGCGGGACCTCGTCGCCGAGCTCGGCGAGCAGGTGCCGGTCCTGGCCACCACCGCGACCGCGAACTCGCGGGTGGTCGCCGACGTCGCCGAGCAGCTGGGCACCGGCGGCGGGGACGGCGAGGTGCTGACCCTGCGCGGCTCCCTGACCCGGGAGTCTCTGCGCCTGGGCTCGATGAGCCTGGCCGACGACCGACAGCGCCTTGACTACCTGGTGCGGCACCTGGACTCCTTCGAGGGGTCCGGGATCATCTACGCCCTGACCGTCTCCGCCGCGGAGGACCTCGCCTCGCTCCTGGATCGGCCCGGCCGGCGGGTGCGCGCGTACACCGGCCGCACCGATCCGGAGGAGCGGGCCGAGCTCGAGCAGGCGCTCAAGGACAACGAGGTCAAGGCGCTCGCCGCGACCAGCGCACTGGGGATGGGCTTCGACAAGCCGGACCTCGGCTTCGTGATCCACCTCGGGGCGCCCTCCTCCCCCGTCGCCTACTACCAGCAGGTGGGCCGTGCGGGCCGCGCGACCGACCGGGCGGACGTGCTGCTGCTGCCGGGCAAGGAGGACCGTGCGATCTGGGAGTACTTCGCGACTTCCTCGATGCCCTCCCAGGAGTCCGCCTCGCAGGTGCTGACGGCGCTCGCGGAGTCCGGGGCGCCGCTGTCCACCCCGGCGCTCGAGGCGCGGGTGGACGTGCGTCGCAGCGCGCTCGAGCTGCTGCTGAAGGTGCTCGCCGTGGACGGTGCGGTGCAGAACGTCAAGGGCGGCTGGGTCGCCACCGGCGCGCCCTGGCACTACGACGCCGAACGCTACGAGACGGTCGCCCGCGCCCGGCGGGAGGAGCAGCAGGCGATGCTCGAGTACGAGCGCCTCGCCGGCGGGCCCGAGCAGTGCCGGATGGTGTTCCTCGCCCGGCAGCTCGACGACACGACCGCCGTGCCCTGCGGCCGCTGCGACGTGTGCGTGGAGCCCTGGTACCCCGCGCCCGATGCACCTGCCGCCGCGAGCGGGAGCGGCACCGAGGACGGGGCGGACGCACGGGTCGCGGCGCTGCTGGAACGGGTCGGGGTGCCGGTCGAGCCGCGCGCCTCCTGGCCCTCAGGGCTGGACCGGCTGCTCGGCGCGGGCGCTCCGAAGGGGCGGATCCCCGAGGGCGAGCGGGCCGCGGAGGGCCGGGTCATCGCGCGCATGTCGGACCTCGGCTGGGCGGTGCCGCTGAGGGAGCTGCTGCGCACCGACGAGGACGGCCGCCCCGTCGACGCCGTCGTCCCGGAGCGGATCGGCGGACGGATCGTCGAGGTGCTGAAGGACTGGGACTGGGACCAGCGCCCCACCGCCGTGGTCGCGGTCCCCTCGACCACACGCCCGCAGCTGGTCGGCTCCCTCGCCGCGGGCATCGCCTCGATCGGTCACCTCGAAGACCTCGGTCCCCTCGACCTCTCCCCGGACGCCGCCCCGCTGCGCGGCGGCGGGAACAGCGCCTTCCGCGTCGCGGACCTGTGGGAGCGCTTCGCGGTCGGCGAGGAGCTGCGCTCCCGGCTCGATCAGCTGGACGGGGCGCCGATCCTGCTGGTCGACGACGTGATCGACACCCGCTGGACGATGGCAGTGGTCGCCCGACTGCTGCGGAAGGCCGGTGCTGGGCCGGTGCTGCCGCTGGCGCTCGCGCAGCAGGCGTGAGCGCCGCGGCAGGTCAGCTGTAGCCGGCCTGCTTCACGGCGAACACCGCACGGAAGCCCTCGCCCTCGGTGAGGGACCACAGGAGGTCGGGGCCGTCCTCGTCCTCCCAGTAGCTGATCGACTGGCCCCAGGAGACCCAGGGATACGTGGTGAGCGCTCCCTCGCCGGGCCAGTGGCTGAGGGTCTTGTGGCGGGAGCTGTTGAACCACCAGCGCCCGTTGTGGGAGCCGACGCCGTTGAGGAAGTGGAGGGGCACCTCGAGCGCCTCGCTCGCGGTCGTGGACTTGGCGAAGGTGGGTCCTCCCTCCTGGAAGTCGAAGCGCACCGCACGGGTGGTGCCCGTGGGGTAGTTGTCGCAACTGTCGTCGCAGCGGTACTCGGTCATCACGATCGACCGGGTCACCCTGTCCAGCGAGATCGTCGACCACACCAGCGGGTCGGTGCCCTCGTCCACCGCCGAGGTGACGGTCCCGACCTGCGGCAGGACATAGGCGTAGTTGTGCGCGTAGAAGGTGTCGCCCACTCGACCGATCTGGTCCTTCGTGCCGCCGGTGTCCGTGGTGAGGATCCTGCTCATGTCGAACACCCGCATCCCGCCGGGCTTCGCCGCGGAGTCCGCGACGTAGAGCAGGTCCCCGTACCAGGCGATCCCGCCGGCGTGGATCTCCACGTCCTGGAAGCTCGGCTCCTCCGCGGACTCGGTCGGTTCGACGAGCAGGATCCGTCGATAGGCGTTGGGGTGGTTCGCGTCCCAGTCGATCAGGTTGATGCGGCTGGACTTCGGGGAGTTGTTGTAGAAGCTGACGGCGATCACCTGGCGCCCGTCGTAGCGACCGTTCCCCGCGGTGCCCACCGCATCGCGGCTCGTGGCGATCCCCTGCGGGAAGGCATCGGGGTCGTTCTCGTCGCTCGTGGCGAAGCGGAACCCGTGCACCTGGGTGTCGATCACGGTGGCCGGGGTGCGCTCGTGGTTGGCGTCGTCCATGACCTCGCTGACGCTCGCCCGGCCGGCCTGCTCGAGCAGCGCTTCGACCCGGGCGGTGTACTCGGTGTAGTCGGCGGTCAGTCGGAATGCGGTCGGATCCACCTCCGTGGGCGTCGGCGCCGCCTGGGCGGGGGAAAGCACGCCGCCGGTTGCGGTGAGGGCCCCGAGCAGGCCGGCGCCTCGCAGCAGCGTGCGTCGATCGAGGCCGAGCCGTGCAGACTGTCCGTCATGGGGCGAGGTCGGGCGGGATTCCGGTGCGGGACGCAGGGCGCTCATGATCGAGCAGCCTTCCTGTCGGGTGCGATGTGCATCACGCACGCTCCCATCAACGGGGATCGCTGTCGAGACCGTCGGGCCGATCCACCTCGCCCATCGTTCGACGGACAGGGAGCGACACCGGGCAGTTCGAGCCCGCTCTCCTCAGGCCTCCAGCGCGGCGAGCGCTCGGGCGACGCGATCCTGCTGCGCGAGGGCGAGCGGACGCAGAGGCTGGGGCAGGACCGGCTCGCGCGCCAGCCCGAGCTGGCGGGCGACCTCGGCGACCACGCGGAGGCTGCCGCCGCACTCGGCGAACAGATCCCACAGATCCTGCAGACGGGCGGAGAGCGCCAGCGCCTCCTGCTCCCGACCGGCGAGGGCGGCACGGGTGATCTCCAGAAGCGGCGCGGGCAGCGTGCCGGCGAGGGCGGAGAACCACAGGTCGCACGCGGCGAGCAGGCCGGTCGCGCCGACGGCGTCCCCGGAGACGCCGATCCGCACCCGCTCGGGCACGGCCGCGCGGACTGCGGCGATCCGCTCCCGCGCGGCGGCGGGTTCCGAGGGCACCGGCGGGATCTTCACGGCGTCGACCTGCGGGAGCTCGGCGATGCGTGCGTAGGTCTCGAGGGAGAGGTCCACGTGCGTGGTGCCCGGGTTGTCGTAGACGACCAGCGGGACCGACAGCTCCCGGGCGACGTCCTCGAACAGTCCCACTACCTCGTCGTCGGTGAGCCTGTGGTATGTGACAGGGGCGAGCAGTACCGCGTCGGCCCCGGCGCGCTGGGCGTCCTCTGCGTGGGCGAGCACCTCGTCGGTGGCGCAGTGGCCGATGCCCGCCAGCACGGGCAGATCCCCGCTGCGTCGGACGGTGATCTCGACGACCCGGCGGCGCTGCTCGCGGGTGAGGTAGGTGTACACGCCGGTGGAGCCGAGCACGCCGATCGAATCGACCGAGGCGTCCACGAGGAGGTCGATGATGCCCTCTAATGCGGGCTCGTCCAGGTCCCCGTCTCGCAGCGGGGTGAGCGGGAAGGCGCTGAGGCCGTGCAGCCAGGTGGTCACGCGCCAGTCTCCTCCGAGGCATCGTCGGGCTCGGCGTCCGAGCTCTCCACCTCGACCTCCGACTCGTCCTCCGGCAGGGCGACCGCGTCCGGGCCGCCCTCGAGCAGCGCCACGAAGCCGGCCTCGTCGAGGATCCGCAGGCCCAGGTCGCGCGCCTTGGTCTCCTTGGAGCCGGCGTTCTCGCCGACCACCACGAAGTCGGTCTTCTTCGAGACGGAGCCGGAGGCCTTCCCGCCACGGGAGATGATCGCCTCCTTCGCCCCGTCGCGGGAGAACCCGTCGAGCCCGCCGGTGACCACGACGGTCAGGCCCTCGAGGGTCTTGACGAAGCCCTCCTCGACCTCGTCGGCCATGCGCACGCCGGAAGCGGCCCAGCCGTCGACGATCTCGCGGTGCCAGTCCGTCTCGAACCACTCCACCACGGCCTCGGCGATGATCTGCCCGACGCCGTCGGTCTCCGCGAGCTGCTCCACGCCCGCCTCCCGGATCGCGTCCATCGTGCCGTAGGCCGTCGCCAGTGAGCGGGCCGCGGCCGGGCCGACGTGCCGGATCGACAGCGCCACCAGCACCCGCCACAGCGGCTGAGCCTTCGCCTTCTCGAGCTCTGCGACGAGCTCCTCGGTGGTCTTCAGCGCCGCGGGCTCCTTGACCTGCTTCCAGGTGCTCTCGCGCTTGTAGTGGCGGAACTGGGGGCGGGTCCAGAACGCGGGCTGGACGCGCCAGTCCCCCGTCGGCACGCCGTCGCGGCGCTCCGGCTGCCACACGACCACCTCGGCGAGTGCATCGGCGGTGAGGTCGAACAGGTCGGCGCCGGTGTCGATCACGGGCTGCTGCACGCCGGGCAGCAGCGGGTCCTCCGCCGAGGTGATCCGCAGCAGCGGCACCCCGTCGGTCCCCTCGACCACGTCGCCGTTCTTCACAACCACGAAGGCGTCCAGCTCCGTGTCCGTGACGTCGCGGATCGGGAGGTAGATCGCATGGTCCTCGGTCAGCGCCGCGAGGGCCTCGGGACGGCGCTTGTCCGGGTCGGTCAGCGCGATCGCGCTCTCCTCGCCGAGGGACTCGATGTCGAAGGCGCCGCGGGAACCGGCATGCTCGACCCGGCCCGTGACCTGGGCGGGGCAGTCGCGACGGTTCGGGCAGCGCCAGTCCTTGTCCCCCTCCTTCTCGGGTCGGATCTCCGTGCCGCAGGCGGGGCACTCGGCGGGCATGACGAAGGGGCGCTCGGTGCCGTCGCGCAGCGACTCGACCGGGCCGAGGATCTCGGGGATCACGTCCCCGGCCTTGCGCAGCACGATCGTGTCGCCGATCAGCACGCCCTTGCGCTCGACGTCGAACTGGTTGTGCAGCGTCGCCTTCTCCACGGTGGAGCCCGCGACCGTGACCGGCTCCATGATCCCGAAGGGGGTGACGCGGCCGGTGCGGCCCACCTGCACCTGGATGTCCAGCAGCTTGGTGGTCACCTCCTCGGGCGGGAACTTCACCGCGGTCGCCCAGCGCGGGGCACGTGAGGTGGAGCCCAGCGCCCGCTGCTGCGCGAAGGAGTCGACCTTGACGACGATCCCGTCGATCTCGTGCTCGAGGTCGTGACGGTGCTCGCCATGGTGCTCGACGTAGGCGGCGACCTGATCGACGGTGTCGGCCACGCCGAGGTGCGCGCTGGTGGGCAGACCCCAGGACTTCAGCAGCTCGTACATCTCGCTCTGCGAGCCGACCGGCGGGTCCGGCCAGGCGCCGAGCCCGTGGACGGTCAGGCGCAGGGAGGCCAGGCGCGCCTCGCCGGCCTCACGCTCCAGGCCCTCCTTCTTCTCGAGCTGCTGGCGCAGACCGCCCGCGGCCGTGTTGCGGGGGTTGGCGAAGGTGGGGAAGCGCCGTGTGGCGGCGAGCCGCTCGCGCTCCTCGTCGAAGGGACGCCTGCCGCTCGCGGCCCGCGACTCCCAGCGGGTGCGGGCCTCGGCGACGGCGCGCTCTCGCAGCTCGACCTGCAGCTCGTTCAGCCGTGCGAAGTCGTCGGTCGGCATGAACACCTCGCCGCGCACCTCCACCAGCGGCGGATGCCCCTCGCCCTCCAGGCGCTGCGGGATTCCCTCGATGCGCAGGGCGTTGACGGTGACGTCCTCGCCGGTGCGGCCGTCGCCGCGGGTCGCGGCGGTGACGAGCTCGCCGTCCTCGTAGCGGAGATTGATCGCGAGTCCGTCGATCTTCAGCTCGGTGAGGAAGCGGACCGGGGCGCGCAGCTCCTCGGCGGCGTGCTCGCACCACTCCCGCAGCTCCTCGAGCGAGAAGACGTTGTCCAGCGACTGCATCCGCTCGGCGTGCACGATCGTGGGCAGACCCCCGGCCGCGGCGCCGCCGACGGTGCGGGTGGGCGAGTCCTCGGAGGCCAGCTGCGGGTTCTCCGCCTCCAGGGCCCGCAGCTCCTTCTCGAGCGCGTCGTACTCCCCGTCGGCCATGGTCGGGGCGTCCCGCTCGTAGTAGTCGGCCCGCGCCTGCTCGATCCGGGCGGTGAGCTCGGCGATGCGCTGCTGGGCGTCGGCGGTGCGGGGGGCGGGCTCGTTCGTCGTCACCGGGACATTGTCGCGCACAGGGCCGACGGTCCGCGACGCACCGGGGCCGGTTCAGGCGGAGACGCGCTCCGCCCAGGTCGGGGCGATCCGCAGCATCGCCTCGAGCGCGGACTCGTCCAGCAGGGTCGAGCGCTCGGGCTGGGCGGAGGGGTCGATGCGGCCGGAGTGCAGGGCGTGGGAGGCGCCGGTGTGCGCGATCACGGAGACGCCCGCGGCGTCGGCCTCGGAGTGGCCGAGCCGGCGCCAGGCCTCCAGCATCGTCTCGAGCTCGGCGGCGAGGTGCCCGCCGGGGCGGGGGTCGACGACGATCTCGAAGGCGCAGCCGTCGTCGGCGGCCTCGGCGATGCCCTCCCAGAGGACGCGGCCCTCCGGGGTCGTGAGCGGCGGGAGGCGGCGCGGCGCGATCGCCATGCGGCGCGCGCCGGCCTCGCGCGCCGCGCGCAGCAGGGAGACGTCCGCGCCGACGCCGAGGGTCACGTCCCGGGCGTCGAGGCCGTAGTCCTCGAGGGCGACGTACAGGCTCCGCCACAGCGCCCCGATCTCCGGGGCGGGGATCGGGTCGTAGCGGCGCCGGCCCGAAGGGGTGGGGATGCGTCCCTGATGGATCGCCGCGACCGCGTCCTCGCGCACGAGCACGTGCTGGTGGCCTCCGGGGACCCGCTCGCGCAGCTCGGTGAGATGGTCCACGAGCCCCTCCGCCAGCAGCATCGGCAGGTCCCGCACCGCACCGGGATCGGCGAGGGTGCGCTCCCCGGACTGCAGGAAGGTGGCGCCGGCGAGGGTGGCCGGTCCCAGGGTCGTGGCCATGACCGTGCCCTCGTAGCCGAGCCAGGCGATCCGGGCCGCGTCCAGCACCCGCGCCCGCAGCTCGCGGGCGTGCTGCCAGGCCAGACCCGTCCCGGCGCCGAGTCGCCAGCCGTAGCTGACCAGGTCGCCGGTGGTCTCGGCGAGAAGCGCCAGGGTCGCCGGCAGCAGGTGGTCGGTCTCGTCCAGGCCCATCGCGGAGGGCAGGTAGAGCCGGGTCGCGATCTGCTCCTCGAGGTCGTCGCCGAGCAGGGCGCGCAGGCGCAGCAGCGCGGCCAGATGCGGGTCGTCGGGCAGCTCCAGGCGCAGCGCCTCCTCGGCGCTCGGCGCGCGGAAGGTGCCGTCCCCGGTGAGGGTGAGCAGGGGGCTCATGGGCGACGCTCCAGGGTGGCGGCGGCGAGCACGCGGTCGCCGTCGTAGAGGACGAGGGTCTGACCGGGCGCGACGCCGCGCACCGGGGTGTCGAGGGCGACGCGCAGCGGACCGTCCGCGGCGGCGGGGACCTCGAGGATCCGGCCCGGCAGCGCCTCGCCGTGGGCGCGGATCTGCGCGGTGACGGCCCGTCCCGGGGCGAGCGGCTCGAAGGCGATCACGTCGGCGGCGACCAGCTCGCGCCGCGAGAGCAGCTCCGATGCGCCGATCACGACGCGGCGGGAGTCGGGGTCGATGTCGACGACGTAGCGGGGCGCGCCGTCGGCGGCGGGCTGCTGGATCCCGAGCCCGCGGCGCTGGCCGACGGTGAAGCCGTGGGTGCCGCGGTGCGTGCCGAGCACGGCGCCGTCGGCGTCGACCACCTCGCCGGGCGCCTCGCCGAGGTGCCGCTCGAGGAAGCCGCGGGTGTCCCCGTCGGCGACGAAGCAGATGTCGTAGCTGTCGGGCTTGGTCGAGACGCCGAGGCCCCGCTCCCGCGCCTCGGCGCGCACCTGCTCCTTCGTCTCGTCCTCCCCGAGGGGGAAGAGGGAGCGGCCGACGGCGTCCGGGCCCATCACGGCCAGCACGTACGACTGGTCCTTGGCCTGGTTGCGGGAGCGGTGCAGGGAGGGGGCGCCGTCCGGTCCGTCGGTGCGGATCGACGCGTAGTGACCGGTGCACACGGCGTCGAAGCCGAGGGCCGTGGCGCGCTCGAGGAGGGAGGCGAACTTGATCCGCTCGTTGCAGCGCACGCACGGGTTGGGGGTGCGGCCGGCCGCGTACTCGGTCAGGAAGTCCTCCACGACCAGGTCGTGGAAGTCGTCGGAGAGGTCCCAGACGTAGTAGGGGATGCCGATCCGCTCGGCGGCGACGCGCGCGTCCGAGGCGTCCTCGACGGTGCAGCAGCCGCGGGAGCCGGTGCGGGTCTGGTCGCGGCTCTTCGACAGCGCCATGTGCACGCCGACGACGTCATGGCCGGCCTCGGCCGCGCGGGCGGCCGCGACCGCCGAGTCGACCCCGCCGCTCATCGCCGCCAGCACCTTCATGGTGCGCCTTCCCTCCGTCGCGTCCTCGTGCCCGCTGTCGCGGGCGCATCCCCACGAGTCTACGGAGGCCGAGCCGCTCCTCCGGCGCCCCGGGGACGTGAGATGCGCCCCGTGCTCAGCGGGAGAGGGAGCCGACGGCCCGGGCCCGCTGCAGCGCCTCCGGCAGCGCGGCGAGCAGCATCTCGACGTCGCGCTCCGTGCTGGTCCATCCCAGCGACAGCCGCAGCGCGCCGCGGGAGTCGGCATCGCTCACGCCCATCGCGGCCAGGACCGGGCTGGCCTGGGTGACCCCGGCCGAGCAGGCCGAGCCGGCGGAGCAGTCGATCCCGCGCTCGTCCAACAGGAACAGCAGCGCGTCGCTGTCCGCTCCCGGGAGCACGAGATGGAGCACGTGCCCGGACTGCGGCGAGTCCTCGGGCAGGGTGAAGCGCACGGACGGGTCGATCTCGGCGATGCCCCGGCGCAGCCGGGCGGCCAGGGCCCGCACCTCGGCGATGCGCTGCTCCCGCTCGATCAGGGCCTCCTCGAGCGCGGCGGCGAAGGCCGCGGCCTGGGCGGCGTCGAGGGTGCCCGAGCGGATGCCGCGCTGCTGCCCGCCGCCGGTGCTGGTCGGGGCGAAGGGCACGCCGGGACGGGCCACCAGCGCTCCGACGCCGACAGGGGCACCGATCTTGTGCCCGGACAGCGACATGAGGTCCACGTCCTCGGGCCCGGGCAGCGCCACGTGTCCGGCGGCCTGCACGGCATCGGTGTGCACGAGGGTGCCGTGGGCGCGGGCCGCCGCGGCGAGCGCGGGCAGGTCCTGGACCGCACCGGTCTCGTTGTTCACCAGCGCCGCGCTGAGCACGCCGACGCGGGAGTCGGCGAGCGCCGCCTCGACGCCCTCGGGGCGCAGCACGCCCCGTTCGTCGACCGGCAGCTCGCGCACCTCGAGGTGCTCCGGGCCGGCGCCGAGGGCGCGCGCGGTCGCGAGCACGGCGGGATGGTCCGTCGCGGCGACGGCGACGGCGGTGCGGGAAGGGTCCTTCGCGAGCACGCCCAGCGGCGCGGCGCGCAGCGCGAGGTTGTCCGCCTCGGTGCCGCCGGAGGTCATGATCAGCCAGCTGCGAGGCACGCCGAGCAGCTCCGCGATGCGGGAGAGTGCGGTGTCGAGCACGCCGCGGGCGCGTCGGCCCGAGGTGTGGACCGAGGAGGGGTTGCCCCAGGCGGCCGAGGCCTCGAGAAAGGCGTCCCGAGCGGCGGGGCGCAGCACGGTGGTCGCGGCGTGATCGAGATAGGCCCGCTCGCCGGGACCCGAGAGCTCGAGGCTCACCACGGACGCTCCGGGTCCTGCGGGGAGCCGCCGGTCTCCTCGCCGTCGCCGCCCTGGGCGTCGCGGTTGCGCTGCTCGACCTCGTCGTCCTTGCCGTCCTCCTCGGAGGGACCGTCGGTGGGGGCCTCCTCCTCGGGCCCGTCGCCCTCGGGATCCTCCTGGCGGGGCTCGCCCGGGTCCTGCTGCTGAGGGGTGCCGCCCTCCTCCTCGCCCTGCTCCTGCGGCTCGGTGCCGCGGTCGTCGGGGTCGTTGCCGGCCTCCTCGTCGGCGCCGCGGCGCTTCTCCTCGACGCGCTCGCCGTTCTCCTCCGTGGTCTCGGAGTCCTCGTTGCCGGAGCCCCCGCCTCCGCCGCCCTCGCCCTCGCCGTCGCCCTCGCCGCCTCCGCCGCCGCCGGCGCAGGGGGCCAGGAGCTCCTCGGCCTCGAAGAGGCGGTCGGCGCGGGCCTGCGGGTCCTCGATCAGATCGGCCTGGCGCTCGATGGAGATCGCGAGGTTGTTGAGGATCTTGCACTGCGCGTGCATCGGGGCGTTGAGGTCGCTGCGGGAGCTCCATTCCTCCAGGGCGATGCGCAGCTCCGCCTCCGCGGCCGCGTCCTCTCCCTGCTGCAGCAGGGCAGTGCCCTCGGAGAGGTGCGGGAGATACGGCTCGAACCAGTTGGCGACCTGGACCGGGGCGAGACGCTCGATCGCGGTGGGATAGTCCTGCTCGCCGTAGGCGTCCAGGTGGGTGGCCTGCGCGATCGGCATCGAGACGAACTTCAGAGCGAGCAGGGCGAGGGCGAGGATCGGCAGGGCGAGGATCGCGAACACGATGATCCGCACCCTGCGCAGCCGCTTCACGTCCAGGCCGAAGTCCTTCGCGCTGCCGCGAGTGTCCTGGGCGAGGGACGGCGGCGGCGGCGCGGGGCGCGGGTCGAGGGACGTGCTCATCGCTGTGCTCCTCGGATGTCGTAGCGGTCCAGCCGGCGCGGGAGCCGGTAGGTCATCTCGCCCAGCTCCCAGATCAGCAGCGCCGTGAGCGGGATCGCGGCGAGCCAGTACCAGTCGTCGAAGCTCGCCACGCCGCGCGTGGACTCCGTCGGGATCGGGCGCAGTGTCACGTCGTCCATGGTGCCCTCGATCGGCGCCTCGGGGTCGGTGCGGTGGAGATAGGGCACGCCGAGCTCGCCCGCGATGGTCTCCAGCTGCTGCTCGTCGATCGTGGAGATCCCGGGCCGGCCGTCGGGGCCGGTGATGTACTCGCCGTGCTCCTGCCCGCCCTCGATCTTCATCTGCCCGCCCTCGGACGTGCCGTAGCCGAGCACGCCGCCGCCGTCGATGAAGCCCGCCGCCTGGGAGAAGGACTCCGCCTCCCGCTCGTCGGTGTTCTCGCCGTCGGAGAGGACGTAGACCAGAACGCTCGAGTCGGGGTCCTCCCGCTTCGCGTCGGAGATCTCCACCAGCAGGGACTGCAGGGGCCGGTCCACGTTCGAGCCGGTCGAGTAGGCGGTGGGCTCGGTGGTGAGCGTGTCGATCCAGGCGTTCGCCGCGCCGGAGTCGGTGGTCAAGGGCAGCTGCCGGGTGGCGGAGGAGTCGAAGGAGATGATCGAGTAGCGCGCCCCCTCGGTCATCGACATGATCTGGCGCATGTCGCTCCTGACGCCCTCGAGCCGCGGCTGCTCCCCGTCGTAGTCCTCGGCGTTCATCGAGCCGGTGCGATCCACGACGAAGAACACGTTGGCGTTCATCCGCTCCGTCTGCTCGCCCTCGATCGGCGTGACCGGGCGCAGCGCGACCACGAGCAGCAGCAGCACCATCAGCGTGCGGCGGGCCCAGGCGCCGCGCTGGCGGGGGCGGCGCACGATCATCACCGCGCACAGCGCGAGCATCGCCCCGAACAGCGGGATCACCGCCCACAGCGGCATGAGCATCTCGAGGTGCATCAGCGCGCCCTCCATCCGAGCACGAGGATCCCCACCAGGGAGAGGAAGGTCAGCACGAAGCCGAGCATCGGGTGGTCGCTGCGCACCACGGTGGGCTCCGCCCCGAGCACCTCGGCCTGGTTCTTCTGGATCTCGCCGATGATCGAGGGGATCGCCTCCGGGTCGGAGGACTCGTACAGCTCGCCGTCCTGGTCCTCGGTGGCGGTCTGCAGCTCCTCGAAGCACCCGGGCCCGCACTCGTAGGCACCGGGGTAGAAGGTGTAGAGGTCGATCTCGCGGTCCGCGACGCGCTGGGTCGCCTCCTCGAGGGTGAACACCGGGTCGCCGTTGACCTCGTTGTCGGTCGCGAAGATGATCGAGCGCGACCGGTCCTGCTCCGCCTGGTCGAAGACCTGCGCGCAGGAGGCGAGGCCGTCGGGCACGATCGAGGCCTCGTCGGGGATGCCCTTGGTGCCCTCGACGAACTCGACGTACTGGCGCACCTTCTCCTCGGGGTAGTCGCGGTTGCCCAGCCGGTAGCCGAACTCGTCGAAGTCGATCGCCTCGGCGCCCTCGCGCAGCTCCCGCTCGATGAGGTCGTAATCGTTGGTGAGCGGGAAGACGGTGCGGCTGGTGGAGTTGAAGATCGTCAGCGCCACCCGCTCCCCCTCGAAGGAGTCGACCATCTCGGCGAAGGTCGCGAGGATCTCGGTGTCGTACTCGTACATCGACCCGGACACGTCCAGGCACAGCACGATGTCGCGGCTGGCGAACTCGGGGGTCTCGATGCGCTCGCTCGCGATGCGGCCCGACAGCAGGGAGGCGGCGAGCACCGCGAGCACGGCGACGCACACCTGCGCGGCCCGCACCGCGCGCGCGGCCCGCTGGGCGCGCACGAAGCTCGGGATCCGGTCCATGTACTGGGAGTTCGCGACCAGCACCGGGGAGCGGCGCAGGGAGCGGCGGTTCCAGAACGTGATCGCCCAGACCACGATCGCGCCCAGGAGGAGCAGGGCGGTGACCCACCAGAAGATCATGACCATGCCCGGATCACCTCCCGTGCGCGTCGCACCGAGTCGCGCAGCTCCCGGTCGGAGGCGAGCGCGAAGTCGGGCTCGTAGAGATCGGCGATCAGCTCGCCGACGGCGCGGGTGCGCGCATCGGCCCTCAGCGTCGCGAGGTCCTGGCTGGTCACGTCGTGCCCGGTGGTGCGCTTCACGAAGCGGCGCATCACCCCGGTCAGCTCGTGGTGGCCCTCGCGCGCCCCCAGGTCCCCGGCCTCGTGGCGGTCGGCCAGGTCGTTGACGGCGCGGAGGAACTCCGCCTTGAGCGCCTCGAGGTCGCTCGGGCGCGAGCGATAGGCGATCCGCTTCTCGATCGCACGGGTGGTCCTCAGCGTCCCCACGATCAGGGCGGCGATCACGAGCACGCACAGCACCGCGAGGATCGCCCAGGCGATCGAGTACTGGGGCGGGTCGATGACCTCGGCGGGCGCGGGTTCGGCGAGGAGTCGCGTCGCCGGGAGCAGCAGGTCAGACACGGGCATGGCGGTACTCCCGGGCGCGCAGCATCGCGATCATGTCGTCCACGACCGTGGTCTCGCCGCGCGTGAGCAGATGGCTGACGTGGAGGCGGTCGAGCATCTCGGTGATGCCCTCGCTGCGGGCGCGGCGGTAGGCCGCCACGTCGCGGGCGACCTTCGCCGAGGTGCGCGCCATCGAGGCGATCTCGCGGGGAGCGTCGACGTCGACCACGTCGTGGTCGAGCTCCGTCCCCTGCAGGGGGTCCGCATCGGCGATGCGGATCACCAGCAGGTCGTGACGGGTGGTCAGACGGCGCAGCAGCGTGAAGTCCTCCACGGAGGGATGGGCCTCGTCGGTGATCAGGGTCATCAGGGTCGAGCGGGAGGTGACGCGGAAGGCGCGCTCGAGCAGCCAGGCGCTGTCGGCGCTCGCCGAGGCGGCGGTGGTGCCCTGCTGGATGGTGCGCAGCAGCAGCTCGAGATGACCGTCGCTCGAGCGGGAGGGCAGCTGCAGAGGGCTCGCCTCGCTCCCGCCGACCATGCCGACCAGGTCGCCGCTCTTCTGGGCGAGGAAGCAGACCATGCCGGCGGCGAGGATCATCGCATCGCGCTTGGAGCTGCCGTCGGCGGCGGTCGCCGCCATCGCCGAGGAGGTGTCCGCGACGATCGAGAGGTGCCGCACCCGCTCCTCGTTGAACTGGCGGATCAGCGGCTCGCCGGAGCGGGCGGTGGCCTTCCAGTCGATGTCGGAGATCTTGTCCCCGGGCTGGTAGTACTTCAGGTCGTCGAAGTCCTCGCCGCTGCCCTTGAACAGCGAGCGGCCGCGGCCCTGGATGGGGCCGCGCGCCCGGTTCGAGGTGTGCAGGTCCACCCGGGCCTTGACCCGGGTCAGGAGCGAGGTCGCCATGCGCTCTCCCCGTGCCCGCTCAGGGCATCGGCACGGCGTGGAACACCGCGTCGATGATCTGCTCGGGCTTGATGCCGCTGGCCAGCGCGTCGAAGGTCAGCACCAGGCGGTGGCGCAGCACCCCGTAGCGCAGGGCCCGGACGTCGTCGGGCGTGACGTAGTCGCGGCCGTGCAGGAGGGCGTGCGCCTGCCCGACGCGCATCAGGGCGAGGGACCCGCGGGGGCTCGCGCCCACGCGCACCGACTGGGTGAGGTTCGGGACCGGTCGGGGACCCGAGCCGCGGGTGGTGAAGACGAGGTCGATGATGTACCGCTTCACGGCCGGGTCGACGTAGACCTGGTCCACCATCTGCTGCAGGAAGCGGACGTCCTCGAGGCTGACCGTGCCGACGGCCTCGCGGGGACCGGTGAGGCTGCCCGCGGTCGAGCGGTCGAGGATCTCGTGCTCCTCGGCGGGGCGCGGGTAGGTGAGGATCTCCTTCATCAGGAAGCGGTCCATCTGCGCCTCGGGGAGGACGTAGGTGCCCTCCTCCTCGATCGGGTTCTGGGTGGCCAGCACCATGAACGGCTCGGGCAGGCGGTGCACCTCTCCGCCGATCGAGGTCTGCCGCTCCTGCATCGCCTCGAGCATCGCCGACTGGGTCTTGGCGCTCGAGCGGTTGATCTCGTCCAGCAGCACCACGTTGGCGTGGACGGGGCCCAGCTGGGTGGTGAAGGTGCCCGAGCCGTAGTTGAAGATCTGCGTGCCGATGATGTCGTTCGGCATCAGGTCGGGGGTGCACTGGATGCGGGCGAAGGAGCCCGTGATCGAGGAGGCCAGCGCGCTCGCGGCCGTGGTCTTGGCCAGGCCGGGCACCGACTCGAGCAGCACGTGCCCGCCCGCGGCCAGCGAGGTCAGCAGCGACAGGCGCAGGTTCTCCTGCCCCACCACGCGCGACTGGAACACCTTCGTGATCGTCGAGACGATCGTGCCGCTGCGCTCGAGGTCGCCGGGGGAGATCGCCCGGGAGGCGGGGGCGTAGCCCTCGGGGCGCCGCGCCGGGGCGTGGGCGACGGGTGCCGCGGCCGCGCTCGGGGCGGAGCCCTGCGAGGCGGGAGCGGCGGAGGGCGCCGGGGGCCGCACCGGGGACCCGGGCGGCTGGGTGGGTGGAATGCTCATGCGCTGCGGATCCCCCGTCATGCGATCGATTCGTGCCGTCGGTGCTGGTGACCGCCGTGCGAAGGGTCCGGGGCATCCCGGCCCCTCCCCCGAGGCGGCCGGACGCCGATGCGTCCGCGGCCCAGCCGGCGGTGCTCCCCGTCGGGGACGGGGCCGCACCACCGGGACGATCCTAGCGGTCCGGCACCACGGGACGGGGACGCCGCCCGCCACCGGGCTCCGCGGCGCGGCGAGATGCGGCCCACCTCGAGTGGGATGCGCGCGGACGCTTTGGGACACTGTGCCCGTGTCTGCAGACCGCTTCGACCGCGCGACCCAGCCCGTCGCCCCCACCTCCCCCGGCCTCGTCGTCGACGAGAGGGGACGGGGCACCTTCGCCGTCGCCGCACCCCGTGCGCAGTCCGTGGACCTGTGCATCCGGCAGGGCACCGCCGAGCACCGCCAGCGCCTGCGCCACTACGACGGCGGCCTGCACTGGGACCACATCACCGGCATGACCCCCGGCACCCGCTACGGGCTGCGGGTCGACGGCCCCTGGGCTCCCGAGGTCGGGATGCTCGGCAATCCGCGCAAGCTGCTGCTGGACCCGTGGGCCCGCGGCGTCTCCCACTCCTCCCCTCTGCTGAGCGCCTTCTTCCCCTTCGAGGTGGACGCGATGCTCGACCGCCGAGACGACTCCCCGCGGCGCAGCGAGGTCGACAGCGGGGACTCGGCGGTGTGGTCGGTCGTCGTCGACGACGCCTTCGACTGGCAGGACGACCTGCGGCCGATGGTCGACTGGGATGCGACGGTGCTCTACGAGCTGCACGTCAAGGGCTTCACCCGGCTGCACCCGGAGCTCCCGCCCGAGCAGCGCGGCACCTACGCCGGGCTCGGTCACCCCGCCGTCACGGGATACCTCCGCGACCTGGGCGTGACCAGCATCGAGCTGCTGCCGATCCATGCCGCGATGGACGAGCCGCACCTGACCCGCCTGGGCCTGACCAACTACTGGGGCTACTCGACCATGTCGTTCTTCGCCCCCGATCCCTCCCTCGCCACCGCCGCCTCCCAGCGGGCCGGCGCCCAGGCGGTGCTCGACGAGGTCAAGACCATGGTGCGACGACTGCACGAGGCCGGCCTCGAGGTGATCCTCGACGTGGTCTACAACCACACCGCCGAGGGCGGCGGCGAGGGCCCCTCCCTCTCGCTGCGGGGGCTGGACAACCTCGAGTACTACTGGACCGACCACGGCGTCCCGCAGGACGTCACCGGCACCGGCGGCACGGTCGACGCCCGCTCCGTGCACGCGGTCGACCTGATCCTCGCCTCGCTGCGCTACTGGGTGCAGGAGGTGCACGTGGACGGCTTCCGCTTCGACCTGGCCACGACGCTGGGCCGTGACGACCGCGGCTTCCGCGCCGACCACCCCCTGCTGCGCGCGATCGTCACCGATCCGGTGCTGCGCGGGGTCAAGCTCATCGCGGAGCCCTGGGACGTGGGCACGGGCGGCTGGCAGACGGGGAACTTCCCCACGCCCTTCGCCGAGTGGAACGACGCCTTCCGCGACGACGTGCGCTCCTTCTGGCTCGCCGACCGGGCGGCCCGCGAGCGCAGCGGCGAGGCGGGCATCGGCGGGGTGCGCGACCTCGCCACGCGCCTGGCCGGCTCGAGCGACATGTTCACACGGCAGGACCCGCCGGGGCTGCCCGAGGGGCGCAGCCTGCGCGCCCCGTGGGCGTCGATCAACTACGTCACCGCGCACGACGGGTTCACCCTGCACGACCTCACCGCCTACGAGTCGAAGCACAACGAGGCCAACGGCGAGGACAACCGCGACGGCACCACGGACAACCGCTCCTACCACCACGGCCACGAGGGGGAGCTCCCGGCCGGGGACCCGCGCCGGGCGGAGATCGAGGCCGCGCGGGGACGCACCGCCCGCAGCGTGCTGGCCACGCTGCTGCTCGCCTCGGGCACCCCGATGCTCACCGCGGGCGACGAGCGCGGCCGCACCCAGCGCGGCAACAACAACGCCTACTGCCAGGACAACGAGATCTCCTGGGTCGACTGGCGCCGCACCGTCCCGGCCGAGCAGCTGCGGGCGACCGTGGTGCGGCTGCTCCACCTGCGCGGCGAGCACCCCCAGCTGCGGGCCCCGCACTTCCTGCGCCCCGCGGATCCGAGCTCGCTCGACGCCGGTCAGATCGCCTGGTTCGACGCCGACGGCGCCCCGATGGCGCACGAGGCGTGGATGGACCCCGCCCAGCACGTGCTCGCCATGCTGCGTCCCGCCGTGCACGGTCGCGAGGGCGCCGAGCACCTGCTGGTGATCCTCTCCGGCGCGGAGGGGCCGACGCAGGTGCGCCTGCCCGCCGCCCCCTGGCCGCAGGGCCCCGCGAAGGTGCTGCTGGACACCGCCCTGGAGTCCCCCGAGAGGCTTCCGCCCGGCCCGGTCGCCGACCGCACGGTCACGGTCGAGCCCGGGAGCGTGGTCGTGCTCGGCATCGCTCCCTGAGTCCCGTCGCCTTCCCCCGAGCGGCTATCGTGAGGTCAGTCACCGCGATCGTCGCAGAGCCCCCTGTGACCAGGGGCCGCTCAGGCAGGAGAGGCCATGTCCGAGACCACTTTCCGCACGGGGCTGGACGCCGGCATCGGCCGCATCCCGATCATGGAGGTGCAGCCCGTCGTCGACGGCGGGCGGTATCCCGCCCGCTGCGTCGAGGGCGAGACCGTCACGGTGCGGGCCAACGCCTTCCGCGAGGGTCATGACGCGATGGGCGTGCAGCTCGTGCTGGTCTCCCCCGGCGGCGCCGAGACCCGTCGCGCGATGGCGTCCTCCAACCCGGGCCTGGACCTGTGGGAGACCACGATCCGGCCCGAGGAGCTCGGCACCTGGAACTTCCGCATCGAGGCCTTCTCGGCGCCGTACGAGACCTGGGCCCATGTGGCCGAGGTGAAGGTCCCCGCGGGCATCGACCTCGAGCTGACCTGCGACGAGGGCGCTCTCGTGCTCGAGCGCGTGCTCGCCGAGGTCGCCGAGGGCGCACGCCCCGCCTCTGATGCTCCCGTGGTCTCCGCGGCGCTCGAGTCGCTGCGCGCCCCCGGCCTGCCGGTCCCCGCCCGGATCGCCCCGGCGCTCGCCGCGGACCTGCGCGGCATCCTCGCCGAGCGGCCGCTGCGCGAGGGCGTCACCGTCGCAGGGCCCTACCGCCTCGAGGTGCAGCGTCGCCGGGCCCTGTACGGCTCCTGGTACGAGTTCTTCCCCCGCTCCGAGGGTGCGCACTTCGATCCCGAGCACGGCTGGACCTCCGGCACGCTGCGCACCGCCGCCCGCTCCCTGGACCGGATCGCGCAGATGGGCTTCGACGTCGCCTACCTGACGCCGATCCACCCCATCGGCAGCACCTTCCGCAAGGGCCGCAACAACACCCTGGACCCGCGGCCGGGCGATCCCGGCTCCCCCTACGCGATCGGCTCGCCCGCGGGCGGCCACGACGCGATCCACCCCGACCTCGGCACCCTCGAGGACTTCGACGCCTTCGTCGCCCGGGCGAAGGAGGTCGGGCTCGAGGTCGCCCTCGACATCGCCCTGCAGTGCTCCCCCGACCACCCGTGGGTGCAGGAGCACCCGGAGTGGTTCGTGGTGCGAGCCGACGGCACGATCGCCTACGCCGAGAACCCGCCCAAGAAGTACCAGGACATCTACCCCCTCAGCTTCGACACCGACTACGAGGGGCTCTACGCGGCGATCCGCGACGTGCTCGAGCACTGGGTCGCCCGCGGCGTGACCCTGTTCCGCGTCGACAACCCGCACACCAAGCCGGTCCGCTTCTGGGAGGAGCTGCTGGCCGAGTTCGCACGGACCCATCCCGAGGTGATCTTCCTGGCGGAGGCGTTCACGCGACCGACCATGATGCACACCCTGGGAAAGGTCGGCTACCACCAGTCCTACACCTACTTCACCTGGCGCGAGAGCGCCGAGGAGCTGCAGGAGTATCTCGAGGAGCTCGTCGAGTCCGCCCCCTACATGCGCCCGAGCTTCTGGCCCACCACCCACGACATCCTCACCCCGTACATGAGCTCCGGAGGTCGGCGCGCCTTCGTGCTGCGCGCGATCCTCGCCGCGACGCTGGTGCCCACCTGGGGCATCTACTCCGGCTACGAGCTCGTCGAGGACGTCCCCCGCCCCGGCGCCCAGGAGCAGATCGACAACGAGAAGTACGAGTACCGGCCCCGCGACTACGCCGGAGCGCTCGCCCGCGGCGAGAGCCTCGAGCCGCTGCTGGGCGCGCTCAACCGGATCCGCCGCGAGCATCCCGCGCTGCAGACCCTCACCACGATCCGCTTCCACGAGGCGGAGGACGAGCAGGTGCTGGTCTTCTCCAAGCACCTCGACGCCGCCGCCACCGGCACGGGCCGACCGGACACCGTGCTGGTGGTCTCCCTGACCGCCCACGACCGCGACGCCTCCACCCGCCTGCGCCTGGACCCGGAGCTGCTCGGCGTCGGCGAGTCCTTCGAGGTCGAGGACCTGCTCACCGGCGAGCGGTTCCGCTGGGACCGGGAGCCCTTCGTCATCCTGAGCGCCGCCGACCGGCCCGCCCATGTCCTGCGCATCGTCCACCCCGAGGAGAGCTGACATGTCCGACACCACGGAGAGCACCGATCGTCCCGTCCCGGTGATGCCGCTGGGCGAGCACGAGCTGGGGGCGACCGCGACCGGCAGCCACCACGAGCCCCATGCGGTGCTCGGCGGCCACGAGTACGGGGGCGGGGTCACGGTGCGCACCCTGAAGCCCTTCGCGAGCGAGGTCGCGGTGCTCCTGCCCGACGGCACGGCGCACGCGATGGAGCACGAGCACGACGGGATCTGGGCCGTCGCCCTGCCGCTGGCGGAGGTCCCCTCCTACCGGATCCGGGTGACCTGGTCCGACGGGGAGAACTGGGTCGACCTCGAGGAGCCCTACCGCTTCCTGCCCACGATCGGCGAGCTCGACCTCCACCTGATCAGTGAAGGGCGCCACGAGGAGCTGTGGCGCGCGCTCGGCGCGCATGTCCGCACCGTCGACGGGGTGACCGGCACCGCCTTCACGGTCTGGGCCCCGAACGCCCGCGCCGTGCAGGTCGTCGGCTCCTTCAACAGCTGGGGCGGACGCCTCCACGCCCTGCGCTCGCTGGGCACCTCCGGGGTGTGGGAGCTGTTCGTGCCCGGGGTCGGGGACGGCGAGGTCTACAAGTTCCGGATCCTCGGGGCCGACAGCACCTGGCGCGAGAAGGCCGATCCGATGGCGCGCGCCGCCGAGGTGCCGCCCGCCACCGGCTCGGTCATCACCACGAGCACCTTCGAGTGGACCGACGAGCACTGGCTCGCCGAGCGCGCCGGCACCGACGCCGTCTCCTCGCGCATGTCGATCTACGAGGTGCACCTGGCCAGCTGGCGCCCGGGCCTGGGCTACCGCGAGCTCGCCGAGGAGCTGACCGCCTACGTCGCCGAGATGGGCTTCACCCATGTGGAGCTCATGCCCGTGGCCGAGCACCCCTTCGGCGGGTCCTGGGGCTACCAGGTCACCGGCTACTACGCCCCCACCTCGCGCCTCGGCTCCCCCGACGAGCTGCGCCATCTGGTCGACACCCTCCACCACGCCGGGATCGGCGTGATCCTGGACTGGGTCCCCGCCCACTTCCCCAAGGACGAGTGGGCGCTGGGCCGCTTCGACGGCACGCCGCTGTACGAGCACGCCGACCCGCGGCGCGGAGAGCATCCCGACTGGGGCACCTACGTGTTCGACACGGGCCGTCACGAGGTGCGCAACTTCCTGGTCGCCAACGCCTGCTACTGGCTCGAGGAGTTCCACGTCGACGGGCTGCGGGTCGACGCGGTCGCCTCGATGCTCTACCTCGACTACTCGCGCGAGGAGGGCCAGTGGGTGCCCAACTCCCACGGCGGCCGCGAGGACCTCGAGAACATCGCCTTCCTCCAGGAGACCACGGCGACCGCGTACAAGCGCGCACCCGGCATCGTGATGATCGCGGAGGAGTCCACCTCCTTCCCCGGGGTCACGCGTCCCACCGACACCGGCGGTCTCGGCTTCGGCTTCAAGTGGAACATGGGCTGGATGCACGACACCCTGCAGTACCTGGGCCAGGACCCGATCCACCGCCAGTACCACCACGGCGAGCTGACCTTCTCGATGGTCTACCAGTACTCGGAGAACTTCGTCCTGCCGCTGAGCCACGACGAGGTCGTGCACGGCAAGGGGTCGCTGCTGCGCAAGGCGCCGGGCGACGACTGGCAGCAGGCCGCGACGCTGCGCTCGTATCTCGCCTTCCAGTGGACCCATCCGGGCAAGCAGCTGGTGTTCATGGGGATCGAGTTCGCGCAGGGCACCGAGTGGTCCGAGCAGTCGGGGCTGCCGTGGTGGCTGCTGGAGTACCCGCTGCACCGCGGGGCGCAGCAGCTGGTGCGCGACCTGAACGCGCTGCAGGAGGAGTTCCCCGCGCTCTACCAGCGTGACCAGGACCCGGGCGGCTTCGAGTGGCTGATCGGGGACGACGCGGCCCACAACGTGCTCTCCTTCGTGCGCCGCGACGAGGCCGGGGACCCGGTGGTCGTGGTCGTGAGCTTCTCCCCCGAGCCGTGGCACGACCACCGCATCCCGCTGCCCGAGGGCGGGGACTGGCTCGAGGTGCTCAACTCCGACGCCCCCGTGTACGGCGGCAGCGGGGTCGGGAACCTGGGGCGGGTCCACGCCGAGCCGCTCCCCCAGCACGGACGGGAGCACTCGGTGCGTCTCTCGGTGCCGCCGCTCGGCGCCGTGGTCCTCGCCCCCGCACGCCTGCGCGAGGGCTGAGCGGCTCGGCCCCGCGGCGCCGAGCACGCACCGCGGGGCCGGGGGGCTCAGTACAGGAGGTTGGCGAGGCGCTTGCGGGCCGGGCCGACGCGCGGGTCGTCGGCGCCGGCGACCTCGAACAGGTCCAGCAGGCGCGTGCGCACCGCGTCCTTGGTCTCCTGGTCGGCACCGCGCAGCAGGTCCAGCAGGCGGGTGAAGGCGTCCTCGACGTGGCCGCCGAGCATGTCCAGGTCGGCCACGAGCATCTGAGCCTCGAGGTCGGCGGGAGCATCCGCCGCGGCCTGCCGAGCGGCGGCGAGGTCCGCGCCCTGCGTGCGGCGCATCAGCTCGACGGTCGCGAGACCGGCCTTCGCCTCGGCGTCGGCGGGGCTCTCCTGGAGCTGCTTGCGGTAGGCGGCCACGGCGGCGTCGAGGTCCCCGCGCTCGATCGCCTCGTAGGCCTCGGCCAGCAGCGGCGGCAGCGGCTCCTCGGGGGCCTCGGCCTGCTCGGCCTCGCCCTCGCCCTCGGGCAGCTCCATGCCCTGCTGGCGGGCCACCTCGACGACCTGGTTCATCAGGCCCTCGATCTCCGCCTCGGGCAGCACCGAGTCCACGATCGGCTGCAGCTGGCCCTTCAGGAGCAGCAGCAGCGTAGGCAGCTGCTGCACGCGCAGCGCGGCCGCGACCCGCTGCTGGGTGTCGGCGTCGACGACGGCCAGGCGCAGCGCGCCGCCCTTCGCGTCGACCCCGCGGCGCAGCGCGGCGAGATAGTCCGCACCCTCCGGGACCCGGCCGCTCGTGACGAGCAGGAGCGTGGGGATCTGCTGCGAGTCGGCGATGAGCTGCTCGAGGCCCTGCTCGGTGACCGGGACCTCGTGCGCGGAGGGCTCCCCCGCGGCGGTCGCCCCGGCACCGCCGGCGGGCTGCTTGAGCGCGGCGAGATCGATGATTCCGTACGGATCGGACACGGAGGAACTCCTTCGACGGGTGCGTGACCGCACCAGTCTAGGGAGTGGCTCCCCGGAGCGGGCTCAGGGCAGGCGGGACGGGTCCGGGATCACGCCCCCGTCCGCTCCCCGCTCACTCCCCGCTCGCGGCCAGCGCGGTCTGGGTCGCGCCGATCGGCTGGACCTGTCCGCCGGCATCCGCCGAGGGGATGTGCAGGGTCACGTGGGTGCCGAACTCGCGCACGTACTGCTTCGTGAACTCGCGCGTGCCGATCACCTTCGTGTACTTGTTGTCCTCCGCGTACCGCATGGTCGCCCCGTCCTTGATCGCGACCTTGCGGGAGGACATGAGCGTTCCCATCACGATGGCGCCGCCGTCCTCGGTGCGCAGGCCCGCGAACTCGCCCTCGCGCACGGAGTAGGTCTCGCGGATGGTGCCCGCCTCGTCCCACTCCACGCCCTTGTTCAGCTCGGTGCGCTCGGCCTGGATCCGCTCGTGCGTGCCGGTCTGGAAGGGGTTCGCGGCGAGCTTGTCGTCGGGGTCGGCGGCGTCGCCGTCGGTGAGCACCTCGGCGTACAGCGCGAGCGCCTCGGCAGGGGTCATGACCAGGCCCTCCGCGTCGGCCGCGAGCGCCTCGGAGCCGACCACGGCGCTGGGCACGGTCGGCATGTCGACGCCGACCGCCTGCTGGGCCCAGCCCCAGGCGGAGTAGCCGGACTTCGCGTCCGCCTGCTGCAGCGCCATGAAGTAGGGCACGCCGTCCTCCACCGAGTCCTCGACCAGCGCGATCGCGACGCGCGGGAACTCGGCGACGACTGAGCTCATCGGGACGACCACCGCGGCGCCGGGGACCTTGAGGTCCTCGGCCCACTCGGGCGCCTTCGCGATCAGCTCGTAGACGGCCTCGCGGAACTCGGCGGCGGAGCCGGAGACGCGCGGGGCCAGCAGCGCGACGTCCTTCGCCTCGTCGGCCTCGACGACCGCGGCGTTGACCTCGGGGACGATCGCCTCGAGCTGCTCCTGGGTCTGCACGGGGGTCGGCTCGGCGAGCTCCTTGCCGGTGGGCGGCGCGGGCGGCGCCTCCGGCTCCGAGCCGCAGGCGGCGAGGAGGCCGGAGGCGACCAGGCCGCCGGCCCCGAGCAGGAGGCCGCGACGGCCGACGGGTCGAGTGCTCATCACGGTGTCCTTCCGCGCGGTGGTGCGCAGCGTCTCGGGGGTCATCGTCGCTCCTGGTCCTCGTCGTCGGCGGGATCGCCGGAGGCATCGGTCGAGGAGTCGTCGGCCGGGTCGTCCTGGGCGGAGGCGTCGCCGAAGGACCAGACGCTGTGCTCGCCGACCTCGCGCGCGCCGGGGGCGTCCAGGGGGTCCTCGGCGAGGGCGGCGCCGGCTCCTCCCGCGGCCGCGGTACCGCCCGCCGCGGCACCGGTGCGGAGCGAGGCGCGCTCCTCGTCGGCCCCGTCGAGCTCCTCCTCGGGCACGTCCTCGTCGCGGCGGCGGCCGATCGAGACCACCAGCAGCACGAGGCCGATCACCGCGATCGCGGCGCCGCCCGCGTAGGCGTAGGGCACCCATTCGTTCTCGTCGTCCACCGGCCAGGTGATCGACACGCTCTCGGCGCCCGGGGCGGTGCCGTCGGTGACGATCAGCAGCGCGCGGTACACCTGCTCGTCGTCCCCGTTCTCCGCGGCCCAGAAGTCATGGACGTCCAGCGTGTACGGGCTCGGGGAGGTGTCCACGGAGCGCCACAGGTCCGATCCGGTCGGATCGCTGATCTCGGCGGCGCCGTCGGGCTCGACCTCCTGCGTGCTGAGCGTGGTCCAGTCCGAGGCGCCGGTGATGCGGGTGTGGTGGACACCCTCCAGATAGGCCTCGATGTCGCTGTTCGAGGCGGTGATCACGGAGACGTCGGAGGCGCCCTCGATCACGACCTCGCCCTCCTCGCCGCCCACGTACAGCACGCCGGGGTCGATCACGACGGCGGGACCCGGGTCCTCCAGGGTCACCGTGGCGGTGGTCTCGGTCTCGGGGGCCCAGGTGGTCTCGCCGAGACGGCCGAGCACGAGCCCGATCAGTCCGACCAGGACCAGCAGGACGGCCAGGAGTCGTTGCACGGTGGATCGCTTCCTTCGGGGGGCCGTCGGGCCCCGGGCACGGGACCGTTCCACGATACGAGGCGCGCGCGTCGCCGACCAGGCCCGCGTGAGCATGGGCACCCGGGGTGAAGCACCTCTCACGCCCCTCTCATGCTCCTCTCACGCCGCGCCCACGACGCCGTCGCGCTCCCGGACCGAGGGCACCGGGAGGTGTCGTACCCTGTCGGGGTGCGTCTCGTCGTTGCCCGCTGCTCCGTCGACTACACCGGTCGACTCACCGCCCACCTGCCGCTCGCTCCCCGGCTGCTGATCGTCAAGGCCGACGGCAGCGTGCTCGTGCACTCCGACGGCGGCAGCTACAAACCGCTGAACTGGATGAGCCCGCCCTGCACGCTGACCACCTCGCGGCGCGACGACGCCGAGGCGGAGGCGGACCCCGAGGGCGACTGGATCGAGCAGTGGGACGTCGTCCACGAGAAGTCCGGGGACCGGCTCCGGGTGCGCCTGCACGAGGTGCTCGAGGATTCCGCGCACGAGCTCGGCGTCGATCCCGGTCTGCAGAAGGACGGCGTCGAGGCGCACCTGCAGGCCCTCCTCGCCGAGAACATCGAGACCCTCGGCGACGGCTGGTCCCTCGTGCGCCGCGAGTACTTCACCGCGATCGGTCCGGTGGACATCCTCGCCCGCGACGAGAGCGGCGGCACCGTCGCGATCGAGATCAAGCGACGGGGGGAGATCGACGGCGTCGAGCAGCTCACCCGCTACCTCGAGCTCCTCAACCGTGATCCGCTGCTCGCCCCGGTGCGCGGCATCTTCGCCGCGCAGGCGATCAAGCCCCAGGCGAAGGTGCTGGCCGGGGACCGCGGCATCGACTGCGTGACCCTCGACTACGACGCCCTGCGCGGCATCGACGACGCCGAGTCCCGCCTGTTCTGACGCGGCCCGGCCGCCCTCGCACCCCGCCGCGGGGAGACACCCGTCCCACCGCTCCGACCGCCGTCCGCCCCTACCTCGGGAGTCCGCATGCCCACCGACGTGCCCGCGCCGACCGCCGACCTCGCCCTCCGCGGCACCGCCGTCCTCGAGCAGGGGCTGGTCCCCGAGGCGCTCGTGCTCTGCGCCGGGCAGCGGATCCTCTGGGCCGGCCCGGCCGAGCAGGTCCCCGCCGAGCTCGACCCCGCCCACGGCGCGGTCCGCACACTCGACCACGACGGACTGATCCTCCCCGGCCTCGTGGACCTGCACTGCCACGGCGGGGGCGGTGCCTCCTTCCCCGACTCCCCCACGGCCGAGGAGATGCTCACCGCGGTCCACGAGCACCGCCGCCACGGCACGACCTCCCTCGTCGCCTCCCTCGTCACCGCCGACGCCGCGACCCTGCGTGACCGGGTCGCGCAGCTCGCCCGGCTCCACCGCGACGGGGAGATCGCCGCGATCCACCTCGAGGGCCCCTTCCTCTCCGAGGCCCGGCGCGGGGCGCAGAACCCCGCCCATCTCACGGACGGCGACCCCGAGCTGGTCCGCGAGCTCGCGGAGATCGCCGACGGCGCGCTCGCGACGATGACCCTCGCGCCCGAGGCCGAGAGGGCCGACGAGGTGATCGACGCGCTCGCGGAGAGCGGCGCCCTCCCCTCCCTCGGCCACACCGACGGCGGCAGCGCCGAGATGACCCGGGCCGTCGGCCGCTCCCTCGCGGCGCTGCGGCGGGCGCGGGGACGCTCCCCGCTGCCCACCGCGACCCATCTGTTCAACGGCATGCGGCCGATCCACCACCGCGACCCGGGCCCGGCGCTCGCGGCGCTCGACGCCGCCGGACGCGGCGAGCTGGTGGTCGAGGTGATCGCCGACGGGGTGCACCTGGACGCCCGCACCGTCGCGCACGTCTTCTCCCTCGCCGCCGAGGACTGCGTCGTGCTGGTCACCGATGCGATGGCCGCCGCCGGCATGGCCGACGGCCGCTACCGGCTCGGTGCGCTCGACGTCACGGTCGAGGACGGGGTCGCGGCCCTCACCGAGGGCGGGGCGATCGCCGGCGGGACCGCGCACCTCGTAGAGGTGCTGCGCCATGCCGTGCTCGAGGCGGGCGTCGACCTGGTGGCGGCGGTGCGCGCCGCCTCGACGGTCCCGGCCCGGGTTCTCGGCCTGCAGGACGAGATCGGGGCGCTGGCCGCGGGGCGCCGGGCCGATGTGCTGCTGGTCGACCGCGCGCTGAGGCCGGTCGCCGTGCTGCGCGGCGGCCGCGAGATCTGAGGGCCGCCCCCGGTCCCGGGACGTTCGCGCGCCGAGCGCAGGCCTGCGGCGGTGGCGCTCAGTCCGCGTCGCCGATGACCGTGCCCGTGGGCGCCGCCTCGAGCCAGGAGTTCAGCGCCGCCCCGGGCGCGAGGTCCACGATCGCGTGGATCTCCCGGTGCCCCACGAGGCTGAACTCCAGCAGATAGCTGTCGGGGTCGCCCTCGACGCGCGAGCTGAGCCGTCGACGGGTGACCTCGAGGATGTCGCCGCGACGGATCACCACCTCCGGACGCAGCCGCAGCGAGAAGGCGCGGAACCAGCGCAGACGGTCGGTGCCGAAGCGCATCATGCCGTGCTGCCATCGCTCGCCGCCGACGAGGCCCCGGCGCTGCACCGAGCACTCGAACGCCCCCCGGCTCCGCGAGAACAGCACCTGCCGCAGCACGAGCAGCAGCAGGAGCAGCGCCGCCCCGACGACGAGCATCCCGACCCCCACGAGGAGGATCGGGATGCTCAGATGGTCCATCTGCGATGCGCCGGCGGATCAGGCCCGGTCGTCGCGGGGCGCCGCGGACTCCGCGTCGTCGACGCCGATGGTCACCACGTCGGAGTCCACCGAGACGAAGCCGCCCTCGACGGAGCGCTCGTCGACATGGCCGTCCAGGTCGTGGATCCGCACGACACCGCTGCCGAGGATAGCGAGCGTCGGCTGCATCTGCGGCAGGATGCCCATCGAGCCGTCGATCGCGGGCACGACGACCTGGGCGGCCTGCCCGGTCCAGACGGTCCGGTCCGCGGTGACGAAGGTGACCTCGAGCGCACTCACGCGCTGAGCTCCTTGTCGATGCGGTGCTGGTTCTCGAGCACCATGTCGATGCCGCCCACGTTGAAGAAGGCCGACTCGGTGATGTGGTCGAACTCGCCGTCGCAGATGCCCTTGAAGCCCTCGATCGTGTCCTTCATGGGGACGTCGGAGCCGTCCACACCCGTGAACTGCTTGGCGAGGTGGGTGTTCTGCGAGAGGAACTGCTGGATGCGCCGCGCGCGCGAGACGATGACCTTGTCCTCCTCGGAGAGCTCGTCCACGCCGAGCATCGCGATGATGTCCTGCAGCTCCTTGTTGCGCTGGAGGATCTGCTTCACGCGCACCGCGGTGTCGTAGTGGTCCTGGCCCACGTAGCGGGGGTCGAGGATCCGCGAGGTCGAGGCCAGCGGGTCGATCGCCGGGTAGAGGCCGCGCGAGGCGATCTCTCGCGAGAGCTCGGTGGTGGCGTCGAGGTGGGCGAAGGTGGTCGCCGGGGCCGGGTCGGTGTAGTCGTCGGCCGGGACGTAGATCGCCTGCATCGAGGTGATGGAGTGGCCGCGCGTCGAGGTGATGCGCTCCTGGAGCACGCCCATCTCGTCGGCGAGGTTCGGCTGGTAGCCCACCGCGGAGGGCATGCGGCCCAGCAGGGTGGAGACCTCGGAGCCCGCCTGGGTGAAGCGGAAGATGTTGTCGATGAACAGCAGCACGTCCTGCGCCTGCTCGTCGCGGAAGTACTCGGCCATGGTCAGGGCCGAGAGCGCGACGCGCAGACGGGTGCCCGGCGGCTCGTCCATCTGGCCGAAGACCAGGGCGGTCTTCTCGATGACGCCGGACTCGGTCATCTCCTCGATGAGGTCCCAGCCCTCACGGGTGCGCTCGCCGACGCCCGCGAAGACCGACACGCCGTCGTGGTTGTTGGCCACGCGGTAGATCATCTCCTGGATGAGCACCGTCTTGCCCACGCCCGCGCCCCCGAACAGGCCGATCTTGCCGCCCTTGACGTACGGGGTCAGCAGGTCGATCGACTTGATGCCGGTCTCGAACATCTGGGTGGCCGACTCGAGCTGGTCGAAGTTCGGCGCCTTGCGGTGGATCGGCCAGCGCTCGCTGATCTGCAGCTGATCGGCGGGCTTGTTCAGCGGGGTGCCGATCACGTCGAACACGGTGCCGAGGGTCGCATCGCCCACGGGCACCGAGATCGGGGCGCCGGTGTCGGTCACGGCCTGGCCGCGGACCACGCCGTCGGTGGGCTTCAGCGCGATGCCGCGGACCATGCCGTCGCCGAGGTGCTGGGCGGTCTCGAGGGTCAGGGTCGAGGCCTCCAGGCCCGAGCCGGTGTCCTCGATCTCGATGGTCAGCGCGTTGTACAGGTCGGGGATGCTCCCCGGGGGGAACTCGATGTCGACGACGGCGCCGGTGACGCGCGCGACGCGCCCGGAGGCGGTCGGCGCCGCGGCGACGGGGGCCTGGCTGTCAGTGGTGGTGGTCATGTGTTCTCTCCATGTCGTGCCGACGCGGGGGCGAGGTCGGCCAGATGTGTCGGCGTCGGATGTCTCAGCGTTCGGTGCGACCGGATCCCGAGAGCGCATCGGCGCCGCCGACGATCTCCGTGATCTCCTGGGTGATCTCCGCCTGGCGGGCGGAGTTCGCCAGCCGGGTGAACTTGTCGATCTGCGTCTGGGCGTTGTCGGTGGCGGTCTTCATCGCGCGCTGCGTCGACGCGTGCTCGGACGCCATCGCCTGGAGCAGGAGGTTGATGATCCGCGAGCGGATGTAGCGCGGCAGCAGCTCCTCGATGACCGCGTCCGCGTCCGGCACGAACTCGTACAGCGGGAAGGTGGGGCTCTCCTGCTCCTCGCCGGCCTCGACCAGACCCATCGGCACCATGCGGACGGACCGGGTGTGCTGGAGGAAGCGGCTCTCGAAGCGGGTGCCCACCACGTACATCTCGTCGAGGTGGACGGCCGGGTCCTCGGTCAGGAGGTCCTCGGTGAGCACCGAGGCGATCTCGCGACCGAGCTCGGGCAGCTCGTTCTCCTTGTACGGCGTCCAGGCGCGGTGCGGGGGCCGGTTGCGGAAGCGGTAGTACGACTCGCCCTTGCGGCCCACGACGTACATCACGGGCTCCTTGCCCTCGTCCCGCAGAGTGTTCGCGAGCTGCTCGGCGGCCCGGATCACGTTGTGGGAGTAGGGACCGGTCATGCCGCGGTCCGCGGTGATCATCAGGATCCCGACGCGACCGGTCTCCCGGCGCTCCCCGTCCAGGAACGGATGCGAGATCTCCTGGGAGTGCGTCGCCACCGAGCCGATGGCGCGGGTGAGCGCCTCGGCGTACGGCGTGGTCGCCTCCACCCTGGCGTGCGCCTTGGCGATGCGCGAGGCCGCGACCATCTCCTTGGCCTTGAAGATCTTCTTCATCCCCTGGGCGGAGCGGATCCTCTGCTTGTATACCCTCTGCTGGGCTCCCATTGCTCTCCTCGTACGAGATCGGTGCGTGGCCGGCGGGAGCCGCCGCCCCGGACGGGGCGGCGGCAGCTCCGTCAGCCGCGGACGATCTGCTCCTGCTCGATCTCGCCGGCGTCCATGCGACCGCTCTCGTCGGTGCGCGCGGACCCCTCGCCCCTGCCGGCCAGGAAGTCCTGCTTGACCTGGTCGAGGATGCCCGAGAGCTCCTCCTCGGTCGAGGACTCGAACTTCCCGGTGGTGCGGATGGTCTCGAGCACGCCGCCGTTGTGGCGCAGGTGCTCCAGGAGATGGGTCTCGAAGGCGCGGACGTCCTCGACCTCGATGTCGTCGAACTTGCCCTTGGTGCCGGCCCAGATCGAGACGACCTGCTCCTCCATGGAGAAGGGCGAGTACTGCGACTGCTTGAGCAGCTCCATCAGCCGCGCGCCGCGGTGCAGCTGCTGCTTCGAGGCGGCGTCGAGGTCGGAGGCGAACATCGCGAAGGCCTCGAGGTCGCGGAACTGCGCGAGCGAGAGCTTCAGGGTGCCCGAGACCGCCTTCATGGCCTTGGTCTGCGCGGAGCCGCCGACGCGGGAGACCGAGATGCCGACGTCGACCGCCGGGCGCTGGTTCGCGTTGAAGAGGTCCGACTGCAGGAAGCACTGCCCGTCGGTGATCGAGATGACGTTGGTCGGGATGTAGGCCGAGACGTCGTTCGCCTTGGTCTCGATGATTGGCAGGCCGGTCATCGAGCCGCCGCCCATCTCGTCGCTGAGCTTCGCGCAGCGCTCGAGCAGGCGGGAGTGCAGGTAGAAGACGTCACCCGGGTAGGCCTCGCGGCCCGGCGGGCGGCGCAGCAGCAGGGACACGGCGCGGTAGGCCTCGGCCTGCTTCGACAGGTCGTCGAAGATGATCAGGACGTGCTTGCCCTCGTACATCCAGTGCTGGCCGATGGCCGAGCCGGTGTAGGGCGCGATGTACTTGAAGCCTGCGGGATCCGAGGCGGGGGCGGCGACGATCGTGGTGTAGTCCATGGCGCCGGCCTCCTCGAGGGTGGCGCGCACGGAGGCGATGGTCGAGCCCTTCTGGCCGACGGCGACGTAGATGCAGCGGACCTGCTTCTCGGGGTCGCCGGACTCCCAGTTGGCCTTCTGGTTAAGGATCGTGTCGATGCCGATGGCGGTCTTGCCGGTCTGGCGGTCGCCGATGATCAGCTGGCGCTGGCCGCGGCCGATCGGGGTCATCGCGTCGATGGCCTTGAGGCCGGTCTGCATCGGCTCCTTGACCGCCTTGCGCTGCATGACGCCGGGCGCCTGCAGCTCGAGGGCGCGGCGGCCGACGGTCTCGATCTCGCCGAGTCCATCGATCGGGTCGCCGACAGGGTCGACGACGCGACCGAGGTAGCCGTCGCCGACGGGGACGGAGAGCACCTGGCCGGTGCGGCGGACCTGCTGGCCCTCCTCGATGCCGCTGAACTCGCCGAGCACCACGACGCCGACCTCGCGCAGCTCGAGGTTCAGCGCGAGACCGAGGGTGCCGTCCTCGAAGCGGACGAGCTCGTTGGCCATGACGTTCGGGAGGCCCTCGACACGGGCGATGCCGTCGGCGGCCTCGCTGACGCGGCCGATCTCCTCGCGCTCGGTGGCGCCTGCCTGGTAGGTGGACACTGCGGTGTCCAGGGCGTTCCGGATCTCCTCCGGGCTGATCGTGAGCTCCGCCATCTGGTGCTTCGCTTCCTCTCGGTCTCCCCGCGACGGGGAGGGTCTGGTCAGTGCTGGGGGACGCCTGGGCGTCGGGGGCTGGTTCAGGCCACGAGCGAGGACCGGGCCCGCGAGAGCCTGGCCAGCACGGTGGCGTCGTAGAGGTCGTCTCCGACCTGGATCCGGAGCCCGCCGACGACATCCGGGTCGACCTGGAGGTTCAGCTGCACCTCACGGCCGTAGATGCCGGCCAGGACCGCGGAGAGGCGGGCCTGCTGCGACTCGTTCAGCGGGACGGCGCTGGCGACCTCGGCGAAGGCGCGTCGGCGACGGTCCGCGGCGAACCGTGCGAACTCCTCCACCCGGCGAGCGGGCTTGAGCTCGCTGCGACGCCCGACGGCGCGGGCCGCGAGGATCGCCGTCAGCGGGTGCACACGACCCTCCAGCAGCCGGCGCAGCGTCTGCGCGCGGCGACCCGGCTCGTCCCGCGCCCCGTCGAGGGCGGAGGTGAGCTCCCCGCTGCTGTCGATCAGGCGGGAGACCTGGAAGAGCTCCCCCTCGATCTGCTCCAGCACTCCCTCGCGCAGGGCGAGGTCGAGGAGGGCAGAGACGCCGAGCAGCTCGAGGGCGTCGAGGACGTCCTCCTGCTCGGACCAGCGCCGCCGCACGACCTCGAGGGTGAGCTCGAGGGTGCGCGGGCCGACCCGCCCGTCGAACAGCGAGCGCACGGAGGCCTCCTTGACGGCCGCGGGGCGGCCGGCGTCGGAGAGGGTGCGCACCAGCTGGTTGCTGGAATCGATGGCGTCGGCCACCGAGAACAGCTCCTCGGCCTCGGTCTCCGGCGCAGCGCCGTCGGCCGCGGGGGCGGCCTCGGCCTGTCGGAGCACCTCGGCGAAGGAGGTGGAGGAGGTTCCTCGCATCACGGGTCCTTATCGGGTGGTGGTCTGGCTCGACTCGAGGTCGTCCAGGAACCTGTCGATCACACGGCGGGAGCGCTCGTCGTCGGTGAGGGACTCCCCGACGATCTTCGAGGCGAGATCGCTGGCGAGGGTTCCCACCTCGCCGCGCAGCTCGGTCGAGGCGGCGATCCGCTCGGCGCTCAGCTGCTGACGTCCGGCCGCGAGCACGCGGTCGTTCTCGGCCTCGGCGCGAGCACGGGCCTCGTCGACGATCTTCTGACCGTCCACGCGCGCCTTCTCGCGGATCGCGGCGGCTTCCTGACGGGCCGCGGCGAGCTCCTGCTCCTGGTCGTTCCTCAGCTGGTCGACCTGTTCCTGGACCTGCTCCGCGTGGCGGATGCCGCCCTCGATCTTCTCGCTGCGCTCGTCGAGCACGGCGTTCATGCGCGGGAGCACGAACTTCATGAAGACGCCCGCGAAGATCAGCAGGAAGATCGCCGACCAGACGATCTCCTCCGGGAGGGGGATGAGCAGCCTCCACCCGGGTACGGTGTCTGCTCCTTCGGCAAGAATCATGGATTCTGCCTCAGAAGATCAGGCCGGTGACGATCGCCAGCAGAGCGAGGATCTCGGTGAAGGCCACACCGATCAGCATGGTGGTCTGCAGCTGCGAACGCATCTCGGGCTGACGGGCCTGCGCCTCGGCGGTCTTGCCGACGAGGATGCCGAGGCCGATGCCCGGGCCGATCGCGGCGAGGCCGTAACCGAGGGTCGCGATGTTGCCGGTCACCTCGGCGAGGATGGTGGGCTCCATGGGGTGTTTCCTTTCGTTGTGCCGCGCTGGGGGCGACGATCAGGTTTTCGGGGGTCGGGAAGGTCGGGGGCCGCTCGGCGGGGCCGGATGGGCCGCCGCCGCGGCGGGGTCAGTGCTCGTCGGAGGTGGCGAGCTGGATGTACACGGCGGTCAGCATCGTGAAGATGAAGGCCTGCAGCGCGGCCACGAAGATCTCGAATCCGTAGATCCCGATCGCCATCGCGCCGGCGAAGGGCGAGATCGCGATCAGCCAGTCGCCCGAGAACAGCAGGGCGTGCGTCATGCCGATGAACACCACGATCATCATGTGGCCGGCGACCATGTTCGCGAGAAGTCGGATGGTCAGCGAGGCCCAGCGGATCACGACGACCTGGAGCAGCTCGATCGGGATCAGCAGGATGTAGATCGGCCACGGGATGCCGGGGGGCATCGTCTCGGAGCGGAGGTAGCCGAGGAAGCCGTGCTTGCGGATACCGGCGCCCACGTAGGTCACGAAGGTCCACAGCGCCAGCAGCAGCGGCAGGCCGACGACCGAGGTGCCGGCGAGGTTCAGGCCGGGGATGACGCCGGCGAGGTTCATCGACAGGATGAACACGAACATCGTGATCAGCATCGGGGCGAAGCGCTTGCCGTCCTTCAGGCCCAGCGTGTTCGCGATGATGTTGTTGTTGACGAAGTCGATGACCAGCTCGACGACGCTCTGCACCCGGCCGGGGACCAGCTTGGCGCGCGAGGCGACGATGCACATGAAGATGAGCACGGCCGCGAGGATGATGAGCCGCACGAGCTGGACCCGGTTGAACTCGAAGAAGGTGCCCTCGAAGAGGATCGCTTCGGGGAAGAACTCACCCAGCGTCGGGATGTGGAAGAACGAGTCGTCCTCGGCGTGCAGCGCGGGGCTGAGGTCTGCGGTGTTCAGCGCGATCTCCCGTGGTCTGGGGCCGACAGCGGGGTGTCTGGCCTCGGTGTCATTCTCGATCTGTGCCGACCCGGGTGCGGCCACCATTGCGTGCAGCGATGGACGGCGCCGTGGCGTCCCGGGTGGTCGATCAGTGGTCGGGCCGCTCTCGGTTATGCACCGTGATCAGCGCTCGAACACCTCCGGAAGCATAACAGAGGATCGCCTCGCCACCAGGGGACTAGGCGTCGTCCTCGGCGCTGTCGACGGGGGTCACGTCGAGCGGCTGACGGGTCCGGACCAGCACCACGGCCTCGACCAGGATCGCCGAGACCGCACCGACCAGCAGTGCGAGTCCGATCCACGTGGTCGAGACGCCCTCGGCTCCCCTGACCAGGAGTAGGACCAGGATCACAAGGAACATCTTCAGCGCCCACGAGCCCAGCACGGTCGCGGCCATGCTCACGGGGCTCAGTCGGGGACCGGCGAAGGTGATCGCGACCGTGGGCAGGACGATCACGAGGGTGAGTCCGGTGCCGACGAGAGCGCCCAGCAGGGCCGAGCCCTCGGGTCGGGTCGCGGCGAGGGCGAGCAGCGCCAGATCGGCGACGAGGCCGACGGCGGCGGCGATCAGCGTCGCGCGCTGCATCGAGCGGTCGCTCGCCGCACGTCGGGGCGAGGGCGGGTGCGAGGCGGCGAGAGGCTCAGGCTGAGCGGGCATCGTGGTCCTTCCGGCGGCGGCCGGGCCGCCATCTGAGGGGGTCGAAGGTGAGCAGGACGGCCAGGGCCATGCCGATCACCCAGAAGATCAGGACGGTGCGCACCGGGGCCAGCAGCGGGAGCAGCAGCCCCACGCAGATCACGATGGTCCAGGTGTACATGATCAGCACGGCGGTCCGCTTGGAATGGCCGAGGCCGAGCAGTCGGTGGTGCAGATGGGCCTTGTCGGCATGGAAGGGCGACTTCCCCGAGCCGATGCGCCGCACCACGGCGAGCACGAAGTCGAGGAAGGGGACCACCATCACGCCGATCGGCAGCAGGATCGGGAGGAACTGGCCGAAGAAGTCCGCCCCGGAGAGGCGCACGGGGTCCACCTGGCCGGTGACGGCGATCGTGCTCGCGGCGAGCAGGAGGCCCAGCAGCATCGATCCCGAGTCCCCCATGAAGATGCGGGCCCGGGTGAGGTTGTGCGGCAGGAAGCCCAGACAGGCCCCGATCATCACGGCCGTGAGCAGCGCGGCGAGCGAGGAGTAGTCCGAGGCCGAGGTGTCCCGGGTGAGCGTGTAGGCGTAGTAGAAGAACGCGGAGCCGCCGATCGCCATCACCCCGGCGGCGAGGCCGTCGAGGCCGTCCACGAAGTTCACCGCGTTCATGCTCACCACCACCACGAGCACCGTGAGGATGAGGGCGGAGCGGCCCGAGAGCACGGTGACCCCGTTGATCGGGAGGGTCACGAGGCTCACGCCCTGCCAGGCGAGCAGGAGCGCGGCGAGCACCTGCCCCGCCAGCTTGGTGACCCAGTCGAGATCCCATCGGTCGTCGGCCGCGCCGAGCAGGCAGACCAGCGCCCCGGCGGAGAGGATCGCCCAGGGCTGGCGGGAGTCGTGGAAGAGCCCCTCGAGGAAGGGCACGTTGCTCGCGATGAGCATCGCCGCGACCACGCCGGCGAGCATCGCCAGCCCTCCCAGGCGCGGGGTGACGGCGTCGTGGACGTCGCGCGCCCTCACCGCGGTCATCGCCCCGGCGCGCCGGGCCAGCAGCCGCACCGCGGGCGTCACCAGGAAGGTGACGGCGGCCGCGAGCAGCAGCAGGAACAGGTAGATCCTCACCCGGGCGTGCGCTCCGGGCGGATGGTGCCGTCCTCGGGCCGATCCTCGGACGCCGCGGGGGTCTCCGCAGACGGGGTCCCCGCGGCGTCGACGTCCTCGGCAGGGGCGCCCAGCGGGGTCTCCGCCGGTCCCGGCGTCGAGGTCTCGAGGGCGGGCTCGGAGGGCAGGTCGAGCACGGGGGCGGCGGTCTCGGAGCCCTCGGCCGAGGCGGAGTCGTCGGTGCTCTCCGTCTCGCCCGTCGCGGTGTCCTCGGACCCGGCCGCCGTCGCGTCGATCTCCTCGGCGTCGGGGGCCGCCTCCTCGTCGTCCGCGGGCTCGGGCTCCGGGGCGGTGAAGATGTCACCGACGACGTCGATGATCTGCTGCTTCGTGACCGCCCCCTCGCGCACGATCTCGGCGGGGGTGACGGTGGCGTCGAGGATCGTGGAGCTCTCGCCGATCGGCGCGTCGCCGCCGTCGAGGTAGACCTCGACCGCGTCGCCGAGCTGGGTCGCGGCCTCGAGGACCGTGCGCGCGGCGGGCTTCCCGTGACGGTTCGCGCTCGAGACGGCGAGGGGACCGGTGCGGCGCAGCAGCTCCAGCGCGGTCTCGTCCTCGGGCATGCGCAGCGCGACGGTGCCGCGGGTCTCCCCGAGGTCCCAGGTCAGCGACGGCTGGGCGGTGAGGATGACGGTGAGGGCTCCGGGCCAGAGAGCGTCGGTGAGGTCCTCGACGTAGTCGGGAAGATCCGTCGCGAGCGCCATGAGCACGGCGTGGTCGCCGATCAGCACGGGCGGCGGGGTGTCGCGGCCGCGTCCCTTGGCCTCGAGCAGGTCCTGGACGGCCTGGGCGGTGAAGGCGTCGGCGCCGATGCCGTAGACGGTGTCCGTCGGCAGGACGATGAGGCCACCGCCCCGCACGGCGTCGACGGCGGCGGCGAGGGCGTCCTCGCGGGACTCTGGGTTCTGGGTGTCGTGCACGCTCACCGGGACAGTCTCCCACGTCGGTCCTGCGAGTCGTCGACGCGTCGACGCGCGAGCAGGAAGCGGTCGCGGCCGGTGAGGTCGGCGGCGGTCGTGACCTCCTCGAAGGCGCCATGGGAGTGGGCCAGCCCGCGCACGGCCGCTCCCTGCACGTCGGCGTGCTCCATCACCAGCAGCCCGCCGGGGCGCAGCAGCCGCGCGGCCCGGTCGACCACTGCGCGCGGCACCTCGAGGCCGTCGGGGCCGCCGCCGAAGAGGGCGCGGTGGGGATCGTGCTCGCGCACCTCGGGGTCCTGCGGCACGGCGTCCGGGGGGATGTAGGGCGGGTTGGAGAGGACCGCGTCCACGGGCCCGGCCGCATCGAGCGCGGGGATCTCCCCCAGGAGGTCGCCGCGCAGCACCTGCCCCCGGCCGGGGCCGGCGAGCTCGAGGTTCAGCGTGGCGAGCTCGGCCGCGGCCTCGTCGACCTCGACGGCGAGGACACGCGCTGCGGGGAGCTCGTCGAGCACCGCGGCGCCGAGCGCGCCGCTGCCGGTGCACAGGTCCACGACCTGCTCGAGCGCGCCCTCGGCGTGCTCGCGCAGGAGGTCCAGGGCGAGCTCCGTCTCCGGGCGCGGGATGAACACGCCCGGGCGCACGTGGAGCGCGAGCCGACGGAACGGGGCGCGGCCGAGGATCAGCTGGAGCGGCTCGCGGGCCTCGCGCCGCACTGTCGCGGTCTCCAGACGTGCCTCGAAGTCCTCGGGCAGCCGGTCCAGCAGCACGAGGGGGCGGTCGGTGCCCGCGGCATGGGCGATCAGGGCGCGCGCGTCGACGCTGGGCGAGGGCACCCCGGCCGCGCCGAGGCGGGCGGTGGTCGTCGCGAGGGCGTCGCGCAGCTGCGGCCGCGGGTCCTCGGAGGTCCGGGCGCCGACGGGCCCACGGGGTGCGGCGTCGCCGGCGGGGCTGCTCATCCCTGCTCCTCCGCGCCCTCGCGGGCGGCCTCGGCAAGGCGCGCCTCGCGCTCGGCACGGCGGGAGGAGTCGATGAGCTCGGCGAGATCGCCGGCGAGGACCTGCGGGAGGTTGCTCGCCTTGTAGCCGGTGCGGTGATCGGCCACGCGCGACTCGGGGAAGTTGTAGGTGCGGATCCGCTCGCTGCGGTCCACGGTGCGCACCTGGGAGCGGCGTGCGGCGGAGGAGGCCGCCTCCTGCTCGGCGCGGTGCGCGTCCAGCAGGCGGCTGCGGAGGATCCGCAGGGCCTGCTCGCGGTTCTGCAGCTGGCTCTTCTGGTCCTGGCAGGAGACGACCAGGCCCGTGGGGACGTGGGTGATCCGCACGGCGGAGTCGGTGGTGTTCACGCTCTGCCCGCCGGGGCCGGAGGAGCGGAACACGTCGATGCGGAGGTTCGCGGGCGCCATCGCCTCGGCCAGCAGCTCGGACTCGTCGGTCTCGTCCGCCTCGGGCAGCACCAGCACGCCGACCGCGGAGGTGTGGATGCGGCCCTGGGACTCGGTGACGGGGACCCGCTGGACGCGGTGCACCCCGGCCTCGTGCTTGAGGTGCGCGTAGACGCCCTCCCCCGGCGCGCCCGCGCCGCGGGCGGCGATCGCGACGGTGACGTCCTTGAGCCCGCCGAGCTCGGAGGGCGAGGAGGTGAGCACCTCGACGCGCCAGCCCCTCGCCTCCGCGAAGGCCCGGTACATGCGCAGCATCTCGGCGGCGAAGAGGGCGGACTCCTCGCCGCCGGCGCCCGCCCTGATCTCGACGATCACGTCGCGGCCGTCGTCGGGATCACGGGGCGCCAGCAGGTCCTCGAGACGGTCGCGCTCGGCCCCGAGCCGTGCGGAGAGCTGAGCGGACTCGGCGGCGAGCTCCTCGTCGCCCTCCCCCAGCTCGGCGAGCTCGCGCGCGGTGGCGAGGTCCTCCTCGGTGCGCCGCATCCTGTCCGCGGCCTCGAGGATCCCCTCGAGCTCCGCGTAGCGGCGGCCGACGCGGCGGGCGCGGCCCGCGTCGTCGTGGAGCGACGGGTCCGCCATCGACTCCTGCAGCCGGGCGTGCTCCCGCCGCAGCGGCTCCAGCCGGTCGCCGCTCCCGTGCTCGCTCATCCGTGCTCCTCCCCCGCTCCCGTGCCTGCAGACGACGACGCCGGTGCGCGCCCTGGGGCGCGCACCGGCGTCGGAGACCAGGCTGGGGTCAGGCGTTCTTCTTGCCGTAGCGGGCCTGGAAGCGGGCCACGCGGCCTCCGGTGTCCAGGATCTTCTGCTTGCCGGTGTAGAACGGGTGGCACGCCGAGCAGACCTCGGTGCTGATGGCGCCGTCGCCCTTGGTGCTGCGGGTGGTGAACGAGTTGCCGCAGGTGCAGGTCACCTGGGTCTCGACGTATGCGGGGTGGATGTCAGCCTTCATGTCTCTCCTTGCTCGGGGGTCGCTGGGTCGGTGCCCGACGGGCGCCGTGAACCAGAACCGACGTCACAGTCTGCCATGGTCGGCCGGTGCCTGGCGAGGGCTCACGATGCGGCGTGCGCAACATCGCAGGCGCCGCCGCGGGCAGCCCCGCTCAGGTGGAGTCGCGCACGACGAGTCGGTAGTCGACCCGGCGATGCGCCTCCTCGCCGCTGAGCGGCACCGACCCCTCGAGCATCCCGGCCACGAGGGCGACCGTCTCCTGCGCGACGCGGTCGATGTCGAGCGCGAGGGTGGTCAGCTCCGGGGTGACCAGGGTCGAGAGCTCGAGCCCGTCCACCCCCGTCACGCGCACCTGCTCGGGGACCGCGACGCCACGGCGGCGCAGCGCCCGCATCATCCGCACCGCGAGCTCGTCGTTGAAGGCGACGAGCACGTCGGTGCCGCCCGCGAGGAGCTCGGGCAGCGCCTCCTCGTGCCCCTCCCGCGCAGGCACCGTCCGCACCGGCACCTCCCCGCCCTCGACGAGGGCGGACAGGGCGCCGGCCAGGGCGATCGAGCGCTCGGCGGTCTGCCCCGTGCCGAGGTCGAGCACGACGGGGCGACGTGCGCCCCGCTCCCGCAGGTGTGCGGCGAGGTCCGCCATCGCGTGGACCCGGGGAAGCTCGACCACCCCCGCGTCGGCGATCTGCTCCGGAGTGCCGTCGACCTGCACGATCGGCATGCCGCCGCCGCGGATTCCCGCGGTCGCCACCCCGTAGCCCACCAGCGCGTCCACGCGGCGCGAGAGATCCGCGGCGACCTGCTCGGGCTGCGGGGCGTCATCGGCCTCGGCCAGGACGACGTTCCAGCCGTACGGCGCGCAGGCGCGCACCACGGCCGCCCCCAGCTCCGCGTAGTAGCTGTTCGAGAGGCTGCCGACGACCAGCCCGAGCGTGGTCGGCCCCTGCTCGACCAGGCCCCGCCCGAAGCGCGAGGGGCGGTAGTTCAGCTCCTTCGCGGCCCCCAGCACCCGATCCCGGGTCTCGGCGCTGATGCCGGGCATGTCGTTCAGCGCCCGCGAGACCGTCTGCCGGGAGACGCCGGCGCGGGCGGCGACGTCGATGATCGTCGCCCGGCGCCCCTCCCGGCTCATCGCGTGGCGGAGCGCAGGTCGAGCCAGGCCATCTCCTGTGCGCTGAGCTCGACCCCCAGACCGAGGGTCGAGGAGCGCATCTCGGCGATGCTGCGCGGGCCGAACAGCGCGAAGGTCGGGAACTTCTGGTGCAGCACGAAGGCCAGGGCGATCGCGGTGGCGGGCACGCCGCGCTCGGCGCCCAGCTCCTCGGCGCGGGCGAGGCGCTCGAAGTTCTCGTCGCTGTAGTAGCAGCGCACCAGCTCCGCGTCCGAACGGTCCTCGGGGCGGGCACGGCCGGTGAAGAACCCGCGGGCCTGCGAGGACCAGGGAAGCAGCGCGATGCCTCGCTCCTCGAGCCAGGCCTTGGAGTCGGCATCGGTGGCGTGCACGCAGCCGGCCCACGGGACGTCCAGCGCCTCGGCGAGGCCGAAGTGGTTCGAGAGGATCGTGAAGCCGGTGCGCCCGTTGGCCTTCGCGTAGGCGTTGGCCTCGTCGACCCGCGCGGGGGTCCAGTTCGAGCCGCCGTAGGCACGGATCCGACCGGCGCGCAGATGCTCGTCCATGACGTCGACGAACTCCCCGACGGGGATGTCGGGGTTGTCGCGGTGCATCATGTACAGGTCCGCGTAGTCGGTGCCCTGCCGCTCGAGGGACTCCTCGAGCTGGCGGGTGATCGACTCGGGGTCGCAGTGCGGGGTGTGGGCGCCCTTGGTGATCATCACGATGTCCTCGCGCACACCGCGATTGCGCACCCACTGCCCCACGAGCTTCTCGATGTAGCCGCCGCCGTAGATGTAGGCGGTGTCGAAGGTGGTGCCGCCGATCTCGTAGAAGGCGTCGAACATCGCCGAGGCGTGGGCGAGGTTCATCTGGTTGTCGCAGCCCATGACCAGGCGGGAGAGCTGCTTGTCGACGCCCGGGATGGTGCCGTAGGCCATCTCGACGCCCGCGCCGGTGGGCACGCTGCCCGCCGCGAGGGGGCGGCCGGTGAGGGTGGGGATGTCCGCGGTGTCGGCCTCGAAGGGGAAGCGCAGGCCCAGCTCCTCCCGCCAGGAGTCCAGCGCCCGGGCCTGCCCGAGGGAGTTCTCGGCGGTGAGCTCGGGGACGTCCCCGCCCTCGCGGACGGCGCGGGCGAGGGCGTCGGCCTCCAGGGCGTAGGCGGAGGCCGCGGGGACCTCGATCCTGCGCGGCTCCTCCCCCACCACGTCGAGCTCGATGACCTGGGCCTCTCCCAGGCCCCACGGGTCGCTCAGGCGGATCACGCCGCGCGAGCCGGTGATCGTCGCGGACTGCGGGTCGGACAGGCGCACGCCGGTGCGCAGGCTCGCCGTCGGGCCGCCGGGGAAGGTCAGCTCGGCCGTGGCCCACTCGTCGACGCCGGTCTCCCCGATCGCGCCGCGCCCGGAGAGGGAGCTGGGCTCGAGGAAGTTCCGTCCTGCGGCGGCGCCGGCGACGAAGCGGGCGAGCGAGAGCGGGTAGCAGCCGACATCCAGGATGCCGCCGCCGGCGGTGGCGGTGTCGAAGAGGCGTCCGCTGCGGGAGCCGGTGTCGAAGGAGAAGGAGGCGTCGACGTGGACGAGCTCGCCGATCGCGCCCTCGGCCACGAGCTCGAGCACCCGTGCCGTCTGCGGGTGGAAGCGGTACATGTACGCCTCGAGCAGCACCTTCCCGGTGCGGGCGGCGAGGTCGAGCAGCGCCATCGAGGTGCCGGAGTTCGGGGTCAGCGGCTTCTCGACCAGCACGTGCTTGCCGGCCTCGAGGGCCGCGGAGGCCAGCCGGGCGTGGCCGGTGTGCACGGTGGAGACGTAGACCGCGTCCACCTCGTCGCTCGCGAGCACCTGCTCGTAGTCGCCCACGATCGCGGGCTCGGCGAGCGGGAACTCCTCGGCGAAGGCGCGGGCCCGCTCGGGCGCGCTGCTGCCGACGGCGACGAGCACGCCCTCGGCGGAGTCGGGCAGCTGGGAGGCGAAGCGGCGGGCGATCGACCCGGGGCCGAGGACGGCCCAGCGGAAGGGGGTGGAGGTGGTGCTCATCGTCGAGGGGGTCCTTCACGGGAGGAGACGGTTGCCGTGAACGTTCACGGTCCGTCCTACGTTATCCCGTCCGGGCCACGCCCACAAGCGGATCACGCCGACCGGCAGCCGCTCCGATGCGGTCTCGGGATATCTGCAGCCGTTGACGCCACGACGCCATCCTGTCATGATCCACGTCACATGTGAACGTTCACGTGTCTATTCGCCGCTCGATGAGGAGGGTGCGCATGTCCCCGCTGTCCACCGTCAGACCCCGCCGGCTCCCCCCGTCGCCGCCGGGACGGGGTCCCTCCCGACGCTCGCTCTTCCTCGGCGCCGCCGGGCTCCTGCCCCTCGCGGCCGCCGGCTGCGGCTCCCCGGAGACGATCAGCTCGGATCCCTCCGAGCTGGTGATGTGGTTCTGGGACCGTTCGGCGAGCCCGGCGCTCCTCGAACAGGCCGGCTCCGGCATCCCCGGCACGGACATGCACGTACGGGCCGACGTGATCGGGACGAACTTCGACACGAAGCTCCGCACAAGCCTCGCCGGCAGGGCGTACATCCCCGACATCACCTACATCAACTCCAACAACGCCCTCTACTTCACCAACGAGGACCTCTTCCTCGACCTCGGCGAGCTCGGCGCGGAGTCGGTCAAGGACGACTTCTACGAGTGGAAGTGGAACCTCGGCATCACCCCGACGGGCCGGTTCCGCTTCTTCCCGCTCGACATCGGCCCCACGGGCTTCTTCTTCCGACAGGACGTGTTCGAGGAGGCAGGGCTGCCCAGCACCGCCGAGGACGTCTCCGCGGCGACCACCACCTGGGAGGACTGGATCGCGCTGGGCGTCGAGCTCAAGGGCGCCGCCGACGCCTTCCTCGTCAACGACGCCCAGAACGTCTTCGAGGCCGTGCTGAACTCGAGCCCGGAGCGATACTTCGACGCCGACGACACCGCTCTCTACCTCGAGGACGGATCCGCCGTTCGCGAGGCGTGGGACGTCACCGTCGCGGCGATCGAGGGAGGCATCACCGCGAGGATCCCCCGCGACCGGAGCACCGACCAGAACGCGGCCTGGTCCTCCGGGCGCACGGCGGGCAACATCGGCGCGGCCTGGTGGACCCAGGTGCTCGCCGAGTCCGCGCCGGACACCGAGGGCTCCTGGCGGATCGCCTCCCAGCCCGTGCGAGCGGGCAACAACGGCGGCTCCTTCGCCGCGCTGCCCCACACCTGCAAGGATCCCGAGGCGGCCATGGAGTTCCTGATGTGGATCAACTCGCCGACCAATCAGGCCCGCGCCTACGAGGACGTCCAGCTGTTCCCCTCGACGCCGGAATCCTTCGGGGACCTGCGCTACTCGGGGAGCTTCTTCGGCGACCAGGATCCGCTCGAGTTCTTCTCCACGGCGGCCGAGACGGTCCCGACCAGCTTCATCAGCACCTGGGAGACGCTGATCGGCGGCTCGTTCACCTTCGAGCTCACCAACGTCGAGACCTCCGGCAAGGACCCGGATCGTGCCTGGGAGGACGCGCTCTCCCAGGCCGAGCGCGTGCTCACGAAGCGGGGTGTCGAGGCATGACCGCCCCGTCCGCCGTGCTCGAGGAGCACCGACCCCTCTCCCCTGCCGCCGCGCCGCGCGACACACGGGCGCGCCGCCGACGCAGGCGCCGCGAGGCGCTCCCGCTGTATCTCGCGATCTCGCCCTTCTACGTGCTCTTCGCGATCTTCGGGCTGTTCCCGATCCTCTTCTCGATCGTGCTCTCCTTCACCGACTGGGACGGGATGGGCGAGGTCTCCTTCGTGGGACTCGCGCAGTACCAGTTCCTCGTGACCGACGAGCGCTTCTGGAACGCGGTGGGGAACACGTTCATCATCTGGTTCCTCTCCACCGTGCCGATGCTGTTCCTGGCGATGGTGATCGCGTTCCTGCTCCACCAGAACATCCGCTTCACGCCGTTCTACCGCGTGGCGTTCTTCCTCCCCAACGTCACCTCGATGGTGGCGATGGCGATCGTCTTCGGCTCGGTGTTCTCCGACACCTTCGGGCTCGTGAACTCCGCGCTGACAGCGCTGGGACTGGACGCGGTGCCGTGGCTCTCGAGCCCCTGGGGCATCAAGATCACCATCGCCGCGATGGTGATCTGGCGCTTCACCGGCTACAACGCGATCATCTACCTCGCGGGCCTGCAATCCATCCCCACCGACCTCTACGATGCCGCCCGAGTGGACGGGGCGAGCCTCCTGCAGGTGTTCTTCCGCATCACCATCCCGCTGATGCGGCCGATCATCCTGTTCACGGTCATCACCTCCACCATCGGCGGGCTGAGCCTGTTCACCGAGCCGCAGGTGCTGCTCGGGAACTCGGGCGGCGCCGGCGAGGCCGGCATGACGATCGTCCTGTACCAGTACAACCAGGCGTTCACCCAGTTCGACTTCGGCTACGGCTCCGCGATCGCCTGGGCGCTGTTCCTCATCGCCGCCCTCTTCGCCATCGTCAACTGGCGACTGGTCTCCGGGCGCGGTGACGGCCCCGCCCGTCGGGTCCGCGCACGGAAGGAGGCCCGTCGATGACCGCCGCCCCGCCGCTGCCCCGCACCGCCGACTCCGGTGAACCGCCGAAGGACCGGTCGATCTCGGCGCACTACGGTGCCCGCTCCCTGATCTCGAAGCTCGTCGTCCACCTGTGCGTGGTGTTCGGAGTGCTGCTGTCGATCTTCCCGTTCTACTGGCTGGTGGTCATGTCCACCTCGACCACGGCGGAGATCTTCGGCTACCCGCCGAAGCTGACCTTCGGCGACAGCTTCCTCGAGAACCTCCGCAACGTGGTCCAGAGCGTCGACATGCTGCAGGCGCTGACGAACACGGTCATCGTCTCCGGCGCCTGCGCACTGCTGGTGATGCTCTTCGACTCGCTCGCGGCCTTCGCCTTCGCGAAGTTCGACTTCCCAGGGAAGAACGCGCTGTTCATCCTGCTGATCGCGACCATGCTGGTGCCCGGGAGCCTCTCGTTGGTGCCGAGCTTCATCCTCATGTCGGAGATCGGCTGGGTGGGCACGCTGCAGGCGCTGATAGTCCCCGGCGCCGCGAACGCCTTCGGCATCTTCCTGCTGCGGCAGATGGCGGCGGGATCCATCCCCGACGAGCTGGTGGAGTCCGCCCGCATCGACGGGGCCGGGTTCTTCACCACCTACTGGAGGGTCGCCGTGCCGCTGCTGCGCGGCGGGCTCGCGTTCCTGGGCATCTTCACGTTCATCGGGGCCTGGAACGACTACGTCTGGCCGCTGATCGTGCTGGTGAACCCCGAGCGACAGACCCTGCAGACCGCGCTGCAGAACCTCAACTCCCTGTATCTCACGGACTACGGCATGGTGATGGCGGGCGCGCTGATCAGCGTCGTCCCCCTGATCGGGGTGTTCATCATCGGGTCGCGGCACTTCATCGCGAACATCGCCGCCGGTGCGATCAAGGGCTGAGCCCTCCGACGATGACGGGCCGGGTCCGCTGCGCGGAGCAGCGGGTCCCGGCCCGTCCGTCGGACGTGAGCGCGGCGCGCTCAGTCGCTGCTGCGCGCCCCCACGCTCGGGGTGTTCTTCTGGACCGTCATGAGGAACTCGGTGTTCGACTGGGTCTTCTTGACCCGCTCGAGGAGCAGCTCGAGCGCCTGCTGCTGCTCGAGCGCGCCGAGCACCCGGCGCAGCTTCCACATGATCGAGAGCTCGTCCTTGCCCATGAGCACCTCCTCGCGGCGGGTGCCCGAGGCGTTGACGTCCACCGCCGGGAAGATCCGCTTGTCCGCGAGATGGCGGGACAGGCGCAGCTCCATGTTGCCGGTGCCCTTGAACTCCTCGAAGATCACCTCGTCCATCTTCGAGCCCGTCTCCACCAGCGCGGAGGCGAGGATCGTGAGCGAGCCGCCGTGCTCGATGTTGCGGGCCGCACCGAAGAAGCGCTTGGGCGGGTACAGCGCCGAGGCGTCCACACCGCCGGAGAGGATGCGCCCGGAGGCAGGAGCGGCGAGGTTGTAGGCGCGGGAGAGACGCGTGAGCGAGTCCAGCAGCACCACGACGTCCTTGCCCAGCTCCACCAGGCGCTTGGCCCGCTCGATCGCGAGCTCGGCGACGATGGTGTGGTCCGAGGCGGGACGGTCGAAGGTCGAGGCGATGACCTCGCCCTTCACCGTGCGCTGCATGTCGGTGACCTCCTCGGGGCGCTCGTCGACGAGCACGACCATGAGGTGGACCTCGGGATTGTTCGCGGTGATCGCGTTGGCGATCTGCTGCATGATGATCGTCTTGCCGGCCTTCGGGGGCGCGACGATGAGGCCGCGCTGGCCCTTGCCGATCGGCGAGACGAGGTCGATGATCCGCGGTGCGACCGCGTTCTGCGCGGTCTCCAGGCGCAGGCGCTCGTCCGGGTACAGCGGCGTGAGCTTCGAGAAGTCGACCCGCTGACGCGCCCGGTCGACGGGCATGCCGCTGACCGTGTCGACCTGCACCAGCGCGGCGTACTTGTTCTGGTTGCCGCCGCCTCCCTTGCCGCGACGGTTGCGGCCGCCGCCGTGGTGCTGCGCCTGCTCGACGTGCTGCTCCTCGCCCTCGCGAGGGGCCTTGACCTGGCCGGTCACGGCATCACCCTTGCGCAGGCCGTACTTGCGCACCTGGTTCATGGTGACGTAGACGTCGCTCGGACCGGGCAGGTAGCCGGTGGTGCGCACGTAGGCGTTGTTGTCGCGGATGTCGAGGATGCCGGCGATGGTCATGAGCTCATCGCCCTCGCGGACCTCGTTCTCGTCCTGCGAGCCCTGACCACCCTGACCGCCTTGGCCGCCCTGCTGGTTCTGACCGCCCTGGTCGTTGCCGCCGCGGCCGCGGCGCTTGCGGTCGCGCGAGCGGTTGCGGCTGCGCGAGCGACCGCGCCGGTCGTCGTCATAGCCGTCGCCGCCCTGGCCGTCCTGCTGCTCGCCCGAGCGGTCAGGCAGCTCGATGTCCTCGAGCCGGCGGCGCTGGCCACCGCCCTGCTCTCCCCGGCGCCCGCGACCCTGCTGGTCCCCGTGCTGCTGCTCGCCCCGGTTCTGCTGGTCGTCGCGGTTCTGCTTGTCGCCACGGCCCTGCTGGTCGTCGCGGTGCTGGCCGCGACCCTGCTGGTCGCGATTCTGCGGCTCGCGATTCTGCTGCTCGCCCCGGCGGCCGCGGCCGCCCTGCTGCTCGCCCGAGTCCTCGCGGGAGGCGCTGCGGTCAGGCAGCTCGATGCCGAGATCGGGCGCCGACGGCGCCGCCTCGGGAGCGGAGGCCTCGCGGGTGCTGCGCGAGCGCGAACGGGTGCGGGGACGCTCGGAGGCGTCGTCGGCCGGGGCCGCGGCAGGCTCGGCGACGGTGCTCGCAGCGCCGTTCGCGCCGGAGGCCTCGGAGGCGGGCGCCGGGGCGCTCGAGGCCGAGGAGGCGCCGGAGGGCGCCGAGGCGGGGACCGCTCCCCCGCGGATCGCCTCGATCAGCTCGCCCTTGCGCAGTCGCCGTGCCCCCTTGATGCCGAGCTCGGCGGCCATGGCCTGCAGCTCGGGGAGCTTCTTCGCCGCGAGGTCCGCGCCGGAGGTGGTGTCGTTCACCCGGGTTCCTTCCTGTCGAGCCGGCCGTGCCGACTCTTGTCTGGTCTGGATGCCGTCCAGGGCCGGGGATCGTGCCCGGGCGCTGCGGCGGCGGGGCCGTGCAGGGGGTTCGTCCGCGGTGCGGGGCATCCGCGACCGACCTGCCGGTGTGCTTCGGGATGCGTCGACGGCGGCGAACGGACCCGTGGGCACCTCGACGAGGAGGTGGGGCCGTGCGCGGCACTGCTCGGCGAGCACATCGGGGCGCGGAGTTCTGCGCAGAGGATCCCCCAGGGGGATCATGGTGCAGGGATCAGCGTCGTGCGATGTCGCCTGGACGCGGGATCAACCTACCACAGGGGCGGAGGCCTGCTCCCGCAGCGGCGCCTCGGCGATCCGCCAGCTCCCGGGGTCGCGCACGAAACGGCGCACCAGCGGGGCGATCTCGCTGCGACGCCCGGCCATGACCAGCACCGAGGGACCCGCACCCGAGATCACGGCGGGATGCCCCTCCGTGCGCAGCACACGCATGAGCTCGACGCTCTCGGGCATGCCCGGGGCGCGCTGCTCCTGGTGGAGGCGGTCCTCGGTCGCCTCCATCAGCAGCTCGGGGGCGCCGGCCAGGGCGTGGACCAGCAGTGCGGACCGCGAGGCATTGAAGACCGCGTCGGCATGCGGCACCTCCGCGGGCAGCAGTCCCCGTGCCCGGTGCGTCGACAGCGTCGCGGTGGGCAGCAGCACGACGGGGCGCAGCACCTCGTCGCCGTGGCGCAGCGGCACCGCCCGCGCCGTCGGCCCCTGCATCCAGGAGAGCACAGGACCCCCCAGGAGCGCCGGGGCGGCGTTGTCGGGATGCCCCTCGAACTCGGTGGCGAGCTGGAGCACCGTCTCGTCGTCGAGCGCCCCGGGCTCCGAGAGCATGCCGCGGGCGAGCAGCAGGCCCGCCACAGTCGCGCCCGCGCTCGATCCGAGACCACGGCCGTGCGGGATCCGGTTCACCGCATGCAGGCGCAGGCCGCTCTGGGGCGCCCCGGCATGATCGAGGCCGCGACGGAGCGCGCGCACCACGAGGTGCTCCTCGCCCTGGGGGACGGAGCCCGCGCCCTCCCCTTCGACCGTGATCTCGAGGCCGCCGGTGGTCGCCCGGACGGTCAGCTCGTCGCACAGGTCGAGGGCCAGGCCGAGGGTGTCGAAGCCCGGGCCGAGGTTCGCGGAGGTCGCGGGGACCTGCACGGACACCTGCGTGTGCTGGATCCTCACAGTCCGATGGCCTCCGCGGCCGCGGCGATGTCGACGGGCACCACCGTCGGGGTGAGGTCGTGCTGGGTGAGCGCGGTGTCGGTGTCCTTCAGGCCATTGCCCGTGACGGTGATCGCGATCGTCGCGCCGGCAGGCACCTGGCCGCGCTCGGCCTGCTGCAGAAGACCGGCGACGCCCGCGGCCGAGGCCGGCTCGACGAAGATCCCGACCTCCCCCGCGAGCAGCTTCTGGGCCTCGAGGATCTGCTGGTCGGTGACCGCGTCGATCAGGCCGCCGGAGTCGTCGCGCGCCTCGACCGCGAGATGCCAGGAGGCGGGGGCGCCGATGCGGATCGCGGTCGCGACGGTCTCGGGGTCCGTGATCGGATGCCCGGCCACGAAGGGCGCGGCCCCCGCGGCCTGGAAGCCCCACATCGCCGGCAGCGCATCGGTGATCCCCTGCTCGCGGTACTCGCGATAGCCCATCCAGTACGCGGAGATGTTGCCCGCGTTGCCGACGGGCAGCACATGGATGTCGGGGGCGCGGCCCAGGGCATCGGCGACCTCGAAGGCCGCGGTCTTCTGCCCCTGCAGCCGGTACGGGTTCACCGAGTTCACGAGCTCGATGGGGTGCTCCGCATCGAGCTTGCGGGCGATCTCGAGGCAGTCGTCGAAGTTGCCGTCGACCTGGATCAGCTTCGCGCCGTGCACGACGGCCTGCGCAAGCTTGCCGGCGGCGATCTTGCCCTGTGGGATCAGCACCGCACAGGTGATCCCGGCCGCGGTCGCGTAGGCCGCGGCGGAGGCGGAGGTGTTGCCGGTCGAGGCGCACACGACCGCGGTCGCGCCGTCGCTGACGGCCCGGGACATCGCCGAGACCATGCCGCGGTCCTTGAAGGAGCCGGTGGGGTTCATGCCCTCGACCTTGACGTGCACCTCCGCGCCGACCCGTGCGGACAGGGCCGGGGCGGCGACCAGCGGGGTGCCGCCCTCCCCCAGGGTCAGGAGGGTGTCCCCGTCCTCGAAGGGCAGGTGCTCGCGGTACTCGGCGAGGACGCCGCGCCACTGATGGGCCATGGGGATCAATCTCCTTCGATGCGGAGGACGGAATCGATGCTGAGCACGGTCGCGGTCGCGGAGAACATGTCCAGCGAGGCGGTCATCGCGCTCTCGAGCGCGCGGTGGGTGCTGATCCCGATGTGGGCGAGGCTCTGGGAGGGCTCCCCCTCGTGGTGGAGCAGCTCCTGGTGGATGGTCGAGATCGAGATGCCGTAGCCGGAGAGGGTCCCGGCGATCTCGGCGAGCACGCCGGGGCGGTCCTGCACGGTCAGCGAGATGTAGAACGCGCTGCGCAGCTCCTCGAGCGGGATCGACTCGAGCTCGGCGTAGCGGGACTCGCGCGGCCCCACTCCCCCGTGCACGCGGGCGCGGGCGGCGGAGACTACGTCGCCGAGGATCGCGGAGGCGGTCGGGGCGCCGCCGGCGCCCTGCCCGTAGAACATGAGGGACCCGGCCGCGTCGGCCTCGATGAACACGGCGTTGTACGCCTCGGAGACCGAGGCCAGCGGATGCGTCTCGGGGATCAGCGCCGGGTACACGCGAGCGGAGATCCGCTCGCCGTTCTCCTCCTCGATCCGCTCGACGATCGAGAGCAGCTTGAGGGTGCGGCCCATCCGTCCGGCGGCGGCCACGTCCTGCGCGGTGACGGAGCTGATGCCCTCGCAGTGCACGTCGGCCAGGCGCACCCGGGAGTGGAAGGCCAGGGATGCGAGGATCGAGGCCTTCGCCGCGGCGTCGTGGCCCTCGACGTCCGCCGTCGGATCGGCCTCGGCGTAGCCGAGCTGCTGCGCGCTCGCGAGGGCGTCGCCGAAGTCGGCGCCGGTGCGGGTCATGGCGTCGAGGATGTAGTTGGTGGTGCCGTTGACGATGCCCATCACGCGCTGGATGCGATCCCCGGCGAGGGACTCCCGCACGGGGCGCACCAGCGGGATGGCGCCGGCGACGGCCGCCTCGAAGGAGAGGTCCACGCCGTGCACGTCGGCGGCCTCGTAGAGCGCGGGACCGTCCTGCGCGAGCAGCGCCTTGTTGGCCGTGACGACGCTCGCGCCGTGCGCCATGGCCTCGAGCAGCAGGGTGCGGGCGGGCTCGATCCCGCCCATCACCTCGATCACCAGATCGGCCTCGCGCACCAGCGCGCCCGGGTCCTCCGTGAGCAGCGCGGCGGGCACGTGCTCGCCGCGATCCTTGGCCCGGTCGCGCACGGCGATGCCGATCACCTCGAGGCGGGCGCCGATGCGGTGGGCGAGCTCGTCCCCCTGCTGGGCGATCAGGCGCAGCACCTCGGTGCCGACCGTGCCCGCTCCGAGCACGGCCACGCGCAGGGCGGGGCGGGTGGGGCGATCCGGCGTCGCCGGAGGCTGCGGGACGGGCTGAGACATCTGCGAGGGGTCCTTCCACAGGGGCCGACGGGCGGGCGGGGCGGGCGTGTGCACTGTAGCCGAGGTGAGCTCCGTCTCGTGACAGCGTATGAACGCGTGAGTCGAGGTCGGGGCGGGCTCGGACGGATCGGGGACGGCGCGGGACGGTCCCGTGCTCAGCCGACGTCGAGACCGAGCAGATCCTCCTCGGTCTCGCGGCGGATCAGCGTGCGGATCTCCCCGTCTTTCACGGCGATCACCGGCGGGCGCGGGACGTGGTTGTAGTTCGAGGCGAGGGAGTAGCAGTAGGCGCCGGTGACCGGGACGGAGAGCAGGTCGCCGCGGCGCACGTCCGCCGGGAGGTACTCGTCCTTGACCACGATGTCGCCGCTCTCGCAGTGCTTGCCGACCACGCGCACCACCTCGGGCCGCGCCCCGGAGACGCGGCCGCTGAGGAGGCAGGAGTAGTCCGCGTCGTACAGGGCGGTGCGCACGTTGTCGCTCATGCCGCCGTCCACGGAGACGTACACGCGGTGGTGCGGGCCGCCCAGGCGCACGTCCTTGACGGTGCCGACGGAGTACAGGGTCTGGGTCGAGGGGCCGGCGATCGCGCGGCCCGGCTCGAAGGAGACGTGCGGGACCTCGAGCTCGAGCTCGTGGCACTGCTTCTCCACGATCCCCGCGATCCCGCTGGCGAGGGCCTCCGGGCTCGACGGCGTGTGCTGGGTGTTGTACATGACGCCGAAGCCGCCGCCGAGGTCGAGCTGGGTGATCGTGTGGCCGAGCTCGTCGCGCACCTGCACGACCAGGTCCAGGACCCGCCGGGCCGCGACCTCGAAGCCGCCGGTGTCGAAGATCTGCGAGCCGATGTGGGAGTGCAGGCCGACGAGCTCGAGGTGCTCGGCGGCGAGCACCCTCCGCACGGCCTCGAAGGCGGTGCCGCCGGTGAGGGAGAGCCCGAACTTCTGGTCCTCGTGGGCGGTGGCGATGAACTCGTGGGTGTGGGCCTCCACGCCCGTGGTCACGCGCAGCATCACGGCGGCGCGCAGGCCGAGCTCGGCGGCGAGAGAGTCGACCAGGTCGATCTCGTCGAGGGAGTCCACGACGATGCGGCCCGTCCCCGCCTCCAGGGCGCGGCGGATCTCGGCGACGGACTTGTTGTTGCCGTGCAGCGCGATCCGGGCGGCGGGGAAGCCGGCGCGCAGGGCGACGGCGAGCTCGCCGCCGGTGCACACGTCCAGGCCCAGCCCGTCCTCCTCGACCCAGCGGGCGACGGCACCGCACAGGAAGGCCTTGCCCGCGTAGTAGACGTCGGCCCCGGCGTGGGGGCGGAAGGCCTCGGCGAAGGCGTCGCGGAAGCGGCGGGCGCGGTGGCGGAAGTCGTCCTCGTCGAGCACGAAGGCGGGGGTGCCGACCTCCTCGGCGATCCGGTGCACGTCCACGCCGCCGACCTCGACGGCGCCGCCCGCGGTGCGGCGGGTGGTGCGGGACCACAGGCCGTCGATGAGGGTGTTGACGTCGCTTGGGTAGGGCAGCCACGTGGGGGCCGCGTCGTTGCCGTGGAGGGCACCGGCTTCGTGGGCGCGCATGGGGGCTCCTGGTCTCGCTCGAGTCCGCCGGGCGGCGGTCCGCGCCGTCGGCGCCCTGGAATCGTACGAGCGCGAGGGCCGGCACCGGGGCCGGGTCCGCACCGCGAACAGCCGCCGCCGCGCGGCCCACCGTTCGGTCGGGGGTCGTCCGCGCAGGTCGAGGGTGCGCGAAGCACCTGGTGGGGCGGCAGCGCACGGACCGGGCCGGACGGGGCGTGAGGGATCGCACTTGATAGGGTCGGGGCATCGGCGCGGGTGCCGCGGGAGCCCGTCCACGGCGCCCGACGCGACGCTCCGCCGCCTCTGTGCTCGATCCGCGAAGGAGTACCGGTGTCCACCACCCCCGCCGCCCAGGACCGCTCGCACGAGCTGGTCGTCGTCGCCAATCGCCTGCCCGTCGACTCCCGGACCCTCCCCGACGGCGCGACCGAGTGGGTCACGAGCCCAGGTGGGCTCGTCACCGCGATGGAGTCGGTGATGCGCACGGTGGACTCGGGCGCCTGGGTGGGCTGGGCCGGATCGCCGGGCGACCCGCCCGCACCCTTCGAGGCCGACGGGATGAGCCTGTACCCGGTGCGTCTGGACGCAGAGGACGTCGAGCGCTACTACGAGGGCTTCTCGAACGCGACGCTGTGGCCGCTCTACCACGACGTGATCGTCGATCCCGAGTTCCACCGGGGGTGGTGGGACTCCTATCTCGCCACGAACCGCCGCTTCGCCGACTCCGCCGCGCCGGTCGCCGCTCCCGGCGGCACGATCTGGGTGCACGACTACCAGCTGCAGCTCGTGCCCCGGATGATCCGGGAGAAGCGCTCGGACGTGCGGATCGGCTTCTTCAACCACATCCCCTTCCCCTCCGTCGAGCTGTTCTCCCAGCTGCCCAAGCGCAACTCGATCCTGCGCGGGCTGCTGGGGGCGGACCTGCTCGGCTTCCAGCGCGAGAGCGACTCGCTGAACTTCGTCGCCTCGGTGCGGAAGCTGCTGGGCTACCACGTGGACGGCATGACGATCTCCGTGCCGGGCCTCGGCGCCGCCCCGATGCGCGAGGTCGAGGTGCGCACCTTCCCGATCTCGATCGACTCCTCCGCCGTCTCGGCCCTCACCGAGGACGAGGAGATCCGCGAACGGGCACGAGCTCTGCGCCGCGACCTGGGCGATCCGGAGAAGGTGGTGCTCGGGGTGGACCGGCTCGACTACACCAAGGGCATCCGCCATCGTCTGAAGGCCTGGGGGGAGCTGCTGAACGACGGCCTGATCGACCCCCACGAGACGGTGATGATCCAGGTCGCGACCCCGTCGCGGGAGCGGGTGGACGCCTATCGGCAGCTGCGGGACGAGGTCGAGCTGACCGTCGGCCGCATCAACGGCGAGCACGCGCCGCTGGGCCGACCGGCGGTGTCCTACCAGCACCACTCCTTCGACCGCCGCGAGATGACCGCGCTGTTCATGGCGGCGGACGTGGTGCTCGTGACCGCGCTGCGGGACGGCATGAACCTCGTCGCCAAGGAGTACGTCGCCTCCCGCCCCGACCTGCAGGGCGTGCTGGTGCTGAGCGAGTTCGCCGGCGCCGCGGACGAGCTGCGCGCGGCGGTCCTGGTGAACCCGCACGACATCGACGAGCTCAAGTCCGCGATCCTGCGCGCCCTGGCGATGCCCGAGGAGGAGCAGGAGGAGGCGATGCGCTCCCTGCGCCACCAGGTGATGGAGAACGACGTGCAGTCCTGGGCGCACGACTTCCTCGAGCGCCTCGAGCAGACCGGCCAGGAGCACCGAGCCGGCACGCCCGCCGTCCGCCTCAGCGGCGCGGAGGCGAGCGCTCCGGACGAGGTCGATGCCGCCCTGCGGGAGTTCGCCGAGGTGCCACGTCTGCTGATCGCCTCCGACTTCGACGGGGTGCTCGCCCCGATCGTCGAGGACCGCGACGCGGTCCGGCCCGATCCGGAGGCCCTCGCCGCGCTGCGCGAGCTCTCCGAGCTGTCCGGGGTCGCGGTCGCGCTCGTCTCCGGCCGCGCCCTCGAGGACCTCGCCGGACACACGGGGATGCCGAGCTCCGTGGTGCTGGTGGGCTCCCACGGGGCGGAGGTCGGCGCGCTGCCGCCGTGGATGCAGGCCGAGGTGCTGGACCGTTCGGCGCTGTCCATGACGCCCGAGAAGGAGGAGCTGCTCGCGACGATCACGGCCACGCTGCGCCGGATCGCGAGGGCGCATCCGGGCACCGAGGTGGAGACCAAGCCGACCGCCGCGGTGCTGCACACCCGCAATGCGACGGGGCGCGGCGGCATCAACGCGACCGAGTCCGCGCTCGAGTACGCGGTGACCCTGCCGGACGTGACCGTCACCCCCGGCAAGGAGGTCGTGGAGTTCGCGGTCGTGCACACCTCCAAGGGTGTCGCGGTCGAGACGCTCGCCCGCGCCAGCGCCTCCGACGCCTGGCTGTACCTCGGCGACGACGTCACCGACGAGTCCGTCTTCGCCGCCGGCGAGGAGCGGGACCTCGGGATCAAGGTGGGAGCCGGCGACACCGCGGCCGGACTGCGGATCGCGGACACCGACGCGGTGCGCGGCGTGCTGCAGCGGCTGCTGGAGCTGCGTGCCGCCCAGGGCTGAGCGGGCCGGAATGCGGGAGGCGCGGCACCGTGGGAACGGTGCCGCGCCTCGACCTGCGGTGCCCGCGACAGGATTCGAACCTACGACCTTCTGCTCCGGAGGCAGACGCTCTATCCACTGAGCTACGCGGGCGGACTGTGGAAGTCTAGCAACACCTCGGCCCGTCTCGCGCCGTGCACGGCGCATGGGAGGGAGGGTGTGAGCGGGACCTCACCCCAGCAGCGGCAGCTGGGCCCCGTGGAGCACGGCCGAGGGGTCCGCGGCGATCGAGAGCCCGCTGGGCTCCGCGCCGGAGCGGACCAGCAAGTCCCCCACCGCGGCGATCATCGCGCCGTTGTCGGTGCACAGCCGCGGCGGAGGGATGCGCAGCTCGACCCCGGCCGCGTCGCAACGCTCCTGGGCCACCTCGCGCAGGCGCGCGTTCGCGGCGACGCCGCCGACGATGACGAGGGTGTCCAGCGCCCGCTCCCGCACGGCGCGCAGCGCCTTGGTGACGAGCACGTCGACGACGGCCTGCTCGAAGGAGGCCGCGATGTCGGCGACGGGCACCGGCTCCCCGGCCCGCTCGAGGGTCTCCACTGTGCGGGCGACCGAGGTCTTCAGCCCGGAGAAGGAGAAGGTGAAGGGTGCGTCGCCCGGTCGCAGCATGGCGCGAGGGAAGGCGAAGGCGGCGGGGTCGCCGCCCGCGGCGGCGCGGGAGATCGCAGGGCCGCCGGGGTAGCCGAGCCCGAGCAGGCGGGAGACCTTGTCGAAGGCCTCCCCCGCGGCGTCGTCGAGGGTGTCGCCGAGGTGCTCGATCGGGTCGCGCACGAGGTCGCCGACCGCGAGGATCGAGGTGTGGCCGCCGGAGACGATCAGCACGATCGAGCGCTCCGGCAGGGGCCCGTGCTCGAGGGTGTCGGCGGCGGCATGGCCGGCGAGATGGTGGACGCCGTACAGCGGGCGGTCCAGCGCCCAGGCGATGGACTTCGCCGCGGCGAGGCCGACGTGCACGGCGGTGGCGAGGCCGGGACCGGAGGTGACGGCGACATGCGTGATGTCGCGGGAGGAGACGCCGGCGTCCTCGAGGGCGACCTGCAGCGTGGGAACGACCGCGTCGAGATGGGCGCGGGCCGCGATCTCGGGGACGACCCCGCCGAACATGGCGTGCTGGGAGGCGCTCGAGGCGAGGCCCTGGCCGAGCAGGACCCCGTCGGAGACGATCCCGAAGCCGGTCTCGTCGCAGGAGGACTCGACCCCGAGGACGACGGGAGCGCCGGAGGCGGTCACCGCAGCAGCGACATCGGGTCGGAGTAGTTGCCCGCCTCGTCCATCTTCGCGAAGTGGAGGTGGCAGCCGGTGGAGCGGCCGGTGGAGCCGACGTAGCCGACGACGTCTCCCTGGGAGACGGTCGCGCCGACGGAGGTGTTGAAGCCCTGGAGGTGGTAGTAGCCGGTGACGACCCCGTTGCCGTGGTCGATCTTCACGCGGTTGCCGGAGGCGTGGTGGTACTCGACGGCGACGACGGTGCCGGACTTGGCGGCCTTGACCGGGGCGCCGCAGGCGGCACCGAAGTCGACGCCGTCGTGGCCCTTGAAGTAGCCGAGGACGGGATGGATGCGGCCGCCGTAGCCGGAGGTGATGGGGCCGGTGGCGGGACGGATGTAGCCGGACTCGTTCGCGACGGGGGCATCGCCCTCGGCGGCCCCGGAGGCCGTGGCGCCCTCGGCCTCGGTGACGACGGGCTCGGGCTCCGGGACGGAGACCTCGATGCCGGTGCTCTCGGGCTCGGCGGAGCCCTCGGCCTCCTCGGCGCCCTCCTCCGCATCGGCGGGCGCGGTGCGCTCCTCGGAGCGGCTCGCGGCGCCACCCTCGGCGGCGGAGCGGTCCTCGATCGCGTCCTCGGTGGCGGCGGCGGCGTCCTCGGTCGCGCCGGGGAGGGCGACGGGAGCGACGGCGGCGGCCTGCTGGACGGCGGCGGGCTCCTGGGCGGCCTGCACGAGCGGCTCGGCCGGGACGGCCTCGTCGATGCCCGCGGCGGCGGCGGCGAGCGGCGCGGCGATGGTCGCCGTGGCGAGGACGCCGAGGACACCCACCTTCACGGCGCCCGCGGGCAGCGCGGCGTCGCGGTGCGTCCCTCCGACTGCGCGGTGCTTGCGCACCGCGGCGCGTCCGTCAGCGCGATGATTCGCCACCTGAGATCCTCTTCTGTTGCGACTGCATGTCTCGTCCGTGTGCGGCCTCCGCACGGCGCTGTCCCGTGCGCGACGCCGGACGGGGAAGTACGCGTCGCTGAACAACCTCGAACAACCTAAGCGCAGGTCAGGACCTCAAGCGAGCCGAGCGGCCGGGACATTGCCAAGTTTTTGCCGAGATGCCCCAAAGGTGGGGAGATCTTGACGGGAGGTGCCCGCGGGAGGGGCGCGCGTCACGCCGACGCCCGTCGGCCGTGCGCCCCGGGGCCGTCGGCCGCCGCCGTCCAGGCCCCGTCGACGGGCGCCGTCTAGAGTGACCCCATGTCGATCCCGGACCGCAGCACCTCCGCCGACCCCTCGCCCGTGCGCGTGGTGGTGATCGAGGACGAGCCCACGATCACCCGCGCGATCGCCGACCGGCTCACCGCCGAGGGCTGGGAGGTCTCCACCGCCCTCGACGGGCCCTCGGGCGTGCGCACCGTCTCCGAGGTCCGCCCGGACCTCGTGGTGCTCGACGTCATGCTGCCCGGCTTCGACGGGCTGGAGGTGTGCCGTCGCATCCAGGCCGAGGAGCCGGTGCCGGTGCTCATGCTCACCGCGCGCGACGACGAGACCGACATGCTCGTCGGCCTCGGCGTCGGCGCCGACGACTACATGACCAAGCCGTTCTCCATCCGGGAGCTGGTCGCCCGTCTCAAGGCGCTGCTGCGGCGGGTGCGGCGCGCGGGCCCGGCCGCACCCGGTGAGGCCGAGAAGCAGGAGGCGCTGCAGTTCGGCGACCTCGTGATCGACCGGGCCGGGCGGCGCGTCATGCGCGCAGGCGTACCCGCCCACCTCACGCCGACCGAGTTCGACCTGCTGCTGTGCCTGGCGAACGCCCCCGGCACCGTGCTCACCCGCGAGCAGCTCCTCGCGGACGTGTGGGACTGGATCGACGCCACCGGCACCCGCACCGTCGACTCCCACGTCAAGGCCCTGCGCCGCAAGCTCGGCGCGGACCTCGTGCGCACCGTGCACGGCGTCGGCTACGCGCTCGAGATCCCCGAGGACCCGGAGGAGGAGGGGCCCGTCGGCGGGGACCGCGACGCCGCGCTCGACCTCCACTCGATGCCCACCCCGGACGCGCCGACCTCCGCCTCGTGAGCCCCTCGCGCCCCGCCCGCGGCGAGAGCGCGCCCGTCCGCGCCCGCCGCCGCGTCCCCGAGCGGCTCGACGTGCGGCCGCTGGACCGGTTCCGCTCCTTCAAGGTCAAGCTCGGGATCCTCGTGGGCGTGAGCGTGACCGTCGCCGCGCTGCTCACCCAGATCAGCATCCGCGCCGGGATCGAGCCGCTGCTCGCCCTCCCCCTCGTGGTGATCGCCGCCCTGGTCTCGACCCAGGTGCTCGCCCGCGGCATGACCTCCCCGCTGCGGCAGATGACCTCTGCCGCCCGCGCCATGGCCCGCGGCGACTACAGCGGCCCGGTGCGTGCCACCAGCCGCGACGAGGTGGGGCAGCTGGCCGAGGCCTTCTCCGCCATGTCGGCCGAGCTCGAGCAGACCGACCGCACCCGGCGCGATCTCGTCGCGAACGTCTCCCACGAGCTGCGCACTCCCGTGGCGGGGCTGCGTGCGCAGCTCGAGAACCTCGTCGACGGCGTCACGGAGCCCGATCCCGCCGCGCTCGAGGTGGCCCTCACCGAGACCGAGCGCCTCTCCCAGCTCGTGGACCATCTGCTGGACCTCTCCCGGCTCGACGCCGGCGTGATCGAGCTCGACCTCGAGGAGGTCGAGCTCACCCCCTTCCTCCACGAGGTCGTCGACGCCGCCTCGCTCGCCTCCGGCGGCCGGGACGTGCGCTGGATCGTCGAGGTCGACCCGCCCGACCTCCTCGTCCACGCCGACGCCGCCCGGCTGCACCAGGTGATCCACAACCTGCTCGAGAACGCGGCGCGGCACTCCCCCGCCGGCGGACGCATCCACGTCAGCTCCTCCCGCACCGGGGAGGACCACGGGGTCCGGATCGACGTGCGTGACGAGGGCCCCGGGATCGCGCGCGAGGATCGCGACCGCGTCTTCGAGCGCTTCCAGCGCGGCGGGGCCGCGGACTCCTCCGGGGGCACCGGGCTGGGCCTGGCGATCGCCCGCTGGGCGGTGGGTCTCCACGGCGGGACGATCGAGGTGCTCGACGACCCCCGCAGCACCGGAGCCCGCGAGGGACGCTCCTCGCTGATCCGCGTCGTGATCCCCGATCTCGACCAGGGGGCGTGATGTCCCCCACCACCCCCGCCCCTCGTCGGCCGCGACCTGCGCCGCGGCGCCCGCGAGCGCTCGCGGGCCGTTACGCTGGGGCCATCCGTATCTCTCGAGTGTGAGAAGGCTGGCGATCTCAGAGTGTCACAGCAGACACAGGACTCCGATTCCACGGAGTTCGGTCCGAATCAGTGGCTCGTGGACGCGCTCCGCGAGCAGTGGCGGGAGGACCCCTCGAGCGTCGATCCCAGCTGGGCGGAGCACTTCGCCTCCACCAGCTCGGCGCACTCCGGGTCCGACGCCGATCCGGGACCGTCCCCGGAGACCAACGGCACGGCGACGGCGCCGTCCGTGACCTCTCCGGACTCCCCTGCCGCGGCGCCCGCCGCGACCGCTCCCGCCGACGGGGCGGACCGAGCGCCCGCCTCCGATCCCGCTCCGGCCGCGTCGTCGGAGACCGACCCCACCCCCTCCCCGGCCGCGCCGTCGGCCGCCTCGACGCCCTCGAAGGAATCCCCCGCCGTGAACGAAGCCACCTCGACCACCGATCCGAGGACGCCGGCGGTCTCCACGACCTCCGACCGCCCGGCCAAGGTCCCCACGACCACCGCGCAGATCCCCGCGGTCGAGCTGCACGAGCCCGAGGCCGTGAAGCTCCGCGGCCCCGCCGCCGCCGTCGTGCGCAACATGGACGAGTCCCTCGGGGTCCCCACCGCGACCTCGGTGCGCGACGTGCCCGTCAAGCTGCTGTTCGACAACCGCCTGGTGATCAACAACCACCTCAAGCGCCACCGCGCGGGCAAGATCTCGTTCACCCACCTGATCGGCTGGGCGATGGTCGAGGCGGTCACCGAGATCACCGACATGAACAACGGCTTCGACGTCGACGAGAAGGGCAAGCCGCTCCTGCTCAAGCGGGAGGACGTCAACTTCGGCCTCGCGATCGACATGCCGCGCCCCGACGGCTCGCGCGGACTGGTGGTGCCCAACATCAAGGCGGCGCAGCGCTTCGACTTCCGTGGCTTCTGGAAGGCCTACGAGGAGGTCGTGAAAAAGGCACGCGCCGGCAAGCTGACGATGGACGACTTCACCGGCACCACCGTCTCGCTGACCAACCCCGGCGGCATCGGCACCGTCCACTCGATCCCCCGCCTCATGCAGGGCCAGGGCGTGATCGTGGGCGTCGGCGCGATGGACTACCCCGCCCAGTTCCAGGGCGCGAGCCCTGCGACCCTCGCCGAGCTCGCGGTCTCCAAGGTCATGACCATGACCTCGACCTACGACCACCGCATCATCCAGGGCGCCGCCTCCGGCGAGTTCCTCAAGCGGATGGCGGACAAGCTGCTGGGCAAGGACGGGTTCTACGACCGCGTCTTCGCCTCGCTGCGCCTGCCCTACCAGCCCGTGCGCTGGGTGCCCGACAACCCCTTCCGTCACACCACCTCGGAGCGACTCGCCCGGGTGATGGACCTGATCCACTCCTTCCGCGTGCGCGGCCACCTCATGGCGGACACCGACCCGCTGCAGTACAAGGTGCGCAACCACCCCGATCTCGACGTGGAGACCTACGGCCTGACGCTGTGGGACCTCGACCGCACCTTCCCCACCCGGGGGTTGGGCGGCAAGGAGCAGATGACCCTGCGGGACATCCTCGGGGTGCTGCGCGATGCGTACTGCCGCACCATCGGCGTGGAGTACATGCACATCTCCGACCCGGAAGAGCGCGCCTGGATCCAGCAGAAGATGGAGACGCCGCGCAAGCCCTTCGACAAGGCCGAGCTCACCCACATCATGGATCGCCTCAATGCCGCCGAGGCGTTCGAGACCTTCCTGCAGACGAAGTTCGTCGGCCAGAAGCGCTTCTCCCTCGAGGGCGGCGAGGCCGTCATCCCGATGCTCGACGCCGTGCTGCACGGCGCCGCGCATGAGGGTCTGGACGAGGTCTGCATCGGCATGAGCCACCGCGGCCGCCTCAACGTGCTCTCCAACCTCGCCGGCAAGAGCTACGGCCAGATCTTCCAGGAGTTCGAGGGCAACTACGGCCAGAAGCTCGGCTCCGGGGACGTGAAGTACCACCTGGGCACCGAGGGCCAGTACACCTCGCACGACGGGAAGTCCACCAAGGTCTACCTCGCCGCGAACCCCTCCCATCTCGAGGCCGTGAACCCCGTCCTCGAGGGCATCGTGCGTGCCAAGCAGGACCGCCTCGAGCGGCCCGAGGACTTCCCGGTGCTGCCGGTGCTCGTCCACGGCGACGCGGCCTTCGCCGGCCAGGGCGTGGTGACGGAGACGCTGAACCTCTCCGAGCTGCGCGGCTACCGCACCGGCGGCACGGTCCACGTGATCATCAACAACCAGATCGGCTTCACCACGCTGCCGGACTCCTCGCGCTCGTCCTTCTACTCCACGGATGTCGCGAAGTCGACGCAGCTGCCGATCTTCCACGTCAACGGCGACGACCCCGAGGCCTGCGTGCGGGTCGCCGAGATCGCCTTCGAGTTCCGCCAGAAGTTCCACCGCGACGTGGTCATCGACATGGTCTGCTACCGCCGCCGGGGCCACAACGAGGGCGACGACCCCTCGATGACCCAGCCGGAGATGTACAAGCTGATCAGCGACAAGGCCTCCACCCGCAAGCAGTACATGGAGGCGCTCATCGAGCGCGGCGACCTGACCGAGGAGGAGACCGAGGGCCTGGTGCGCAACTTCCAGGAGCACCTCGACGAGGCCTTCGCCTCGACCCGCTCCGACGCCACCTCCGAGAAGCCCTCCGAGGGCAACGTGCAGGGCCTGGACCTGCCGGTCTCGCAGCGCGGAGGCTCCGGGCCCGCGGCGGTGACCACGGCGGTCGACACGTCCGTCGTCCGCCGGATCGGCGAGGCGCATGCGGAGATCCCCCAGTCCTTCACTGTCCACCCCAAGCTCCGCCAGGTCCTCGAGCGCCGCACCCAGATGTCCGAGCAGGGCGGGGTCGACTGGGCCTACGGCGAGCTGCTCGCCTTCGGCTCCCTGCTGATGGAGGGCCACCGGGTGCGCCTGGCCGGCCAGGACTCGCGACGCGGCACCTTCGTGCAGCGCCACAGCGTGCTGATCGACCACGAGAACGGCGACACCTGGACCCCGCTGTCCTACCTCAGCGACGACCAGGCCCGCTTCAACGTCTACGACTCCTCGCTCTCGGAGTTCGCGGCGCTGGGCTACGAGTACGGCTACTCCGTGGAGAGCCCGAACTCGCTCGTGCTGTGGGAGGCGCAGTTCGGCGACTTCGTCAACGGCGCCCAGACGATCATCGACGAGTTCATCTCCGCCTCCGAGCAGAAGTGGGGCCAGAACTCGAGCGTGGTCATGCTGCTTCCCCACGGCTACGAGGGCCAGGGACCCGACCACTCCTCCGCCCGCATCGAGCGCTTCCTGCAGATGTGCGCGGAGGACAACATGCGGGTGGCCGTCCCCTCCACCCCGGCGAGCTACTTCCACCTCCTGCGCCGGCAGGCGCTCACGGAGCCGCGCAGGCCCCTGATCGTCGCCACCCCGAAGTCGATGCTGCGCAACAAGGCCGCGGTCAGCCCGGTCGAGGACTTCACCTCCGGCACCTTCGAGCCGGTGCTGCCGGACACCACGGTGGATCCTGCCGGGGTGCGCCGAGTGCTGCTGGCCTCGGGCAAGGTGTACTGGGACCTGGTGGCGCGCCGCGAGAAGCTGGGCGCGACCGACACCGCGATCGTGCGCGTCGAGCAGCTCTACCCGCTGCCCGAGGCGGAGCTGCGCACCACCCTGGACGCCTACCCCGACGCCCCGCTGGTGTGGGTCCAGGAGGAGCCGCAGAACCAGGGCGCATGGGGGTTCATGGCGATGAACTTCCCCGTCCAGGTGGGTCGCACGCTGCGGGTCGTGGCCCGTCCGGCCTCGGCCTCCCCGGCCACCGGCTCGACCTCGACGCACAAGGTGGAGCAGGAGGATCTGCTCACGCGGGCCTTCGAGGCCTGAGCGGTCCGCGGGCCACGGGTTCGCCCGTGGCCCGCGGCGCCGTTAGAGTTGACCGACCCCGTCCCCTTCCAGGAGGTCCCGGTGCAGACCGTGCCCACTTCGCCCGTCCCGGATCCGGGCTCACGGATCCGGATCATCGCGCTCGGCGACGAGCTCCTCGCCGGGATCGGCGATGCCCGAGCGCTGGGCTGGCTGGGCCGGGCCGTGGCCAGCGAGCAAGGTGCCGACTGCCGGATCGACGTCTTCGCCGCGGCGCTGCCCGGGGAGACCTCCGCCGAGCTCGCCGACCGCTGGGACGCCGACGTCAGGCGCCGCTTCTCCGAGCAGGGCAGGGCCGACGGCTCCATCGACCACCGCGTGGTGCTCGCGATGGGCCGGGCCGACGTCGACGCCGGGATCTCCCTGGCCCGTTCGCGCCTGAACCTCGCCAAGATCCTCGACGGCCTCGAGCGGCTGCGGATCCCCGCCTTCGTGGTGGGTCCCGCGCCGAGCCGCGACCCGGGCACGACCTCGGCGGTGCAGGAGCTCTCCGGCGCCTTCGAGGACGTCTGCGCACGGCGCCGCATCCCCTACGTCGACACCGTCGGCGGACTCGTGGGCCACGACCAGTGGGAGAGCGACCTCTCCCGGTCCGCGGGCGACCATCCGGGCCAGACCGGCTACGGGCTGATCGCCTGGCTCGTGCTGCACAGCGGCTTCGGCTCCTGGCTCGGCACCTCCCGCTGAGGAGCATCCGACGGTCCGGCCCTGGCTGACTCCGGAGGCCGTCGGCCGCACCGGCTCCGCTGCCGCACCGGATGCACCGGCCCCAACAGCTGCACCAGCCGCACCAGCTGCACCAGCTGCACCAGCTGCACCAGCTGCACCAGCTGCACCAGCCAGTCTCCCGGCCCCCGTCGGCCCGATCCCTCGGCCGGACAGTCCCCAGGCCCCGCCGGCCACGTGACCGCACCGAGTGCTGCATCTGGAACGTCACGACCACCTCGTGACGTTCCAGATGCAGCACTCGGTGGCCGTCCGGGGCGGCCGACGGGGAGGTCCGACGGGCCGGCCGGACGCGTCCCTCCCCCGTGACCTCCGACTCAGGCGCTCTGCGGGGACGGGACCCCGGCGCGGGCCCGGTCCTCCGTATGGCAGAATCGACGGGTCGAAACCAGGCGAAGGAAGGAGAGCGTGATGAGCAAGCGAGGCCGCAAGCGCAAGTCCCGCCGCAAGAACGGCGCGAACCACGGCAAGCGCCCCAACACCTGAGCGTGCCGTCGCCCCGCGCGACGTGACGAAGGGCCCCTCCCTCGGGAGGGGCCCTTCGTCGTGCTCCGGGCCGGCGGCCCGGCCAGGGCCCGCAGTGGAACGGAACGGGGCAACCGGGGCGGCCGGGGCGGCCGGGGCGGCCGGGGCGGCCGGGGCGGCCGGGGCGATGCTGCCCGACGGCGACATACCGGCCCGGCGTCAGGCCGGGGGCAGGGTGCGGCGCGTCGTCGTGGAGCGGGTGACCCGCACGGTGGAGCCGTCGGCCCCGGTGCTCGTGGTCGTGCTGGTCGTCGTGACCGTGACCGTGCGGCACTGGTCGGCGATCCGCTCGCGCAGGTCGGAAGGGGCGCGGTCCGCGCAGCTGCGGCGCACGAGCTCCTTGAGGCGGCGCACCTGCTCCCACTCCTCGGCGCACTCGGGGCAGCCGTCGGTGTGACGGCGCATCCGCTCGACCGTCTCGTGAGGGAGCTCCCCGTCGAGGGCCTCCTCGAGCCCGAAGCGCATGTCGCGCACGGAGCCCGCCGCGGGGTCACGGCGGCTGCGGTCGTCCTGGCTCATCGTTCCTCCTCCCGGTCAGCGGTGCCGGTGCCGGTCTCGTCGGCGGAGTCCTCCGCCGGGTTCTGTGCGCGCAGGAAGCCCGAGCGCAGGGCGTAGTCGGAGAGCTTCTCCCGCAGCTGGCGGCGACCGCGGTGCAGGCGGGACATCACGGTGCCGATCGGCGTGTCCATGATCTCCGCGATCTCCTTGTAGGCGAAGCCCTCGACGTCGGCGAGGTAGACCGCCATGCGGTAGTCCTCCCGCAGCTCGGACAGCGCGTCCTTGACCGCGGAGTCCGGCAGGTGGTCCAGCGCCTCGGTCTCCGCGGAGCGGAGGCCGGTGCTGGTATGGCCGGCGACCTCCGCGAGCTGCCAGTCCGCGACCGTGTCGGTCCAGGCCTCCTTGGGGCGACGCTGCTTCTTGCGGTAGGTGGAGATGAAGCTGTTGGTCATGATGCGGTACAGCCAGGCCCGCATGTTCGTGCCCGGGGTGAAGCGGTCCTGCGCGCGGAACGCCTTGACGAAGGTGTCCTGGACCAGGTCCTCCGCATCATGGGGATTGCGGGTCATCCGCAGCGCGCCGCCGTAGAGGGAGTCCAGGTGCGAGAGCGCCTCGGACTCGAAGTCGAAGTCCTGCGCGGGATCCGCCTGCTCCGTGGAGTGCAGGCCGGTCCCGTGGCCGGAGGTGGGCTGTGTCTGCGTCATCGTCCTCAAACCTACGCCACCCGTGGTCGCGGGGGCGCGCTCCAGCGTTCCGGTCGCCATGCGTCGCTCCCTCCCCGGCACCCGCCGGCGTGCTCTGCGGTCCCGTCGGGGCCCCGACGGGGGCACGGACCCGCTGCCGCGCCGTCCGGTGCAACGCCACGGGCGAGGGGGATGTTCCTCGGGCGGTAGTGTGGGGCTCGGTGATCTGCCCGACAGGGCGATCGCCGGACCGTCGACACCTGCTCAGAACGTGAGGACACCATGGCCCTGGTCCGCCGGATCGCACGACCGCTGCTAGCCGCCCCCTTCATCTTCGAGGGTGTGCGCACCGCGCTCCACCCCGAGCGCGAGATCGACGTCTACCCGCAGGCCTTCGACGCGGTCGACTCGGCGCTGTCCAAGAGCTCCGCGCCCGGTTTCGTCGACACGCGCACCGTGGTGCGTGCCGCCGGCGCCGTCGCCGCCGGGGCCGGTGTGCTCTACGCGACCAACCGTGCGCCGCGCGCCGCCGCCGCGGCCCTGCTCGTGACCACCTCCGTCGGCTGGGCCGGACGGAAGCGGGTGTGGGAGCTGCGCGGCGAGGAGCTTGTCGCCGAGGTGCAGTCGATCCTCACCGACGCCGGGCTGCTCGGCGGCGTGCTGCTGGCCGTCGTGGACCACGACGGCCGTCCCTCGCTCGGCTACCGGGCGAACAAGTTCGTTGAGCGCAGCCAGAAGAAGGCCGCGCAGAAGCAGCGCGAGCTCGAGAAGAAGGCCGGGAAGCTGGAGAAGAAGGCGAAGGGCGCCGCCGACTCCGCCCAGAAGCAGCTCAGCAGCCAGCTCGGCTGAGTCCCATGGGTTCCGAGGTGCTGTGGAATGCACCGGTCGCCGACCAGCCGGTCGACGCCCTGGTGCGGGTTCCGGGGTCGAAGTCCCTCACCGCCCGATGGATGCTGCTGGCCGCCGCCGCGAGCGAGCCGTCCTCGCTGCGCGGCGCGCTCGTCTCTCGCGACACGCGTCTGATGCGCGATGCGCTCGAGCGGCTCGGCGCAGCGCTGGAGGTGCGCGACGGGATGCTGCACGTCTCCCCGATCCCACCGGCCCGCGAGCATCCCGACGAGCCGGTCGAGATCCACACAGGTCTGGCCGGCACCGTGATGCGGTTCGTGCCGCTGCTGGCGGCGCTCCGCCACGGCGACGTGCGCTTCACCGGTGACGAGGCGGCGCTCGTGCGGCCGATGGACGCGGTGGTGCAGGTGCTGCGCGGCCAGGGCGTCGAGGTGACCGAGCACGGCGAGCCGGGTCGGCTGCCGTTCACCGTGCACGGCACGGGCGGCCTGCGCGGCGGGCGCGTCGAGGTCGACGCCTCAGCCTCGAGCCAGTTCGTCTCCAACGTGCTGCTGGTCGCGGCGCGTGCCGAGCAGGACCTCGAGCTCGTGCACGTGGGGGCGGAGCTGCCCTCGCTGCCCCACATCGACATGACCCTCGAGACGCTGCGCCGGGCAGGTGTCGAGGCCTCGCACGGCCTCGACGCGGAGGGCCGGCACGTCTGGACGGTCGCCCGCGGCGCGATCCGCCCCCTCGAGGTCGTCGTCGAGCCGGACCTCTCCAACGCGGGCCCGTTCCTGGCCGCGGCGATGGTCACCGGGGGCACGATCGCGGTGGACGACTGGCCCGAGGCCACCACCCAGCCCGGCGACGCCTATCGCGAGCTGCTGGCGCGGATGGGCGGCGAGGTGTGGCACGAGGACGGTGCGGTGTGCGTGCGCGGCACCGGCACGCTGCACGGGATCGAGGCGGACATGTCCGCCGTCGGCGAGCTGGTGCCCACCGTCGCGGCGCTGTGCGCGCTCGCGGACTCCCCCTCCCGCCTCACCGGCGTCGCGCACCTGCGCGGCCACGAGACGGACCGTCTGAAGGCCCTCGCGGCCGAGCTGACCAAGATCGGCGCCCGCACGGAGGAGCTCGCCGACGGACTCGTCATCACCCCGGGCCCGCTGCGCGGCGCGGTCTTCGAGACCTACGAGGACCACCGCATGGCGACCGCCGGCGCGATCATCGGCCTGCGCGTCCCCGGCGTGCAGGTGGTCGACGTCGGCACCACGCAGAAGACCCTGCCCGACTTCGTGGGGATGTGGCTGTCGATGCTGCATCCCGAGCCGGCGGAGGACGAGGCGTGAGCCCGATGCCGCGCGAGCACGGGCGGATCCGGGCCCCGCGCGGCGGAGGGCGCGCGACGTGGTGAGGCGGTCGGCCCGCGACTTCGACGAGTCCGATGTGCGGGTGCGTCCCAACCGGCGCGGCTCGCGCCCCCGCACGAAGGACCGCCCCAAGCACGAGGACGCGGTCACGGCCCGGGTCGTGTCCGTGGACCGCGGGCGCTGGCGCACCGTCGTCGCCGAGGGCACCGACGACCAGCGCGCCGTCACCGCGATGCGCGCCCGCGAGCTGGGCCGCTCCCCCGTCGTCCCCGGCGACCTGGTGGGCCTCGTCGGCGACACCTCGGGGCGCGACGGGACCCTCGCCCGGATCGTGCGGATCCAGGAGCGCAGCTCCTTCCTGCGCCGCAGCGCCGACGACGACGACTCGACCGAGCGCCCCCTGGTCGCGAACGTCGACCTGATGGTGATGGTGACGGCGCTCGCGGATCCCGAGCCGCGCGGCGGCATGATCGACCGCTGCCTGGTCGCGGCCTATGTCGCGGGGGTCGAGGCGCTTCTGGTGCTGACCAAGTCCGATCTGCGCGCCCCCGAGGAGTTCCTCACCGCCTACGCCCCCCTCGGTCTCGAGCACGTGGTCACGCGTCGGGAGTCCGAGGAGGGGGCCGACGAGGAGGCGCCGGGGATCCTCGGCGTCGAGGAGCTGCGGGAGCGGCTCTCGGGCCGGATCAGCGTGCTCATCGGCCACTCCGGCGTGGGCAAGTCGACGTTGCTGAACGCCCTGGTTCCGGGGGCGGGCCGCGCCATCGGCGTGGTCAACGACGTGACCGGCCGGGGGCGGCACACCTCCTCCTCGGCGCTCGCGCTGCAGCTGCCCGGGGACGACGGCTGGGTGATCGACACGCCCGGTGTGCGCTCCTTCGGCCTGGGGCACGTGGACCCGGACGAGCTGCTGGAGGCCTTCGCCGACCTCGCGGACCTCGCCGAGCAGTGCCCGCGCGGCTGCACCCATCTCGAGGACGCCCCCGACTGCGCTCTCGACGCGCTCGTGGAGAAGGGCGAGGCGGGCACTGCCGGTCCGGCACGCCTGGCCTCCTACCGCCGCCTGGCCGAGGCGCTGCGCCGCAACGATCCCTGGGACGTCTGAGCGAGCTGCGGGTCCGGATCCCGCGTCGCTGCGACGCACCCGGCGCGCGGGACCCTATCGTGGACCCCATGTCCAGCCCCTATGCCGATGACCTGCGCCTCGCCCATGTGCTCGCCGATGCCGTGGACCAGCTGACCACCTCCCGGTTCAAGGCGCAGGACCTCGAGGTCTCGACCAAGCCCGATCTCACCGAGGTCACCGACGCCGACACAGCGGCCGAGCAGCTGGTGCGCTCCCAGCTCTCCCGCTCCCGGTCGCGCGACCAGGTGATCGGCGAGGAGTTCGGCAGCACCGGCGCCTCCCCGCGGCAGTGGGTGATCGACCCGATCGACGGCACCAGCAACTTCGTGCGCGGAGTGCCCGTGTGGGGCACCCTCATCGGCCTGATCGAGGACGGCCGCCCCGTCGTGGGCCTCGTCTCCGCGCCGGCGCTCGGCCGCCGCTGGTGGGGCGGGGAGGACGCCGGGGCCTGGACCGGCTCGCGCCTCAGCAGCGCGACGAGGCTGCAGGTCTCCTCCGTGAGCTCGCTCGAGGAGGCCTCGCTCTCCTACTCCTCGCTGCACGGCTGGGCCGATCACGAGCTGCTCCCCCAGATGCTGAATCTCATGCAGCGCTTCTGGCGCACCCGCGCCTACGGCGACTTCTGGTCCTACATGCTCGTCGCCGAGGGCGCGGTCGACGTCGCCTGCGAGCCCGAGCTGAAGCTGCACGACATGGCCGCGCTGGTCCCCATCGTCACCGAGGCCGGAGGCCGGTTCACCTCGCTCGACGGGGAGCCGGGGCCCTTCGGCGGCAGCGCCGTGGCGACGAACTCGCGCCTGCACGAGGAGGTCCTCGAGGCGCTCGCGGCCCGGGATCGCTGAGCGGCGTCCCACCGGCGCCCGCGCGTCGTCGTCGACCGCGCGGTCTCGGTACGATGAGCAGAACCCAGCGTCGCGGGATCGACCCTGTCCTCCCGTGCGCCCGTTCCCGGACTCTCGGAGGTTCCGCCCTATGACCGTCAAGCGCGTCGCACTGCTCACCGCCGGGGGCTACGCCCCGTGCCTCTCCTCCGCCGTCGGCGGCCTGATCGAGCGCTACACCGAGCTGGTGCCGGACGTCGAGATCATCGCCTACAAGCACGGCTACTGGGGCCTGCTCTCCGGGGAGAAGATCGTCGTGGACGACGAGGTGCGCGCGAAGGCGGGCCTGCTGCACAACTACGGCGGCTCCCCCATCGGCAACTCCCGTGTGAAGCTCACCAACACGAAGGATCTCGTCAAGCGCGGCCTGATCGCCGAGGGCGAGAACGCTCTCGAGGTCGCCGCGAACAAGCTCAAGGACGACGGCGTGGACGTGCTCCACACCATCGGCGGCGACGACACCAACACCACTGCCGCGGACCTCGCGGCGTACCTCCACGAGAACGGCCACGAGCTGCAGGTGGTGGGTCTGCCCAAGACCATCGACAACGACATCGTGCCGATCCGCCAGTCGCTCGGCGCGAAGTCCGCCGCGGAGCAGACCAGCATCTTCGCGCAGAACATCATCGCCGAGCACGGCTCGAACCCGAAGATGCTGATCGTCCACGAGATCATGGGCCGCGCCTGCGGGTATCTGACCGCGCAGGCCGCCGAGTACTACCAGGACTGGCACGCGCAGCAGGAGTGGCTTCCGGGGATCGGTCACCGCGCCGAGCGGTGGGACGTCCACGCCGTGTTCCTGCCCGAGCTGAAGCTCGACATCGAGGCCGAGGCCGCGCGCCTGCGCACCGTCATGGACGAGGCCGGCTGCGTGAACATCTTCCTCTCCGAGGGCGCGGGCATCCCCGAGATCGTCGCCGAGATGCAGGAGCGCGGCGAGGAGCCCGAGAAGGATCCCTTCGGACACGTCAAGATCGACACCATCAACCCCGGCCAGTGGTTCGCGAAGCAGTTCGCCGAGAAGCTCGGCGCGGAGAAGGTCATGGTCCAGAAGTCGGGCTACTTCTCCCGCTCCGCGAAGGCGAACCCCGAGGACATCCGCCTGATCAAGTCGATGACCGACTACGCCGTGCAGGTCGCCCTCGAGGGCGGGTCCGGACTCGTCGGCCACGACGAGGAGCGCGGCGACGTGCTGCGCGCGGTCGAGTTCGACCGGGTCGCCGGGCACAAGGCCTTCGACATCACCCAGCCCTGGTTCCAGAAGGTCATGGAGCGCACCGGGCAGAGCATCGTCCCGGCCGAGGCGCACTGAGCGTCCCGATGAGCGGCGGGCGGGGGTCCTCGTGAGCGGTCCCCGCCCTCGCGTGCGCACCTGGCGCCGCACCCTGCGCGCGCTCGCCCTCGACGGGCGGGCGCGCGTCGCGCGTCCGGGCACGGACGCCGTCGGCCCGGAGGCCGACGGGGCGGAGACCGACGGGGCGAGAGCGGTCGATCGGGCGGCGTCCGGCCACGGGGCGGAGGCCGGAGACGTCCTGCACCTCTCCCCCGGCCCGCACGGGACCGCGCTCGCGTTCGACCGCGGCCCGCTCGCGCCGCCCACGCTGCTGCGCCCGCGGCAGGGCAGGCTCGGGGACTGCTGGCTGATGGCGCCGATGCTCGCCCTCCACGAGACGGCGCCCGAGCGGTTGCGGTCGCTGGTGGGCGAGGAGGTGGACGGCGTCGTCCCCGTGCACCTGCCGGGCCTGGACGCTCCGCTGAGGGTGGACCGGCGTCTACCGGTCGACGAGCACGGCCGATTCCTCTACGGACGGCGTGACGGCGCGAATCCCGGCTGGGTGGGCGTGCTCGAGAAGGCGATCGCGGGCCACGTCGCCGGGGACTACGCCGTCCTGCAGCGGGGCCTGGCCCGCTACGGCCTCGAGATCCTGCTCGGCGAACGGGTGCGCACCCGGCTCGCGCTGCCGCGCGCCGGACAGATCCTCGGCTGGCGGGCCGAAGGGCGGGCGCTGTGCGCCTCCACGCATCCGCTGAGCCCCCGTGTGCCCTCGGCGGCCGGTCCCCTGCCGCCGAACCATGTCTTCGCCGTCGTCGGCGCCGACGCCCGCAGCGGGCACGTGCACCTGCGCAATCCGGTGCGGCCGGCGGAGCTGCTCGTGCTCGATGCGCGCTCGTTCCGGCGCGGGTTCCTCTCGGTGGATGTCACCGCGCCGCTGCGGTGACGGCCCGGTCGCTGCCGCTCCCAGGGCGATCGACGGGATCTGGACCCGTCACGAGGTGCGAGCGGACGCCCGGATCACGGGCGGGCTGCGGCGAGCCAGGCATCGGCGATCAGGCGGTGCCCCGCCGGGGTGGGGTGCACGCCGTCCCCCGCGAACTCCCCAGGCGCCATGCCGGAGGCCAGCGCCTCCGCGAGCACCTGCTCGAGGTCGACGAGAGCGTGTCCCCGCTCCGCGGCGAGGCGGCGGAGGATCGCAACCTTCGGATCGAGGTCCTCGTGGATGCGCCGGACGTCCTCGTCGACGTCCGCGACGAAGGGCACGATCATGACGACAGGGGCCTCCGGATGCTGTGCGGCGAGCTGGTCGAGCATCCGGCGGCAGTCCCGCTCGAAGGACTCCTCGCTGACGTGCTCCCGGCCCATCGTGTAGTGCCAGGAGTCGTTCACCCCGATGTAAATCGTCACCAGGTCCGGGGCGAGGTCGAGGCAGTCCGCGCCGAAGCGCGCGACCAGGTCCGAGGCCTTGTGACCGCTGATGCCGCGGTTCAGCACGGTGACGGCGCCGTCACGGGCGTCGAGCTGCTCGGCGAGCAGGCGCACGTAGCCGTGGCCGAGCCCGTCGGGGTCCTCCTGACGGCCGCAGTCGGTGATCGAGTCGCCGATGAACAGGAGGGTGCGGGTCGCGGGAGCGGACGTCGATTCCATGGGGCTCATCGTGCCAGGTGCGGGAGCGGCCCCGGAGCTATTCGGCCGCGCCGAAAGTGTTCGTTCGATCCTGAGCACGAGAGTTCTCTCCTCCGCGGGCCAGGTGCTCATCGGCGGCGGGGCGACGGAAGTTCCGCTCACCACCGTACGTTCCCCTCACCCTGCTCCGGCGCTGTCCCGCAGGATCGGTGCACGCGGGGCTCGCCGACGCCGAGCATGACGAAGGCCCCTGACCGGCATTTCTGCTGATCAGGGGCCTTCTCTTCGTAGCGGGGGCAGGATTTGAACCTACGACCTCCGGGTTATGAGCCCGGCGAGCTACCGAACTGCTCCACCCCGCGGCGACATCAGTAACTCTAGGACGCCCGGTCCCCCGAGTCCAGCCGAGAGCCCTCCGACGTGTGCCATGACACGTTCACGGGGCGTTCACCTGCGCGCATACGCCTCGGCGGCCTGCACGGAGAGCCGTCGCAACACCGTGCAGGAGGCCGAGCCGAGAGCTGCACCGGCAACTGTGCAGACCCCCGTACCGTCGCCCTTCCCCTCGCGATGAGGCGAGGACGCCCGCCTCGGGCCGGCTGCTGCCGGCGCCGCGACGGGCGTCCTCGGGTCCGGAGGCGCTCCCCGGCGGTGGTGGACTTGCTCAGCCCTCCCCACCGTCGGAGGCGGGCGGCACTCCGGTGCCGCCGAGCTCCTGGTTGGCCTGGACCGCGCGGTTGAGCGCATCGGCCAGGCGATCCTGCGCCTCGCCGTAGGCGGCCCAGTCGCCGGCGGCCATCGCCTCCTCGGATTCGTTGACGGCGGTGTCCATGTCGGTCAGGGCCTGGTCCAGCCGATCCTGGGCGTTGCCGGAGGCCGGCGGGGCCTGCTGACCGCCATCTGCGGGCTCCTCGCCCTCGGCCGGGGCTTCGCCCTCGTCCACCGATCCCTCGCCGGTCTCGGCGTCGGCCGTGCCGCTGGGCGCGTCGGTGTCGGTCACCTCGGCGTCACCCGCAGAGGCACCCGAGTCGCCGCCGAAGACGAGGTCGAGCGCCTCGTCGAGCGTGGGCGCGAAGCCGATCCGGTCGCCGAAGGAGACCAGCACCATCTGCAGCAGCGGGTACTGGGTGCCGCCGCCGGTCTGCGAGGACTGCAGGTAGACCGGCTGCACGTACAGCAGACCGCCGCCGACCGGCAACGTGAGCAGATTGCCGTTGATGACCTCGGAGGCGCCCTGCTGCAGCAGGTTCAGCGCCTGGGACACGTTCGGCTCGGCGTTGAAGGTGGCCTGCACCTGCCCCGGACCGTTGACCGGGTTGGAGGTGGGCAGCCGCAGCAGCGTCATGTCGCCGTAGGTGTCCGCCGGGTTGCCCTCGGTGCTGCCCGTCTCCGAGTCCACCGCGAGGAAGCCGGTGAGCACGTTCTGCCCCTCAGAGGGGATGAAGCTCGAGGCGAGCGTGAAACGGGGTTCCTCCTCGTCCGGCATCTGCATGGTCAGGTACATCGGCGGCTGCGGAGCCTGCTGACCCGCGCTGCCGTCGGGGTTGGTGGGCGCCGGGACCGTCGGGTCCGGCGGCACCTGCCAGAAGTCCTGCTGGGTGAAGAAGTCGTCCGCGTCGGTGACGTGGTACGTCGAGAGGATCTGGCGCTGTGCCTTGAAGTAGTCCGCCGGATAGCGCAGGTGCGACATGAGCTCCCCGCTGATCTCGGAGGCGGGCTGCAGCGCGTCCGGGAACACCTCGGCCCAGGACTTCAGGATCGGGTCCTCGGTGTCCCAGGTGTACAGCGTCACCGAACCGTCGAAGGCGTTCACGGTGGCCTTCACGGAGTTGCGCATGTAGTTGGCCGAGCGCTGACGGTTCGGCGCGGAGGAGTTCGGATCGGTCTGGGAGTCGTTGACCGTCTGCTCGAGATCCACCGACTGCGCATAGGGGTACTCGGTCGTGGACGTGTATCCGTCGACGACCCACACCATCTGGTCGTCGACGACGGCCGGGTACATCTGCGAGTCCAGCGACAGGAACGGTGCGACCTCGCGGACCCGCTGCTGCGGGTCGCGGTCGTAGAGGATCTGCGACTCCTCGTTGAGGTAGTTCGAGATCACGATGTTCGGGTCGCGGAACTTGATCGCGTACAGCAGCTGGTTGAAGAAGCTGCCGACGGCGGGACCGCCGTCGCCCTGGAAGGTGTTGTAGACCTGCTCGCCGCCCTGCTCGTCGTCCGTGCTGCCCTGCTGGTAGTCGAACTCCTGGGGCTCGGTCCCCTCGGGGGCGCCGACGATCGAGTAGTCCGGGGAGTGGCGTCCGAAGTAGACCCGCTCCTCGTACTCGCCGAAGGCGCCGTCGCCGGGCACGCCCGACTGGAGGAAGCTCGGCTCGCCGTCGGAGTTGCGGCGGTTGCCGTGGGCGGCGGCGGCGCCGTAGCCGTGGGTGTACGTGATGTGCTGGTCCACCCAGGAGCGGTCCGAGAGGCCGAACTTGTCCGGACGCAGCTCACGCACGCCGATCACGGTGTCCTGCAGCTCGCCGTCGATCTCGTAGCGGTCCACGCTCAGCACGTCGTCGAAGCCCCAGTAGCGGCGGTTCGCCTCACGCTGCTCGAAGGTGGGCGAGATGACGTTGGGGTCCATCAGACGGATCTGCGCCGTGGTCGAGGCGTCCTCACGGAGCGCGCCCGAGGTCGCGTCGGTGGTGGCCGTGTAGGGCACCTCGTCGACACCGTCGATGTTGAAGGCGATGCGGGTCGCGTCGATGTTGTGCTGGATGTAGGTCTGCTCGAGCGCGCGCTCGTTGGGCTGGACCTGGAACTGCTGGATCGCCCACGGGTAGAGGTTCCCGACGGCGAGGGTGGACAGGATCATCAGCCCGGCGCCGACGGCGGGGATCCGCCAGTCGGAGCGGAAGATCCACACCACGAACAGCGCCGCGACCACCACCGCGGCGATCGCGAGGATCGTCTGCGCGGGCAGGATCGCGTGGACGTCCGCATAGGAGGCGCCCTCGAAGCGGGTGTGGGAGGCGGTGAGGAGGTCGTAGCGCTGGAACCAGTGCCCCGCACCGAGCAGCAGCACGTAGATCGCCGCGAGCACGCCGAGGTGGCGGCGCGCGGTGCGCGTGACCTCGAGGCCGCTCTCCTGACCCCAGCTCACCCCGCCGTAGACGAAGTGGCCGATGAGCGCGCCGACGATCGAGACGAGCAGCACGAACTGCCCGAACGAGACCAGCACGTCGATCACCGGCAGGGTGAAGACGTAGAAGGAGATGTCATTGCCGAAGATCGGGTCGGCCTCGCCGAAGTCCTGCGGGTGCAGGAACAGCTGCACGTCCTGCCAGCGGCGGGACAGCGCGAGACCCCCGAAGGCGCCGATCACGATCGGTGCGCCGAAGGTCAGGCCACGACGCAGCGGATCCACCGCGGAGCGGAACTGCTCGAGCGCCTCCTGCTCCCGAGTGATCGGCGGGTAGACGGGACGCTTGGTGTAGGCCATGCGCAGGCTGAGGAACAGCGGCACCGCGAACACCACGAAGCCGGCCACGAACAGCAGCGCCTGCGTCACCCAGCGGGTGACGAGCACGTCCGTGAACTCGAGCTGGTCCATCCACAGGTACTTCGTCCACACCTCCGAGGCGAGGACGAGGAGCGCTATCAGCACGCCCAGCGCGATCACCGTAATCATCAAGGGCGAGATCCTGCGGGGCTCGCCGGAGCCTCCGTCGGGAGCCGGTCGGGGGCGCGGCCGCGGCATGTCGCCGAACTGGGCGGAGAAACTCACAGATAACCTCAGGTGCTCGATGTCGGAGCGCACACGGGGCCCCGCGACTTCGTGGGGTCCGAGAACGTGATCCGGGTACAGTGTGTTGCCGCCGTGTCCCACGGCGGTCACCCCATTCTGTCAGGCCGAACCTGTAAGGGACCTCTCGATCCGATGACGACTCCTGCCCAGGACCCGCTGGACGCCCCGACCGCCGCTCTCGCCGCCGCCGTGCTCGAGGTCGCTCGGCACGTCGAGGACGGGCCGCTGGCCGCTCCGCGCCTGTTCGCGCTCGCCCGCAGCACGGAGCTGATCGCCGCCTCGCCCGCGCTCGCCGCCCTGCTGGGCGCCGAGGGAGAGGGCGCCAACGCGCACGATGATCTGCACCTCACCCCGATCGATCTCGACGAGGCGTCCGCCCCCTCCCCCGCTGCGACCGACCCGCTCGCCGCGCTCGAGTCGGTGCAGTGGCCGGATCTGGCCGCCGGCGGCGCCATCGCCTGCGACCTCGCGCCGTCGGCCTGGTCCGTCCGCGACGGCGAGGAGCACGCCGACGGCGCGGCGCTCCCCTCGGGTCGTGCGCTGCGCGTCGTGGTCGCGGCGCTCACCGACGGCACGACCTGGTCGGCGGTGCATCGCGGCGACGAGGACGGCTACGTCCTCGGCGCCGCGCTGCTGCCGGAGATCTCCGAGGCGCTCGTGCAGACGCTCGCCGGCGGCGCCTGATCCGAGGTCCCGGTGCGAGGTCGACGTCCCGACCGGCGGCACCTGCCCGGCGGGGTCAGAACGCCGGCGCGAGGGACTCCTCGCTGTCGTCGGCCCCGGTCCCGGCATCCTCGGGATTCGCTGATCCCGCCTCGGTGAGGATCTCCCCGGTGTCAGAGTCGACGGCGGGCACGTCCTCGGCGCGGAGGGGCTTGGTGAAGATGCTCGTGCCGTAGGTGAGGTCATGGCCGATCGACTCGGCCTGCAGGTTCAGGGAATAGCGGAGCGCACCGTCGTCCCCCTTCCATTCCGAGGTGCTCAGCCGCCCCGTGACCAGCAGCGGCTGGCCCCTGCGGACCGAGCGCAGCACGTTCTGGCCGAGCGACCTGCGGGCGAACACGGTGATGAACTCGGTCCTGCGGTCGGAGAAGTCCTGCGTCGCGGTGTTGTAGTAGCTGCCGGTGACCGCGATCCGCACCTTGACGCTCGGGGCGCCGTCCTGCTGCTTGATCTCGGTGGGATCGGCGGTGACGTTGCCCATCAGCGTCGTATGGATGTCCCTCATGGCGATGTCCTTCCAGGCTGCCGGGGACGTCCCCGGCCTCGGCACCGTGCCGAGTGCCCTCAGCGTCGCCGGGCGGGGCCCTCCGCTCCAGGGCGCCGTCGATCCTGTGGACGGCAGGGGGCTGTGGAGGAACGGTCGCGGCCTGGCCCCGTCTCCGGTCCCGGCCTCGCTCCGGCCCTCGACGCAGTCCCGACACGACGGCGACCCGCGCCTCTGGGCCATGGGACACGGGCCGGGGCCGACTCGGCCGCGCGTCCCGGACGCAGATGCGCCGGGGCGGACCCGATGGCCCACCCCGGCGCAGTCAGCCCCGCCAGCGCTCTCCGCCGCGGGACACGCAGACGATCAGGCCTGCGGGACGACCAGACCCGTCGCGGACGAACGCGCCGCCTCGAAACGGGCCTGCACATCGGCCCAGTTCACGATGTCCCAGATCGCCTTCACGTAATCGGCCTTCACGTTCTGGTAGTCCAGGTAGAACGCGTGCTCCCACATGTCCAGCTGGAACAGCGGGATCGTCGCCACCGGCACACCGTTCTGCTGATCGTAGAACTGCTCGATCACCAGGTTCCCGCCGATCGGCTCGAAGGCCAGCACCGCCCAGCCCGACCCCTGGATCCCCAGCGCCGCCGCCGTGAAGTGCGCACGGAAGGAGTCGAACGAGCCGAAGAACTCATCGATCGCGGCCGCCAGCTCACCGGTCGGCTTGTCGCCGCCCTCCGGCGAGAGGTTCTTCCAGAAGATCGAGTGGTTCGTGTGACCGCCCAGATTGAACGCCAGATCCTTCGAGAACTGGTTGATCGTGCCGAAGTCCCCGGACTCCCGCGCCGCGGCCAGCTTCTCCAGCGCCGTGTTCGCGCCCTTGACGTAGGTCGCGTGGTGCTTGGAGTGGTGCAGCTCCATGATCTTCCCCGAGATCGAGGGATCCAGCGCGCCGTAGTCGTAGTCGAGATCGGGAAGCGTGTACTCCGCCATATGGATCATCCCTTCGTCAGTTGTGCGCGGGACCAGCCGGTGCGAGCCCCGCCGTGCCGTCCATCCTGCCACGATGCGCTCCGACGGGGCAGGGTGCGGCCGGGACGCGATATCCCGGAGGACGACGGTGACGGGATGTCGGGGCGGCGCGCCACAATGGGGCGATGGCCATGCCCCGTCCGCGGCTCCCCTCCTCCTTCTCCCCTGCCACCGCGGCGTGGTTCGAGGAGTCCTTCGAGGCACCCACCCCCGCGCAGGCCGCGGCGTGGGAGGCGATCGGGCAGGGGCGGGACACGCTCGTCGTCGCCCCGACGGGCTCGGGCAAGACCCTCGCCGCCTTCCTCAGCGCGATCGATCGGCTCGCCGTCGCCGACCCGTCGGCCCGCTCCGACCCGTCGGCCCCGGAGGAGGATCGCGGCGATCTGATCGCGTCGGAGGACGACGACCGCGCGGTCGGCGGGGCTCGCCGCGCGGCGGCGGGGAACGGGCGCGGCGGCACGAGCGTCCTGTACATCTCGCCGCTGAAGGCGCTCGGCGTCGACGTCGAGCGGAACCTCACCTCCCCGCTCGTGGGCACGGCCCGCACGGCGGAGCGGCTGGGGCACCGGAGGCGGCGCCTCAGCGTGGGCGTGCGCACCGGGGACACTCCCCCGACGGAGCGGCGACGGCTCGCGACCCACCCGCCGGACATCCTCATCACGACCCCGGAGTCGTTGTTCCTGATGCTCACCTCGCAGGCGCGGGAGACGCTGCGCGGCGTGGACACGGTGATCCTCGACGAGGTCCACGCGGTGGCCGGCACGAAGCGGGGAGTGCACCTGGCGCTGTCGCTGGCGCGGCTCGACGCGCTGCTCGAGCGGCCGGCCCAGCGCATCGGCCTCTCGGCGACGGTCGAACCGGTCGACGAGGTCGCGGCCTTCCTCACCGGCGCCTCGCAGGCGCAGGAGGCGGTGGTGGTGCGGCCGCCCTCGACCAAGCGGTGGGACATGCGTGTCACGCTGCCGGTCGCGGACCTGCAGGCGATCGAGCCGCCCGCCGATGCGGTCGACGACGAGGACGTCTCGGGGACGATCTGGCCCCATGTCGAGCGGGCCGTGCTCGCGGAGGTCCTCGCGCACCGCTCGACCATCGTGTTCACCAACTCGCGCAGCCAGGCGGAGCGGCTCACGGGCAAGCTCAACCGGCTGCACGCCCGCCGGGTCGCCGCGGAGGCGGCCGAGCGCGCGGGCGGGCCTGATCCCGTCGGTCCCGCAGGAGTCGGCGCCGCATCCCGCGGCCGGGAGCCCGCGCCGGAGAGCGGTCGCGCCATGACCGCCGACGGGACTGCTGCGCCCGATGAGGTGGAGGACATCGCCCGCGCCCATCACGGCTCGATGTCCAAGGAGGTCCGCGCCGGGATCGAGGACCAGCTGAAGTCCGGGACGCTGCGCTGCGTCGTCGCGACGAGCTCCCTCGAGCTCGGCATCGACATGGGTGCGGTGGACCTGGTGCTGCAGGTCGCCGCCCCGATGTCGGTCTCGAGCCTGCTGCAGCGGGTGGGCCGAGCGGGGCACGACGTCGGCGCCGTCTCGGAGGGGTCCCTGCACCCGCTGCACGCCACCGACGTGCTGCGCTCCGCGGTCGCGGTGCAGGAGGCGGTCGCCGGGAGGATCGAGCCGCTGACCGTGCCGCGGAACGCCCTGGACGTCCTCGCCCAGCACACCGTCTCCGCCGCGGCGATGGAGGACCTGCAGGTCGACGCCTGGTACGACCTCGTCCGCTCCGCGCGCCCCTACCGGGCACTGCCCCGCTCCGCCTTCGACCAGACGATCGACCTGCTCGCCGGCCGCTACCCGTCCACCGACTTCTCCGAGCTGCGGCCCCGCCTGGTCCATGACCGTGACACCGGCACCCTCACCGCCCGTCCCGGGGCGCAGCGCCTCGCCGTGACCAGCGGCGGCACGATCCCCGACCGGGGCCTGTACCCGGTGCACCTGGTCGCCGCAGAGGGCGATACCCAGCCGCGGCGCGTCGGCGAGCTCGACGAGGAGATGGTCTACGAGTCCCGGCGAGGGGACGTGATCACCCTCGGCACCAGCAGCTGGCGGATCGAGGAGATCACCGCCTCCCGCGTCACCGTCTCCCCCGCCTTCGGCCTCACCGGGCGCATCCCGTTCTGGCACGGCGACGGGGACGGCCGGCCCGCGAGCCTCGGCCGCGCGATCTCCGCCGCGCAGTCCGAGCTCGCGGCGCTGCCCCGCGCCGAGTCCGAGCAGCGCCTGACCGAGCTCGGCCTGGATGCGAGCGCCCGCACCGTCCTGCTCGACCTCCTCGCCGAGCAGCAGCAGGTCACCGGCACTGTGCCCGGCCCGGAGCAGCTCGTCGTCGAGCGCTTCCTCGACGAGCTGGGCGACTGGCGCGTGGTGCTGCACTGCGCGGCCGGCCAGCGGATCACGGGGCCGTGGGCCCTCGCCGTCGGGGCACGGGTCGAGGAGCGGTACGGCCTGGACGGGCAGGTGATGGCCGGGGACGACGGGATCGTGCTGCGCATCCCGCACGGCGAGCAGCCGCCCGGCGCGGACCTGTTCGTGTTCACGCCCGAGGAGATCGAGGAGGAGGTGCGTCGGCTCGTCGGCTCCTCCGCCCTGTTCGCCGCCCGCTTCCGGGAGTGCGCGGCGCGGGCGCTGCTGCTGCCGCGCCGGGACCCGAACCAGCGGGCGCCGCTGTGGCAGCAGCGTCAGCGCTCCGCGCACCTGCTCGAGGTGGCACGGCCCCATCCGGACTTCCCGATCATGCTCGAGGCGGCCCGGGAGTGCCTGCAGGACGTCTACGACCTGCCCGCCCTGGTGGACCTCATGACGCAGGTGGGCAGGCGCCGCGTGCAGGTGCGCGAGGTCGAGACGCCCGCGCCGTCCCCTTTCGCGCGCTCGCTCCTGTTCGGCTACATGGCCCAGTTCCTCTACGACACGGACGCGCCGCTGGCCGAGCGTCGCACCGCGGCGCTCGCGCTGGACCAGTCTCTGCTGGCCGAGCTGCTGGGCACCGTGAGCCTCCGCGAGCTGCTGGATGCCGAGGTGATCGCCGAGGTCGAGCAGCGGCTGCAGGGCCTCATGGAGGAGCGGGCGCTGCACAGCGCGGAGCAGATCGCGGACGCGCTGCGCCGACTGGGGCCGCTCACCCGTGCGCAGCTCGCCGAGCGTGCCGCCGACGGTCTCGACCTCGATGCGGAGGTCGCCGAGCTCGAGCGGTCCCGGCGAGTGATCGCGGTGCGGATCGCAGGGGTCGAGCACCTCGCGGCGATCGAGGACGCGGGCCTGCTGCGCGACGCGCTCGGCACGGCGCTGCCGCCGGGGATCCCCGAGGCGCACCTGACCGCGGTGGACCGCGCGGTCCCCCAGCTGCTGTCCCGCTGGGCGCGGGGCCGCGGGCCCTTCCCCGCCGCCGCACCGGTGGAGGCCTTCGGCCTCGCCCCGGGGGTGGCGCGGGCGGCGCTCGAGCAGCTCACCGCCGAGCGGGTGCTGTCGCAGGGCGAGTTCACGCCGGGGCGCGAGGGCGAGGAGTGGGTGGAGGTCGAGGTGCTGCGCCGTATCCGCCGCGCGAGCCTGGCCGCCTCCCGCCGCGAGATCGCGCCGGTCCCCGGCCCGGTCTACGCCCGCTTCCTCGGGCAGTGGCAGCACCTGGTGTCACGGCGAGCCGACGGCCGACGGGAGCGCGGCACATGGACCGGGCACGACGGGCTGCTCTCGGTGGTGGACCAGCTCGCCGGGGTGTCCCTGCCGCTGTCGGCCTGGGAGTCCCAGGTGCTGCCGGCCCGACTGCCGGAGATGACGCCCGCAGTGCTGGACGCCGCCTTCGCGAGCGGCGAGCTGGTGTGGACGGGGCACGGACGCCTCGGCGCCGACGACGGCTGGATCCGTCTCCATCTCGCCGACGCCCTCCCCCTCGGACTGGACGGCGAGGCGCTCGAGGAGGCCGCGGCCGCACTCCCGGACGGCGCCCTCGCGAGCCGGATCCTGAGCCTGCTGCGCACCACGCCGGGCGCGCTGCGGCACGGCGAGATCCTCACCGCGCTGGCCGATTCCGGGGAGGCGGCCCGGCCGCAGGACCTGCACGAGGCGCTGTGGGACCTCGCCTTCACGGGCCTGGTCACCAACGACTCCTTCGAGGCGCTGCGGTCCTTCGGCCGCGGCCCCGCCAAGGCGCCGTCGGCCCGCACCCCGGGGCGCTCCCGCACCCTTGGACGGCGCGGCGCGGCCCGGCTCTCCGCCGCGATGTTGCGCCAGGGCGCGAGCAGCCCGTCCGAGCTCGTGACCGGCCCCGTCGGCGCGGGTCGCTGGTCCGCGGTGCGAGTCGAGACGGTCGATCCGGCCGCCCGCTCGGCGGCGCTGGCGACCCTGCTCCTGGACCGTCACGGCGTGGTCACCCGCGGCGCGATGGACGTCGAGGACGTGCCCGGCGGGTTCGCGGGGGTGTACCGGGTGCTCTCCGCGCTCGAGGAGAACGGCAGCTGCCGCCGCGGCTACTTCGTCGACGGGCTCGGCGCCTCCCAGTTCGCGCCCGCCGAGGCGGTGGATCTGCTGCGCGACCGGGATCGGGAGGCCGACGCCGCCCACGGCGCGGACGGCTCGGACGGGGAGGGGGCCGGCCCGTCGGCCGCGGCGAGCGCCGTCTCCCTCGCCGCGACCGATCCGGCGAACCCCTACGGGGCGGCGCTCCCCTGGCCGGCCCTGCCGATCGCGCCGCCCGAGGGGACGACGGTGCGGCCCGCACGACGTGCCGGGGCGCTCGTCCTGCTGCTGGACGGGCACGTGCAGGCCTACGTGGACCGCGGCGGCAAGCACCTGCTGTGGTGGGCCGGCGAGGAGTCGACGCCGGAGGTCGCCGCCCAGCTCGTGCGCGCCGTCGCCGAGGACGCGCGACTGCCCCAGCTGCGGATCGAGCGGATCGACGGGCACGGCATCGACACCGATCCCGTCGCCGCGATCACCGAGGCGCTGGCCGAGGCCGGCTGCTACCGGTCCCCGCGCTCACTGCGGCTGCGGGCGGGTGATCGCTGATGCCCGAAGGGGACACCGTCGCACGGCAGTGCCGGATCCTCCACGACGCGCTCGCCGGCGCCGTGCTCACCGGATGCGATGTGCGGGTGCCGCGGGCGGCGACCGCGGATCTCGTCGGCTGGAGCGTCGCGGAGGTGCGGCCCCGCGGGAAGCATCTGCTGATCCGGCTGGTCCCGCCCGAGCCCGGTCCGCCGCCGCTGACCCTGCACAGCCACCTCATGATGGACGGGATCTGGCACGTGGACGGGAGAGCGCTGCGCTCGAGCGACACCAGCGCCGGCCCTCGCTCCCCCGACACGATCCGCATCGTGCTCGAGGCCCGGCACGAGGAGGGACGCGAGGTGCGGGCGATCGCCTATGACGTGAAGCAGGTCAGGCTGCTGCGCACCGCCGACGAGGACGAGCTGCTGGGCGGTCTCGGACCGGACCTCCTGGATCCCGCCTGGGACGAGGACCCTGCACTCCGCGAGCGGGCGCTGGCGAACCTCGCCGCCGAACCTGAGCGGCCGATCGGACTGGCGGTGCTGGACCAGCAAGTCCTCGCCGGGATCGGGAACATCTACCGCAGCGAGCTGTGCTTCCTGCGCCGGATCCACCCCGCCGCACCCGTCGCCGCGGAGCAGGACCCCGGCGCGCTCGTCGACCTCGCCCACCGCCTGCTCGTGCTGAACCGGGACCGGGAGGTGCGGGTGACCACCGGAGGGATGCTCGGCCGGGACGGGGACCTGTGGGTGTACGGCCGCGGCGGGAGGCAGTGCCGCCGCTGCCGAGCACGGATCGAGCGGGGCGAGCTCGCCGAGCCGCGGCTCGAGGGGACGGAGGCGCGGGTGCTGTGGTTCTGCCCCCGCTGCCAGGCGGGGCCCGGGGTCCCGGCCGGGGCCGGGCCGACGCGGCGTGGCCGACGTCGCTGAGCAGAGCCCCTGCCCGTTGCCCGAGCAGGCCCGCACCCTCGGTAGACTCGGACGCCGTCAGCCTCCATAGCTCAATGGATAGAGCAACGGCCTTCTAATCCGTAGGTTGCAGGTTCGAGTCCTGCTGGGGGCGCCAGCCCGCCGTCGCTCGACCCGGCGACCGTCCCGGTGCGGCCCGCCCGGGTCGGCCCGTCGCCGCTCCCGCCCCGACGACCAGGAGCCGTTCTCGATGATCCTCAAGGTGCTCAGCTTCGGCGCGATCGCGCTGCTGCTCCTGCTGCGCCTGGCCCGCACGCCCCTCGGCGCGCGACTGCTGGGCGTGTCGCTGCAGGTGCTGCACATCGTCTATCTCGCCGCGCTCGGGATCGGCGGCGTGCTCGCCATGATCTTCGAGCAGTGGGTCCTGCTCGCCGTCGTCGTGATCCTGCTGGTGATCAGCCTGGTCGAGGAGATCCGCCGGCGCTCCGCGGCGCGGGCGTGATCCCGCCGCCCCTGTCGGAGCGTGCCACGGAGCCGTAGCCTCGAGGCAGGGCGCGCCGTAGCCGTCGAGCCGACCGGTGCGACCGGCGGACCCGGGAGGGGAGCCGGCATGTCCCACACCGGCAGGACCTACGTCGTCACCGGCGCCGACAGCGGGATCGGCGCCCTCACCGCGCGGACGCTCGAGGAGCGCGGGGCCCGGGTGATCCGCTGCGGGCTCGGCGAGGGGCTCGACGTGAGCGCCGATCTCGGCGACGATCCGGGACGGGACCGGCTCGTGCAGGAGGTGGCCCGGCTCGCCCCCGGCGGGATCGACGGCCTGGCGCTGGTCGCGGGGCTCGGCTCGCCCACCTCGACGACCGTGCGCGTGAACTACTTCGGGACCCTGGCCGTGCTCGCCGGTCTGCGCATCTCGCTGCGGAAGCGGGAGTCCCCGCGCGTCGTGATCGTCTCCTCCGCCTCGTCCCTCTCCCCCGGCGACCCGGACGTCGTCGGCGCCTGCCTGCGCGGGGACGAGGACGCGGCCGTCGCCGCCGCCGAGCGGGCCATCGCCCGGGGCCGTGGGACGATCCTCTACCGCTCCTCGAAGATCGCCCTGAACCGCTGGGTGCGCCAGTCCGCGGCCACCGACGACTGGGCCGGGACCGGGGTCCCCGTCAACGTCGTCGCTCCCGGGATCGTCGACACCGACGCGGCGCGCGAGGAGATGCTCTCCGATCCCGACCGGGTGCGGCTGCTGTCCGTCGCGCTCCCCCAGCCGCTCGGCTTCCCCGGCCCGGTCCAGGCGGCGGCCGACGCGATCGCCTGGATGATCGGCCCCGAGAACTCCTTCATGGCAGGACAGATCGTGTTCGTCGACGGCGGTGCCGATGCCGCGCTGCGCTCGGACGCGCCGTACCGGGAGGGCGTCCGCTACGGACCCGTCGCGCTCGCCCGGATGCTGGGCTACTCGGCGCGATCGACGCTCCGATCGCGGAGACGGCGATGAGCGGGCGGAGAAATCGTGAGGAGGCCCCCGTCACGCCTGCTCCGCGCGGTGCGTCGGCCTGCGCGGTCCGGACGGGTCAGCCGGCGCTGACCTCAACACGGGTGGTGACCGGGGTCGGGTTCTGGAAGAGGTCCAGGACGGGGCAGTGGGCGTCCACGGCGGCGCGGAGCTCCTCGTAGCGCTCGGCGGTCTCGGGACCGGTCAGACGCACCAGGAGGCGCACGTCCCCGAAGCCGGCCCGCACGGACTCGTCCTTGCCGAAGAGGCGCGCGGCGTCGAGGTCCCCCTCGGCGGTGACGTCGATGTCGTCGAGCCGGATGCCGAGCGCGTGGGCGTAGAGCCGGTAGACCACGACCTGGCAGGAGATCAGCGCGCCGAGCGCGACCTCGACGGGGCTCGCGGCGATGTCGTCGCCCGCGAGGGCGGCGGGCTCGTCGACGGCGAAGCCGTGACGCCCGGCGCGGAGCGCGGTCGCGACCGCGCCCTCGCCGTGTCCGGTGACGGTGTAGGTCAGATGGGCTGACTCGCGCCGGGCGTCGATCCGCTCGCCCCAGGCCGCTCCTGCGGCATCGAGGCGGTCGGCGCGGGAGGCCGCGCTGTCGGCGAGGTCGGCGGCGGAGACGGCGGTCGCGGTGGTGAGGGAGACGGTGTCGGCGGTGGTGTCGGAGAGTGTCATGGCGCCACCGTAGGGACGCCTCGAGCGCCGGTCACGCCCTCCTGTCACAGGCCGTCATCCGTGCAGTCCGCGGCGTCGGGCCGACGGGGGCTCGGAGCTCTCGACGCGCGGGTCGTCCGGGAAGCGTCCGTCCCGTCACGGGCTCAGCGGCCGCGGCCCTGCTCCCCCAGCGCCCGGCTGTGCGCCGAGGACTCCCGGTTCCAGGTCTCGACCCAGTCCGGCAGCGCCAGGTCCTCGGGCGGCTGCCCGACCAGGTCCAGCACCTCCTGCACGCCGACAGAGCCGCCGGAGGTGCGCCGGAAGCGGGCGCGCACGACCGCGTCGGCCATGACGGTGTCGCCGCGGCGGAACACCTGCTCGATGTAGATCCAGCGCTCGTCGTACCCGATCACGCGGGTCGCGAGGTCGAACTTCTGCCCGAGGGTGAGCGAGCGGCGGTAGGTGATGGTCTGCCCGGCGACCACCGGGTACCAGCCCGCGTCCGTGATCCGCTTCCAGAGACCGGAGCGGAGCATGAGATCCATGCGGCCGAGGTCCATGATCGAGAGGTAGCGGCCGTTGTTCATGTGGCGCTGCACGTCGAGGTCGGCAGGGTTCACGCGGAAGCTCGCACGGGAGGTGTCCCAGATGTCGAGCGGGGACTTCCCGCGCACTCGCAGCAGGAACAGCAGCAGGCGGAGGTACATGTTCATCGCGGATCCCTCCCGGGGCTCACGTCGGCTCGTCGTCGACACCAGATGACCAATGGGTAACTTCCTGGGCTCCCGCGTCGCGTCCGCACCCTGTGTGGAGGCCGCCCGGGGCGTCGAGGGCCACGCTACTGTTGTCGGGTGACCTCCAGCTCCACCCGTGCCATCAACGACCGCATCATCTGGGTCGACTGCGAGATGACCGGCCTCGACAAGCAGCGCGACGCGCTGGTCGAGATCGCCGTCCTCGTGACCGACGCCGATCTGAACATCCTCGGGGACGGCGTCGACGTCGTCATCACGCCGCCGGCCGAGTCGCTGCAGGGCATGGACCCCTTCGTGGTGAACATGCACACCGTCTCCGGTCTGCTCGAGGAGCTCGACGGCGGCACGACCCTCGAGGACGCGCAGGCCCAGTGCCTCGCCTACGTGAAGGAGTTCTGCCCCGAGCCGGGCAAGGCGCCGCTGGCGGGCAACAGCGTCGGCACCGACCGCGTGTTCCTGGACCGCGACGTGCCCGAGTTCGCGGACTGGCTCTCCTATCGCACCATCGACGTCTCGAGCCTGAAGGAGCTGGCCAAGCGCTGGTTCCCGCGGGTGTACTACAACATCCCCGCCAAGCACGGCGGGCACCGCGCCCTCGCGGACATCCGCGAGTCGATCCAGGAGCTGAAGTACTACCGCGAGGTGCTGCTCGTGGACGAGCCCGGCCCCACCACCGCCCAGGCGCAGGAGGCCGCGCGGCGCCACGAGCTGCGCGCCGACGACTCGGCCGGCGAGGGCTCCCCCGCCTCGCCCGCGCCGCACGTGCCGTGGCTCGACCGCGCCTCGCACCGCACCTGGCTCGAGGGCGAGGCCGACGAGCTGCTCGTCTTCGGCTCCGAGTCCGTGCGGGAGGACGGCGGCTTCGCCTGGCTGGACGAGACCGGCGCCGCGGACCTCTCCCGCCCCTCCGAGCTGTGGATCACCTGCCGGATGACGCATGCCTTCGCGCTCGGGCACCTGCTGGGCCGTCCCGACTTCGGTCGCTTCGCCGACCACGGCATCGCCTCTCTGCGCGGCGTCTTCCACGACGGCGAGCACGGCGGCTGGTTCGCCTCGGTCGAGGACGGCCGCACGGTCGACGACTCGAAGCAGGCCTACGCCCACGCCTTCGTGGTCCTCGCCGCCTCCTCCGCGACCGCCGCCGGCCGGCCCGGCGCGCGGCAGCTGCTGGACGAGGCGCTCGAGGTGCTCGATGAGAAGTTCTTCGACGAGCGCGCCGGGATGAGCGTGGACACCTACGACCGCAGCTTCTCCGTCTGCGAGGAGTACCGCGGGATCAACGCCAACATGCACACCGTCGAGGCGCTGCTCGCCGCGGCCGACGTGACCGGGCAGCGGCGTTGGCTGGACCGCGCCGTCGCCATCGCGACCCGCGCGATCGACGAGTTCGCCCGCAGCAACGACTGGGCGCTGCCGGAGCACTTCGACACCGAGTGGTCCCCGCTGCTGGACTACAACAAGGACCAGCCCGCCCACCCCTTCCGCCCCTATGGTGCGACGATCGGGCACTGGATCGAGTGGGCGCGACTGGTGCTCCAGGCCCGGGCCGCGCTGATCGCGCTGGACGGCGAGGCGCCCGAGTGGATGCTCGAGGCCGCGACCGCGCTGATGGAGAAGTCCGCGGCGGCGTTCGGGGCCGACGGGCAACCGGGCTGGGTCTACACCGTGGACTGGGACGGCACGCCCGTCTCGACCGAGCGGATGCACTGGGTCGCCGCAGAGGCCGTCGCCGCCGCCTCGGTGATGTATCAAGTCACCGGCGAGCGGGTCTGGGCAGAGCGCTACGAGCAGTGGTGGGAGTACATCTCCACCTATCTGCTGGACCCCGAGGAGGGCTCGTGGTTCCACGAGCTCGACGCCGACAACGAACCGCAGGGCGTGACCTGGCCGGGCAAGCCCGACATCTACCACGCGCTGCAGTGCGTGCTCATCCCACGCCTGCCGGTCGCCCCGGCGCTCTCCGCCGCGCTGCGCGACGGGCTGCTGGACCGCGAGCTCTGAGAAGGGCCGGCGTACACCCTGTCGGAGCTGTCGGACTCAGCACCTGATTCCGACAGCTCGGACCGGATGCCCTTCCGGGAGCTCTCTCAGCTCTCCGCGAGGCGGCCCTCCGCGGCCTCCATGCGCTCGATCTTCCCGTCGAGCTCGCCGCGGTCGTGCCCGGGGCGGATGTCGGCCTTGAGCACGAGGGAGACGCGGGAGCCGTAGCGGCCGGCCTCCTCGGTCGCGCGCCTCACGACCTCCATCACCTCGCCCCACTCCCCTTCGATCTCGGTGAACATCGAGGAGGTGCGGGTGGGCAGGCCGGAGGCGCGCACGATGCGCACCGCGGCCGCGACGGCGTCGTGGACGCTCGCCGCGTCGGATCCCTCGCCGAGGCCCCGGGTGAGGGTCGGGTCGGAGGGCGCGCCGGTGGGCTGGACGGAGAAGGCGACGATCATGGAGCCAGTCTCTCCCCGCCGCCCGAGCCCGGGCAATGCGGGACCGACGCGGACCTGCGGACCGATGCAATGCGTCTCACACCCCCGTGGGCCGCTCACGGGAGGAAAGCACCCCCGGGAGCAGGTATGCTTGACTCTCGTTGCGGGCCGTCAGGTCGCACATGGTGGGCGTAGCTCAGTTGGTAGAGCACCGCGTTGTGGTCGCGGTGGTCGCGGGTTCAAGTCCCGTCGTCCACCCCATGTGTGAAGTGTCGGGACATCGTTCGCAGATGTCTCGGGACATGCTTCACTGAGAAGGGCCCTGGTTTTCACCGGGGCCCTTCTTCTTTGCCTGGTAGCCGCGGGTGGGGTCGATGGTGAACTCCGTCAGGATGGTGCCGGTCTCGGGGTCGGCGACGAGGACGTCGTCGTGGTCGATGAGGAGGCGGACTGGTCGTCCTTTGTGGGCGCGGCCGATGCCGAGGTCGGCCAAGGCGCGCTCGAAGGAGTTGAGAGTCTTCAGGACCCGGGAGCCCTGGGCGAAGCGGGTGGTGAAGACCATGCCGTTGTCGGTCAGCATCGCTGCTGGTGGTCCGTAGTCGTGGACGAGGTCGAGGAAGGTGTCGGTGACGGCGGTGCCGGTCACGGGGGTGAAGGCGCGGGCGGTCAGGAACAGCCGGGAGTGGTCGTCGAGGAAGTTCAGGATCTCGATGTCGGTTCCGTCGGCGAGGTGCCAGTGGGTGAAGTCTGCCTGCCACATCTCGTTGGGCTGGTCGGCGGCGAACAGGTGCCAGGAGGAGCGGGGGCGCTTGCGGGGTTGCGGCGTGACCAGGCCGTGGGAGCGCAGAATCCGGTGGATCGTGGCGCGGGAGGGGTTGGTCCGGCCCTCGCGTTCCAGGCGCATGGAGATGGTCTCGGCTCCGGCGTCCTGGCCGGTCGTGGCCAGCTCGTGACGGAGTTCGAGGATCCGGGTGACGAGGGCCGGCGGGGTGGCGTTGGGGTGGTGGTCCGGGGCGCGGGAGCGTGGCTCGAGGGCGTCGAGTCCTCCGGCTCTGTAGCAGGCCAGAAGGATCTCGATCCAGCGGCGGGAGACGTCGTAGCGGCGTGCTGCATCTGCTGGCTGCAGGCCGCCTTCGATGATGGACAGCACGATCACCCGGTTCTTCGCCATCGCTCATTGTGCGAACGATGTCCCGAGACATCACCACGCCGTGGATGCGAACGATGTCCCGAGACAGGTGCGAACTATGTACTGAGACCGGACACCGTCGATCACCCCAGAGGACGAGGGCCCCGGTGATTGTTCACCGGGGCCCTCGTCGTCGCCTCCGGCTCCTCGGGCACGCGCCAGGTCGCAGGTGCCGCCGGCCCCTTCAGCCGCGCGCGCCGAAGAGTCGCTTCACCCCGCTGAGAAAGCCGCCCGGGGCGTCGGCCCGCATCGGCTCAGGAGCCGACGGGTCATCGTCCAGGACCAACAGGGCGGTGCGCGGGACGTCCAGCAGCTCGAGCAGCTGCGCGAGGGGATCGCCGTCGACGGTCCGCGCAGCGCACAGTTCGTGCAGGCGTCGCGCTCCCGCCCCCGCGCCGAAGGCCTCGCCCAGCGCCTCGCCGGTCGTGGCACGTTCCGCGGAGTCGTCGATCTGCTCCACCCACCCGGTGTTCCACTGGATGAGCTCCATGAGGTCCTCCCGGTCCTCGAGGACCGCGCCGGAGCCGCTGCCGCGCCACAGCACGAGCACCGGGTGGTCCTCACCCGACGCGCCGTCGAGATCGAAGGGCCCCGGACCGATCTCCGGGGTCTGCGGGGAATGCACAGTGAACCAGTCCGCGCCGATCTCCGTGAGCACCCATCCGCCGTCCTCGCGAGCGAGCTCCTCGGCGAGCTCGCGGCGTCGTGAGGCATCACCGCGATCCAGCAGGATCTCCCGGGAGGTGCCGTTCTCCAGCTCGGGCAGTCCGCTCCGTGCCCCATGGAGGGCCTCGGCGACCTGGGAGAGGGCGAGGCCCTCCTCCTCCGCCGTCGTCTCCCCGAGCAGGTGCTCCTCGAGGGCGAGGCGGAACGGCGCCGCGGCACCGGGCATCCCGAGCGTCGCCGCGACGGCGGCAGGCGCCTCCGCAGGGATGCTCCCGTCGTGGACGTCCCAGGCGAACCTCCGCAGCGCTCCTCCGGTGCGGACGCGCACCACGCGCGGATCCCCGACCTCGCCGAGGAGCACCAGGTCCCAGTACTCAGGGAGCGCCGCCTCCTCCTCGACCCAGGCCGCAGTCCACCCGCTCGGCGCGGTGGGCCCCACGCTCCACATCCGGGCGGGGTCTTCGGGGAGAGGGAGCGAGGCGAAGGCGGCGAGGATCTCGTCCTGCGAGGCCCGGGCGATGAGCAGCATGTGCCGATCCTAGAGGTCCCGCAGGTCGCGGCGATCCAGCACGGGGCCGTCCCGCCCGGTCTCCCCGGATCGGTCGGTCCCGGCTCTGGGAACGGCCCGGCGTCGCGGCTACGGTGGGAGGGCCACGGGCAGGTCGGAGGACACCATGGTGCAGCTGCCGCACAGCGCGGACATCGTCGTCATCGGAGCCGGGGTGGTGGGCAACGCCGCCGTCGCCCACCTGGCCGATCTGGGCTGGAAGGACATCGTCCAGCTCGACAAGGGGCCGCTGCCCGATCCGGGCGGCTCCACCGGCCACGCCTCGAACTTCGTCTTCCCCGTGGACCATTCCAAGGAGATCACCGATCTCACCGTCGACTCCCTGCGGCAGTACACCGAGCTCGGCGTGCTCGACCACAGCGGCGGCATCGAGGTGGCCCGCAGTCCCGAGCGGATGCAGGAGCTGACCCGGCGGATGAGCTCGGCGATGTCCTGGGGCGTGGAGGCGCATCTCGTCTCCCCCGCCGAGATCCAGCGGCTCGTCCCCTTCTGCGACTCGTCCCTGCTGATCGGCGGCTTCCACACCCCCACCGCCGCGATCCTCGACCCGCTGCGCGCCGGGGAGCTGTTCCGCCGACGCGCCGAGCAGGCCGGGGCGCTCACCACGTGCGAGCGGACGGAGGTGACGGGCATCGAGACCCGCGGCGGCCGGGTGGCGCGCGTGCTCACTGACCGCGGGGAGATCGGGACCGAGATCGTCGTGATCGCGTGCGGGGTGTGGAGCCCGCAGGTCGCCGCGCTCGCCGGAGCCTCGATCCCGCTGGCCCCGGCGGTGCACCAGATGATCGACGTCGGCCCGATCCCCGCGCTCGAGGCGACCGGCGAGTGGATCAGCTTCCCGCTGCTGCGGGACATGGACCGCCTGATGTACGAGCGGCAGCGCGGGTCGAGCCTCGAGATCGGCTCCTACGCGCACCGGCCGATGCTGCACCGCCCCTCGGAGATCCCGCCGGTGGACGATCATCCGGGGCAGGCGACGCCCACCTCCTTCCCCTTCACCGAGGAGGACTTCTCCGCCCAGCACGGCCACGCCCGGGACATGTTCCCGGGCCTGCTGGCCGACCCCGCGCTGCCGCGTCCCGTCGCGATCAACGGGCTGCTCGCGATCACGCCCGACGGCGGGGCGCTGGTGGGCGAGCTGCCGGAGGTGCGCGGGCTGTGGTCCGCGGCGGCGGTCTGGATCAAGGAGGCGGCGGGGGCGGGGCGGATGCTCGCCGAGCTGCTCACCGAGGGCAGCAGCGAGATCGACTCCCGCGGCTCGGACCCCGCCCGCTTCCACCCGGCCGCGCGCAGCCAGGCGCACGTGTGGGCGCGTGCGACCGAGGGCTTCCCGAAGACCTACGGGATCTCCCATCCGCGCGAGCAGTGGCTCAGCGACCGGCCCTCGCGCACGAGCCCGGTCCACGCCCGCACCGCCGCGCTCGGGGCGGAGCTCTTCGAGGCGGCGGGCTGGGAGCGGCCGCAGTGGTACGGCGCGAGCGCCCGACTGCGGGACCGCTTCGCGGACCGGCTCACCCGGCGCGTGCACGAATGGGATGCCCGCTGGTGGTCACCGCTGATCGAGGCGGAGCACCTCGCGATGCGCGAGGGCGTGGCGATGATCGACCTGGCCGCCTTCGCGCTCCTCGACGTGCGCGGCCCGGGCGCGCTCGACCTCCTCGAGCATCTCGCCGTCGCACGGATCGACGTGCCGGTGGGCCGCTCCGTGTACACCCCGCTGCTCACCCCGGCAGGGACGTTCCGGTCGGACCTGACGATCGTGCGCCGCGGCGAGGAGGAGTTCCGCGTCATCACCGGCGGCACCGAGGGCGGTCGTGATCTCGCCTGGCTCGCCGCCCACGCCCCGGCCGACGGTTCCGTGCAGATCGCCGACGCGAGCTCCTCGGTGACCACGATCGGGGTGTGGGGCCCGCGGGCGGAGGAGCTGCTGGACGCGGTGACCGATGCGGACGTGTCGCTGACCGCCTTCCCCTACGGCACCGCGCAGGACCTGCACATCGGCTCGATCCCCGTCTCGGCGCTGAGGATCTCCTACGTCGGCGAGAGCGGCGCGGAGCTGCACGTCGCCGCCGAGCACGGGCTCGCGCTCTGGGACCGGCTGTGGGAGGCGGGCCAGGAGCTCGGCGTGGTCGCCGCGGGGATCGGGGTGTACGGCACGACGGGCCGGCTCGAGAAGGCGTACCGGCTGCTCGGCGCCGAGCTGACCGCCGAGCGCGACCCGGTCGATGCGGATCTCGCGCTGCCGAAGGTCAAGCGGGCGGACTTCGTGGGCAAGCGGGCCTATCTCGCCGCGCGGACGAGGGTGCCGCGCGCGATGCTGTGCACCCTCGCGCTCACGGCGCCGCCCGAGGACCCGTCGGCCGCGCGCTTCCCCACCGGCGGCGAGCCGGTGCTGTCGGCCCACGGGGAGGTGCTCGTCGACACCGCCGGGAGGCGCTCGTACGTCACCTCCGCGGGACCCGCGCCCTCGCTCGGAAGATATCTGCTGCTGGCCTATCTCCCGCTCGCGCAGGCCGTGGCCGGTACCGAGCTCCAGGTCCAGTACCTGGGAACGCGTCTGGCCGCGGAGGTGATCGGCGTCGGCCGCACCCCTCCGTTCGATCCCGAGGACGCGCGCATGAAGCGCGCCGAGGGGCTGGACGGCGCGGGGCCGCGGACGGGCGGAGACGTCGTCTGAGGGGCGGGCCGACCGAGGGCTGACGTCGAGGGCGCGCCGACGACCACCGCGGGCGCCGTCGTCCCTCCGCGCGCCGCGCCCGCCGCGCTCAGCCCGCCGCGCCCGACCTGCGGTGGCCGAGGCGGCGAGAGATCTCCTCGGTCGCCTCCCGCAGCACCGTCGACGCCTCGGGGAGCCGCTCCGGCGTGAGCCGATAGGCGGGGCCGGCGGCGGAGACCGCCGCGATCACCGTGCCCTCGGGGCCGCGGACCGGGGCGGCGAGCGCGACCAGCCCCTCCTCGAACTCCTCGATCGCCGCGACCCAGCCGCGATCGCGCGCCTCGGCCAGCTGCTGCTCGAGCAGGAGCGGATCGGTCAGGGTGCGCGCGGTGAAGGACTCGAGCGATCCGTGCAGCAGCTCCCGGCGCGGTGCCTGCTCGAGGTGCGCCAGCAGCATCTTCCCGCTCGAGGTCGCGTGCAGCACGGTCCGGTCTCCGACCCAGTTGTGCATCGCGATCGTGCTGCGGGCCTGCGCCTGGTAGAGGTTCACGGCGACGCCGCCGCGCAGGACGGCGACATTGACCGTCTCGCCGAGCTCCTCGGCGAGCGCCTCGCAGACGGGGCCTGCGATCGCGGTGAGGTCGCGGCGCGGCCGGGCCGAGGCCGCCAGGCGCAGCAGGCCCACCCCGAGCTGCACCGCGCCGTCCTCCCCGCGCTCGACGAGGTCGTGCCGTTCGAGGGAGGCGATCAGGCGCGAGGCGGTCGAGGCGTGGACCTCGAGCTCGCGGGCGATCGCCGCGACGCTCACGCCGTCCTCGCGCGCGATCGTCTCGAGCACCTGCACCGCCCGGTCCACGGACTGCACCGCGCCGCTGGTCGGCGCCCCTCGCTCTGCCATGCCCTGCTCCGTCCTCCCGCGCGTGGCGGGTCTCGTCCGACTCGGCGCGCGACGACCGCCCGGTGCCCCGTGCCTCCGAGCACTCCACCATCGTTGCGCTATACGCACATCATTGCGCATACCGCACCACGATGTCAGAGTAGTGAGGACAGCGGACAGCGGACATCGCGTCCCGTTCTCAGGAGGTCCCCATGGTGGTGAACCCCGATCCCGGAGTCATGCTCTACCCCCGGATCCGCAAGTCCCCGTTCTTCTACGCCTCGCGACAGCACGGCGTCGCCCTGTACAGCGTCTACAACCACACCTACCACCCGCGCCATTACGGCGACCCGCTCGCGGAGTACTGGGCGCTGCTGGAGGGGGTGACCCTGTGGGACGTCGGCGTCGAGCGGCAGATCGAGATCGCCGGCCCGGACGCCTTCGACTTCACGAACCTCCTGGTCACCCGCGACCTCTCGAAGTGCAAGGTGGGCCAGTGCAAGTACGTCTTCCTGTGCGACCAGCACGGCGGGATCCTCAACGACCCGATCCTGCTGCGTCTCGAGGAGAACCGCTTCTGGCTCTCCCTCGCCGACAGCGACATCCTGCTGTGGGCTCGGGGCGTGGCCAGCCATGCCGGCATGGACGTGAGCATCGAGGAGATCGACGTCGGCCCCGTGCAGGTGCAGGGCCCGAAGTCCTTCGCCGTGATGCGCGACCTGCTCGGCGACGCGGTGGCGGACATCCGCTACTACTACCTCCACGAGTTCACGATCGACGGGATCGACGTGATCGTCTCCCGCACCGGGTACACCGGCGAGATCGGCTACGAGATCTACGTGCGGAACGCCTCGCGGGACGCCGAACGGCTCTGGCAGCTGGTGTGGGAGGCCGGGCAGGCTCACGGGATGCGGGTCATCGGCCCCTGCCACATGCGGCGCATCGAGGGCGGGATGCTCGCCCACGGCGCCGACATCACGGTGGACACCAACCCCTTCGAGGTCGGGATGGGCTACGACTGGATGGTCGATCTCGACCAGGAGGCGGACTTCCTCGGCAAGGAGGCCCTGCGCCGCGTCAAGGCCGAAGGACCGCGCCGCATGCTGGTCGGCCTCGAGATCGGCGGGGAGCGGCTGGGCACCTACAACGACGGCTCGATGATCGACGCCTTCCCCGTCCTGCACGACGGCGAGGTGGTCGGGAAGGTGACTTCCGCCTGCTTCTCGCCGCGGCTGGAGACGAACATCGGCCTCGCCCTCGTGCCCGCGGAGCTCTCCGCCCTCGGCACGACCTTCACGGTCGACGTCGGCGAGCGCCTCGGCGCGCAGCTGCCCTCCGGCGTCCCGCCGGTCGACGCGGTCGTGGTGCCGAAGCCGTTCATCGACCCGGCGAAGGAGCAGCCGAAGGCCGATGTCGCCTCGCTCGCCGGGGAGGCCGCCGCCGGTGCCTGAGCGGTCGGGGACGTCCGCGGCGTCGGGACCCGGGGGCTCCCCTCCCCCGGTCCCGGCGCTGCGGCATGCGCAGTTCGAGGTGATCCCGCTGCCCGGCGTGGCCGAGCGCGTGCTCGGCCACCTGCCCGCCGGCACCCGGGTGACGGTCACCGCCTCTCCCGCCCAGGGGATCGAGGCCACGATCGAGGCGGCCCTCGTCCTCGCCGGCGCCGGCATGGTCGCGGTCCCGCACCTCGCCGCCCGGATGGTCGAGGGCCCGCGCGCGCTCGAGCAGCTCCTCGAGCGCCTGGGCGGTGCGGGCATCGACGAGCTGTTCGTCATCGCGGGGGACGCCTCCCCGCCCGCAGGCCCCTACGAGGGGGCGCTGGAGCTGCTCGAGGCGCTCGACCCCGCCCGACGCGGCCTCGCCGTCGGCGTCGGCGCCCACCCCGAGGGACACCCGCACGTGAGCCCGGCCGCGGCGCTCGAGCTGCTGCGGCGGAAGGCGGAGCATGCCGAGCATCTCGCCACGCAGATGCTGTTCGCGCCGGAGCCCCTCCTCGACTGGGTCGGGCAGCTGCGCTCGGCAGGGATCGAGCTGCCGGTGCGGCCGGGGGTCGCGGCGCCCGCCTCCCGCACGCGCCTGCTGCGGATCGGGACGCGGATCGGCGTGGGCCGCTCCCTGCGAATGCTGACCGCAGAGTCCTCGGGAGTGCGCCGGCTGCTGGGGCCGGGCCATTGGGACCCCGACCCGCTGCTGGACGCGCTCGCGGCCGCGGAGGCGCCGGGGATCGTCGCCCCGCACGTGTTCACCTTCAACGCGCTCGAGGAGACGGCCGCGTGGTGGGGGCGCCGCACCGGGTGATGCCGGCCCGCCGGCCGACGGGCGCGCGTCCACGTCGCGCACAGCGCGCTCTGGCAGGATCGGGCTCCCGAGCCCGGATCCCGCGAGGAGAGACATCGGATGGACGCAGCAGGATCACCGCAGGAGCCCGCCGAGCAGCGGGTGCGCGAGCTGGTCACGGCGAGGCGCGCCGGGGGCCGCCTGCCGACCCCCGCGGAGCAGGAGGAGATCGCCGCCGGGCTGCGCCAGGTGTACGAGGAGTTCATCGCGCTGCGGATGCACTACCAGTTCGGCATCGACGAGGTGCTCACGAAGGTGGAGATCCTCCGCAAGGAGTTCGAGCAGATGCACGACTACTCCCCCATCGAGCACGTGCGTCCCCGGCTGAAGTCGGTGGAGTCGCTGATGGAGAAGGCGCTGCGCACTGAGGGCGAGATGACGGTCCGCGCGATCCGGGAGCGGATCCACGACATCGCAGGCATCCGCATCACCACGAGCTTCGTCGCGGACGCCTACTGGATCGCGGACATCCTCGCCGCGCAGGGCGATCTCGAAGTGCTCACCGTGAAGGACTACATCGCCTCCCCGAAGCCGAACGGGTACCGCTCCCTGCACCTGATCGTGCAGGTCCCGGTCTATCTCTCCACCCATGTCGAGCACGTGCCGGTGGAGCTGCAGATCCGCACGATCGCGATGGACTTCTGGGCGAGCACCGAGCACAAGCTCTCCTACAAGTACGAGAAGAACCTCCCGTCGGCGCTGCGGGCCGAGCTCGACGACGCGGCCCGGGTCGCGCACGAGCTCGATCAGCGCATGGAGCGGCTGCGCGGCGAGATCCGCCCGCAGGCGGCGCCCGGCGGCGACAGCGGCCTGTTCCCCGGACGGCCGGCGGCGGGTGCGGCCCCGCCCGGCTCCGCGGACACGGCCCCGCCCGCCCCCGGCCCGGCGTCCGCGGAGAACGGGGCCGCGCCGCGTGCGGGAGGCGATCGCGCCGCGGGCGGCGCGGCGGGCTGAGCCGCTCAGCCGCGCCGCAGCTGCTGACGGAAGGCGCGCCGGTACTGAGGCGGGATGATCTCGCCGTCCCCGTGCAGGGCGAGGGAGGCGTCCAGTCCCCAGTGGGGCTCGCGCAGGAAGGCGCGGCCCACGCGCACGACGTCCGCCTGCCCGGTGGCCAGCACGTGCTCGGCCTGGAAGGGCTCGTCGATCATGCCGACCGCGGAGATCGGCACCTCGGTGCGCTCGCGCAGGTGCGCGGCCAGCGGGGTCTGGTAGCCGGGGCCGACGGGGATCCGCGTCCCCTCGGGCAGCACGGCATTGCCGCCGGAGGAGACGTCGACCATGTCCACGCCGTGCTCGCCGAGCCAGGTGACGACCTGCGTGGCCTGGTCGAGGTCGAAGCCGCCCTCGACCCACTCGGTGGCGGAGATCCTCGCCAGCAGCGGCATGCCGACGGGGATCGCGGCGCGCACCGCATCGACCACGCGCAGCAGCAGTCGGGCGCGCCCGGCGAGCTCGCCGCCGTAGGAGTCGGTGCGCCGGTTGCTCAGCGGGGAGAGGAACTCGTGCAGCAGATAGCCGTGGGCGGCGTGGATCTCGATCAGGTCGAAGCCCGCCTCGACGGCGCGGACGGCGGAGGCGGCGAAGGCGGCCACGACCTCGTCGATCCCGGCCTCGTCCAGTGCGGTGGGCGCGGCGAGCCGGTCGTAGGCGGTCGCGGAGGGGCCGACGGTCTCCCAGCCGCCGTCGGCCTCGGCGAGGGAGGCGCCGGGGTCCGGGGTGCCCCACTCGGGCTCGGTCGAGGCCTTGCGCCCGGCATGGGCGAGCTGGATGCCGGCGGCGGCGTCGAAGGAGTGCACGAGGTCGACCACCGGCCGCAGGGCATCGCGCTGGACGTCGTTCCACAGGCCGAGGTCCTGCGGGGCGATGCGCCCCTCGGGGAGCACGCCGGTCGCCTCGAGGATGACGGCGCCGGCGCCGCCGCGGGCGAAGGAGCCGTAGTGCATGAGGTGGTAGTCGGTGGCGACCCCGTCGCGGGCCGAGACCGAGTACTGGCACATGGGCGGCACCCAGATCCGGTTGCGGACGGTGAGCTCGCGCAGGGTGATCGGCGAGAGCAGGTGCTGGGACATCGGTGGACCTCCGGGGACATCGGGACGGGTGGTGCCGCATCTGCCCGGTCCGGGCGGTGCGGCGACGCTCGGACGCTAGTCCCGACGGCCATGGGAGGACCAATAGCAGCACCGATGGGAGACATCCCTCCTCCTATGGCCCGAGGTCACCCCGGGGCGTACCCTCGCCCCTGTGACCACCTCCACTCTCGCCCCCGTCCAGGACCTGAACCTGCTGCGCACCTTCCTCGCCGTGCATCGCGCCGGGTCCTTCACCGCCGCGGCGCCCGCGCTCGGTCTGACCCAGCCGACGGTCACCTCGCAGATCCGGGCGCTCGAGACGCAGCTGGGCAGGCAGCTCTTCCAGCGCCTGCCGCGCGGCGTCGAGCCGACCGCCTTCGCCCACGAGCTCGCCGAACGGATCTCGGCGCCGCTGGACGACCTCGACCTCGTCGCGACGGGGAACTGCGAGCTGGACGGCCGCACCGCCCCGGTGCACCTGGCCGGCCCGCCGGAGCTCCTGTGCGCGCGGGTGCTCCCCGCGCTCGCCCCGCTCGTGGCCGACGGGGTGCGCGTGCACGTGGCGACCGGGGAGGACGAGGAGCTCGTCGAGCAGCTTCGCGAAGGACGCCACGACCTGCTGATCACCGCGCAGCGCCCGCGCGGCAGGGCGCTCGCCGTCACGCCGCTCGCGGAGGAGGAGCACCTGCTGGTCGCGGCGCCGTCGTGGGCCGCGCACGTGGCGCGGCGCCGCACGGGCACCCCGGTGTGCGCCGCCCTCGAGACCGTGCCGCTGGTCAGCACCGCGGACGACATGCCCGTCGTGCGCCGCTACTGGCGCGTCGAGTACGGCAAGCAGCACCCCGCCGTGGGCCCCGCGATGACGGTGCCGAGCCTGCACGCCGTGGTCGCCGCGGTGCGGGCCGGCGCCGGGTACAGCGTGCTGCCCCGGTCGCTGTGCGAGGCGGACCTCGCCTCCGGGGCGCTCGTGCGGCTGGAGGAGCCGGAGCGGCCGCGCACCACCGCGCTGCTGCTGGTGCAGCGGCCCGGCGCCGAGCAGAACCCGTCGACGCTCCGGGTGGCCGCGGCGCTGCAGGAGGCCGCCCGGGACTGGTGATCCCCGGCTCGCGCCCCGGCGGCGTGACCGCGGGCACACGGCCGTCCATACTGGGCGCATGACGGAGAACACCGCTCGACGACGCGTGCTGATCACCGGAGCCACCGGGGGCGTCGGCTCCCACCTGGCGAGGACCCTCGCGGAGGACTACGAGCTCGTCCTCCACGGACGCGACCCCGACAAGGCCCCGCAGGACCAGGAGCTGAGGATCGCCGACCTCGGGGATCTGGAGGAGGTGCGCGCCCTGATGGACGGCATCGACACGGTCGTCCACATGGCCGGGTCGTCCTCCCCCGAGTCGAGCTGGGATCTGGTGCTCGAGGCCAACATCGTCGGACTGCGCAACGTGCTCGAGGCGGCTCGCGCCGCGGGGGTGCGTCGCGTGGTGCTGGCCTCCTCGAACCACGCGATGGGGATGTACGACCGTCACGAGCAGTGGCCGGTGTACCCCGACCAGCTGCCCCGCGCCGACTCCCTCTACGGGGTCTCGAAGGTCTTCGGCGAGTCCCTGGGCCGCTTCTACCACGACGAGCACGGCCTGGACGTCATCAACCTGCGCATCGGCTGGTTCAGCGAGGACCCGCTCGCCGCCGACGAGGACATCCTGCGCGCCATGTGGCTCAGCCCCGCGGACTGCACCGAGGTGGTGCGCTGCGCGATCGAGGCGCAGGTGCGCTTCGGGCTCTTCTACGCGATCTCCGATAACCCCAACCGCCGCTGGTCGATGACCAACACCCAGCTCGAGCTCGGCTATCGTCCGCGCGACGCGTGGACGGACCTGCCCGGGGCCCGCGAGCAGGTCGTCGAGGGAGGCGCCCCGGTGCGCGACACCTGGCCGCGGGGCTCGTGAGCCACCCGGAGCCGGCCCCGCACCCTGCGACCTCGGGCCGCGCCGCGACGGCGCTGCGCGCGATCACGGCGGCGCTGGTGCTGGCGGCGCTGGTCAGCAGCACGGCCGACGCGATCCGTGACGGCCTGCTCGCGCAGCACGTCTCCTATTTCACGAACCAGTCGAACCTCCTCCTCGCCGCGCTGCTCGCGGTGGCGGCGCTGCGTCCGCGGGACAACCTCCCCGACTGGTTCGACGAAGTGCGCGGGGCGGCGGCGTTCTACCTGGTGATGACCGGCATCATCTACGCCCTGCTGGTGGCGCCGCTGGACGAGCTGCTGCGCTGGGACATCGGCTGGACGGGGATCGTGCTGCACCGCCTCGCCCCGCTGGCCGCCCTGCTGGAGTGGCTGCTCACACCCCGCAGGCGGGCCCCTCACCCGGCGCGGGTGCTCCGATGGCAGCTCTATCCCGTGCTCTTCCTCGCGCTCACCTGGCTGCGGGGAGCGGTGACCGGCTGGTACCCGTACGCATTCCTCGACCCCACCGCGTCCTCGTGGGCGCAGGTGATGGTCACGACGGCGGTCGTGCTCGTCGCCTTCCTCGCGATCGCCGCGATCGTCCATCTGCTCGAGGGGCGGCTCCGCGGCGGGGTCGCCGCGGCGGACGACGTGGTGCTCGCGGTCAGTCGTGCCCCTCGGCGATGAGGGACTCGAGCTGGGCGATGCCGGCGGAGTCCCCCTGGAGGGCGACCTGCCGCTCCGCGTCGGCGAGGTGCGCGACCGCCTCGCCCCGCCCCCAGGCCCACAGGTCCAGCGCCTGCGCGGTGCCGGCGGCCCGCGCCCTGGGGAGGTCACCCGGCGTCCGACCCTCGGGCAGGAGTCGGGCGACCGGGACGTCGAGCTCCCTGCCGTCCCGCGGTCGGGTCCCGGTCCAACGGCTGATCTCCACCAGGCGCGAGGTCCCGCCCTCGGGGACGATCTCGGCCACGGCGACCGGCCGGGGCTCTGCCCAGTCGGGGATCCACTCGTGGCCTGCGGGCCACATCACCTCGAGCACGTGCGCGAGCCCGTCGGCCGCGATCTGCGGCGCGATCGGGGTGACGGGACGGCCGGCGGCGAGCTCGGCGTCGACGCGGTGGATCGTCGCCTCGTGGACCTGCATCCGGCGGATGATGCCTACGCCCTGAACAGCGGAGTACCAGAACCAGGCGGGGTCCTCGTCGCCGCGCTCGGCGAGCTGGGCGAGCAGCGCCTCGGTCGCGGCGGCTCGACGGGCGAGCAGGGCCTCGCGCTCGACGGGCCGCTCCGCGCTGCCCTCCTCGATCGCGATCACCTCCTCCTGGCTCGTCACGGCGTCGGCGAGGATCCTCGCCCAGAACTCGTGGACCTCCGTGAGATGCCACAGGAGGTCGTCGGCGGTCCAGTCGGGGCAGGTGGGGACCCGCTGGTCGGGGGCGGTGGCGGAGAGCGCGGCGACCGAGCGCTCGGTCTCCTCGCGGATGGTGGCGATCGCGTCGATGGTCATGGCCACATCGAAGCACCTCGAGGTGACACGCGACACCCGTTTCCCGCGCTCCTCGCGGCCCGGGCCCCGCACCCCTTGCGTCAGATACCCCTGAGGGGTATATATGACAACGCTTCGATACCCCAAGAGGGTATACCCGGACGGACGAGGAGAGTTCCATGAGCACGAGCACCACCGACTTCCAGGTGACCGGCATGACCTGCGGGCACTGCGAGATGTCCGTCCGCGAGGAGGTCGGCGAGCTCCCCGGCGTGACCGACGTCGAGGTCAGCCACGAGACCGGACTGCTCCGCGTCGGCTCCGCGCAGGCGCTCGACGACGCCGCCGTCCTCGCTGCCGTCCAGGAGGCCGGCTACACCGCCGTCCGCGCCTGAGGCCCGCCCCGCCGCCGCCGACACGACGCCCCGTGCACGGCCGATCGCTCCCCCGCCTCTCCCCCGACCCCCTCGACGCGGGCGCTGCCCGCGAGGAAGGACCCGACATGGCCTCCACCCCCGCACCGCAGCCCCTCGACGCCGGCATCGAGCTCGAGATCGGCGGGATGACCTGCGCGTCGTGCGCTCACCGCATCGAGCGCAAGCTCAACAGGCTCGACGGGGTCAGCGCCTCGGTGAATTACGCGACCGAGAAGGCGCGCGTCACCGTGCCCGAGGGCTACGACCCCCGCGACCTCGTCACCACAGTCGAGCAGGCCGGCTACACCGCCGCCCTGCCCGCCCCGCCGCAGGAGCGCGGGGGGACCGCGGAGGAGGACGGGACGGAGGACCCCGAGCTGCGCTCCCTCCGCCAGAGGCTGATCGGCGCGGCCGTGCTCACGATCCCCGTGATCGCGCTGTCGATGATCCCGGCCCTGCAGTTCACGCACTGGCAGTGGCTGGTCCTGGCGCTGGCCGCGCCCGTGGTGGTGTGGGGCGCCTGGCCCTTCCACCGGGCCGCGGCGATCACCCTCCGCCACGGCGCGGCGACGATGGACACCCTCATCTCGGTGGGCGTCACCGCTGCGTTCCTCTGGTCGCTGTACGCGCTGTTCCTCGGCACCGCCGGGATGCCGGGCATGACCCACGAGTTCTCCCTCGCGATCGGCCGGTCCGACGGCGGGGCGAACATCTATCTCGAGGTCGCCGCGGGCGTGACCCTGTTCATCCTGCTCGGCCGCTATCTCGAGAAGCGCTCGAAGCGCCAGGCGGGTGCCGCGCTGCGGGCGCTGCTGGACATGGGTGCGAAGGACGTCGCCGTCCTGCGCGACGGCACCGAGATGCGCGTGCCCGTCGCCGAGCTCGTCGTCGGCGACCGCTTCGTGGTCCGACCCGGGGAGAAGATCGCGACCGACGGGGTCGTGGACCAGGGCAGCTCGGCCGTGGACGCCTCGATGCTGACCGGCGAGTCCGTGCCCGTCGAGGTGGGCGCGGGCGACGACGTCACCGGCGCGACCGTGAACGCCGGCGGACGCCTCGTGGTGCGCGCGACGCGGGTCGGCGCCGACACCCAGCTGGCCCGGATGGCGCAGATGGTGGAGGACGCCCAGTCCGGCAAGGCCGAGATCCAGCGTCTCGCCGACCGGGTCTCCGGCGTCTTCGTGCCGATCGTGATCGTGATCGCCCTCGGCGTGCTCGCGGCATGGATCCTCACCGGCCATCCGCTCGAGGCTGCCTTCACCGCGGCCGTGGCCGTGCTGATCATCGCCTGCCCCTGCGCCCTCGGGCTCGCCACCCCGACGGCGCTGCTGGTCGGCACCGGGCGCGGCGCGCAGCTCGGGATCCTGCTCAAGGGCCCCGAGGTGCTCGAGTCCACCCGCCGCGTCGACACGATCCTGCTGGACAAGACCGGGACCGTGACGACCGGGCGGATGGCCCTGACCGAGGCGGTCCCCGCCGCAGGCGTCGACCGGGCCGAGCTGCTGCGCCTCGCGGGTGCGGTCGAGGACGCCTCCGAGCATCCGATAGCCCGGGCGATCGCGGCGGGCGCGGCCGAGCAGACCGGTCCGCTGCCGGTCGCGAGCGACTTCGAGAACCTCGCCGGCCGCGGCGTGCGCGGCACGGTCGAGGGGGTCGAGGTGCTCGTCGGCCGCGAGAGCCTGCTCGAGGGCCGAGAGCTGCCGGTCGAGCTCGCCGAGGCGAAGGCCGCGGCTGAGTCGCGCGGCGAGACCGCCGTGATCGTCCTCCGGGAGGGGCGCGCCCGGGGCGTGCTGGTCGTCGCCGACACCGTCCGGCCCACGAGCGCCGAGGCGATCACGCAGCTGAAGGAGCTGGGGCTCACCCCGATCCTGCTCACCGGCGATCACCGCGCCGTCGCCGAGCACATCGCGGCCGAGGTCGGGATCGAGCGAGTGATCGCGGGCGTCCTCCCCGAGGGCAAGATCGCCGAGGTGACCCGGCTCCAGCAGCAGGGGAAGAGCGTGGCGATGGTGGGCGACGGCGTGAACGACGCCCCCGCGCTCGCCCAGGCGGATCTGGGGCTCGCGATGGGCACCGGCACCGATGTCGCGATCGAGGCCGGGGACATCACCCTGGTGCGCGGCGATCTGCGCGCCGTGGCCGACGCGATCCGTCTGTCACGCCGTACCCTGTCCACCATCAAGGGCAACCTGTTCTGGGCCTTCGCGTACAACGTCGCGGCGATCCCGCTGGCGGCCCTGGGGCTGCTGAATCCGATGCTCGCCGGTGCCGCGATGGCGTTCTCGAGCGTGTTCGTGGTGGGCAACAGCCTGCGCCTGCGCTCCTTCCGCAGCCGTGCCGACGACGGCCCGAGCGAGGGCGCGCCGTCCTCGCCCTCCCCGGCCGCTCCCGCCCCGTCGGCCGCCTGACCGCCCCTGCCGCTCTGCCCGATCGTCCGCCCAGGAGGACCCGATGACCACCGCCGATCCCACCCCTGACACCGGTGCTCCCGCCACGAGCACGGCCCCCGAGGAGCCGGGTCACGAGCACCACCACGGCTACATCTCCGACAAGTCCCGCTATCTCGCGCGCCTGAAGCGCATCGAGGGACAGGCCCGCGGCCTGCACCGGATGGTCGACGAGGAGAAGTACTGCATCGACATCCTCACGCAGATCTCCGCGCTCAAGAGCGCGCTGGACGGCGTCGCCATGGGGCTGCTGGACGACCACATGCAGCACTGCGTGCTCGACGCCGCCCGCTCCGGCGGCCCCGAGGGCGAGGAGAAGCTCAAGGAGGCCTCCGCGGCGATCGCGCGGCTCGTGCGCTCCTGACCGCGCAGCGCACGGCGACGCCCCGACCCCTGCATGGCGGTCCCTCCGGGCCGGGGCGCCGATCGGCCCATGGTCTACAATCGGCGCCACGCGCAGTGACCTCGACCACATGGTCGGACGAGGTGCCTGAGCGCGATCGCCGCCTCATCGCAGGTTCCACGAGGGACGAGGAGAATCGTGCCGCACCGTTCCACACCGCCGGGCGCCGACGACCCCGCGCCCCTCGACCCGCCGCGCGGACGCCGGGAGGAGATCCTCGACGGCGCCGCGGAGATGTTCGCCGAGCACGGCTATCACGGCTCGAGCCTGCGCGACATCTCCCGTCACATCGGCATCTCCCATTCGGGGATGCTCCACCACTTCGAGGCGAAGGAGCTGCTCCTCGAGGGCGTGCTCGACCGTCTCGAGGACCACGCCCAGGCGGCCCTGGAGCGGATCGAGGACTTCCGCGGCGATCGCGAGGCACTGCTGGGCGGGCTCGCGGAGGTCTGGCATCCGGCCTGCCTCGAGGTCCGGCTGCTGGCGACCCTCGATGCGGAGTCCGTGAGCGCCGACCATCCCGGTCGCCTGCGGCTCGCGCGGCTGCGGAAGGTGCACGAGCACATGCTGGAGACCTGCTTCGCCGCTCTCTCCGAGCAGGGGCTGCTGCACGTGGAGACCGATCCGGCCTTCGCCGGCCGCTCCCTGTACGCCATGGTGCTCAACCTCGCCGTGCGCGAGAAGACGGTGCGTCCCCTCCAGCACCGCCCCCAGGACGACGCCCCGCTGGCCGATCTCGCCCGGCAGGTCGACGCGCTGCTGGCGGATGCGCCGGAGGAGCCCGCGCACGAGGGCTGAAAGCCGCCGCGGGACGCGCCGGTCGTCCGCGGGCCCGAGCCCGTCCACCCGCGCTCCCCGGGGTCAGCCCCGCCAGCGTGCACGGCCCTCCTCGACGGTGACGAGCTCCGCCTGTCGATCTGCGACCAGCAGATCGAGGACCGTGCGCATGTGGTCCGTGCGCTCGTCGGCCACCGCGTCCACGACGATGCCGGCCCGGATGTTGTGGGCGTAGGCGTCCCGCGCGGTCTGGGCGATGCAGGCGTGGGTCGAGACCCCGGCGATCAGCACCTGGCCGACCCCCAGGTTCCTCAGCCGCAGGGACAGGTCGGTGCCGAACCAGGCGCTGTCGCGGGTCTTCTCGACCCGCGTCATCCCGGTCGTGTCCAGCTCGTGGATCACGGCGGTGCCGGGATCCCCGTGGAACAGGTAGCCCTGGTCGTCGTCCAGCATGCTGAGCGTCCAGGTGGAGCGGTCGCGACTGTGCTCCGTCGTGATCAGCAGGATCGGGGCCCCGGCCTCGCGCGCTCCTTCGGCGAGCGTCCGCACCGCGGCGAGCACGTCGGCGCGGGCGGCCGCGAGGGCGGGGTCCTCGAAGAAGGCCTCCTGCAGATCGACGAGCAGCAGCGCCGTGCGCGGCGCCGGCCCCGACGCCGCGGAGCTCGTCGTGCGACCGGCGTTCACGGCGTCGGGCTCCCTCCCGTCACGGCGAGGGTCTCCCCGAGCACGTAGCTCGACTCCGACGAGGTGAGGAAGACATAGGCCGGCGCGAGCTCTGTGGGCTGGCCCGCGCGGCCGAGCGGCGTGCTCTTGCCGAACTCGGGCAGCGCCTCCTTGGGCTGGCCGTCGGAGACCTGCAGCGGGGTCCAGATCGGACCGGGCGCGACCGCGTTGACGCGGATGCCGCGCGGCGCGAGCTGCTGGGCGAGCCCCTTGGTGAAGTTGTTGATCGCCGCCTTGGTCGAGGCGTAGTCCACGAGCGTGGGCGAGGGGTCGTAGGCCTGGATCGACGTGGAGTTCACGATCGTGGACCCTGCGGGGAGGTGCTTCAGGGCGGCCTGGGTGATGCGGAACATCGCATGGATGTTCACCGTGTAGGTGTCCTCCCACTGCTGGTCGTCGATCTCCTCGAGAGACTCGACCGCGATCTGCCGGCCCGCGTTGTTCACGAGCGCATCGAGGCCGCCGAGTCCTTCCGCCGCGTCCTCGACGAGTCGGCGGCAGAAGTCCGCGTCGGCGAGGTCGCCGGGCAGCAGCACGGCGGAGCGCCCGGCCTCCCGGATGACGCCTGCGATGTGCTGTGCGTCCTCCTCCTCCTGGGGGAGGTAGTTCAGCGCGACGTCCGCGCCCTCGCGGGCGAAGGCGATGGCCACGGCGGCGCCGATGCCGGAGTCGGCACCGGTGATCAGCGTGCGGCGGCCCTCGAGGCGGCCGGTGCCGCGGTAGGACTCCTCGCCGCGGTCGGTGCCGGGGATGAGCTCGGCGTCCAGGCCGGGCTCCGGCTGGTCCTGCTTCGGCGGGGTGATGGCGGGGAACCGTGTGACGGGGTCGGTGAAGGTGAGCTGGTCGGACATGGGTCCTCCTCGGTGTCGGTGGCGGACGTCCCCGGCGGTGCGCCGGGAGCGGTTCAGGGAGACGTCGTCGGGGCGGAGGCGATCGCGGGGTCGAGGACGACCTTGATGCAGCCGTCGTGCTTGCGCTGGAAGAGGTCGTAACCGACGGCCGCCTCCTCCAGGGGGAGCCGGTGGGTGACGAGATCGCCGACCCCCAGGGGGTCCTCGGGATCCTCGACCAGCGGCAGCAGCGTGTCGGTCCAGATGCGCACGTTGCACTGGCCCATGCGCAGCTGGAGCTGCTTGTCGAACATCGTCAGCAGCGGCATCGGACTGGCCGCGCCGCCGTAGACGCCGGAGAGGGACACGGTCCCGCCGCGGCGCACGAGGTCGATGGCCGTGTGGAGGGCGGCGAGCCGGTCCACGCCGGCGCGCTCCATGAGCGGCTGGGCGACCGCGTCGGGGAGCGTGCCGGCGAGGGTCTGGGCGAGCCCGGCGACCGGGCTGCCCTCGGCCTCCATGCCCACGGCGTCGATGACGGCGTCGGGCCCTCGGCCCTCGGTGCGCTCGCGGATCTCGCCGACGGCGTCCTCGGTCATGTCGAGCACCTCGATGCCGTGGCGCTCGGCCATGGCCCGACGCTCGGGGACCGGATCGATGCCGACCACTCGCGCCCCCAGGTGGCGCCCGATCCGGGCCGACAGCTGGCCGACGGGCCCCAGGCCGATCACCGCGAGGGTGCGATGGGTGGGCACGCCGGCGTACTGCACGGCCTGCCAGGCGGTGGGGAGGATGTCGCTGAGGAAGAGGTAGTTGTCGTCGGGCAGCTCGGTGCCGACCTTCATCAGGCCGTAGTCGGCGTGCGGCACCCGGAGGTGCTCGGCCTGACCGCCGGGGACCTGGCCGTAGAGCATCGAGTACCCCAGCAGCGCCGCCCCGGTGCCGTGCTCGGTCACCTGGGTGGTCTCGCACTGGGACGGCAGCGACTGCCTGCACATGGCGCAGCGACCGCAGGAGATGGTGAAGGGGACGACCACCCGGTCCCCGGGTCGCACGCCGGTCACCTCGGTGCCGACCTCCTCGACGATCCCCATCGGCTCATGGCCGATGACATCACCGGGCGTCATGAACGGTCCGAGCACCGAGTACAGGTGCAGATCGGAGCCGCAGATCGCGGTCGAGGTGATGCGGACGAGCGCATCGGTGGGCTGCTGGAGGATCGGGTCGGGCACCGTCTCGACGCTGACGTCCTCGGTTCCCTGCCAGGTCACTGCTCTCATGATCCCGCCTTCCGGTCGTGATTTCGGCGATGTCCCTCCACGCTAGGGGCGGGGATCCGGCCCTGTCCGCAGTGTCGACCGAAAGGTCTGCGTCGACGGCAGCTCGGGGACCGGGGCGATGACGACGTCGTGCACCTTCCAGTCAAGCTCGTCGATCCGGTCGCGCAGCGCGGCGATCCGGTCGAGGGTCGGCTCGGTCCCCGCGACGGGGACGACGAACACCTCGGCATGGAAGACATGTCCCTCGTCGCGGACCCGGGCCGAGGCCTCGCCCACCCACGGCTCCGCCTCCGCCCGCTCCTCGATCCGACGCGTCAGCGGATGCGGCACGGAGTCGTCGTAGGTCCGCGCCTCGGCGTCGGTGAGCCCGCCGATGGAGCCGCGGAGGTTCTTCACCCCGTCACGCAGGATCGAGACGGAGACCAGCAGCGCAGCGGTCGCATCCGCCCACCAGAAGCCGAAGCCCACGCCGAGCACGCCGGCGATGGTGGCGATCGCGGTGGACCAGTCCGCCTTGCCCATGTCCGCATCGGCGAACAGCACCTTGTCGTGCAGCCTCTCGGCGAGCGCGAGCTTCTTCCGCCCGAGGACGACCGGGCCGATGCTGGTCACCACCATCACGGCGACCATCAGCCAGCCGGACCAGATCGCGTGGCCGAAGAGGACGGTCAGTCCGATCGGCGGCCTCTCGACGGTCACCAGGGTCATCACGGAGTCGATCGCGAGATAGCCGCCCATCGTGAGCAGCGCCAGCGCGGCGACCAGGTGGGCGACCCCGATCGAGCGGTGGAAGCCGTAGGGGTGCAGGCGGTCGGGCCGCTTCCGGATCCGGCGCGCCGCGACGAGGAAGGCGATCGGGGGCAGGAGCGAGAGCACGTCCTCGGCCCAGGCCGCGCGCATCGCCTGGGACTGGCCCGCGACCAGGGCCACCAGGGCGACGGTCGCCGACATCCAGGCGAGCGTGATCCATTCCAGGCGCGTGGCCCGGCGCAGCGCCTCGCGCTGCTCCTCGCCGAAGGCGTCGTGGCCGGAGCCTGTCGCCTCCTCGCCGCCCTCGCCCTCGGAGCCGTTCACAGCTCGCCCCCGCGCTCGGCGAGGAACCGCTCGATGTCGGTCATCAGCGCGTTCTCCCCCGGCTGCACCCCGACGACGATCGTCACCTCGGCGCCGTCGGGCCCGGTCGCCGTGGCGTAGGGGCGCGTAGTGGCGATCTCGGAGGTCCAGGGGACGTCCGAGGCGAGGCCGCCGACGACCACGTCGAGCTGTCCCTCCCGCATCATCGCCGCCAGAGTGTTCTCCCCCGCCGGCACCCATTCGACCTCGGCGTCGATCGTCTCGGCGTAGTCCGTGAGGAGCTCGACCTCGGAGCCGGCGACAGAGCCGTCCGCCGCCACGAGGGTCCAGGGCGGGTTCTCGCTGACACCGACCCGGAGCACGCCCTCCCGGGCCCGGTCGAGGGTGCCCTGGGGATCCGCGGGGAAGCCGCCCTGGCAGCCGGCGAGGAGGAGCGTCACCACGGCGACGAGCAGCAGCGCCCTGGACCGTCGGGGAGCGGTCATGCCCGCACCTCCGTCTCCTCGTGACCTCGGTGAGCGTCGCCGCACCGCCGTCATGCCGCACCGGCTCGACCCCGGTGAGCTCGACACTACTCAGGGCGGGCCCCACCGGACCGTCCGATCGGTCCATGCCTCCGGCCTGCACGGGCGCCGCGGCCGGTTGACCGTCGCGGCGGCGGGGCGTGGGGTGGCCGTGCAGGTGCCGTCCGACGGCGGTGCCGCACGGCCATCGACGGACGACCGGAAAGAGGGATGGTGATGCAGCACGCCGACGACGGTGGACGGATCACCGGGACGAAGGACAAGAACTACGACCTGATCTGGTTCGCGGAGCAGTGCCTGTCCAACGCGCTGCGGCTGGAGACCTACCGCGCCGATGCGGAGGAGACCGGCGACACCGAGCTCGCCGACCTGTTCGGCAAGGCGCAGAGCGACAGCACGAAGGGCGCGGAGCTCGCCAAGGACATGCTCGCTCGGCGTCTGGGCACCCCCTGACGCAGCCCTGCTCCGGCGCGCGGGGCGCTATGCCTCGCGCGCCGGGCGAGCCGGCCCGGGATCGCCCCCGGAGGCACTCCCCGGCGTGTTCCAGCCGGGCTGGCTAGAGTGCTCCTGGCCGCTCCCTCCGCGAGAAAGACCCTCATGCCTGCTCCGACCGCCCTCACCGCCACCGCCCTGCACGCCGGATATCCCGGCGAGGCCGTGCTCGAGGGGGTCGATCTCGAGCTCGCCGCCGGGCAGGCGCCGCTGGGCCTGCTGGGTGCATCCGGCGCGGGCAAGACCACGCTGCTGGCGGCCCTCGCCGGGGAGCACCGCCCCAGCTCCGGGCGCGTGACCTGGGAGGGACGGGACGTCGCGAGGCTGCGCGGGAAGGACAAGCGCCGCTTCCGCGCCGCGGTCCGCTTCGTCTCCCAGTACGCGATGACGATCACGGACCCCCGGGAGACCGTCGACTCCCGCCTCTCCCTCGCCGCGAAGGAGGCCCGGAAGGGCGGGCGCACCCACGCCGTCTCCCCCGCCGAGATGCTCGCCTCCGTCGGCCTCGAGGAGCGCTTCCTGACCCGCACCATGCGCACCCTCTCCGGCGGCGAGATCCAGCGCGTCGCGCTCGCGACCGCCCTGTCGACTCGGCCCGAGCTGCTGGTGCTCGACGAGCCGCTGACCGCCGTCGACCCCAACACCCGCGCCGACCTCGCCCGTGGCCTCGGCGCGACAATCCGGCGCCTCGGCATCGGCACCCTCATCGCCTCCCACGACATCGAGCTGCTGCAGCGGCTGTGTCCCGAGATCGCGGTGCTCGCCCGGGGCCGGATCCTCGCCCGCGGACCGCTGGCCGAGGTGCTCGCCGACGACGAGCACGAGGAGATCCGCGAGCTGGCCGCCGCCCACCCCGTGGCCGTGCAGCGCTTCGCCTGACCCGGACGGCGCCTCCCTCAGATCCCGGGATCCCCCTCCCCGACCGCCTGCTCGAGACGGCGCCGGGCGAGGACGGCCAGCAGCTGAGCCTGTCGGACGAGCACCGAGTCGTCGAACACCACCTGCGCGGAGTGGTTCGAGGGCGGCGGGTGCTCGGGGTCGAAGCCAGGCGTCGCGCCCACGAATCCGTAGGCGCCCGGGACTTCCGCGAGCACGCGGGAGAAGTCCTCGGAACCGGTGCGGGGGTCGTCCAGCTCGAGGTACTCCTCCTCGCCGAACAGCGCCCTGGCGGTGCGCGCGAAGAACGCGGCCTCCGCCTCGTCGTTGACCGTCGCCGGGAGCACGGTGCGCATCGTCGCCTCCACGGTGAGCCCGTGGGCGCGGCCGATCGCGGTGACGAAGGCGGGCAGGTCCTCGGCGAGCGCCTCGGCAGTGGCGGGGAGGAAGGAGCGCACCCCGGCTCGGAAGTGGGTCTGACCGGGGATGATGTTCGGCGCGCTGCCGGCGTGGAGCTCGCCGACGGTGAGCACCACGGGGTCGAAGGGGCTGTAGCGGCGGGTGACGTGGGCGTAGAGGGCCGAGACCATCTCCGCGGTCGCGGGCACCGGATCGAGCGCCTGGTGCGGACGGGAGCCGTGACCCCCGCGGCCGATCACGCGCACGTCGAGGACCGAGTAGGCGGCCATGAGGGTGCCGGGACGGGTGGAGACGAGTCCCGAGCGGGCGTCCGCGCCGACGTGCACGCCGTAGGCGGCGATCGGCCGCTCCCCCGCCGCCTCGAGGACGCCCTCGCGCAGCATCACGCCTGCACCGTCGTAGCCCTCCTCGCCGGGCTGGAACATGAGCACGACCGAGCCCGGCAGCGACTCCCGCTCCGCGGCGAGCAGCCGGGCCGCGCCGACCAGCCCCGCGACGTGCAGGTCGTGGCCGCAGGCGTGCATCGCCCCAGTGGTCGAGGCGAAGGGCAGGTTCGTGTCCTCGACGAGCGGCAGGCCGTCCATGTCGCCGCGCAGCAGGACGACCGGGCCGGGCCGGCCGCCGCGCAGCACGGCGACGACCGAGCTGGTCGCCGTGCCGACGGTGACCTCGAGGTCGAGACCGGCGAGGGCGTCGATCACGATCCGCTGCGTGGCGGGCAGGTGCAGTCCGACCTCGGGGATCGCGTGCAGGCGACGACGGAGGTCGACTAGCTCGTCGAGGAACTGCGGGGAGGCGGGGTCCAGCGGCATCGTCCATCGTCCTTCCGTCGCACGGTACTGCTCCATCATGCCCTCGCCGACCGCCCGGATCCCACGACGACGCACCGGGGCCACGGTGGACGCCCCTCCCGACCCCGCGCCGCGCCCCTATGCTCTGAAAGGTCTCATCACCGACGCCCCGCTCGGCCAGCCCGTGCGGGCCGGCGCGGCGCGGACCATCGCACATGCCGGCCCCGAGGAGAGCTCCCGCATGACCATCCAGCACACCGTCGTCTTCCGCCTCGTCCACGAGGCCGGCTCCCCCGCGGAGCGCGACTTCCTCGAGACCGGGCGGCGCACCCTCTCGGCGATCCCCGGCGTCGAAGGCTTCACGATCACGTCCCAGGTGAGCGCCAAGAGCGACATGGCCTGGCAGTTCTCCATGTCCTTCGCCTCGCGGACCGAGTACGACGCCTACGACGCGCATCCGGACCACCGCCGCTTCGTGACAGAGCGCTGGGAGCGGGAGGTCGCCGCCTCCCAGGAGTACGACTTCGTCGTCCACCCCGGCTGAACAGGCCACCGACGGGACCGGCGGTCGGTCCTCCGGGGCCACCGCCGGAGGCCGGCGAGGTCCACGGGGGCGCGCCGCGCGCACCGGCCGCACCAGCTGCTGTCGCACGTCGCGGCCTCCGCTGTTTCCTCGCTCACAGGTGGGTCCCTCGAGTTGGACACCGGACGGCGGCGGGGTAAAGTTCTTCTTCGTCGGCGCCATTAGCTCAGTTGGTTAGAGCAGCTGACTCTTAATCAGCGGGTCCGGGGTTCGAGTCCCTGATGGCGCACCCGAGGAAGAAGCCCCACCGGTCACCCGGTGGGGCTTCTTCGTGTCTCCGAAGAGCCCCAGGCCGTCGAAGAGGTCGCCCACGGGCACATCGAAGAAACGCGCGAGGGCTGCAACCTCGCTCGCCTTCCACGAGGTCTCGCCCTTGATCTTCGCGAAGACCGACGCCCGGTGAATCCCAAGGATCGGCGCGAGCTCCGCGTTCTTCAGCCCGTTGCCAGCCGCAAGCGCGCGGACCGCCGCCGAGATGCGGGCGTCGTCGTCGTGCCCGGGAGCCGGATCGGTGTCATTGACAGCACTCATGGCGAAGATTCTAGCCAGTGGACCGTAGCCCCACCACCACTGTCGCGCCTCCGTGTTGCTGAGTCGCGAAAACACGACTACGCTCGCCCTCATGAGGAGTCAGGCGCCGTATGCAGACCTGCTGCTCCGCCAGGCGGGGCGTGGGGGACTTTGGGAGTGGGCGATGGACCAGCGCCGGTCGGTCCGTCCGATGAGCTGGAGCGAGCTCGCCGATCGGCTGACGAGGGAGACGGAGGGGCGGGTCCAGGTCAAGGGAGAAATGCTGCGGAAGTGGCTGATCGTCGCAGAGGACGCCCGCGGCGAATCGCGCGACAGGGCGGTGCCTGTGGGGGCTCGACGATGAGCACGGGCGGTAGTGGTGAGGCGGCGGAGTTCCGCCGCGTCATGGAAGCTCTCGCCTCCGGTACTGACGGATGGGGCGGCGCCGCGGGCGACGAGTTCGTTTCTCTGATGCCTCGCGTGCTCGCTCGGATGACCGTTGGGCGAGGTCGCGGCTCCCGCTACGGCAGCTCAACGGTGGAGCCTGCCGATGCGGTTGCAGAGGCTGTACTCGTAGTCACGGGGTCGGGGCGGATGTCGATGGCGGAGAACATCTACAGGATCTTGCAGATGGAGCGGCCGCTCGGGTACGTGGTCGGCTCGGTGGCGAAGAACCTCTCGCGCGCAGAACTGGCAGCGCAGATGGGTGCCGGCTCGCGGCAGGTCTCCCCCGGCACCTCGCGGGTCCTCCACTTCTACGAGCTGGAGAGCTCAACGGAGTCGGAGCCGCTGGATCGACTCTCTGCCCGGCCCGCGTGGGTTCGTGGGCAGGGCGAAGCGTCGCGTGAGGCTCGCGCGAACGTCGACTCCTTCGTTGCGCTGCTCGCACAGCGATTCAAGGTGCGCCCAGAGCTGTCGAGGCGTGTGCTCGAGATCGCGGGGACGTCTGCCGTCGATGGCGATACGGGCGTGGGATTGACCTCTGCGACCGCGCGACGTCGGGCCGGTCGGTTCATGAAGGAGTTGCCGGCCATGCGGGGGGCTCTCGACCGGCCCCAGGCTCAGGCGTTCGCGTGGCTGGTCTTTGGCACGGAGCGTCACCCGGAGTGGTCGTTGCTGGCGGAGTGTGCCCGTGCGGTGCGCGAGGGGGACGCAGTGAAGGTCTCGCCGTGGCAAGCGCGTCACGCGCGCACGGTTGCTGCGCGCCCTGGTCGGGTGCGGCGCGAGGAGGGCCGGCAGCCGGCTCTGTTCCCTCTGACTGCCGAGACGGCTGGGCCGCGTCGCATGTCGGCTTAGACAAACGGAGCGCCGACCCGTGGGGTCGGCGCTCCGGGCAGCGGATTCGGAACTTCAAGGTTTTGGCGGCCTGTTCCGAGTCCTGAACCCCATCAATCGAGAAGATCAACGGGAGGTACGTGCCCATGGTACGTCGGACAGTGACAGAGGATCAAGAATCCCTGTGGCCGCTGGGGTGGATGATCGCGGGCCGCTCTCGGGTCCGGCTCGGACGTTGGGACGGTCGGAAGGACAAGTGGAAGTACTCCTCGCTGGATGAGCGGGACCTCACTGCTGAGGTGCCCAGCGTGCCGGCGGCGGTGCTGCTGTACAACTCGCAGGCGCGCTGCAGGACTCTGGTGGTCGATGTGGACGTGCCGGGCGCGCCGGGTCTGGAGCTGGTGCACGAGGTGGTGGCGCTGCTGGAGCGGTGCGGGGCGAAGGTCGTTGTTGATCGGTCCCCTGCGGGGAAGCACCACGTGTATGTGCCGCTGCGCGACGGGCTGAGTGTGGAGGACTCGGGGGCACTGGCGAAGGCGCTGGCGCGGCGGTTCCCGGGTGTTGATCCGTTGCCGCACGTCACGGGCGCGACGTCGGGTTGCATCCGCACGCCGGGCTCTGTTTACAAGGACGGCAGCGGCTATCAGGAGTTGGTGACGCCGCTGGATACGGCGCGGCGGGTGCTGATGATGCGCAACGGCTCGGAGGTCGTCGGGGCGCTGCGGCGTGAGCTAACCGAGGAGCTGGCGTCGGGAGCACGTGAGGCGATGGAGCTGGCGCGGCCGCTAGAGGAGCTGGAGGGGGCGGTGCTCGACGCGCCGTTCGTCGGTCGGGTGCTGGCTCCGCGACTGGTGTCGCTGGCGCAGGAGGGGCTGTACCGGGAGGCCGGCTACGGCGATCGGTCGACGGCCCGGATGGCGCTGCTATGCGGCGCGGTACGGGCAGGGATGCGGTACGAGGACGTGGTGACGCGCGTGGAGGACGGGCGCTGGGTCGGCCTGGTGGAGCTGTTCCAGAACGCGAACAAACCGAGGGTGCTGCTCGGCAAGGAGTGGAAGAAGGCGCTGGCCTTTGTGGCCCGCAGCCAGGGCGAGCAGAAGTCCGTCCGTCACTGCAACACAAGCGAGGCAGTAGAAGTCACGAGGGGGGAACACCGGGGACGCTCTGAGAACGACGTGATGGTTGATGAGCATCGCTTCGTGCGTCGCTGGCGGGCGGTGCTGGATGAGGTGGAGGCAGTGGAGTTCTCCGGGCCTCGGGGGATGCACGCACGGTTCCTGCTGAGGGCTCTTGCTGCGGCCGCGCACCAGGGCGGATCACGGCATGTGGAGTTCGGGGTGCGCTCGCTGTCGTTGTCCCTCCCGGTCCAGCCCTCGACGGTCTCTCGCGTTCTCGCGGAGCTGCGCGAGGAGGAGGACCCCTGGCTGGTGCTGGTGCGCGAGGCGAAGGGAACCCGGGCTGACCTGTACGAGCTGCGCATCCCGGCGAGGCATGCCGAGCGCGCCGAGCGAGCGGAGCTGCCGCGCGGGAAGGTGCATGCGCTGCGGTCGGCGTTCCGTGAGCTGGGCGTCGTCGCCGCGCTCGTGTTCGAGGCGCTCGAGCGCGGCGCCCCCTCCATCGAGACGGCCAGGGTGCGAGCTGCGGTATCGAGGTCAGCTGCCTATGAGGCGCTGGAGCTGCTGACGGCGTGGGGGCTGGTCAAGCGCAATGCACAGGGCCGGCTGTTGGCGGTGCCGGAGCGGTTGGGTGAGGTGGCCGAGCGGGTAGGCGCGGCGCTGGTGGTCGGTCTGCTCATGGAGAGGTTCGCTGCCGAGCGGCGGGTGTGGCTCGAGCGGCTGTCCCGGCACCGGGTGCCGGAGGAGTGGTGGTCTGCGGTGATGCGGGAGGGGCCACCGTCGTTCGCGGCGCGTGAGCCGGAACGGGTGAGCGTGGCCTAGGACGTGTCTCTTAACCGTGTGCTATCGCGCGCGTGGCGGTCTGAGAGTCGGACAGCACGCTTCATCGGCTCACTCAGCCACCATCACACCCTGAACCGTCACTCGCTTAAGAAACACGCCCTGGCCCCCGCCGCTATGACCTCTCGCACTGAAAGGAACCGACGTCACAGCGGCGGGTGGAGGCTAGCTCAGCGAATATTGGCCCGCAGGGCCGCGGCGGCGGCTGCGACGTCGGAAGCGCCGTAGATGGCACTTCCGGCGACAGCGATCTGAGCCCCGGAGTTCTGGACCGCTTCGATGGAGTCGGCGCTGACGCCTCCGGCGACGGAGAACGGCACCTCAGCAGCGGCACCTGCCGCGAGCAGCGTCTCGAGGCTGTAGCCGTCCTCTGCCTGCTCGTCGAGCCCTGCGTGCATCTCGACGAAGACTGCGCCGAGGGCAACGACCTCGCGGGCTCGCTCGGCCTTGTCGGGGACACCGATCAGGTCGACGACCACACCCTTGTTGTGATTCTGGGCAGCGGTGATCGCTCCGGAGATGGTGCTGTCGCCTGCGACTCCGAGAACGGTGACCAGGTCGGCTCCGGCGGTGAAGGCGATGTCGGCCTCGAGCTCACCGGCATCCATCGTCTTCAGGTCGGCGAACACGGTCTTGTCGGGGTGAGCGGACTTAATGGCCGTGATCGCCGAGAGGCCCTCGCTCTTGATCAGGGGGGTACCGAGTTCGAGGATGTCCACGTGAGGTGCAGCCTTGCGGGCCAGCTCCAGGGCGGTTCCGGTGCTCAGGGTGTCCATGGCGAACTGAAGTCGCATGTCGGTTTCTCTCTCTTCTGTGATGGTGGGGGCGGTTGTTGGTGGGTGGGGCTACTCGAGATTGGCGTGCCGGGGCCAGAGCTCATCGGCACTGACGCCGGTGCGGTGCCACAGGACGTCGAACAGGGCGTCGCCAAGCAGGACAACGGTCTGCTCGAAGAGGCTTCCGGCGTACTGGCTAGTGAGCAGCTGCGAACGATCAGTCTTCGACGCGGCAGGTACGACGAGCACTGCCTCGGACAGCTGCGCGATCGCAGACCCGGTATCCGTGGTAATCGCTAGCACCCGAGCCCCTGCCGTCGTTGCGGTCTGGGCCGCTCTGACGACACCGGGGGTCGAGCCGGATCCGCTGGCGCAGATCAGCAGGTCGCCCTGGTGGATCGCCGGGGTCGTTGTCTCTCCGGCGACGTGGACGTCCAACCCCAGGTGCATGAGACGCATTGCCGTCATCCGCAGCGCGAGTCCGGAGCGTCCTGCGCCGTGGACGAACACTCGAGGCGAGGTCTCCACGAGCTCGACGGCGAGTTGGAGCGACGCCGTGTCCTGACCGAAAAGTGTCGCCGCCTCGTCGATCTCGTGGGTGATTCTCGTCAGTGCTTCCTGAATGGTCGGTGCGCTCATATCGATGATCCTGCACCGGTTCCCCTCCCATGGCTCCCGCCCGATGTGGGGGCTATGCCACCCGAACGGGTGGCCCATCAGGACGGACTAGGGTCGGGATATGCGCGAACCCCCCAACTCCTGCAGAGCGCGCCGCGAGCCTGGCTCATGAACGTGCTCTGACAGAACAGGCCGATCAGCATGCAATGACCCTCGAGTCGATCCTTTCGGTGCTCCGCTCGAGACGGCTTGCGGATGCAGCGGCGCGCATCGAAGCCACAGACATCGCCTCTACCGCCCTCATCCGCGCACGCTCCGCCCACGACCAGCACGAGAGCTGGCTCGAACCCGTCAATGAGGCGTTCGCCAGGCTACGAGCGGAGCTGAGCCCGCTGGTTCGCTCGGGTCAGCTCGATGTCCAGTTCGCTGAACCGCCCGCGACTGGTAGAGCTCTACCCGGTCCGGTGGCGAAGGAGGCGCGCGCCATCGTTCGAACCTCGGTACTCGCGCTGCTGAACGAAGCGGAGGCGAGTCGTGTCCGCGTCGGATGGGACTGCGATGGTCGCAATCTCCTGGTGGAGATCCGCGATGACGGGTCAGGGACGGTGTCCGTGCACGACGATGCCATACGCCCCCTCGCCGAGCGTGTGGTCGCGCTCGACGGCACCCTGGATGTGGAGGCGACCCCCGGGTGGGGCACGACGTCAAAGATCGAGATCCCGCTCGACCCCCCGGTTGCCGCGCTGACGGCTGAAGGGTCCGAGGATCTCACCTCTCGCGAGAAGGAGGTCCTACGCCTGGTAGCAACCGGCATCTCGAACCAACGCATCGGAGACCATCTCGGGATCACAGCGAACACCGTCAAGTACCACGTCGCGAACCTGCTGCGTAAGTATGGATCTCGCACCCGCACCGAGCTGGCGAGCATCGCCCGCTCTACCTAGCCAGAGATCATCATGCAGCCCAGCCTCAGGATGCGGCCTCCTACAGCGCAATGGCGAGGTGCGTCGCGGACGCACGGGCCCGGGATGAGACGCCCTACGCGGGAGTTTTCGGAGTCGACCACGGTACCGCTGCCCTGACCGCCACCGGGGCGTCTCAGATGAGCGTTTCGAGCAGGGCTGGCAGTAGGCCCACCATGGTCACTGTCCACAGGGCATGGATGAACACAGGGGCTGCTAGCGACCCGGTGACCTCGCGGGCCCACATCGTCACTGGGCCGAGGATCAGGGCCATCACGGCGAGGGCAGGGCTGCCCGTGAACAGAGTTACCGCGGTGTACAGGACTGTGGGAGCCACCCATCGCGCCCTGCCCGAGAAGAGCCGCGGTAGCGCTCCGCGGAAGAAAACCTCCTCTGCGGCGCCGGCCACAAGAGCGACACCTAGGACGACTGCCCGACCGTCCTGCGCGGCGGCGATAGGCCCCTCCACCCACGTCGCTGTCGGCGGCAGAGAGGCCAGCACCATCCCTCCGATGAGCGAGGACCCCGCCAGGCCGAGACCGACCAGCATTACGGTGCGGCGGGAGCGGCGGACCTCGCCAGCTGGGGTGTTCTCCGGGACGAGCCGCATGATGATCCCCCCGCCCACTACCCATGCCAGCGCGACCCCAAGCGCCCAAGCGGCCACTGATCCCGGGCCATCCCCCCGCGCGTGGAGGGAAAGCCCGAGGAGGGGTGACGCGACGACGACGGAGACGCCGGCTATGAACCACGCCCAACGACGACCGACTGTCTGCTCAGGGGTCATGATCGAAGCGTACGGGCTCTGGGTTCTCGGGCCGCCGTCGCGCCGTGCGGAGGCGCGGAGCCTATGCTCTGGACAAGGCGCCCACATCCTCGGCGCCACAGCAATGGAGGTCGAGTATGCGCGTTCTCGTGATCGGTGCCGGGGGCTATGTGGGCAGCAGGGTCATCCCGGGTCTTCTGGACGATGGGCATGTCGTGGTGGCAGGGGCGCGAGACCCGGGCAAGCTCGATGGATTCTGGTGGAGCGGTGACGTCGACCGGGTCACGCTCGATGTGTCCAACGAGGATTCAGTGCGCGCCGCCATCAGCGAGGATCCTGATCTGGACGCGGTGGTGTATCTCGTCCACGGGATGGGTGGTGACAACTTTCGGGAGGTCGACCTCTCGGCCGCGCGCAATGTCCGAGCAGCGGTCGACTCCTCGTCCGTCAAGACGGTCATCTACCTCTCGGGGATCATCCCGGACATCCCTCGTGAGGATCTCTCCGAGCACCTCGCCTCGCGCCTTGAGGTCGAAGAGGAGCTCTCAGAGGTTCGTTGCCGGTTCGTCGGGCTCCGTGCCGCCGTAATCCTTGGCGCCGCCTCCACGAGTTTCGAGCTCATGATGCAGCTCGCACAACGCCTTCCCGTCACACTCTTCCCGGCCTGGCTGGACCATCTCGTCGAGCCCGTCGCAGTGATCGACGTCGCCCAGGCAATCCGAGGGGCGGTGCGCTCAGCGACCGTCTCCGGCCTCTACGACATCGGGTCAGGAGAGAGCATCCGCTACCCCGATCTCGTCGAGAGGGTGCTTGAGCGCACCGGCAAGCAGCGCCCGTCATTGTCCGTCCCGGTGCTGCCGCAGGCGTTGGTGACGATGGTCGCTTCGTGGCTCTCTGACATCCCCTCCTCGACCGTGACGGCCCTCATGGAAAGCCTCCGAGAGGACATGGTCGCCCGCGACCGACGCTGGGTCACAGACCTACTTCGCGCCGACCACGGCGAAACCATCACCATTGACGACGCCCTGCAACGCAGTACCACTGTCCCGGACCGAGTCCTTGCCCCGCGCGATCGGGACCCCATGGGCACCCTCCCCGGCGACCCGGGCTGGGCAACTAACAGCACGAAGGGCTGATAGACACAATCCTCGCCAGCAAGACCCTGTGTGGTGCGCTCGAGTTGAACCACCCTGGGTCTTGTGGAGGGTCGCGCTATTGGATTCCGCCTGGTGGCGGTCGGTATGGTCAGCATAGAAGGCCTGCTCGAACTCCGCTGGTGGGATGTCGCCGAGGTAGCCGTGCAGGCGCTGGTGGTTGTGCCAGTGGACCCAGCCGAGCGTGGCGAGCTCGACGTCCTCGACGCTCTTCCACGGCCGTTGCCGGGCAGGTCCGCGGATGAGTTCGGCCTTGTAGTAGCCGTTCACGGTCTCGGCCAGGGCGTTGTCGTAGGAGTCGCCCACGGTCCCGATCGAGGGGGTCGCCCCGATCTCGGCGAGACGTTCCCCGTAGCGCAGACTCGTGAATTGACTGCCGGCGTCGCTATGGCACCTCAGCCCTGCGAGGTTCGTCCCGCGTGACCAGCGGGCCATCTCGATCGCGTCCAGAACGGTCTGGGTCCGCATCGTCGGGGCCGCCCGCCAGCCCACTATCAAGCGGGAGTAGGCGTCGATGATGAAGCAGACGTAGGCGACCCCGGCCCAGGTCGGGACGTAGGTCAGATCGGTCACCCACAGCTGGTTCGGGGCCGTCGCGGTGAAGTCCCGGCCGACCAGGTCCGGATGGCGTGCAGCGAGCGGATCACACCGGGTCGTGCGCACCCGCTTCGTCCGGCTCACGCCTTCGATCCCCGCGCTGCGCATGAGGCGAGCGACCTGGTCGCGTCCCACGTCGAGCCCTGCCCGACCGGCTGCCTTCCAGAGCTTGCGGGCTCCGTAGACACGGTAGTTCGCCTCCCACAACGTCACCAGCTCCGGCCGGAGGACCGCGTCGCGGACCTGGCGGGCCGAGGGCGGACGGGCATTGCGGGCGTAGTAGGTACTGGGGGCCACCTGCAACACGCTGCAGATGCGCTCGACCCCCAGCCGACGACCCTCGACGACGTCCTCGCGGTGAGCGTCGATGAACGCGGCTACTTGTTGTGGCGGTCGAGCTCCGCCCCGAAGAAATGCGCTGCTCGCCGCAGGATCTCATTCGCCCGGCGCAGTTCGCGGACCTCCTGCTCCAGCGCCTTCACCCGAGCAGCCTCATCCGTGGTCACGCCCGGCACCACACCGTCGTCGATGTCGGCCTGCTTGACCCACAGCCGGACCGACTCCACTGCGTAACCCAACTGCTTCGCGACCCGGTGGACCGTGCCGTGCTCGGTCCCCAGCTCCGCCCGCAGCGACCGGACCACCCGGACCGCGGCCGCCTTCTCCTGATCGGAGTACCGCCTCGCGGTCGGCTTCCCCGCACTCTGCTCAATCGGCATGAGCCCATCCTCGTTCCCAAGCTCAGGCGACTCCACCGAACCCAGGGCGATTCAGATCCGTCTCGGCAGGGACGCCATCCAGGTAGCGCCGCACGTGGTATTCGCGCAGTCGCACAGTTGTCTCGGACCGCTCCGAGGCGCGAAGCCAAGCAGTCCAAAGAGGTAGCAGTGCGAGTGCGTCCATGGCCATCACACTGCCGAACGGTGCTCCCGGGTCGCGAGCGGCCACGAGCGGTTGGGGAAGACCGAGGTGTGTGGAGGACAGGAGCTGCGGGGCTGGCGCTCCTGCTTCTGCACTGCCGAACAGTTCATTCAAAAGTCACCCGACCAAGGTGCGCCGACCTCGAGCTTCGCCGAAGTCGACTTCGATCAGGGACCCCGGGGCGCGCCCTTCGAGACCCTTAATCAGCGGGTCCGGGGTTCGAGTCCCTGATGGCGCACCCGTGAGAGAGGCCCCACCGTTCCGGTGGGGCCTCTTCGCATTCCCGCGCCGCTCCCGCGATCTTCACGGGTCCCACCCGTCCGCCAGGACTGCTGTCGAGGCGCGGACCTGCACGGGTCCCCTAGACTCGTACCTCCCAGGGAAGTCGGCGCGAGGGCCCGGGAACGGCTCTCGGCGGAGGAGGTCAGAGTGAGGATCGCGGTCACCGGTGCCACCGGAGTGCTCGGCCAGGAGGCCGTGGAGGCGCTCGTCGCCGCCGGCCACGAGGTCACGGGCGTCACCCGTCGCGATTCCGGTGTCCCGATCGTCGAGGGCCGCGGCGGCGCCGCCGTGGTCGCCGACGTCTTCGACCCCAGCGATCTCGCCCGCGCGTTCCGCGGCCACGAGGTCGTCCTCAACGCCCTCGCCCATGTGCCCGTCGGCATGTCGGGGCTGCGCCCCCTGGCGTGGCGGGAGGACGACCGGCTCCATCAGGAGGCCTCCGTCGCGATCGCGCAGGCCGCCGCCCAGGCCGACGTGCGCAAGCTGATCCAGGAGTCCTCCGTCTTCCTCTACCCGGACAACGGCACCGACTGGATCACCGAGGACCAGCCGCTCTCCGTGCGCAATCAGGCCTTCCGGCCCCGGGTGCGGGAGATGCGCGCAGCGGTGGACTTCGCGACCGCCGGCCGCACCGCCGTGGTCCTGCGACTCGGCCAGCTGTTCGGTCGCGACCCGCAGACCACCCATGCGCTGAAGGCGGTCCGCGAGGGCGATCCGATCCTGCTGGGCAAGCCGGAGAACTACATCACCCTGCTCCACCACACCGATGCGGGCCGCGCCTTCGTCGCCGCGCTGCGGGCCGACAGCGGCTTCTACAACGTGGGCGGCGAGCCGATCACGCGGGGTCGCTGGGCGAAGGACCTCGCCGCGGAGGCCGGGGCCGAGGCCCCGGCGAAGTTCTACCCCGAGATCACGCAGGCGATCGTCGGCACCCGCCTCGAGGTGCAGCGCCGCTCGCTGCGGGTCTCCTCCGTCCGCTTCATGTCCGAGACCGGCTGGCGGCCGACGGTCGGACCCTCCACGAAGGGCTGGTCGCGCCGCTGACGTCCGCAGGCCGACGCCCCCGGGCGGGGAGATCGTCGGCCCGTCCGGTCGTCGGCGTGCGCGTCAGGGCTCTCAGAGCGCGCGCAGCACCTTCGCAGGGCTGCCGACGGCGAGGCTGCGGGCGGGCACGTCGCGCGTGACCACGGAGCCCGCTCCGATCACGGAGTCCTCGCCGATGGTCACCCCCGGCATGATGCTCGCTCCCCCGCCGATCCAGACGTTGTCGCCGACCGTGATCGGCTCCGCCGCTTCCCAGCCCTCCCGGCGCGGCCCCGGCTCGAGCGGATGGATCGGGGTGAGCAGCTGGATGTTCGGACCGAGCTGGCAGTCGCGGCCGATGCGGATGTCGACCACGTCCAGCGCGGTCAGCCCGAAGTTCACGAACGTGCCCGCCCCGATGTGGAGGCGGCTGCCGTAGTCCACGTGCAGCGGGGCCCGCACATGGGCGCCCTCGCCGAGGGTGCCCAGCAGGTCGCGGAGGATCTCCTGCGCACCGTCGGGATCGGCGGGGTACTCGCGCCCGAACCGGTCCGACTCCACCAGCGCGTGACGGAAGGCGGCCTGGATCTCGGGGTCGTCGGCGCGGTACCAGTCCCCGGCGAGCATCCGCTCGAGCGGAGTGCGGGGGTCGTTCTCGTCGATCACGAAGGGCTTCATCGGACCAGGATATGGGGTCTGACCGGCGCTCGAGACCGGGCCGACGGGCTGCCGCGCACCCGAGGGCGCTCAGCGAGGCAGGCGCATCCCGAGGCTCGGGGCGGAGTCGACGAAGCCGAGCGAGCGATAGAGCCGCTGCCCGGGCGGATCGGCGAGCAGCGTGATGTAGGGGTGCGGGGGCGCGGCGCGCTCGATCCGGGCGATGAGATCCGTCATCACGGCGCGGCCGAGCCCTCGACGCCGGTGGGCCGGGTCGGTGGCGATGTCGGCGAGATGGAAGTACCAGGTGCCGTCGCCGAGGGTGCGTCCCATCGCGGAGAGCGCCCCGTCCTCGGTGCGGATCGTGGTCCAGGCCCAGCTGTTCGCGAGCACGCCCACCGCCTGCTCCGGGGTGCGGGGGCTGAGCCCGGCGATCTCGCGCAGCCGCACGTACTCCTCGCTCGTCGGCGGCTCCGCGCTCAGCCGGTACTCGGCCGGCAGACGCGCAGCGCCGCGCTCGGTCGGTGCAGGGGTCGCGCCCTCGGGAACGACGTCGGGGCGGTCGGCGTCGGCATCGTGCTCGCTCATGGGTCGATCCTGCCAGCCTCCGCCGACGGACGACGCCCCGTGCCCCGGGGCGGCGATACTGGGACGATGACCACCTCCCCCGCTCCCCTGCCCGACGACGCCCGCTGCCCGTGCGGGAGCGGCGACGTGCACGGCGCCTGCTGCGGACCGGTGCTGCGTCGGGAGCGGCGCGCACCCACCGCGGAAGCGCTCATGCGCTCGCGCTACACCGCCTTCGCCGTGCGCGACCTCGAGCATCTGCTGCGCAGCTGGCACCCCTCGACGGCGCCGACGCGGGAGGATCTCGGGGCCTCGCTCGCCGAGCAGGCGCGCTGGCTGCGCCTCGAGATCCATGCGATGACGGGCGGCGGCCCCTTCGACGACACCGGGACGGTCGAGTTCACCGCGATCTCCACGGGACCGCGCGGTCGGTCGGTGCAGCACGAGATCTCCCGCTTCGTGCGCGAGGGCGGGCACTGGTACTACGTCGACGGCGACCTCTGAGCCGCAGGCCCCCCGCGCCGGGAGTCCGCACCGTGTGCCCGTCGGCGGCACCTCGTCCTCCGTGCCCGGACCGCGCGACGCCCCGCGCTCCTGAGGAGCGCGGGGCGTCGGACGAGGTCTGCGCGCAGGGCGCCCGGGTCAGCCGCCTGCGGAGGCGACCTTCTTCTCGGCGCGCTTGGCGGCCTCCTGCAGGATCGCGCCGAGCTCGGCGGCCTGCTTCTCCGCCTGCTTCGATCGAGGCAGCGAGGACTTCTTCACGGACTTCGCGGCCCGCTTCGCGGAGCGCTCGGTGCTGCGACGTGCGTCCTTCATCGCCGCGGAGATCCTCTCGCCGCGCGTGGGCTCGCGCCGAGAGAGCGCGACGGCGGTCGCGATGCCCGCGCCGAGCACGACCACGCCGATGACGCCGCCCACGACCACCGGAAGGGTCGAGGCGGACTTCCCGTCACCGGCGGCCGAAAAACCCTTGACCGAGCTGACGAGCTCGTTCTTCCAGCGGGTCACGGCGTTCTTCGGGTTCACGCGGTCGACCAGCTCATCGATGTCGGACGCGAGGTTGTCCTGACGCCGATAGGCCTCGTCGCGCATGTCGTCCAGGCTCTTCTTGTCTGCCACCACTGCCTCCGGTGTGCTCAGGGTCTGCTGTGCAGATCGTATCGTGGTCGGGTCCGTGCGCGGGACGTTCCGCGCGGTCCGTCAGCCCTGCGTGCGGGCCAGGAAGTCGTCCGCGCCGCCGACGAGCTCGATGTGCCCGGTCTCGACGTCGGCCGTCGCCATCGCCGCGACCTCGGCCGCGAACTCCTCGACCGAGTACAGCTTCCCGGCCGCCTCGCGACGCTGCTCGAGCGCGCCGGGACGCGCCCGGTCCAGCAGGGTCGCGGTGACGGTGCCCTCGATCATGTCGCCGGAGACGACCACGAAGGTGACACCCTTCTCGCTCAGCTCGGGGAGACGCTCGGTCAGGGCGACCTCGCCGGCGCGCTTGGAGCGGGCGACCTGCTCGTACTCGGGCATGGTCTCGACCTCGTCGATGAAGTGCGCCTGGTGGCTGGTCACGAAGACCACCCGGCCGCCGGCGGGGAGGTGGGCGAGCCCGGCCTCGAGCGCGGCGACCTGCGCATCGCGGTTCAGGCGCATGGCGTAGTCCTCGCCGAGATCCTTCTCCATGCCGCCGGAGGCGTTCAGGACCAGCAGGTCGAGCCCGCCGAAGGTGTCCACCGCGGCGGACATGAGCGCCTCGAGGCCCTCCGCCGTGGTGAGGTCCGCGCCGACGGCGACGGCCTTGCCGCCCGCGGCCTCGATCTCCGCGACGACCTTGTTCGCCCGCGGCGCCTTCTGGCGGTAGTTGATGACGACGTTCGCTCCCTCGGCGGCGAGCAGCTTCGCGGTGGCCGCACCGACCCCGCGCGAGGATCCGGTGACGACGGCGGTCTTGCCTGCGAGGGCGCTCATGGGGAACTCCTGAGGGATCGGGGATCGATGTCCGTGACGGGTCGGTGCGGGAGGGCCGACCGACATCCGGCCGGCTCGTGCGCCGACGACCGTCCGAGCCTACCGGAGCACGCGGGCGTGCCGGTTAGGCTGGTCCCGCGCGCGAGTGGCGGAATTGGCAGACGCGCTGGATTTAGGTTCCAGTGCCCGAGGGCGTGGGGGTTCGAGTCCCCTCTCGCGCACGCAGGACGTCCCTCCCGGAGCGGACAGAGCTCGACGGAGTGTGCTCGTCATCTCCCCTGCGTGCCCCTGGGCGGGGTCAGGAGTCGAGGAACCGTCGCAGGATGCGGTTGAACTCGACAGGCCTGCAGAGCGGAGACGGGTCGTTGGAGTCGGAGATCCTCACGAGCTCCGTCCGCGGGACCGCGTCACGCAGCTCCTCCATGAACGTGATCGAGCGAGGCCACGACTCCTCGCCCACGACGCCGAGGACGGGATAGGAGGCGTCGCTCAGGGCGGCCGTGTAGTCGACGAGGGTGATGGAGAGCCGGGTCTTGAACGCATCCAGCGGCCTGATCCGGGCGACCGCGGCCGAGAGGTGCTCGGCGGCGTCGGGCCATCGCCGGTACTGCTGCCGCATGATCCGGCCCAGCACTGCGGGCGGAAGCCAGTTCGAGATCGATCCGGCGTAGACCGAGGCGAGCCAGAGCGCCCTGCCGATGCTCGTGGGGCGGGTGTCGCTGTAGGAGTCGACGACGGCGAGCCGATCGACCCGGTCGGGATGGCGCCGGGCGAAGTGCTGCGCGATGACACCGCCGAAGCTGACCCCGCAGATCGCCGCCGTCGGCTCCCCCAGGTGGTCGAGGAGGCGCGCGACGTCCTCCGCCATGCGGTCGCGGACGTTCCGCCACCCGGTGATCCGACCGGAGCGGCCCACCCCGCGCGCGTCGAAGACGATCACCCGATGACTCGAGGAGAACTCCGCGATCTGCGCATGCCACATCCCTGCGCCGGCACTGATCGCATGGATGAGCACGAGCGCCGGCCCGCTGCCGTGCACCTCGTAGTGCAGCGGCGTCCCCTCGGAGTCGAGAGTCGGCATCAGGTCCTCCGGGACAGGGGTGAGGGCTCCTGAGGATCCCGGGTCCGGGCGGCGGCAGCCCCGTCACCAGCGCGGGCGCCGCTCACTGCGGGATGTCGATCGTGCCGGCGTCGGAGACCGGGAACATCGGCGCATGCGCCGCTTCCCAGAGGTGGCCGTCGGGGTCGGCGAAGTATCCGGAGTATCCGCCCCAGTCAGTCCGTTCGCCGGCCTTGACCAGCCGTGCGCCGGCGTTGACGGCATCGGCCAGCGCCGCATCGACGTCGGCTCCGCTGGGGAAGTTCAGCGCGAGGGTCACTCCTCGATAGGCGATCGGCGGGTCGGCAGGCACGCCGGCGTCGGCCGCCAGCTCGTCGTGTCCGAAGAGGCCGATCCAGGTCCCCGAGGTGCGGAACCACACGATGCCCGCCGTGGGGTCCCCGCGCTGCTCCCAGCCCAGGCCTCGGTAGAACCTGCTGCTCCGCTCGAGGTCGGCGACTCCGAGGGTGACGATGCTGAAGTTCGGGGGAACACCCATGCCCCCATCCTGCCGCAGGCCGGCCGGCCGTGCAGGAAGAACCACCGTCCCGGTGGTGCGTGGGAGCTTGGAGGAGCGGGGGCTCCCGGAATCGGAGAGCGTCTACCCTGGTGGTCGCGGCGAGCACGGTGATCTCGTGTCCCGTCCCGCCGCCCAGGTACGGCGACAGCCGCAACTGCTGCCGCAGCTGTGATCACGCACCGCTCCAGAACGAGGAGACGTCTCCATGACCCTGTTCGGGCTCGTCCGCCATGGGCAGACGGACTACAACCTGCAGAACCTCTTCCAGGGGTCCTCGGACATCCCGCTGAACGACACCGGGATCGCGCAGGCCCACGCCGCCTTCGACCAGCTCCCCGCAGTGGACTGGGACGTGGTGATCACCTCCCCGCTGCAGCGCGCCGAGCAGACCGGACGCCTCATCGCGGAGGATCATGCGATCCCCTTCGGCGGCACGGATCCTCGACTGGTCGAGATCGACTGGGGCGCGGCGGAGGGACAGCCGGTCGAGGAGATGGAGGCCCGCTATCCCGGCCGCTCCTTCCCGGGCCGGGAGGACCATCAGGCCGTCGCCGACCGCGGCTACGACGCGCTCGAGGACCTCGAGGCCCGCTTTCCCGGGCAGAAGGTGCTGCTGGTCGCCCACGGCACCCTGATCCGCTTCCTGCTCTCGGGGGTCATCGAGCGACCGCTGCCCTCGATCCCGAACGCCACCCTGTCGCTGATCGAGCTGGAGGGCACCACCTGGCGGGTGCGGATGATCGCCGGCCAGGAGGTCGACCACACGGTCGAGGTGCCCTCGCGGTCGCAGAACCCCCGCTTCGTGGTCGACAAGGCACAGCTGGCCCCCGAGGCCCTCACCGCCGGCTCCTCCGTCCACGCCGCTTCCGGCCATGGCTCCTCCGCCGGAGCCGACGCCACCGCACCGATCCCGGGAGGGAACGCATGAGCAGCCGCACCGCCGTGGACTCCGAGGGCTCCTGGTTCGATCCGGAGCGCGTCGCCGATCTGCGCCGCCACCTGCCGATCACCTATGTCGACGTGGTGCCCGTGCGCACGGACGTCGACGGCGCCGTCGCGGAGGTGGGACTGCTGCTGCGCGCCTCCGGGGCCGGGCAGATCGTGCGCGCGATCGTCTCCGGCCGGGTGCTGATCCACGAGACGCTGCGCGAGGCGATCGCCCGCCACGTCGAGAAGGACCTCGGCCCGATGGCGATGCCCCGCATCCCGGTCTCCCCCACGCCCTTCACGGTCGCCGAGTACTTCCCCACCCCGGGCGTCTCCCCCTTCCACGACCCGCGCCAGCACGCGATCTCGCTGGCCTACGTGGTCCCGATCGACGGGGAGACCGCCCCGCAGGAGGACGCGCTGGAGCTGTCCTGGTTCGGGATCGACGAGCTGCTCGGGGACTCCTCCCCGCTCGACGAGATGGACGGCGGGCGCGACCTGCTGGTGCGCAGAGCCCTTGCCCACATGGGCGCCGCCTGAGGCACGAGCTCCCGGGAGCCGCCGCACGCTCCCCCTCCGCCATCGGGTGCTGCATCTGGACCGCTATCACAGAGAGACAGCGGTCGAGATGCAGCACTCGATGCCGGTCCGGGCCGTTCCGGGGCCTGCCAGGGCGTCCGGTGAGGTGGATCAGCCGCCCGGCCGGATCAGTCACGGGGTCGGGAGCAGCCGCGGGATCGGATCAGCCCAGCAGGCGGGCGACGTGCGGGGCGATGGCGCGGAACGCCGTGCCGCGGTGCGAGATGGCGTCCTTCGCCTCGGCGGTGAGCTCGGCGGAGGTGAGCTCCTCGCCGTCGGGCACGAACAGCGGGTCGTAGCCGAAGCCGCCCTCGCCGCGCCGTTCCCGCAGCAGCGTGCCGACCATCTCCCCGCGCTCGACGTGCTCGCTGCCGTCAGGGCCGACGAGCGCCGCCGCGCACACGAAGCGTGCGCCGCGATGCGCGTCGGGGACGTCGGAGAGCTGGGCGAGCAGCAGGTCGTTGTTCGCCTCGTCGTCGCCGTGCCTCCCGGACCAGCGGGCCGAAAAAATGCCCGGGGAGCCGCCGAGCACGTCCACGGCGAGCCCGGAGTCGTCGGCGACGGCGAGAAGACCGGTCGCGCACGCTGCGGAGCGGGCCTTGAGCAGGGCGTTGCCCTCGAAGCTCACCTCGTCCTCGACCACGTCGGGCAGCGCGATCCCGGCGGAGGAGATCACCTGCTCGGGCGCGAGGCCCGGCACGGCGGCGGCGAGGATCCGCTGCAGCTCGCGGAGCTTCTTCGCGTTGTGGGAGGCGAGGATCACCCGCGCGCCGGCGGGCACCGCGGCGGAGGCTGTGCCGTCGGCCGACGCGGACTCCGGTGCGCCGCTCATGCCTGCACGGCGAGCACGTCGCGCTGGATCTCGGCGAGTCGCGCGCAGCCCCTCGTCGCGAGGTCCAGGAGGGTGCCGAGCTCGGCGCGGTCGAAGGGGGCGCCCTCGGCGGTGCCCTGCACCTCGACGAAGCCGCCCGCCCCGGTGACCACGACGTTCATGTCGGTGTCGGCGGTGACATCCTCCCGGTACTCGAGGTCCAGCAGCGGCCGGCCCTCGACGATGCCGACGCTGATCGCGCTGACGGTGTCGGTGAGCACCTCGGTCGCGGCCGGGAGGCCGGTGTGCCGCTTCGCCCAGGAGACCGCGTCGGCGAGCGCGACGTAGGCGCCGGTGATCGCGGCGGTGCGGGTCCCGCCGTCGGCCTGGAGCACATCGCAGTCGAGCTGGATCGTGTTCTCGCCGAGCGCGTCGAGATCGATGACCGCGCGCAGGGAGCGGCCGATCAGCCGGGAGATCTCGTGGGTGCGCCCGCCGATCTTCCCCTTCACGCTCTCGCGCGGGGAGCGGGTGTTGGTCGCGCGGGGCAGCATCGCGTACTCGGCGGTGACCCAGCCGGAGCCGGAGCCCTTCTTCCAGCGCGGCACCCCTTCGGTGAAGGAGGCGGTGCACAGCACGCGGGTGCGGCCGAACTCGATCAGCGCGCTGCCCTCGGCCTGGTCGAGCCAGCCCCGGGTGATGCGCACCTCGCGCAGCTGGTCGGGAGTGCGGCCGTCGACACGGTCGCCGACGAAGGTCTGGGTCTGGGGGCTCACAGGAGCTGCCTCCTCAGGGGTGGGTCAGGCGGTCACCTCGAGGATATCGGCCGGGCGGACCATCGTGATCGGACCGTCGTGCACAGCCTGCGCCTCGGCCAGCGGAACCCCCGGATCGGTCCAGGCGGGGATGTGCGTGAGGGCGAGATGCCCCACCCCGGCGCGGGCTGCGGCCTCGCCCGCGCGGCGCCCGGTCAGGTGCACGCCGGAGAAGCGGTCGTCGCGACCCTCGATGTAACCGGCCTCGCACAGGAACAGGTCCGCGCCGCGGGCGAGATCGTCCAGCGCCTCGCACGCATCGGTGTCCCCCGAGTAGGTCAGCACCGCTCCGCCCGCGGAGATGCGGAAGCCGTAGGCCTCCACCGGGTGGAGCACCGCACGCGTCTCGATCTCGAAGGGGCCGACGGCGAAGCGATGCCCGTCGGAGAGCACATGGTGCTCGAACGGGGAGCAGGTCACCCCGTCAGGCACGTTCCCGTCGCGGCTGAGCACGGCCGCGAGCCGCTCGGGCAGCGGGGCCGGGGCGTGGATCGGCAGCTGACCGAGATCGGTGCGGGAGTGGTAGGCCCAGAACACCTCGAGGCCCGTGACGTCGAGATAGTGGTCGGGGTGCAGGTGGGAGATGATCACCGCATCCAGATCCGCGGGATCGATCACGCTCTGCAGCGGGCCGAAGGCGCCGGAGCCGAGATCCATCAGCACCCGCCAGACGCGCCCGTCGGCGTCCTCCTGCTCGAGGAGGTAGCTGGAGGCGGCGCCCTCGGGCCCGGCGAAGCTGCCCGAGCAGCCGATGACGTGGACCCTCATGCGCTCACCACCGGCATCGAGCCGGTCATGTCCAGGGTCGGGCCGAGGAAGCGCCGGGACAGCAGCGCGAAGTGCTCGCTGCCGACGCCGTCGGCGGTCTGGGAGAAGACGTGGCGCGGCGAGCGGCTCGACTCCCGCAGCCGGTCCGCCCCGTGCAGCTGGCGGAACACGTCCAGCGCCGTCTCCTCGGCGGAGGAGACGAGGGTGACGTCGGGGCCCATGACATAGCTGATGGGGCCGGCGAGCATCGGATAGTGGGTGCAGCCGAGCACCAGGGTGTCCACCCCCGCCTCGCGCACCGGGGCGAGGTACTCCTCGGCCACCTCGAGCACCTCCCCGCCGCTGACCACGCCGTTCTCGACGAACTCGACGAAGCGCGGGCAGGCCTGGGTGATCAGGTCGAGGTCCGGGGCGGCCGCGAAGGCGTCCTCGTAGGCCCGGGAGGTGACGGTGCTCTGCGTGGCGATCACGCCCACGCGCCGGTTGCGGGTCGCGGCGACGGCACGGCGAGCCGCCGGCTGGATCACCTCGACCACCGGCACGTCATATCGTTCCCGGGCGTCGCGCAGCACCGCCGCAGAGGCGGTGTTGCAGGCGATCACCAGCATCTTCACCCCATGGGCGACGAGATCGTCCATGATCCCCAGCGCCAGGGAGCGCACCTCGGCGATCGGGCGGGGGCCGTAGGGCCCGTGCTCGGTGTCGCCGATGTAGAGCAGCTCCTCCTGCGGCAGCTGATCCAGCACGGCGCGGGCGACCGTGAGGCCGCCCACCCCGGAGTCGAAGATCCCGATCGGCGCGTTGTTCATCCCCGCAAGGCTAGTGTCGAGAACCGTCCGGGACAGTGACGGCGCGCTCACTGCGTGCCGTTTCACAGTTCGTCCACACTATTCGTGGCTCACTCCAGAGCCCGACCGACCGAGCTCCTCCCCCTCGCACCCGGCGACACCTCGTCCCTCACCGCCACCGCGCACTCGCAGGTCCTCGCTCAGTCGAGCGCCCGCAGCAAGCTCTCCTGGAGCCAGCTCAGGAGCTCGTACACGGCGATGACGATGTCGGAGCCGACGTGCTCCTCGTCGCCCGAGGGGCCGGCGTCCTCGACGCGCTCGCCGATCTGCTGGAGCATCCGCACGGTGTCGAAGTCGCCGTCGCGCTGCAGCCCCAGCCGGTCGGCGAGCACGATCCGCACGTCGTTCAGGGCGCGCAGCATCGACAGCGCCTCGTCCTCGTCGAGCACCACCTCGCCGTGCCCGCCCCCGGCCGCGTCCAGGATCGACATGACCCGGCGGAGGTCGGCGATCTTCCCGTCGGCCAGGTCGCGCTGTCCCAGGCGCCGGTACTCCTCGGCGAGGGACGGGTCCTCGGAAGCGGCGGGGAACAGGCGCCGCACAGCGGAGTCCGAGGGGGTGCGGGCCTCACGACCGGCGAACTCGGCCTCGAGCCGTCGCAGCGGGTCCTCGCTCTCTGCCGCGCGCCGCAGCGCGTCCCCGCCCGCGTCGATGCCGAGATCGGCACGGATCAGATCCGCGGTCTCCTGGGCGACCTGCGCGATGATCGCCTTCTCCTCGCCGTCGAGCCGGCAGGCGAGGGAACCGTCGGGGCGGCGTCGGAACGCATGCGCCATCAGACCTCCCCCGCCTTCTCGATGGTGGACTGCAGGCCGAAGGAGTGCATTGCCTGCACGTCGGTCTCGACCTTCTCGCGCGAGCCGCGGGAGACGATCGCCCGACCGTCCTCGTGCACCTGCATCATCAGCTGCTCGGCCACGACCCGGGAGTACCCGAAGTAGCGGCGGAAGACGAACACCACGTAGCTCATGAGGTTGACCGGATCGTTCCAGACCACCGTGCACCAGGGGCCCTCGGTCTCGAGCGTCGTGCGCTCCTCCGACGCGGTGTCGGTGCGGGTCCGCGTGCGCGTTCGCGGCACCGCCCGCGGCAGGTCGACCGGCATGCACATCCCTCCTGAGTCTCACCACCTCCCGGGACGACGGGTGGGCGGCGCACCGATTCTACGGGGCGTGCCGTCTCCGCCGCCCGCCCGCCACGCACTACGGTGGACACCGTGACTTCTGCCCTGCTCACCGACCTCTACGAGCTGACGATGCTGGAAGCCGCCCGGGACGCGGGGACCGCCTCCCGTCGCTGCGTCTTCGAGGTGTTCACCCGCTCCCTGCCCGCCGGGCGCCGCTACGGCGTGCTCGCCGGGACCGGTCGCGTGCTCGACGCGATCGCGGACTTCCGCTTCGACGACGCGGACCTGCGCTACCTCGCCTCCACCGGGGCTCTGCACGAGGACACCCTCGCCCACCTCGCCCAGTACGAGTTCACCGGGGACGTGCACGGATACGAGGAGGGCGAGCTCTTCTTCCCGAACTCGCCGGTGCTGCGCGTCGAGGGGACCTTCGAGGACGCGGTGATGCTCGAGACCGTCGTGCTCTCGATCCTCAACCACGACAGCGGCGTCGCCTCGGTCGGCTCGCGGATGGTCACCGCCGCGCGCGGTCGGCCCCTCATCGAGATGGGCGGGCGGCGCGTCCACGAGGACGCCGCGATCGCAGCGGCGCGGGCGGCGTACCTCGTCGGCTTCGCCTCGACCTCGAACCTCGCCGCCGGCGCCCACTACCGCATCCCCGTCGCCGGCACCTCCGCCCATGCCTTCACCCTCCTGTTCGACGACGAGGAGGAGGCTTTCCGCGCCCAGCTCGCCACCCAGGGGGCGGGCACGACGGTGCTCGTGGACACCTACGACGTGGAGACCGCGGTCCGCACCGCGGTCGAGATCGCCGGTCCGGGGCTCGGCGCGGTGCGCCTGGACTCCGGGGACCTCGGCGAGCAGGCCGGGCGGGTGCGCGTGCTGCTGGACTCGCTCGGCGCGCACGACACCCGCATCACCGCCACCGGCGACCTCGACGAGTACCGGGTCGAGGAGCTGAAGGACTCGCCGCTGGGCGGTTACGGGATCGGCACGCGTCTGGTCACCGGCGGTGGGCACCCCGCCCCCGGCTTCGTGTACAAGCTCGTCGAGCGCGAGGGGGCCGACGGCCAGATGCATCCGGTCGGCAAGCGCTCGCAGGACAAGGCGACGCTCGGGGCGGGCAAGGCCGCATACCGCATGGTCGTGGGCGGTCGGGCCCGGGCCGAGCTGGTGCTGCCCGGGGAGGCGGAGGTCGCGGAGTTCGAGCGAGAGCTCACCGCGGAGCTGATCTCGGGCTCTTCGAACCCCGACTGGGCACGCACCTCCCTGCGTCCGCTGCAGGTGCCGCTGATCGAGGCCGGCGAGGACATCGCCCCGCGTCGCGCCCCGGCGCGGCTCGAGTCCGCGCGCGAGCGCCATGCCGCCTCGCTCGCCGAGCTCGGGATCTCGCCCGACGACGGGCCCGACGGGGAGACCGCGATCCCGACCCTCACCGACGGTGCGGAGGCCGTCCACGTGCTGCGCTGACCGCGCCCCCACTGGACGGCAAGGGCTGGCGGTGCCCCCATCGGACAGCCGGTGCTGGTGGCGCTTCCACCGGAGGGCCGATGCTCGTGGCGTCCCACCGGACCGGCCGATGCTCGTGGCGTCCCACCGGACCGGCCGATTCTGGTAGCGCCTCGGGATGGTCGACTACTGGCGCAGGGCGTACCACTACGGCTATATATCCGTAGTGGAACGCCCTGCGCCAGTACCTGACCATCGACCGACTTCGCCGCGGTAGCCAAGGGGGCACGGAAGGCCGGGCTCAGCGGCGGCCGACGAACCAGCCGCGCACGATCGCGATGCGCTCCTCGATCTGCTCGGCGCTGGCCTGCGCGACCGCCGGCCCGCCGCTGCGGGAGCGGAGCGTGTTGTGGACCGCACCGTGCGGCGTCCCGGACTTCTTCGCCCAGGCGGAGACCAGGGAGCTGAGCTCCTTGCGCAGGTCCATGAGGCGACGGTGGTCGACCACGCCGGGGGTCGTCGGCGCCTGGTCGGCGCCGCTCTTCTGACGGCGGGCCTGCTGCTGGGCCTGCTGCTGCTGGAGCACGACGCGCATCTGATCGGCGTCCAGCAGGCCGGGGATGCCGAGGAACTCCTGCTCGTCCTCCGAGCCGATCATGCCGCCGGCGCCGTACTCGCCCCCGTCGAACAGGACCCGGTCGAAGGATGCCTCCGACTCGAGCGCCTCGAAGGTCATCTCGAGCTGGTCGGAGGCCTGCTCGGGCCGGTTGGCCTCCTCGAGCAGGGACTCGTCGAGCCCGGTCTCCTCGTCGCCGGTCCTCGGCCGACGGTCCAGGACGTGGTCCCGCTCCTCCTCGAGCGCGGCGGCGTGCGCCATGAGGATCGGGACGGTGGGCAGGAAGACGCTCGCGGTCTCGCCGCGGGTCCTCGAGCGCACGAAGCGGCCCACGGCCTGGGCGAAGAACATCGGCGTCGAGGTCGAGGTGGCGTACACGCCGACGGCCAGTCGCGGCACGTCCACGCCCTCGGACACCATGCGCACCGCGACCATCCAGCGGTCCTCGGAGGCGGAGAAGTCCTCGATGCGCCTGCCCGCGCCCTCGTCATCGGAGAGCACCACGGTGGGGGCCTGCCCGCACAGGTCGTGGAGGGTCGCCGCGTAGGCGCGGGCGGCCTTCTGGTCGGTGGCGATCACGAGCCCGCCCGCATCGGGGACGTGCCGTCGCACCTCGGTGAGGCGGCGGTCGGCGGCCGACAGCACCGACTGGATCCACTCCCCCTTGGGGTCCAGCGCCGTGCGCCATGCCTGCTGGGTGATGTCCTTCGTCTCGAGAGCGCCGAGCTGGGCGGAGACCTCGTCGCCGGTCTTCGTGCGCCAGTGCATCCGTCCGGAGTAGGTCATGAACAGCACCGGACGCACCACGTGGTCGCGCAGCGCCTCGCCGTAGCCGTAGGTGTAGTCCGCCTTCGAGCGGGCGAAGCCCTCGTCGTCCTCCTCGTAGGTGACGAAGGGGATCTCCGAGTCGTCCGAGCGGAACGGGGTGCCGGTCAGGGCCAGGCGCCGCGTGGCCGGGTCGAAGGCCTCACGCACCCCGTCGCCCCAGGTGCGGGCGTCTCCGGCGTGGTGGATCTCGTCGAGGATCACGAGCGTGCGGTCCGCCTCGGTGCGGGCGCGGTGCAGCGCAGGGTGCATGCCGATCTGCGCGTAGGTCACCGCGACGCCCTGGTAGTGGGCGCCGTGCGCGCCCTGGGCGTTGGAGAAGTTGGGGTCCAGGGAGATGCCGACGCGCGCCGCCGCGTCGGCCCACTGGGTCTTCAGGTGCTCGGTGGGGGCGACGACGGTGACCCGTCGGACGGTCCCCTCGGACAGCAGACCCGCGGCGATCTGGAGCGCGAAGGTGGTCTTGCCGGCGCCAGGGGTCGCGACGGCCAGGAAGTCCTTCGGCGCCCGGGCGCGGTACAGCTCGAGGGCCTCCGCCTGCCAGGCGCGGAGCTTGGGCACGGTGCCCCAGGCGGCACGCTCGGGATAGGCGACGGGGAGCGTCCTCGCCGCCGCCTCGGAGGGCTGGCGGGGGTCGCTCTGGGAGAAGAGGGAGGGAGTGGTGTTCACGGCGTGGACCACCGTACCGCCGGGGACCGACGACCCGCCGACACGGTCGATGTGAGGAAGTCCCCGGGTGTGTCGCGAGGGCGGCGCCGTCTCTCGACGACGCCGCCCTCGCGGGACGATCCTGCAGGGCAGGGACTCAGCGGCGACCGCCGAAGAATCCGCGGAAGCCGCCGCGGCCGGAGCCTCCCTTGCCTCCCTTGCCGTCCCCGCCGTCGTTCGGCTCGCGCATCCCCTCGTAGATCTCCTTGCACTCCGGGCACACCGGGTACTTGTCGGGGTCGCGGCCGGGCACCCACACCTTGCCGCACAGAGCGATCACGGGGGTGCCGCCGAGGGCGGCCTGCGTGACCTTGTCCTTGCGCACGTAGTGGGCGAACCGGTCGTGGTCACCGTCGTCGGTGGTGGCTTCCTGCTCCTGCACCTGACGGTCCATGACGGCGGTGGGCGCGGCACCCGGGTCGTCGCTGTAGGGGTCCATCCGGGACGGGTCGGACGTGGAGGACATGACGCCTCCCTCGCTTTCTTCCTCGGTCGCGTGGGCGCGGATCTCGCGTGGACGCGGATCCGGTTCTCGCGGGCGTGAGTGCGGATCCCGCGGGCTGGCGGATCCTCGCGGGTGTGCGGATCGAAGCCTAGCGGCCCTGCCTCCCCGGCGACAGGACGGTCCCCTGGGAGAATCCGTCCATGGACGCCGTCGCCGAGTTCCTCCGCCGGATTCCCGCCGAGATCGCGCGGGCGGGAGGCTCCGTGCCGTGGCGGGCAGCGGTCCTGGTCATCGCGCTGCTGGCCAACATCGGCTTCTACCTGCCGCTGGACCCGGACGGAACGGCCCCGCCGGGCCTGGACAAGGCCGTCCATCTGGTCCTCTTCGCGGCGACGGTGTTCGCCGCCGGTCGGGTCCTCGCCCCGCGCCGACGCTTCCCGATCGGATGGGTGGCGGTGGTCGCCCTCCTGCACGCCGTGGTGATCGAGCTGGTGCAGCACCTGGCGATCCCGGGCCGGGCGGGCGATCCGGTGGACGTGCTCTTCGACGTCGTCGGCATCGCGCTGGGCCTCGGGCTGTGGGCGGGCGAGCGGGTGCTCCGCCGCGCCGCGGCGGAGCACGAGGTGGAACCGGGGCCGGTCCCCGAGGCGCATCGCCGATGACTCCGGACCGTGCACGACACGAGCTGCACTCGCTCGCCGACCTCGTCGGCCCCCTGACCGGTGCCGCTGACGCGGCGACGCCGCCGGGTGGCGAGGCGGCCTGCGCGGCTGTCGCCGCGATCGACCGCCCCGGGGCCGAGCCCGTCATCGCCCATGGCGGGGTCACCGCCGCCTTCGCCGCCGACGGCGCCCCGCTGCCCGCCGGCTCCCCGGAGATCACCGAGGTCCGACCGGACACGCTGTTCGACCTGGCGTCGGTGACCAAAGTGGTCACTGCCCTCGTCGCGGCCACCATGATCCAGGACGGCCTGCTCGATCCGGAGGCTCCCGTCGCCGAGCAGGTCGATTCCCCGCACCCGGAGATCAGCGCGCGTCATCTCCTGACCCATTCCTCGGGGCTGCCTCCAGTGATGCCTCTGTGGCAGCTCGACGGCACTCGCGAGGAGCGCCTCGCCGCGATCGCCCGGTCGGCGCTCGACGCACCGCCGGGGACCGCCCACTCCTACTCGTGCATCGGGTTCATCCTGCTGGGGACCCTGCTCGAGCAGCTTGCCGGCGCTCCCCTGCCCGAGCTCGCCCGCGACCGCGTGCTCGCGCCGTGCGGTGCCCGGGGTGCCGGCTGGTGGCCGTCCCCCGCTGCCGCGGCGTCGGCCGCCGCCACCGAGCACCAGGAGTGGACCGGCCGCGGGCTCGTGCGCGGGACGGTCCACGACGAGACCGCCTGGGCACTGGGCGGGGTCGGCAACGCGGGAGTGTTCGCGACCGCCGAGGACGTCCTGGCGATAGGGCGGGCGCTCGTCGGCCGGGCACCCGCCCCGGTGCTCACGGCGCCGGTCCGCACCCTGCTCATCACCGACCAGCTCCCGGCCGGCGCCGAGACGGGAGCGCCCTGGCGCCAGGGGTTCGGCCTCCGCATCGGCCAGGAGACGGCGCCCGGCCGTCTGCTCCCGCGGCTCGTGGGGCATCCCGGCTTCACGGGCACGTCCCTGCTCGCCGATCCGGACACCGGTGCGGTGGCCACGCTGCTGAGCAACCGGGTCCACCCGCACCGCTCCCGGTTCACGATCGACCGCTCGCGCCGCGAGCTGGCCCGGCTCCTCGCAGCCTGATCACCGCAGCGCGAACTCTCGTACGGCGGGATCCGACGGCCGGGGCGCCGGCTCCGCCGACGGGGCGGGCCCGTCGGCTCCCTCGCCCACCGCCGCCTCTCCCGCGGCACCGACGTCGTCGGGGCCGACGCGTTCAGCGCAGCCGTGCCGCGGGATCCGGGGCCGCTGCGAGCAGGCGCCGGGTGTACTCGTCCTGCGGGTCGTCGATCACCGCGTGGCTCTCCCCCGACTCCACGACCCTGCCCCTGTGCATCACCATCACCTCGTCGGAGTAGCGTCGGGCGCTGCCGAGGTCGTGGGTGATGTAGAGGACGGCCAGGTGCTCGTCCCGGCGCAGGGTGTCGATGAGGTCGAGCATCTCCTTGCGGATCGTCACGTCGAGCATCGAGACGGGCTCGTCCGCGATGAGCACCTTCGGACCCGCGGCGAGAGCCCGGGCGAAGGAGACGCGCTGGCGCTCCCCTCCCGAGAGCTCGTGCGGGAAGCGGTCGAGGTAGCGCTCGGCCGGGGTGAGACCCACTCGCTCCAGCAGCTGGACGCAGCGCTCGTGGACCGACGCGTCCCCGCGGACGTCCTGGTGGATCCGCACGGCACGACCCAGCGTGTAGGCGATGCGCCGCAGAGGGTTCAGCGAGGAGAAGGGATCCTGCAGGGTCAGCTGGACGTCGCCGACGTACTCGCGGTGGCGGGCCCCGCCCGTGGTCGGCACCTCCTGCCCGTCCAGCAGGAGCTGCCCGGCGGTCGCCGGGATGAGCCGGGCGAGCATCCTCCCGAGCGTGGACTTCCCCGAGCCGCTCTGCCCCACCAGGGCCGTGACCCGACCCCGGACCAGCTCGAGGGAGACGTCGTCGACGGCACGCATCGTCGCCTGGCGTCGCAGGATCCCGCTGCGGGCCCCGACCGGGTACTCCTTGACCAGGTTCCGACCCTCCAGGACGACGCGGCCGTGCTCCGAGCGCGCAGCAGGTGCGGTGGTGTGCGTCGTGGTCATGCGAGGCTCCCGAGGTCGGCGAGGGAGGACAGCAGGGTCCTCGTGTAGGGGTGCTGCGGATCGCGATATGTCTCCACGGCCGGGCCGTACTCGACCAGGCGACCGTGACGCATCACGGCGATGGAGTCCGAGATCTCCAGCAGCAGGGCGAGGTCGTGGGTCGTGAACACGATGGCGAAGCCGTACTCCTCGCGCAGCCGCACGATCTGATCGAGGACCTCCCGCTGGACCAGCAGGTCCAGCGCGGTGGTCGGCTCGTCCATGAAGATCACGTCCGGCTCCAGCACGAGGGCGATGGCGATCGCGACGCGCTGCTTCATCCCGCCGGAGAGCTCGTGGGGGTAGGCATCCAGTCGATCCGCGTCGATCCCGACGCGTTCGAGGTGCTCCTTCGCGATCTCGGTGCGGCGAGCGAGCGGCAGGTCCGGCCGGTGCACTCGGAGCACGTCGTCGAACTGGGCGTGGATCGAGGTGACGGGGTTCAGCGCGTTCATCGCGCTCTGGAAGACGACCGCGATCTCGTTCCACCGCAGCGCCCGCAGCTCCCGGTCGCCGAGATGCAGCAGATCCGTCCCGTCGCCGTCGACGTCCCGGTAGGTGATCGATCCGCCCACGACCTGGGCCGGGGGACGCAGCAGGCGCGTGATCGCATTGGTGAGCGTGGACTTCCCGGACCCGGACTCCCCGGCGAGCCCGAGGATCTCCCCGCGCCGCAGCGTGAGCGAGACGTCACGCACCGCATGGACGACCCCGAAGGCGGACGGGTAGTCGACCCGCAGCCCCTCGACCTCGATGATCGGGGAGCCCGGCATCTCGGAGGCGCGCAGGCACGGCGCGGTCTCCTCCTCGTCGGCCGCGTCCGGCACCTGGCCGTCGGCCGACGCCGGCTCCCTGGGACCGGCCGGATCGGTCGTCCCGGCGCGGGTGCCGGCCGCCTGCGCGTTCGCGATGGTGGGATCGCCGCCGGCCGCCCGGCTGGCCCGGCGCTCGGTGCGGGCGCCCGCCCCCGTGCGCAGGCGCGGGTTCGAGAACTCGTCGATCCCGAAGTTGATCAGCGCGAGCCCCGCACCGATCACGGCGATCGCGAGGCCCGGCGGGACGTACCACCACCACGCACCGGCGAGCAGCGCCTGGGAGTTCTGGGCGAAGTACAGCATCGAGCCCCAGCTGGTGGTCGTCAGCGAGCCGAGGCCCAGGAACGCGAGCCCGGCCTCGGCCAGGATGCCGCCGATCACCGAGAACAGGAACCCGGAGGCGACCAGCGGGAGCATATTGGGCAGGACCTCGAAGAACATGATCCGCAGTCGGCTCTCGCCGGTGGCCCGCGCGGCCTCGACGAACTCCCGGTTGCGCAGCGAGAGGGTCTGGGCGCGGATCACGCGCGCCGACCCCGCCCAGGAGGTGATCGCGATGACGATCGCGATGGCGAACAGCCCGCGGGAAGGCAGGTAGCCCGTCAGGACGATCAGCAGCGGCATGCCGGGGATCACGAGGAAGACCGCGGTGAAGATGTACAGCAGGTCGTCGGCGACCCCGCGGAGGTACCCGCCGATCAGACCGACCGCGACCGAGACCAGCTGGGAGACGATGCCGGCCAGCAGCCCCACCAGCAGCGAGGTGCGCGCCCCGGTCATGAACTGCGCGAAGACGTCCTGCCCGGTCTGGGTGGTGCCCAGCCAGTGCCGGGCCGACGGAGGTTCGAGCATCGCGAAGCTCGTCGAGCTCGGGTCGTAGCGGGCGATCATCGGACCCACCACCGCGAAGACCACGAAGACGAGCACGATGACGAGGCCGGCACGGACCTTCCCGCTGCGCGGGATCAGTGTGGAGACGGACATGGCTCAGGCCCCCTGACGGGTACGAGGATCGAGGACGACATAGGCGGCGTCGGCGATGAGGTTCGCGACGATCACCGCGAGCGAGATGATCAGGAACAGCCCCTGCATGAGAGGGAAGTCCTGCGCGGAGACCGCCTGGAAGAGCGTGTACCCCAGGCCCGGGTAGTTGAAGATCACCTCGGTGAGCATCGAGCCGCCGACGACAGCGCCGAGCGCGAGAGCGAAACCGGTGATGCTCGGCAGGATCGCGTTCCGCGCGGCGTAGCCGAACAGCACCATCCGGTGCGGCAGCCCCTTGGCCTCGGCCATCGACACGTAGTCCTCCCCGAGGATGGTGACGGTCATGTTGCGCATCTGCAGCACCCAGCCGGCGAAGGAGCCGATCACGATGGTGAGCGCCGGGAGCGCCGCGTGATAGAGCACCGACCCGATGAACGGGGCGCTGAGCTCGGGGAACATCGTGCGGTCATGGGCGCCGGCGTAGGGGAACCAGCCCAGGCCCACCGCGAGGAGGAGCACGAGGATCAGCGCCATCCAGAAGTACGGGATCGCGTTGAGGAAGGTCAGGGCGGGCAGGACGTGATCGGACCAGGTGCCGCGCCGCCATGCGAGCCAGACGCCCAGCCCGGTGCCCAGCAGGAAGCTGATCACCGTCGAGACGCCCACGAGTGCGAGGGTCCACGGCATCGCACCCGAGATGATGTCGATGACCGGCACCGGGTAGTTGCTCAGCGAGACCCCGAGGTCGAAGCGGGCCAGGTCCGCGAGGTAGCCGAGGTACTGGACGATCAGGGGATCGTCGGTGATGCCGAACTGCGCGGCGATCGCGTCGCGCGCCTCGGGATCGATCTGTCCCTCCGACCCGGCGATCAGCACGCGGACGGGATCTCCCGGCATCAGCCGAGGGATGAGGAAGTTCAGGGTCAGCGCGGCCCAGGCGATGAACGCGTACAGGCCCAGCTTCTTCAGCAGATATCTCATCGGTTCTCCTCCGCCTCAGCTCTCGACGCGGGTCAGTCGCCGCAGGACGAGGATCCGGTCGGTGTTGCCCACCGGGGCCCCGAGGGCGTACGGATCCTGCTCGTCGGGGAATCCGGACCAGTGCTCGGTGTTGTAGTTGAACCAGTTCGGCGCCGTGATGATCGGCAGGGTGGGCAGCTGTTCGACGACGATGCGCTGCAGGCCCTCGACCGCCCTGCGCTGCTCCTCCGCGTCGTCCGTGCCCGAGAAGGCGGCCAGCAGCTCGTCGGTCTCCTCGTCGTACCAGCGCTGGAAGTTGGCGACGACGGGCTCCCCCTCCCCCGCGCGATACTCCGAGGAGAGCATCGACCGATAGAGGTACCAGGGATTCTGGCCGGCCCCCGCGGTCGAGATCGTGATGTCGAAGTTCCCCGTGTCCCGCGCCTCGAGCCACTGCTCGAAGGACACGCCGCGGGGCGTCAGACGGATCCCCACCCGGCTCAGCTGGGAGCTGAGGATCTGGCTGGTGGTCACCCAGTCGTTGTAGCTCGAGGGGATGGGCAGCTCGAAGGCGAGCGGGGTGCCGTCGGGGGCGACACGGATCCCGTCGGAGCCCAGGGGGTAGCCGGCCTCGTCGAGGACGCGGGCGGCCTCGACGGGGTCGACCTCGAACTCGAGATCGAGGTACTCCTCGGCGATGTACTCCGCGTAGGTGGGCCGTGGGAGTCCGGTCGGGTGCGGCGGGCCGAAGTAGTTCTGGTAGGCGATCTCCGCGATCGCGCGACGGTCCACGGCGAGGCTGATCCCGCGGCGCAGGGCGAGGTCCCCGAAGAGCTCCTTCTCGAGGTTCAGCGTGAGGTTCACGACGCCGTTGCCGGGATACCAGTACCCGCGGTTCTCGGGATCGCGGTCCACGAAGATCTTGTCGATGTTGGCGACGAATCCCCCGGACCAGTCCAGCTCACCGGCCTGCAGGGCGGTGTTCATGGTCTGCGTGGTGAAGGAGGGCCAGGCGAGCCGATGCGGCTCGAAGTCGCCCGCCGCCCAGTGCTCGTCATTGCGCACGAACGTGTACAGCTGCTCGGAGAACCGCTCGAGCACGTACGGGCCGCTGCCCAGGGGCTCGGCGATCTGCTCCGTGGACGGGTCCTCGAAGTCGGAGAACACGTGCTGGGGGACGATCGGACGGGTGAGGATGTCCGCCTCCTGCGCGAAGGACGTCTTGCCGAAGCGGATCTCCACCCGATGGGGCGAGAGTGCGATCGCGTCGACGACATCCAGTGCAGCCATGTTGGTGGCGGGGACGTCGCGCAGCATGAGGTAGGTGAACACCACGTCCTCCGCGTCGAGGCTCTCCCCGTCGGTGAAGCGCGCGTCCTCGCGCAGGGTCACCGTGAGGACCGTGCCCTCCTCGTCCCATTCCATCGCCGTGCCCAGCCAGGGCTCGATCTCTCCCGGGTTCATGGCGGTGACCAGGAAGAGGTTCTCGTAGATGAGTCCGCTCGCGCCCTGCAGAGGGACTCCGCCGTAGGGGTTGAAGTTCGGCTGGAAGGTGGTGGCATCGTTGGCGTGGATGCGCAGGGGCAGCTCCTCATCCTGTGCGGCGCCCCGTGCGCAGCCTGCGAGCGCGGCCGTGCCGGCGGCGCCGACGCTGCCGAGCAGCATCTTTCGGCGGGTGACCTCCGGTGTCATCGACTGTGTCCTTCCTGTGGTGCGGTCGTGGTGGGCCCTGCTTCGAGGTCGAACCGGTAGGGGATGAAGGTGCGAAGGGTCGTGAATCCCTGCGCGAAGTACAGGCGGTGGGCGGCGGATCCCGGGCCGGTCCAGAGGAACCAGGCGTGGGCGAGGCCGTCAGCAGCCATCCGTCGCAGGGACGCGTCCAGCAGCGCGGCCCCCACGCCGCGACCTCGGGCGGCGGGGACCACGCCGAAGGGGCCGAAGCGGGTGGGGTCGCGGCCGACGACTCCCCGGGCCGCGACGCCGAGGAGCTGCCCCGCCGCGTCCTCCGCGAGCAGCAGCAGGCCCAGGCACCCTCCGTCGGCAGCATGGCGGCTGAAGGTCAGCGCCCACTCCGGGGACAGATGCTCCTGCGTCATGGCCAGCAGGGCGGGGACCCGCTCCGGGGTGCACTCCAGGATCCGCACGTCGGCGCCGTCGCGTCCGGGGTCGCGAGGCGGGTCGCCGAGGTCGTGCAGCGTGCGGTGCATGGCCAGGGCCGCGGGCTCGGGGCGAGCACCGCGACGCTCGAGGAAGCGGGCGGTGGCGGGGTCCCGCTCGACGTCCACGCCGGGCACCGCATAGCCCTGCGGTCGACCGCTGAGACGCACCGTGCTCGCGCCCGCCCCACCGGCGGCGATGAGCGCCGCTGCCAGCAGCTCGCCGCCGATGCCGCGGCCGCGGTGCGCGGGATCCACCGCCCCGCTGACGATCCAGGCGGTGTCGGCCGCCGGGCCGTCGACGGCCAGGTGGACGTACCCCCTCGCCGCGCCGTGCTCCTCGGCGATGAGGACGTGACGAGCCGCCTGCCCCGGGGCGAGCAGCAGCTCCTCCAGCTGCCGCCGCCCGAGCGGGGCCGTGGCGGAGGATGCGGTGAAGGTGCTGAGGGTGGCCAGGTCGCCGTCCCGCAGCTCGTGCCGGAGCGTGAGCGGGCTCATGCGCGCATCTCGATCGGGGCCGGGGACGCGGCGAGGATCTCCTCGAGGCTCGCGCGGTCCTCGATCCCCTCCCGGAACGCGGAGGAGCCCCAGAGCAGGTCGATGAACTCCGGCCGGCCCGGGACCTGCTCGCGCCAGACCCGCTGCTGCGGATACAGCTCGGCGGCGGTCGCGATGACGGCATGGGCGAGCGCGAGGGGGTCGAGGAGCGCTGTGTCCCTGACGGCTTCCCGGGGCGGGGCCGTCAGGTGCACCTGCGCCCCGTGGACGCGCTCGCCGACGTGGTCACCGTGGGTGGGTCGGAACACCGCCTCACGGATCGCGATGCCCGGCAGCTCGAGGTCGCGCAGGCGCGCGGCGAGCTCCGGCCCGCACCACGGCGCCCCGAACAGCTCGAAGGGTCTCGTGGTCCCCCGCCCCTCGCTGAGGGTGGTCCCCTCGAGCAGCCCGGTGCCGGGATAGAGCGCGACGGTGTCGAGGGTGGGCATGTTCGGCGAGGGCGGGACCCAGGGGGCGGCGCCGTCCTCGCCCGGAGCGTCGACGACCTCCAGGTCGAGCGGGGCCGCGAGATGACGAGCGGCCACGATCCGGGCGATGTCGCCGAGGCGCTCGCCGTGGCGCAGGGGGACCCCGAGCCGGCCCACGAAGCTCGCGCAGCGGGGATCCAGCCCCGGCCCGATCGCTGTGGCGGGCAGGGGCGCGGGACGGTCCAGGACGGTGACGGGCAGGCCGAGTCGGGCGCAGGCGCCCATGACGTCGACCATGCTCCACATGTAGGTGTAGAAGCGGCAGCCGATGTCCTGCAGATCCACGACCATGTGGTCGATCCCGGCCTCCGAGAGGAGTCGGTCGAGTCCGTCGGCGCCCGCTTCGTAGGCGTCCAGCACAGGCAGCCCGGTGGCGGGATCACGGTCCTCGTCGTTCCCGTCGCCGGCCTGCCCGGTCCCCCAGTACCCGTGCTCGGGGGAGATCAGGCAGCGCAGCGGGATCCCGGCGTCGAGCAGGGCATCCGCTCCCCGGGCGAGATCAGAGGTGACAGCGGCGGAATGCGTGAGCAGACCCACCGTCCCCTCGCGCAGCGTGCCGGGGTCCGCGCAGACCCGGTCGAGGCCGGAGAGCGGTTGTGACGTAGGCGACATGGCGAGCACGCTACACAGCGTCACAGGGTTATGAAACCCGGTTACACATTCGTGACCGCCTCACGACGAAGGGCGGTCCCGAGCCGCAGGAGCTGCTCGGGACCGCCCTTCGGGGACGGAGCGGGAGGCATTACTGCGGCAGCGTGATCTCGTCGGCGTAGACCGCGGTCATCGTGCCGGTGATGGTGTCGACCGTCCCCGCCTCCTCGCGGGCGACCTGCTCGACGGCGCTCGCGACCGCCTTGGTCACCCCGTCGTGGAAGACGCTGGGGACGATGTAGGTGGGGTTGAGCTCCTCGGCGCTGACGACGTCGGCCAGGGCCTTCGCCGCGGCCAGCAGCATCCGGTCGCTGACCCGGGTGGCATGGGCGTCCAGCAGGCCGCGGAACACGCCGGGGAAGGCGAGGACGTTGTTGATCTGGTTGGCGAAGTCGCTGCGCCCGGTGGCGACGATCTCGGCGTGCTTGACCGCCTCGGCGGGGTCGATCTCCGGGGTCGGGTTCGCCATGGCGAAGACCACCGAGCGGTCCGCCATGGTCGCGACGTCCTCGGCGGAGAGGATGTTGCCGGCGCTGACGCCGATGAAGACGTCGGCCCCCGCGACCGCGTCCTGGAGGGTGCCGGTGAGCTGGCGCGGGTTGGTGACCTCGGCGATCCAGGGCAGCCGGCCGCCCAGCTGCTCGCGGTCCTCGTGGACGATCCCGTCGATGTCGGTGACGATGATGTCGCGCGCGCCCGCGGCGCGCAGCAGGCGCAGGATCGCGGTGCCCGCGGCGCCGGCGCCGGAGAGCACGATCCGGGCGGTGGAGATGTCCTTCTCCACCACCCGCAGCGCGTTGCGCAGCGCGGCGACGACCACGATCGCGGTGCCGTGCTGGTCGTCGTGGAAGACGGGGATGTCGAGCTCGGCGCGGAGGCGGTCCTCGATCTCGAAGCAGCGGGGCGCGGAGATGTCCTCGAGGTTGATGCCGGCGAAGACCGGGGCGATCGCCTTGACGTGGGCGACGATGTCGTCGACGGAGTGGGCGTCCAGGCAGATCGGGAAGGCGTCGATGTCGGCGAACCGCTTGAAGAGGGCGGCCTTGCCCTCCATGACGGGCATCGCGGCGAGCGGGCCCAGGTCGCCGAGGCCCAGGATCGCGGAGCCGTCGGAGACGACGGCGACGGTGTTGCGCTTGATGGTGAGGCGGCGCGCGTCCTCGGGGTTCTCGGCGATCGCCTTGACCACGCGGGCGACGCCCGGGGTGTAGATCATCGAGAGGTCGTCGCGGTGGCGGATCGGGAGCTTGGACTCGACGGTGAGCTTGCCTCCCAGGTGCGCGAGGAAGGTGCGGTCCGAGACCTTGCCGAGCTCGACGCCCTCGAGATCCTTGAGCGACTCGACGACCTCCATCGCGTGGTCGTGGCCGCCCGTGAGCACGGTGACGTCCGCCCGCATGCGCTCGGGGCCGGAGGCGGAGACGTCGAGCGCGGTGACGGTCGCCCCGTGCTGCTCGATGCGGCCGGTGATGTCGCTGACCGCCGCGGAGCGCGCCGCGAACTCCAGCCGGACGGTGATGGAATAGCTGACGGATGGCATCGGTGACATGCCGCACAGCCTAACGCGCTTGACCTGCTGGGATCGACTGCGCGACCCGCATGTCAGGACGGCCGCCCGGAGGGTGCGGCGGCGGCCGTTCCGAGGATGGGGAGTTCTGCCGATGGCGCGATGTCGCGAACCCTGCTTGAGTGTGCGGGGACGGGCGGGGGCCCGTGGGGCGACGAGGAGAGCGTGAGCACATGGAGTTCCTGGGGGCGGATACCGAGGCTCTGGTCGACGTGGCCGGGCGATGCCGTGATGCGGGCGAGCGGCTGGTGACGATGAGCGTCGAGCTCGACGGCATCGTCGAGGCGACGGAGTGGACGGGGCCCGACGCCGACGGGTTCCGGGCGGGTTGGGAACGTGCCCGCGCCGATCTCTCGCTGCGCGGGGACCATGTGACGGCGACCGCCGAACAGCTCGCCCGTGAGGCCGCCGAGCAGGACGCCGCCTCGGACCCGTTCGGGCGCATCGACATCGCGGACTACGACGAGATGCTCGGTGGCGAGTTCCTCGACTGGTCGGACATCATCAACACCGGCGAACGGGTCGGGGACCTGTGGCGCGACCGCGTGGAGGCGGGCGATCCCGACTCCGCGCTCGGGGAGCGCTACACGGACGTCCATCCGGACTGGGACCCCGAGGACGTGGGCATCGACCGTGCTGCGATCGAGAGGTCGACCGTGGACCAGGGCGCCCTCGGCGACTGCTGGTACCTCGCGGCGCTCATGTCCGTGCAGCGGACCGATCCGGAGCTGCTCGCCGAGAACATCAGCGGGCTCGGCGACCCTCCCGGCTCCGAGGGCTGGGAGGTGCAGCTGTACGTCGACGGCGAGTGGACCGACGTGGCGGTCGATCCCTCCGACCTCGGTGTCCAGGGGACGGTCGACGCATCCAGCGGCGAGCCCGGCTGGGCGTCGATCTACGAGATGGCGATGATCAACGCCCACGACGGACGCCCCTCCGCCGTCTCCGCGGACACGCCCGCCGCCGGGATCGAGATGATCACCGGCGAGCGGGTGAGCGAGTACGACACCGCCGGTCAACCCTCCTTCGAGGAGTACAGGCAGGCGATCGACGAGGGACGCCCGGTGACGGTCATGACCGACCCGCTCAAGCCCATCGGTCCGGCGGCGGACGATCTCGTCGCGGCGCACGTGTACGAGGTCTCCGGCTACGACGAGGCGACCGGCGAGATCATCCTGACCAATCCTCATGGCCCGCAGTCGCAGAACCCGTACGAGGTGAGGATCGACCCGGACCACCCCGGATACGCCTTCTCCATCACGATGACAGGGATCGGTGAGCCGTGACGCCGCAACCCGACCACCGATCGGCGACCGCCGGGCCGACCCCGCGCCGCCATCTCGTCCAGCAGGCCGGTCAGGTCGACGAGTCGGGGCTCCGCCTGGGAGTGTTCCGGACCCTCGCCGACGACGACGGCTCCTTCACGGTGCTCCGCCTCCGGAGGGAGCGCACCGAGGAGGTGCTCGAGATCGAGATGCGACCGGGTGCCATCCTCGAGGAGGAGGGCATCGGCCGCCTCGAGGTGCTGGAGATCGTTCCCTCCACCGCGGAGCATCGTGGGGCTGTCCTTCTCGAGATCACGCCGGCGACCCAGGGGGCGCCGGCGAGGGCGGACGGAGGCGCCGATGCGTGAGCGGGATGTGCGCCGTCCGGAGCGCGGGGTCATCGTCGTCCGTCGTCGGGCGGCGGCCCTCGCGCTCGCGACGGTCCTGCTGGCCGGCTGCGGCAGCGGCGATCCCCTTCCCCCGTCGGAGGCGGTCGCGACCTACGAGGCGGTGGCCGAGGATCTCCTCGCCGCCGCGACCTCGGTGCGCGAGATGAACTGGGAGCGACGCGGGCAGGGGATCCTCGAGCCCGGCGCCGAGGACTGCCGCTACCAGGCGGGGATCTGGCAGAGCGACGGCAGCCTCTATCCCGTGCCCGGGCAGGGCATGGACTGGGAGCCCTGGCGGGAGGCGCTCGACCCCGTCCTCGAGGAGCACGGCTTCTCCTCGCTGGGCCGTGAGCGGCGCAGCGGCGCCGTCACCTGGCTGGAGGCGGACGGCGAGCACGGTGCACGGGTGCGGCTGTCCGCCGAGGGCGAGCTGCGGATCACGGACGTCCGCGTGGACGCCGAGCCGTGCGAGGACTCCGCCCTCGGGCTCTGACCCTCACGCCCCGGCGGCTGCGGACGCGGGACCGCCGGCCGGGCCGGGACTCAGTCCGAGTACGGCTCGACGTCGTCGGCGTAGCGGCCCCAGAGGGTCTGCGCCGCGGGGACCTGCTCGGCGTAGCGCTCGGGATGGGCGGAGACCTGCACCGCCTGCGCGGCCTCGCCGGGCTCCCACTCGCGGTAGTCGGGGGCGAGGTCCAGCAGGCCCGGCGCCTCGGAATGCGCGCCAAGGCCCAGGAAGGCGTCGATCGCGCGCTTCTTGTGGCGCACCTCGTCGTAGGTGCCCCAGCCCATCGAGGGGCGCTGCTGGAACAGGCCGCCGGAGTCGAGGTCGACGGCGGGCTCGTAGTTGCGCAGCCAGGACTCCACGATCGCGGTGGCGAGGGTGATGGTCGCGGCCTGCTCGTCGAGCCCGTGCCCCTTGATCACCGCGATGATGAACTTCGTGTTCTCGACCTGCCACTCGTCCATCGCGTCCAGGAGGAAGCCCTCCCGGGTCTCGGGACGCGTCATGAACTCCTCGGTCCAGACCTCCTCGGCGCGGGCGGGGGCGAGGGAGCCGAGCGCGGCGAGGGAGGTGACGCCGACGGCTCCGGCGAGGAGCAGGTGACGGCGGGAGAGCGCAGTGGCCGGGGAGGCGGGCATCGGGGTTCCTTCGGTGCGGTGGGCTCCGGGCTCGTCGAGCTCCCGGGGCGGGGCCGTGCCAACGTAACGACGGCCCCCGGCACCTGTGAAGGCCGACCGAACTGCCCGGTCAGCGCTGCGACCTGCAGTTTGATCAGCACATGACCTCGTCATGGAAGTCCTGGTCGGGACACATCGCGCGGCGTCGCTCCCGGTCGCAGCATCTCCTGGACGGCTGTCGAGCGCGGCCTGCAGGGCGGACGGCGTGGGTCCGAGGGGTCGTCGGACGACTTCGGTAAAGCTTTCGTAGACGGCGCCGCGGCGGCCGACGGAGGGAGCCAGGTCACGCCGCGGTCACGGCGAGGGGGTGCCCGTCACATCGCGCCGCCCCGCCGTCGCGGCTCAGGCGGTCAGGCGGTCAGCTCGGCGATCGCCGTGCGGATCCGCTTGTCGGAGACGGTCCGCGCCGTGCCGAGGGTCTGGGCGAACAGGCTCACCCGCAGCTCCTCGAGCATCCAGTCGATCTCCCTGGCGGAGGGCTCGGCGCGGCGGCGGGCGGTGAGCTTCGCCCTCTGCGCGGCCCAGTGCTGCTCGAGGTCCCCGATCTGCCAGGCGAGCTGCTCGTCCTTGCGGGGGTTCTCCGGCAGCTTCTCGAGCCGGCGCAGATCGGCCTGCAGGTAGCGGGAGAGATCCCCGAGGTGGTCGATGCCGGTGCGGGAGATGAACCCGTCGCCGAGCAGGGAGGCGGCGTGCTCGCGGATCTGGGTGAGGTGCGAGAGCACCGCGAGGGACGTGGCCCGTCCCAGCTCCCGCTGGAGCTTCGCGTTCACGGCGAGCGCGGCGGCCGCGTCCTTCACCGCGCCGGCGGCGAGCTCGTCGTGCTGCGCGCGCACCCGGGAGAGCAGCTGCTCGTACTCGGCGCGCGTGCGCACCTGCGCCTGCCCGGCCAGGTGCACGGTCGCGGCGCGCGACGCGTCGGCCAGGAGCGCGGAGGTGGAGGCGTACTCGGAGCCGGAGACGGCGAGCTTGGTGGGATTGGGCAGGGCGTTCAGCACCCGGGAGAGGTCGGAGCCGATCTCCCGGTCGATCATCGCGATCACGCCCTCGAGATGGGCGAGGGCCTGCTCGTCGGCCGTGGCGAGGACGGCGAGGTCCACGCGGTCGAGGCGGCCGTCCTTCCCGCGCCGGGCGACCAGCGCGGGATAGCCGGTGACCTTCAGCCCGCCGACGACGGACTCGTGCAGCGCGGGCACGCCGTCGCTCGGGAAGGTGGGCAGGTCGGTGCGTGCGAGCTCCGAGGACTGCGAGGAGACGGTGGTGTCCACGCGCTCCTTCAGCCGCCCCTTGAGCGCCTCGAGGTCGTCGCCCGTGCCGACCTGCCGCCCCGTGTCGTCGACCACGCGGAAGTGCATCCGCAGGTGCGCGGGCAGCTTGCCGAGATCGAACTCGGGGCCGTAGAGCGGCAGGTCCTGGGGCACTCCGGGCAGGGCCACGAGCTCGTCGGCGACGGCCTCGACGAAGGCCTCGCCCTGGTCGGGGTCGTCGTCGTGGAGGGTGCCGCTGACGGCCTTGGCCCGTTCGGGGGCAGGGACGAGGTGGCGCCGGACGGGCTTGGGCAGGGAGCGGATCAGCTCGGTGACCAGCTCCTCGCGCATGCCGGGCACCAGCCAGTCGAAGCCGCGCGGCGCGACCCGGTTCAGCACGGCGAGCGGGATCGTGGCGGTCACCCCGTCGGCGCCCTTCGCCCCGACCTCGCCGAAGGAGTAGCTCAGCGGCAGCGTGATGTCGCCCTGCACCCAGGTGTCGGGGAAGTCGACGCGGATCGCCTCGGTGGTCTCCTCGTCGGCGGCGAGGAGATCCTGCTCGGTGAGGGTGAGCAGATCGGGCGTCTCGTGACGTGCCTTCTTCCACCAGGTGTCGAAGTGGCGCCCGGAGACGACCTCCTCCGGGATCCGCGCGTCGTAGAAGGAGAAGAGCTGCTCGTCGGAGATCAGCAGGTCGCGGCGGCGGGTCTTGGCCTCGAGCTCCTCGAGCCGCGCGATCAGCGCACGGTTGTCGCGGAAGAAGTGGTGGCGGGTGCGCCAGTCCCCCTCGATCAGGGCGTTCTGGAGGAAGATGTCGCGGGCGGCCTCGGGATCGATGCGGCCGTAGCCGACGACGCGGTCGGCGACCAGCGGCACCCCGTACAGGGTGACCTTCTCGTGCGCCATGGCGGAGGCGCGCTTGGAGGACCAGTGCGGGGCGGAGTGGGAGCGCTTGACGACGTGCGCGCCGACCTCCTCCGCCCAGGCCGGGTCGATGCGGGCGGCGGTGCGACCCCACAGCCGGCTGGTCTCCACCAGCTCGGCGACCATCACGAGATCGGGACGCTTCTTCGCCAGCGCCGATCCGGGCCACAGCGCGAAGCGGGCGCCGCGAGCGCCCGAGTACTCGCGGGTGCGGTCGTCGAGCAGGCCGACGTGGCTGAGCAGCCCCGCCAGCAGCGACTGGTGGATCGCCTGCGGGGTGGCGTCGTTGTCGTTGCGCGAGAGCCCGGCGTCCTTGGCCATGTCGCGCAGCTGGGAGTGCAGGTCCCACCACTCGCGGATGCGGAGGTAGTGGAGGTGCTCGGAGCGCACCTCACGGCGGAAGGCGCTCGAGGAGAGCGCATCGCGGCGATCCTGCAGGTGGTTCCACAGGTTCAAGAAGGAGAGGAAGTCGCTGGTCTCGTCCTCGAACCGCTTGTGCTTCTCCTTCGCCTGCTGCTCCTGGCCCAGCGGTCGCTCGCGCGGGTCCTGGATCGAGAGGGCGGCGACGATGACCAGCACCTCGCGCAGCGCGCCGAGGCGCCCTGCCTCGATCAGCATCCGCGCCATGCGGGGGTCCAGCGGGAAGCGGGCGAGGGTGCGGCCGACGCGGGTGAGACGGCGCCCGCCCGGCGCGCGCGGGTCGTCCTCGAGCGCGCCGAGCTCCTCCAGCAGGCGCACGCCGTCGGTGATCGCGCGGGAGGCAGGCGGTTCGACGAAGGGGAAGGACTCCACATCGCCCAGTCCCAGCGAGGTCATCAGCAGCACGACGGAGGCGAGGGAGGTGCGCAGGATCTCCGGCTCGGTGAACTCGGGGCGGCCCTCGAAGTCCTCCTCGGAGAACAGGCGGATCGCGATTCCCGGGGCGGTGCGGCCGGAGCGGCCCGAGCGCTGGTTCGCGCTGGCCTGCGAGATCGGCTCGATGGGGAGGCGCTGCACCTTCGTGCGCTGGGAGTAGCGGGAGATGCGGGCGAGGCCCGAGTCGATGACGTAGGTGATGCCGGGGACGGTCAGGGAGGTCTCGGCGACGTTCGTGGACAGGATGATGCGCCGGTAGGTGCCCGCCTTCGGCGGGGAGAAGATCTTCTGCTGGTCCTGGGCCGAGAGCCGGCCGAACAGCGGCAGCACCTCGACGGGCAGGGCGGAGCGGCCGCGGGTGCCGCGGCCGAGATGGGCCTCGAGCGCATCGGAGATCTCGCGGATCTCCCGCTCCCCGGGAAGGAAGACGAGCATGTCGCCGGGACCCTCGGCGGCGAGCTCGTCGACCGCGTCGGTGATCGCCTGGGTGAGGTCGCGCTCGATCGAGTGGATGTCCTCGAGCTCGTCGTCCTCCTCGACGTCGGCCTCGAGCACGAGGGGGCGGTACCGGATCTCGACGGGATAGGTGCGTCCGGAGACCTCGATGATCGGGGCGGGGCGCTTCTCGCCCGAGGGGAGGGTGTGTGCGAAGTGCTCCGCGAAGCGCTCGGGGTCGATGGTCGCGGAGGTGATGATGATCTTGAGGTCGGGGCGCTGCGGGAGGATCTGGCGGAGGTAGCCGAGGATCACGTCGATGTTCAGCGAGCGCTCATGGGCCTCGTCGATGATGATCGCGTCGTAGCGGGTCAGCAGGCGGTCGCGGCCGATCTCGGCGAGCAGGATGCCGTCGGTCATGAGTTTCAGCCGAGTGCCGCGGGAGGTCTCCTTGGTGAACCGGACCTGGTAGCCGACGGCCCCCTCCCCCAGCTTCTCGCCGAGCTCGCTCGCGATGCGCTGGGCGACGGAGCGGGCGGCGATGCGGCGCGGCTGGGTGTGGCCCACGAGCCGTCCGTCCTGCCCGTACCCCATCTCGAGGAGCATCTTCGGGATCTGGGTGGTCTTGCCGGAGCCGGTCGCGCCCGCGATCACGACGACCTGGTGCTCGGCGATCGCCTCCTGGATGTCCTCACGGCGCTGCGAGACGGGGAGGTCGCCCGGGTAGGTGATCCGCAGGCCCGTCGCGGGGGCTCCGTCGGCGCGGGGCGGGGCGGAGGGATCGGGGCTCGAGGAGGGCGTGGTCATGGCGGGGCCACTCTACGTGGGCGGTGGCGCCGTCGTCGTCCGGATTCCGGGCCACGGCGACGACGGTCGCCTCGTCGCACGATGCGCGGCCGGGCGCCGGGCCGGCGGGCGTCGACCCGCGCGGTGGAGGGACCGTCGGCCACCGCGCTGACCAGGGCGTTGTGCACAGCAGGGTCTCCGGACTTCCGGGGCGGGCAGGATCCGTCCCATGAGATATCGGATCGGATTCTGGATCGGACCCGCCCCCGCCGACGACGAGTCGGCGTGCGCGGACCTGCACACTCGCCTGCACACCTCCGGACAGTTCGTCGACTCCCCGACGCCCCCTCTGCCTCCCTGCCCGCGGATCGCGCGCTTCGCCGCGGCGGTGCTCGCGGAGTTCCCGGTGGACCTGGGGGATCCTCGCTCGCCGTGGAAGGACGCGGACACGGCGGCGGCGGCGCAGGGCGAGACCTTCACGCCGGTGCTGTGCGGCCCGGACCGGAGGGTGATCGGGCGCCTGACGCAGCTCGCGCACGACCACGGCCTGCAGGCCTTCGACCTCGCCGCGCACCGGATCTTGCGGGAGCGGGACGTGGTGGAGTGGGAGGACGGGGCCTGGATCACCGGGCCCCTGGGCGGCGGGTGGGACGAGCCCGAGGCCTTCGCCTGCCGCGGTCCGGAGATCGCACGGGAGCGCCTCGGCCTGGACCCCACGGTCCATGTGCCGTCCGGCTCGGGCGAGGACGCCCTCTGACTCGGGCGGCGCCGGGCCTCTCGTGCCGTCGGCGCGGGATCCCCGCGTGCGGCTCCTCGACGAGCCGCCGCACGCGCCCGCAGGGGCGCGTCTCCCGGGCCCGCGCGGGTCCGCGGGTCAGAGCGCCGGCTGCTCGGTCCCGAGCAGCCGTCGGCCGGCCCGCCCCAGCCCGTGCCCCTCGGGATAGGTGAGCACGAGCGAGAGCGCCATACGGGTCGCCCACGCCCGGGAGCGCGCCTGCAGCGCGGCCCAGATCGCGTCGTCCTCGATCCCGGTCCAAGCCGCCGAGCTCCGGTAGGTCTGCGAGAGCTCGGCCGAGGGAGCGTGGAGCAGGAGGGCGCCGAGGTCGCTCGCCGGATCGCCGCGCGTCGTGTCGCCCCAGTCGATGAGGGTCGCGACGCCCGGGGAGGCCGGCGGCGGGACCACGACGTTGCCGGGATGGGGGTCCCCGTGCAGGAGCAGCTCGCGCCCCTGCCACTCCTCGGCCGCGAGTCCTGCGCGCCATCGCGCCGCGGCTCCTCGCGCGGCCTGCTCGGGCAGGCGGGCGCGCTCGAGGTCGGCGTCGAAGGCGTCGGCGCGGCTCGCCAGCGGCACCCCGCGCACCGGGTTCCGCCCCACCTCGGGGGCAGGTCCCGAGTGGATCGTCGCGAGCATCCGGGCGAGGTCCTGGGCGGTGGACTCCTGCGTCGCGGCTCCCGTCTCGGCGACCGTCACCCCGTCGATCCACTCGACCACCACGGCGTCCTCCGCGGTCGCCACCACGCGCGGGAGCCCCATGGGCAGCGAGGTCCCCAGTCCCCGCAGGCGGCGCAGGACGGTCACCTCCCGGCCCAGCAGCGCTCGGGAGGAGCGGCGCCGCGCGATCCGCAGCACGAGCGGCCGGCCCTCGAGGGTGCCGATCGGCCACAGCACGTTGTCCCAGCCCTCGCCGCGCGGTCGCTTGCCGATCGCCCAGCTGATCCGCTCGAGCTCGACCCCCTCCTCGGGGCGGAGCCGCGCGCACAGGAGCTCGACGCGCCGCAGATCCACGGGCAGGTCGGCAGGAGGCAGGGCGGGGGCGACTTCCGGCATGCCGGTCATCTGGCCACCGTACCGGGCCGGTGCGGGCGCGGTGGGGCGATTTCCCGGCTCCGCCGCCCCGCTCCCACGAGCCCCGCACCGTGCTCCTCTCGGTGCTCGACGGCAATCGAAGGGAAGAAGGGCAGGTCGCGCCCGGGCGTGAGTACGGTGGGCGGCGGAGCGGGCACCGAGGCTCCGCAGGACCCCGAGGACGCGTCCCGGGGATCTAACGCCCCGGTCGCACGCCCCACCGCAGGGCGTCGCACCGGCTGCACGCCCCGTCGGCACCCGTGACTGCACACCAGGAGGTTCCCGTGGCCCGTATCGGCATCCAGCTCATGATGTTCAAGGAGCACGTCGCCGAGCAGGGGCTGGCGCCCGTGCTCGAGCGGGTGCGGGAGACCGGCTTCGAGGTCGTGGAGGTCTCCCAGATCCCGCTGACCGAGGAGAACCTGGCCGCGCTGGAGTCCGCGCGCGATCAGCTCGGCATCGAGGTCGCCGCGATCTCCGCGAAGACGTCGCTGGCGGCCGACGCCGGGGAGCCCACCCTCGCCCGGGACCTCGCCCTCCACGTCGAGCACGCCCGGCGACTGGGCACGAGCATGATCCGCATCGGCATGATGCCCACCTCGGCGATGCGCTCCCAGGAGGCGTTCGACGCCTTCGTCGTCGAGGTCGACGACTACGCGCAGCGGCTCGCGGCCGAGGGGATCAGCCTCAGCTACCACAACCACCACCTCGAGTTCGCGCGCACCGGTGGGGTCACGCTGCTGGATCAGCTGCGCGCGGGCGCGCCGCACCTGCGGTTCGAGATCGACTGCCACTGGGTCCAGCGCGGCGGACTCGACCCCGAGCGCACCCTCGCCGACTTCGCCGGGGTGCTCGATCTGGTCCACCTCAAGGACTACCGGATCGCGCTGCCGAGCGCGGAGCTGCTCGACGCCCGCGACGCCGGCGACCACGACGCCTTCGCCCGCTACTGGGGCGGGGAGATCGTCCAGTTCGCCGAGGTGGGAGAAGGGACTCTCGACTGGCGCGCCGTGATCGAGCAGTCCGTCTCCTCGGGCGCCCGCCACCTGCTCATCGAGCAGGACCGCACTTACGGCCGGGACATCTGGGAGTCCCTGGCCTCCAGTCGCGCCCACCTGGTCGGGCTGGGATACGAAGGAATGCTCACCGCAGGAGGTCGTCGATGACGCAGCAGGTCCCGCTCTCCAGCCGGGTCAAGGGGATCATCGAGGCCGACGGGCTCCGCTTCCGCGACCTCGACGGCGACGGGCGGCTCACCCCGTTCGAGGACTGGCGCCTGAGCCCGGCCGAGCGCGCCGCGGACCTGGTCGCGCGGATGTCCCCGGACGAGAAGATCGGCCTGATGGTCATCAGCTCCCGCCCGATGGGCATCTCCCAGCACCGCAAGGAGCTCACCAGCCACGACGGCCTCCTGGACGAGCAGCACCTGCCGCTCAAGCTCGACCCTCACACCAGCGCCGGCATCCCCTTCCAGGGCACCACCGAGATGATCCGCGGCATGCACATGCGGCACTTCATCATGCGCGAGGAGCCCACCGGCTCGCGCATCGCCGCCTGGATCAATGCGATGAACGAGGTCGCCGAGGACACCCGCTGGGGGATCCCGGTGATCGTCGCGGCGAACTCGAAGAACGAGGCCGGCGGCTTCAAGATGGGCGGCACTCCCCAGGACCAGCCCTTCGCGCAGTGGCCCGGCACCCTGGGTCTCGCCGCGACCGGGTCGCTCGAGGTGATCGAGTCCTTCGCTGCGCACTCGCGCCGGGAATGGGTCGCCTCGGGCCTCCGCAAGGGCTACATGTACATGGCCGACGTGCTCACCGATCCGCGGTGGTTCCGCGGCCAGGGCACCCTCGGCGAGGATCCCGAGTTCGTCGCCGCCGCGATCGGCGCGCTCGTGCGCGGCTTCCAGGGCCGGGACGGCCTCGAGGCCGACGGCGTCGCCCTGACCACGAAGCACTTCCCCGGCGGCGGCGCGCGGGAGAACGGCACCGATCCCCACTACGCCGAGGGCCGCTTCAACATCTACCCCACCCCCGGCTCGCTCGAGGACTACCACCTGCCGCCCTTCCAGGCCGCGATCGACGCCGGCACCGCCTCGGTGATGCCGTACTACGCGATCCCCTCGGACGAGAACTCCACCACCCCGCAGGGACGGGTGACCGAGTTCGAGCAGGTCGGCTTCGCGTTCAACCGCGAGATCCTCGACCTGCTGCGCACCATGGGCCACCGCGGCTACATCAACTCCGACTCGGGCGTGCTCTCGAAGATGTCATGGGGCGTCGAGGAGCTCTCCACCGCCGAGCGCGTGGGCCGCGCCGTGATGGCCGGCACCGACATGTTCGCCGACACCCACGACGTGGACTCCGTGCGCGAGGCCTTCGTGCAGGGACTGTTCACCCCGCAGCGCCTCGACGAGGCCGCGAGCCTGCTGCTCGAGGAGCTGTTCGCGCTGGGCCTGTTCGAGAACCCCTACGCCGATCCGGAGGAGGCCGACCGCGTGGTCGCGGGCACGGAGGCGACCGCCGCGGCCCTGGACGCGCACCGCCGCTCGGTGGTGCTCGCGAAGAACCACGGCGCAGTGCTCCCGCTGACCGCGGAGTCGCTCGCCGGCAAGCGTGTATATCTCGAGCTGTTCGCGAAGGACCTGCTGGTCAAGGACCTCGAGGCGCTGCGCCGTCGCGTCGCCGCGGCCCATCCGGAGGTCGACTTCACCACCGATCACCGCGGCGCGGACGTCGCGATCGTGGTCCTCGCCCCGTTCATCGGCAGCTACTTCGAGTTCGTCGGAATCGGGGACCTCGCGATCGACGACCACTCCCATGTCGACATCGCGAAGGTGCGCGAGATCCGCGAGAGCGTGGGGACGATGGTGGTGGCGCTGGATGCGAAGTTCCCGTGGCTGCTGGACGGCGTCGAGCCGCTGGCCGACGCGCTCCTGATCGGCTTCGACACCGACCGCGGGGTGCTGGTCGACGCGGCGCTGGGCGAGTTCGCGCCGACGGGTCGCCTGCCGATCACCTTCCCGGCCGACGCAGCGGCGATCGCGGTCGACGAGGACGGCCGCTGCGCCTCCCCGAACGACGTGCCCGGCTACGCGAAGGAGCAGCACATGGACGGCCGCCCGTACGTCTACGTGGACGCCGACGGGAACCGCTACCAGCTGGGGCACGGCCTGACCTGGTGAGCGGAGCGGGGCGGCGGGTCCCTCGCCCGGGAGCGGCACCGTCGCCCCGGCAGCGGCCTCGCCGCCCCGGCGACGGGCCCGTCGCCCCAGGAACGGCCCCGCCGTCCCAGGAACGGAAAAGGCCCCCTCCCCCGCGCGTCAGCGCAGGAGAGGGGGCCTTCTTCGGTGAGTGCGATGGTGGAGCCGGCGGGAATCGAACCCGCGTCCGATAGTGCGGAGCCAGGGCTTCTCCGGGCGCAGTCCGTGTTGGCGTGTTCTCAGTCCCGACGATCCCACGGACACGTCGTCGACGGACTCAGTCACTCTGAGGTGTTCACCCTTCCCCGGTGACCAGGGTCGGCAGCAGTGGCTCCTTAGATGATGGAACGATCCGGGTCAGGAGCACCCCCGGGGTTCCAGACTGCTAACGCTGATCAGGCAGCGAGAGCGAAGTCAGTGCGCTTGGGTTCGGCACTTATTGGTTTCCAGAGGACATTAACGAGATGACTCTGGGTTCTCGGCCCGCTTCCCCTTGCTGGACAACTACCGTCGAAACCGATCGGCCCCTGGCGTGGGAAGGCATGACTATCGTGACGGCCGCACGGCCGTCGTCGCACTCACTCTTCACTTGTCAAACACCCACGAGCGGACCTCGGGAGGAACGCCGTGGATCGAGTCTACCGCGCCCTGCCGAGGATCTGAAGCGGATATCCCTCAGCTCACGGCGAAGCGGTGACGCGCCCCGGCGACCGGTCGCCGAGCCTGGACCGCGGACCGGGCCGGCGGGGAGGATGGGACGATGAGCAGCTTCGAGGCCGCCGGCACCCCGATCCGCATCGACGAGGAGACCCTGCGGGAGATCGTCCCGGACCCCGGGGTCCTCTCCGACTGGTGCGCGGCGCACCCGACCGACCCACGCGCCGTCGCCTATCTGCGGATGCTGGGGCGACTGGACGACGCGGCGATCGCAGGTCGTCAGGCCCTCGAGACCCCGGGGCTGTCCCCGGTGATGCGGGCCGTGCGCCGCGCCCGCTACGCGCACGTGCTGCAGTGGCAGGGCGCCTTCGTCGCGGCGGAGGAGCAGCTGGATCTCGCCGCCGAGGAGACCGGCCTGGAGGATCCGACATCCCCGTCGTCGCTGTCCGCGCTCGCTTCCGTGTTCCAGCACCGGGCGACGTGTCGCTTCGAGCACGCCCTCGCGGAGCAGCGTGAGCAGCGGCCCCGCGCGGCGGGTCGTCAGTGGGAGGCCGCGCTCGAGGACGCGCAGCGCGCGCTGTACATGCGGGAGCGGCTCGGCGTGGCCGATCCGGAGCTCATCGAGTCGAGCCGGCAGACGGTGCGCCGCCTCGAGCGGCGCGACCTCGACCTCTGAGCACGAGGGTCGCACCACCGGGGCGGCGACGCCCTGTCGAGCTCAGGCGAGCTCGCGGTGGCGCATGGCGCGCTGCGCCTCGCGCATGTCCTGCTTCTCGCGCAGCGTCTGGCGCTTGTCCCATTCCTTCTTGCCGCGCGCCAGACCGATCTTCACCTTCGCGTGGGAGCCGAGGAAGTACATCTCCAGCGGCACGATCGTGAAGCCCTTCTCCCGGGACTTGCTGGCCAGCTTCTCGATCTCCTGCTTGTGCATGAGCAACTTGCGCTTGCGCCGTGCGGCGTGGTTGGTCCAGGTGCCCTTGACGTAGGGGGCGATGTGGGCGTTGTCCATCCACACCTCGCCTCCCTCGACGTAGCAGTAGCCGTCCACGAGGGACGCCCCGCGATCGCGCAGCGACTTCACCTCGGTGCCGGTCAGCACGATGCCGGCCTCCCAGGTCTGGTCGATGAAGTAGTCGTGCAGCGCCCGCTTGTTCGAGGCGATGAGCTTCTTCTGGGGCCCCTCGCCCGCGGCGGGCTTCGTCGCTGCCTTCTTGCCGGCCATCGGGGCCCCTCCTGTCGGTCCTCGTCGGACGCTCGCTGATGCGGCCGCCACCTGCGGCCGGACGTCCCAGCCTACGACGCGCCCGCACTGTCGGCGAACGGAATATCGCCCCGGTCACCCGGGTGACGCACCACGCCACCCCGGAGCGCCCGGGCTCGACGCCTCGAGCAGGCCCCCGGACGGGGCGGGGCCGGCCGAGAGCCGCCGGTCTCAGAGGTACTTCGAGGGGTTGACGGCGTTGCCGTCCTCGTGGGTCTCGAAGTGGAGGTGGCACCCCGTCGAGGAGCCGGTGGTGCCGACGTAGCCGACGGTCACCCCGGCGGAGACCTGCGCCCCCACCGGCTTCGCGAAGCCCTGCAGGTGGTGGTACGAGGTCGTGACCAGGCGACCGTTCATCACGCCGTGGCTGAGGATGATCTTGTTGCCCGCGCCGCTGTTGTAGGTGCGGGAGATGACCCGACCCGAGTGCGCGGCACCGACCGGCACGCCGCAGGCGACGGGGAAGTCCACGCCCGCGTGCAGCTTGCGGGTGCCGTAGATCGGGTGCACGCGCCAGCCGAAGTTCGAGTTCAGGCGGGCGTTGACGGGGTAGACCCAGCCGCCGCCCGTGTTCGCGGAGCCGGCGACCTGTGCATCGTCGCCCCCGCCGCTTCTGCTCTGCTGGGCCTTCAGCCTCTCCTCGCGCTCGCGCTCCTGGCGGGCGAGGTCCTCGATCTCGCCGTCGAGGGTCGAGCTGCGGGTCTCGAGGGTCTTCTGATCGCCCTCGTACCGCGTCTTCTTCCGCTCGAGGTCGTCGCGCTGGGTCTTCTGCGTCTCGTACAGCGCGTCGAGGTCGTTCTTCGCATCGTTCGCGACCTTCTCGGCGACACGGGTGCGCTCGACGGCCTTCTCCGCCTCGATCTTGAGCTGTCGGATCTCCTCGCGCACCGCGGAGAGCCGCTCGGCGGTGTTCTCCGTGACGGACTGGTCGGTGCGCAGGGTGTCCAGGCGCGTGCCCTGGGAGGCCATCGTGAGACGGTAGTTCATCGAGCGGTCCACGGCGTCCTGCGGGGACGTGTTGCCGACGTAGACCGTCGAGGGATTGGGCAGCCCGCCGCCCTTGTAGGCGGACAGGGCGACGGTCGCGAGCTCGTCGTCGCTGCGGTCGACCTCCTCCTGGCCCGTCTCGACCTCCCCCGAGAGTCGCCGCTCCTCGCCCTCGGCGTCGGTGAGCCGCTCGCCGACGATCCGATCGTCCTCCTGGGCCTCGCCGAGCGCCTCCTGCGCGTCCTCGAGATCCTGCTGCGCCTGCGGGATCAGCAGCTCGGTCTCGGCGAGGGCGAGGTAGGTGTCGGCGAGGTCGTCGTTGACGTCGCTCAGCTCGATGCGGAGGTCCTCGAGCTGCCGGTCGACGTCGGCCCGCTCCGCGATCTTGTCGTCCTTGCTGCCCTCGGCGGAGGCCGGGGAGAAGGGGGCGCTGAGCATCCCCGCGGCGACGATCGCAGCGGCGGCAAGCAGGCAGAGGGGGCGACGCAGGCTTCTCGAGGACATGCTCACACCTTCAGGTATCGGTTGAGGGAGACCACCGAGGAGGCGATCGACAGCACGGCGCCGAGGGCGACGAGCAGGGGCGCCGCCCAGACGAGGTCCGCCGTGGAGACGGTGATCAGCTGCTCGCCGAGGGTCGGCGCGAGCCAGCCCTGGACGAGATAGTGCAGGCCCAGCCACAGCATCCCCGAGGCGATGAGGCCGCCGATGATCGCGGCGACCGCCCCCTCGAGCAGGAACGGCAGTCGGATGAAGAGATTCGAGGCTCCCACCAGGCGCATGATCGCGATCTCGCGGCGACGCCCTGCGACGGACATGCGGATCGTGGTCGCGACCAGCAGCACCGCGGCGACCAGCATCAGCACCGCGAGACCGAGCGCGAACAGCGTGGACTGGTTGAGCACGTCGATGAAGGGCGCGAAGGCGCTGAGCAGGTCGGTGACCTCGTCCACCCCGTCGCGGCCCTGGAAGAACTCGACCACGGCCGCGGAGTCGTCGGCGTCCGAGAGGGTGATGTGGAAGGAGACCGGCATGTCCTCCGCGGTGAAGTTCGAGACGAAGGACTCGCCCGCGAACTGCTCCTGGTAGATCGCCAGCGCCTCCTCCTGGTCGCGCTCCTCGTAGGAGGCGACGTACGGGGAGAGGACGTCTCCCTCGAGCGCCTCGCGCACCGAGTCGATCTGCGCATCGGTCGCGGCGCCGCCCGCGCAGGAGGCGGTGGTGGAGTGCGGGGAGCACAGGAAGATCGTCACCTGGGACTGCTCGACCAGGGTCGACTTCATGTCCATGATCTGCTTCTGCATCAGCGCACCGGTGCCGACGAAGGTCAGCGACACGGCGGTGACGATCACGACGGAGATGACCATGGCGATGTTCCGCCACAGGCCGGTGAGGATCTCGCCGAGGATGTAGCGCGCCCTCATCGCAGCTCCTCCTCGTCCTGGTCGAAGTCGCTGTCGAAGCGCTCGGCCTCACGCACCCGGCGGGCCTCGCGCTCGTCGATCAGGTCCTCGTCCAGGACGTCGTCCGCGGAGGAGGTGTCCGTGTCGCGGTCCTCGGCGGTCCCCCGCGCATCGGCCGCGGCGGCTCCGGGTTCGTCGGTGACGGCGCGCTCGTCGGCGCCGCGCCGTGCGGCGGAGTCCTCGTCGGCCGACGGAACGGTCACGACCGAAGGCTCCTCGCCCTCTGCTCCCCCGTCGGCCTTCTCGGCGGCGATCGGCTCGGGGACGCCGTCCCAGTCGGCGACGAGGTCGTCGTCGTCCAGGGGGTGCTCCTCGCGGTGGGCGGAGTCATCGGGCAGGTTCCCGGAGATCACGCTGACCGGGGCGGGGGTCTCGTAGCCGCCCTGCTCTTCGTCGCGCACCACCTTGCCGCCGACCATCTCGACGACGCGGCGGCGCATCCGGTCCACCGCGGCGCGATCGTGGGTGGCCATGACCACGGTGGTGCCGCGCTCGTTGATCTCGGCGAGCAGGTCCAGGATACCCTCGGCCGTCGCGGGGTCGAGGTTGCCGGTGGGCTCGTCGGCCAGCAGGATCGAGGGCCGGTTCACGTAGGCGCGGGCGATCGCGACGCGCTGCTGCTCACCGCCCGAGAGCTCGTGCGGGAGCCGCTTGCCCTTGTCCTCCAGGCCCACCATCTCGAGCATCTCGGGGACCAGGCGACGCACCACCTTGCGGGGCGTGCCGATCACCGCGAGGGCGAACTCGATGTTCTGGTAGGCGGTCTTCGAGGGCAGCAGGCGGAAGTCCTGGAACACCATGCCGATGTCGCGCCGCAGGGAGGGCACCTTCCAGGACGGGATGCGGGAGAGGTCCCTCCCGGCGACGTAGACGGTGCCGCGAGACGGGGCGACCTCCTTGAGCACCATCCTCATCAGGGTCGACTTGCCCGAGCCGGAGGCACCGACCAGGAACACGAACTCCCCGCGCGAGAACTCGATGTCGAGGTTCTCCACCGCGGGGTGCTGGCCACGCATGTACGTCTTGGTGACGTCGTCGAAACGGATCACTGCTGCCTGTCACGTCAGGGGGAAAGTCTGGCGCTCCCAGCGTAGGGGCGCAGGAGGGGGATTCCACGGCGCTGTGGACAGGGGTCGGGTCAAAACCTGGTCAAACCCGGGTGCGGCCGGTCACCACGGCTGCACAATGCTCGCCCTCCGGGCCCTGCGGGCTCGTCGACCGGACCGCGCGAGCCCGACCGCCTCGCAGCACGTCGATCAGTCCAGCACCGAATCGACCGATCTCCTACCGCTCGTACCTCGCAGCACGTCGATCAGTCCAGCACCGAATCGACCGATCTCCTACCGCTCGTACCTCGCAGCACGTCGATCAGTCCAGCACCGAATCGACCGATCTCCTACCGCTCGTACCTCGCAGCACGTCGATCAGTCCTGGGTCTTGCCCTGCTCGGCGCGCCAGCGGATGCCCGCGTCGATGAACGCGTCGATCTCGCCGTCGAAGACCGAGGACGGGTTGCCCTCCTGGTGCTCGGTGCGCAGGTCCTTGACCATTTGGTACGGGTTCAGCACGTAGGAGCGCATCTGGTCGCCCCAGGAGGCCTTGACGTCGCCGGCGAGCTCCTTGCGCTCGGCGGCCTCCTCGGCCTTCTTCAGCAGCAGCAGGCGGGACTGCATGACGCGCAGCGCCGCGGCACGGTTCTGGATCTGCGACTTCTCGTCCTGCATCGACACGACGGTGCCTGTGGGCAGGTGGGTCATGCGGACGGCGGAGTCGGTGGTGTTCACGGACTGGCCGCCCGGGCCCGAGGAGCGGAACACGTCGATCTTCAGCTCGTTCTCGGGGATCTCGATGGAGTCGGTGGACTCGATCAGCGGGATCACCTCGACCGCGGCGAAGGAGGTCTGGCGGCGTCCCTGGTTGTCGAAGGGGCTGATGCGCACCAGACGGTGGGTGCCGCCCTCGACGGAGAGCGTGCCGTAGGCGAACGGCGCGGAGACCTCGAAGGTCACCGACTTCAGCCCCGCCTCCTCAGCGTAGGAGGTGTCCATGACCTTGGTGGCGTAGCCGTGCTGCTCGGCCCAGCGCAGGTACATGCGCATGAGCATCTCGGCGAAGTCCGCGGCGTCGACGCCGCCGGCGCCCGCGCGGATCGTCACGACGGCGTCGCGCTCGTCGTACTCGCCCGAGAGCAGGGTGCGCACCTCGAGCTCGTCGAGGGTGCGATGGATGCTGGTCAGCTCCGCCTCGGCCTCGGCGAGGGTGTCGGCGTCGTCCTCCTCGGCGGCCAGCTCGACCATCACCTCGAGGTCCTCGATGCGGGAGGACAGCTCGGAGATGCGGCGCCGCTCGGACTGCGCATGGGAGAGCGCGGCGGAGACCTTCTGGGCGTTCTCGACGTCGTCCCACAGGTCCTGCGCGGAGGCCTGCTGCTCGAGGTCGGCGATCTTCGCGTCGAGGGCGTCGACGTCCGTCACCTGCTCGATCGAGGACAGGGTGGAGCGGAGCCGGGGGATCTCTTCGGAGAAGTCGATGGAAGCCACGATCGGGGAGTCTACGGCAGAGGGCTCCGTGCGGCCGGGGAGTCGCCGACGAGGGCGGGCAGCGAGCGTCCGATCTCACGACCCACCTCCTCCAGCAGCTCCTGCCCGCGGGCGATCGCCTCGGCCACGTCCTCGGCGCGGGAGAGGAGGTCGAAGGCGGCCGTGATCCCGGCACCCTCGAGCTCCTCGGACGAGAGGGTGACGGCGCCGGCGACGGCGAGGACGGGCAGGCCGGCCGCCGCGCCGCGGCGCGCGACCTCGGCGGGCCCCTTGCCGTGGAGGGTCTGCTGATCGAGCTTCCCCTCCCCCGTCACCACGAGATCCGCAGTCGCGAGACGGTCGTCGAAGTCCGCGAGCTCGAGCACGACGTCCGCGCCGGAGCGCTGCTCGGCCCCGAGCAGGAGCAGGGCGAAGCCGACGCCGCCCGCGGCCCCGGCCCCCTCGGAGCGGGCTGCCTCGCCGCTCGGGTCGAGCAGCGCCGCGGCGTCGGCGAGAACCCGGTCGGCCGCCGTGACCGCCTGCGGATCCAGTCCCTTCTGCGGGCCGTAGACCGCGGCCGCGCCGTCCTCGCCCAGCAGAGGGTTGGTGACGTCGTTCGCGGCGGTCAGCGAGATCCCCTCGAGCGCCGCGAGGGCGGGGGCGAGGTCGACGCCAGCCAGGGCCTCGAGGCCCGCGAGGCCGGGGGCGATGTCCTCGCCGTCCTCGGTCAGCAGGCGTGCGCCGAGGGCCTGCAGGAGCCCGGCGCCCGCGTCGGTGGAGGCACTGCCGCCGAGGCCGACGACGATCTCGCGCGCCCCCGCACGGACAGCGGTGAGGAGGAGCTCGCCGAGCCCGCGCGAGGACGCGGACTGCGGGGCGAGGTCCCCACCGGGCAGGGCCTTCAGCCCGACGGCGTCGGCGAGCTCGAGCACGGCGGTGGTCCCCTCGAGCGCCCAGACCGTCTCGTGCGGGGCGCCCGTCGGGCCGGTGACCGTCACGGGCTGTGCTCTCGCTCCGGCGGCGAGTGCCGCGTCGACCGTGCCGTCGCCGCCGTCGGCGATGGGACACGCTGCGACCTCGGCGTCCGGGGCGGTCTCGGCGAGGCCGCGGGAGAGGGCGGCGACGACCTCGGCGGCAGTGAGGGAGCCCTTGAACTTGTCGGGGGCGATGAGCAGGCGGGTCATGCGGGGTTCGCTGTCTGCTCGGCATCGAGCGGGGCGTGGGGCACGGCGGAGGCTCCTGCGAAGGTGGCGGACGTCACGGCGGTGGACAGCACTCTACGGAGGCGAGAGCGTCGACGCCTCTCCGGCCCGCGTCTCGGACTCCAGCCTGCCTATCACCGCGCACGTGCCTCGCCGATCACGGTCAGCGGGATCGAGGTGCCGGTGCCGCGGGTGAACCAGCCGACCAGCGGCGGGTTCGTGCGGGCGGCGAGGACCACGTGGGCCGTGCCGTCGGCGTCGACCGTGACGTCCTCGATGCGGATGTCCTCGGTGCTGGTGGTGTCGTAGGGGTAGCTGCGCAGATGCTCCTCGGCGGCCTCCCTCGCGGAGCCGGAGTGGATCGCAGGCCCGTCGCCGGCGGTGTAGATGCGGGAGGGATCCACGGCCTGGGAGGCGGCGAGCGCGGCGCTGTCCGCGGCGTGCTGGAGGCCGTTGCGCTCGAGGTGCACGCCCGTGATGGCGGTGCCGACGGCGATCACCATGAGGATCACGACGAGCACCCCGGTGGTCAGGATCGTCATCGAGCCGCGCGATCCGGCCCACCGCTCGCGAACGATCGCGAGGAGCTCGCGCGCCGCGTGCGGCGCCGCCGGCCTCATAGGTCCGCCCGGTACTGGTCGACGGGCACCGCATGCGAGGCGCCGACCGCGACCGGGCCGGTCTCGCCGAGGATCGGTCCGAGACCCGGAACGGGCACGGGTATCCGCACGCGGGCGGTGACGATCCCTCCCGGGGTCGCGCACGGGTCCTCGCTGCAGCGCAGCTCCAAGACATCCCCTGCCGGGAGCCCGTGGTCCTGGAGGACCATCTCCATGTGGCGACTCGCGCGCGCTGCGGCGCGGTCGGGATCCGGCTCGGTGGCGTGGATGCGTGCGGCATCCCGCGCGATGGTGTCGGCGGCGAAGGCGGCGGCCTGCACGTTCCCGAGGGTGAGCACGAGGTAGAGGGTGGGGATCAGCAGCGCTGCGGAGAGCACCACGAACTCCACCAGGGCGTTGCCCTGCTCGTCCGCAAGGCGGTGCCGCAGCCGGGCCCTCCCCTGCCGGATCCGTGGGGGCGCCGGCGGCCGCGCGGAACCTCCCCGCCGGGTGGTCGGGCGGCCCGCGACGCCACCGCGGCGGAGAGGACGGGGCATCACCAGGCCTCCTCGTCCACGGCGCGCCCTTCGACGCTCAGCGCACCGGCCGGGCCGATCAGCCCGACGAGCGGAAGGGTCGCGCTGACCTGGACCCGGATCGTGCCGTCGTCGTCCTGGACGGCGCTCGCCTCGGCATCGAGACCGCGTCCGAAGCGTCCATCGACCAGGCGCTCCGCTCGGTCGGCCCCGTCCTGCGGGGTCGACCCGGCGAGCGCGGCGTGGTGAGCACCCTGCACGGCGGCGTCGACCAGGGTGTTGCGGGTGTGGACGATCAGCGCGGCCTGGATGACCAGCAGCGCGATCATCACGATCAGCACCGCGACCAGCGGGAACTCGGCGACGGCCGCGCCGCCGTCCTCGCGCAGCCGGGCCGCGAGGCCTTGCTCCCGGCCGCGTCCGGCTTCGGGCGTGCCGCGGCCGCGGGGCCGTCGGCCCAGGGCTCGTCGATCGCGAGCTCCTGCAGCGCCTGCGCGCCGACCGGGCAGGCCGGTCTCCCGCAGCGCCGCAGGAGCGGGGGTGCGGGGCCGGACCGGGACCGTGCGGCGCATCAGGAGCTCGATGAGGTGGACGGACGCGGTCAGAGGCTGCCGCCGAGGAACGGCGCCATCGCATTCTCGAAGATCTGCACGATCTGGTCGGAGGCGACGGCCCAGAGCGCGACGACGATCCCGGCGGTCATGAGCGTGATCAGCACCCAGCCGGGCACGTCGCCCTGGTCGGCGGCGAGACGTGCCCTCAGACGGCGCGCGACGCTCGAGCTCGGGGCACCCTTCGCATGCTCGCGCGGCGGGTGCGGCACGTGTCGGTGCGGACGGGTGCGGTGATGCAGGCGGGTGCGGTGGACGGTCATGTCGGCCTCCTCGGCGGACGGGTCCGGGACGGTGCCCGGGCGGGTGCGGATCGGGGTGGTGCGGGACAGTGGGACAGGGGGCGGGTCAGGATCGAGGCGATCGGGTCGGGGATGTGCGGGGAGGGTCCTCGAGCTCGCGGACCGTGGCCCCGCAGGGTCGTCGTGGTGCGGCGGCTCGGCACGGGGCCGGGCTCTCCCTGGAACGGACGTGTCGCGGTGCGCGCTCACAGCGAGATCTCCAGCACCGCGAGGCCGGGGAAGATGGCGAACAGGATCACGAGCGGCAGCACGAAGAACACGACCGGCACGAGCATCGCGATCTCGCGCTGGCCGGCCATCTCCATCAGGTCTCGCTTGGCGTTCTCGCGGGCGTCCTGCGCCTGGGCTCGGAGCACCTCCGCGAGCGGGGTGCCGCGTTCGATCGCGATCGAGACGCCCTCCCCGAAGCGGCTGAGCGGCTCGAGCGGTGTGCGGGCGCCGAGGGAGGCCAGGGCCTGCGAGACGCTCGTGCCCGAGCGGATGTCGGCGATCGTCGCGGCGAACTCGTCGGGCAGGGCGCCCGTGGAGGTGCGGGCCACGCGCTCCATCGCCGCGATCGGGCTCTCCCCTGCGGCGACGGCGAGAGCGAGCAGGTCCGCGACCGTGGGGAACTCGCGCGCCATCCGCGAGGCGCGCCGCGTGATCTCCACGCCCAGCAGGTAGTCGCGCAGCAGCACGCCGAGCAGCGTGCCGAGCGCGACGATGAACAGCCCCAGCAGCGCGCTCGCATCTCGCAGCACGATCGCGGCGACGGCGATGCCGACGCCGAGCACGAGCCCGACGGCGCCGAAGACGACCTGCTCGATGCGGAAGGAGTCGGTGGAGGTGCGGCGGCCCGCCAGGCGCAGGCGGCGCTCCAGCTGGTCCGCTCCCCCGGTGAGCCGCTCGAGGAGGCCCAGGCCGCGCACGGCCACCGGGCCGAGCAGGTTCTCGACGACGGTCCGGACCTGGCTCGTGGACCGCGGTGCCGCGAAGAGCGAGGAGGTCCGCGAGCGGCGCAGGTACGGGTCGACGCGCTTGCCGAGGTCCCTCGCACGCAGCCATGGAAGCTGGGAGGCGAGCAGGAACAGTCCTGAGCCGAGCATCAGGCCCAGGAGGATCCCGGCGAGCAGGGACACGCTCATCGCAGCACCCTCTCGTCCTGCGGGAGCTGCGCGATCAGCAGCATCACCCGGTAGGCGATCAGCGAGACCACACCGCCCGCCACCACGAGGATCATCCCGGCCGCGGAGTCGTAGGCCTGGGCCGCCTCGGGCCTCGTCGACATCAGCGCCAGCACGATCCACGGCGCGACGAGCGCGAGCCGGGCGGCGTTCACGGTCCAGGACTGACGGGCCTCGAGCTCGGCACGGGTGCGCGAGTCCTCCCGCAGGAAGGCGGACAGGGTGCGCAGCAGGGCCCCGAGGTCGGTGCCGCCGACATCCCGGGTGATCCGCAGCGCCTCCACGATCCGATCGCCGACGGGGTCGGCAAGCCGTACCTTGAGTCGGTCGAGGCAGGCGGCGAAGTCGCCGCTGGCCTGGTAGTCGAGCGCGAACTCGGCAAAGGCGGGCCGAAGCTCCTCGGGCCCCTTCCGACTGAGCTGCACGAGCGCCTCGGGCAGGGAGAGACCGGCCCGGATCGCGGAGTTGATGTGGTCCACCGCCTCGGGCCACACCTCCCGCATCGCGGTCGTGCGGCGTCGAGCGGCCGAGCGCAGCACGACCACCGGAAGGACCGAGCTCAGCAGTCCTATGGTGAGCGCCGGGACCAGCGCATTCGAGATCGCCCACAGCGCGGCGGCGACCACGAGCCCCAGACCCGCGCTGAGCGCCGGCACCGCGGCGGGCGGCACGGTGTCCAGTCCCACCTTGATCAGGTCGTCGCGCAGACGGTCCATCCAGCGCGAGAGACGGCCGGGGCGCGGCGTCGCTCCCTCCTGCTCCCACAGCGACCACCAGATGCAGAGCAGCCCGAGCCCCGCGACGAGTCCGAGGAACGCCCCGTCGCTCATGCCGCGCTCCGCCGTCCGAGCAGCTCGGCGAGGTCGTGACCCGCGCGCGCGAAGCGCTCGGCGTGCGGGGGATGGCCGTCGCCGCGGACGAGGCGGTCCCCGTGCAGGGAGAAGACGTCGGTCACCTCGATGACCTCCTCCTCCACCCGCCCGCTGAGGCCGACGATCTCGCGGACACGTCGGCGCCCGTCGGCGAGGATGTCGAGGTGGACCACGAGGTCGACCGCGCTGGCGACCGTGGGCACGACGAAGCGGCTCGAGACGTTCTCCCCGGCCAGCAGCGGCAGCGTGCACAGCTTCGTGACAGCATCGCGGGCGGAGTTGGCGTGGATCGAGGCGAGGCCCGGCAGGCCGCTGTTCAGGGCGATCAGCATGTCGAGGCTCTCCGCCTCGCGCACCTCGCCGACGATGATGCGGCTCGGCCTCATCCTCAGAGCCTCCTTCACCAGTCGGCGCATCGAGATCTCGCCGGACCCCTCGAGGTTGGCCTGGCGGGTCTGCATCGCGACCACGTCGCGCAGCGCGAGGTTCAGCTCGAAGACCTCCTCGATCGTCACGACCCGCTCCCGGGCGCCCATGGACTGGGCGAGGCAGCGCAGGAAGGTGGTCTTCCCGGCGCCGGTCGCCCCGCTGGTGATGACGTTGAGCCCCGCGGCGATCGCGGCGTCGAGGAAGTCCGCGGACTGCTGAGTGAGGGAGCCGAGGGCGACCATGCCCTGGAGGTCATGGGCGCGGGCGACGAACTTGCGGATGTTGATCGCCCAGTGGGTGCGGGTCACCGACGGGATCACCACGTGCAGGCGCGATCCGTCGGGCAGCAGCGCGTCGACGAAGGGGCTGGACATGTCGAGGCGGCGGCCGCTGGAGACGAGCATCCTCTCGACGATCCCGCGCACCTCGTCATCGGTGAGCACGATCGTGGTCAGCTCGCTGCGCCCGTTCCTGGCCACGAAGACCTGCGAGGGCGAGTTCAGCCAGATCTCCTCCACGCCCGGGTCGTCCAGCATCTCCTGGAGCGGGCCGAAGCCGCCGATCCTGGCGGCGACCTGCGCGACCATCGTGTCGTCGTCGTGCAGCACCGGCACCTCGCCCGAGGAGGAGCGGCGGTCGTAGTCGGCGAGGACCTCCCGGATCAGCGGTTCGAGCTGATCGGCGTGCACGTCCAGGCCGCGGCGCCTGATCAGCTCCCGCGACTCGCTCTCGATGATGGTGGCGGCGTCCAACGTCTCCCCTCCCCTGCCTACCGCCCGGTCCCTCCACCCGGCGGCGATGTGACGCAGCTCGCGGCACGCGTGCCACTCTAGGGCGAAACACCGCCGCCCGCCGCTCGCATCCAGGGAATGTGGACAACTCTCCCGGTGCGCTCCCATGGCAGGATGACAGCAGTCCGTGAGCCGCCTTCCACCGAGGAGCTTCCCCATGGCCGAGACCACCGCGACGGGCGAGGACGCCCCGAAGCTGTCACGTCCCACCCTGAAGTACATGGCCAAGCGCGTGATCGCCGAGTTCCTCCGCGACGGCGGCACGGACCAGGCCGCGAAGCTCACCTACTTCATGGTGCTCTCGATCGCGCCGACGCTGCTGGCGCTCTTCTCGCTCGCGACCCTGCTGCTCTCGGGCATCAAGGACGAGATCGCCGATCTGCTCGTCGACCTCATCGGACAGGCTGCCGGCGGCAGCGACATGGACGTCGAAGGCCCGGTGAGCGACACCGTGAACTCCCTCCTCGGCTCCGCGACCGGCGGCACGATCGCACTGGTCATCGGCATCGGCACGGCGCTGTGGTCGGCGTCGGCCTATGTGAAGGCCTACGGGCGCGTGGCCAACCAGATCTACGAGGTGCCCGAGGGGCGCGGTGCGATCCGCATGAACGGCACCATGCTCGCCCTCACCCTCGCGATGATCCTCGGGATCCTGCTGGTGATGGTCTCGCTGCTGCTGAACGCCTCGCTCGTCGAAGGGCTGCTGGGACCGATCGCCTCGAGCATCGGCGCGCAGGGCGCGCTCGCCTTCCTGCTGGATTCCTTCCTGCCGATCTGGGCGTTCGTGAAGTGGCCGGTGATCCTCGTGATCGCCTTCGCGCTGATCTCGCTGCTGTACTGGGGTGCGCCGAACATCGACAAGCCCTTCCGCTTCATCTCCCCCGGCGGCGTCTTCGCGATCCTCGGCGTCGCGGTCGCGGCGGTGGCGCTGTCGGTCTACATGGGCACCGTCGCCGGCTACTCCAGCTACGGCGCGATCGGCGGCATCATGGCCGTGCTCTTCGCGCTGTGGGTCATCAACATCGTGATCATCCTCGGCGCCGAGGTCGACGCCGAGTACGAGCGGGCCCGCGAGCTCGAGGCCGGAAAGCCCGCCGAGGACTCCCTGGCCCTGCCCATGCGGGAGAGCGCCGGGGCGGAGAAGGCCGAGGAGAAGCGCGAGGCGATCGTCGACGAGGGCCGCGACATCCGCCTGCGCAACCTCCACCACGACGCCGACGCCTACACCGGCGAGGACTCCCGCCTCACCCCGCGCCACGGCGTGCCGACCGTCTCGGCGGGCACCGACCCCGCCGGCACGGACGAGGCGGCCGACGGCACCGCCGGCCCCGGGACCAAGGAGTCCTGAGATGTGCGGGCGCTTCGCCTTCTTCCAGGAGATCGAGCCGCTGCTGGACGACCTCGACGCCGTCGACCTGGAGGATCCGCGCCTGCGCTCGCGCTGGAACATCCCTCCGACCGCCCCGATCCACGTGGTCACCGAGTCGATCGACACGGAGACCGGGGAGGTGCTGCGGGCCCTGCGCGCGGCCCGTTGGGGACTGCTGGCGCCCTTCGCGAAGGACGAGGCCTTCTCCTCCCGCACCTTCAACGCCCGCCGCGAGACCCTCGGCGAGAAGCCCAGCTTCCGCGGCAGCCTCGGCCGGCACCGGGCGATCGTCCCGATGGACGGCTACTTCGAGTGGGTGCGCGATGCGACGGGGAAGCGCAAGCAGCCCTTCTTCATCGCCCCGGCCGACGGCTCGCCCCTGTACATGGCGGCGCTGGTCTCCTGGTGGAAGGGGCCGGGCGGGCACGAGGGACCGGCGGCGAGCGAGGACGGCGCCTTCCTTCTCTCGGCCACGATCATCACGCGCGCCGCCTCCGGCGCCCTCGCCGACATCCACGACCGCACCCCCGTGATGCTGCGCCGCGAGGCGGTCGACGCCTGGCTCGACACCGCCATGGACGACCGGCACGACGCCGCCGAGTGGATCCTCGAGGACTCCCACCTGCTCGACGACGCGACGCTCGAGGTGCGCGAGGTCGATCCCGCGGTGGGGAAGGTCGGCAACGACGGCCCCGAGCTGCTCGAGGGGCCGCAGCGCCTGCTGTGACGGCCCCGCACCGGCGCACTGTGAGCACCGATGGCGTGTCCCGGCATGTGACGGGCCCCGCACGCTCGCAGCCCCCTCGTCCGACCGCGGTCTGACGCCTCGGCGCGTCCCCGCCCGTACGCTCGTGGTCATGACCGACGGCCGCAGCCCCGCCGCTCCCCCGGAGCCGACGCACCCCCGTGATGCGTCGGCGGAGCCTGCCCGCCCCCGCAGCGGCCTGCGCGACCCCTTCCGCTGGGTCATCGAGAACCCGGGCACCGTCGACCTCGTCGGCTTCGGCGCGGCGGCCCTGCTGATGGGGCTCTTCGGCCTCCTCTCGGGCAGCACCGGCTGGTGGGTGCTGTTCTCGGTCCCGATGGTGCTCGCCGGCGCGGTGTGCCGGGTGCGGCCGCTGCTGGGCGTGCTCGTGATCGGTGCGCTCGCCGTCCTGCACGTGGCCGTGGGCATCCCGGTGGTCGCCGGGGACGTGATGACCTTCTACGCCATGTTCTGCGCCATCGCCTACGGCACCAGCGCCGTGCACGTGATCGGCGTGGCCGCGGGGATGCTCGGCGTGCTCGTCCAGGCGTCCTTCTTCGGCGTCCTCGCCCTGTTCGGCGAGTACGGGGGCGTCGGCCAGGCGGCCCTCACCTTCGTGGGCCTGAGCATCGTCGGCACCATCACGATCGTCGCGATCTGGGCCCTCGCCAATCTCCAGCGCGCCCGGGTGCGCCAGCTCGCCCTGACCCGCGACCGGGCCGAGCAGGCGGTGCGCGAACGCGAGCAGCGCACGGCCCTGGCCGTCGCCGACGAGCGTGCACGTATCGCCAGGGAGATGCACGACGTGGTCGCCCACTCCCTCTCGGTGATCATCGCGCAGGCCGACGGCGGCCGCTTCGTCGCCGCCCAGAAGCCGGAGATGGCGGTCGAGGTGCTCGGCACCATCGGCGAGACCGGCCGCGCGGCGCTCGCGGACATGCGCTCCCTGCTGGGCGTGCTGCGCCAGGAGGACGAGACCAGCTTCGGCCCCCAGCCCGGCCCCGGCGAGCTGCCCGACCTGATCGACCGGGTGCGCGCCGCGGGCCTCGAGGTCTCCCTCGAGGTCGACGGCACGCTCGAGGCCCTCCCCCAGGCCGTCGGCATGTCGGTGTTCCGCCTGGTGCAGGAGTCGCTGACGAACGTGCTCAAGCACGCCGGGCCCGGTGCGACCGCCGCCGTGCGCCTGCACCGCGGCGCCGACACGCTCACCATCGAGGTGCTCGACGACGGTCGCGGCACCGACCCCGGCTCCGACGGCCTCGGACACGGACTGACCGGGATGCGGGAGCGGATGAGCGTCCTCGGCGGCACGCTGCAGGCCGGCCCGCTGCCCTCCGGCGGATTCCGGGTCCGGGCGGCCGTGCCGCTCGCCGCCGCGAAGGACGGCGCACCGTCCCGCGGGATCGATGCCGGGCCTGCCGCCGTCTCCGGCCCGGAGCTCGTCTCCCCCTACGACCGCGCCGGCAGCGGCACCGGCTCCGGTCCGCCTGCGAGCCCCGGGCACGACACGAGCGCCGACCCGTACGCGTCCGCGGCACCCGCCGCCCCGCCCACTCCCGCCCGCCCGTCCACACCCCCCGCCGCGGGACCGGCCCCCGACCACGCCCCTCGAGGAGAGACCCGATGACAGAGACCGCTGACCGCCCCCTCCGTGTCGCCCTCGTCGACGACCAGCCGCTCGTGCGCACGGGCTTCGCCATGGTCATCGACTCCCAGGACGACATGGAGGTCGTGCTGCAGGCCACCGACGGGGCGGAGGCGGTGCGCGAGCTCTCCGCCCGCAGCGTCGACGTGGTGCTGATGGACGTGCGGATGCCGAGGATGGACGGGATCGAGGCGACCGCGACCCTGCTCGAGCGCCTCCCCGTCGAGCGCGCCCCCAAGATCGTCGTGCTGACCACCTTCGACCTCGACGAGTACGTCGTCGCCGCGATCCGGGCCGGGGCCAGCGGCTTCCTGCTCAAGGACGCCCAGCCCGAGGACCTCCTGGGCGCGATCCGCACCGTGCATCGCGGGGACGCCGTGATCGCCCCCTCGGCCACGCGCCGGCTCCTCGAGCGGGTCGTCTCCGCCCCCGAGCCCGCCGCACAGGACGACTCGGTCCTCGCCCAGCTCACCGAGCGGGAGCGGGAGGTGCTCACCCTGATGGGACGCGGCTTCTCCAACCGCGAGATCGGTGCGGAGCTGTTCGTCGCCGAGGCGACGGTGAAGACCCATGTGGGCCGCGTGCTCGCCAAGCTCGACGCCCGGGACCGGGTCCAGGCCGTGATCATCGCGTTCGAGACGGGCCTGGTCTCCCCCGGCGAGAGCTGAGCGGCCGTCGAACGGGCCGCGGCGACGTCGGACCGCGCGCCGACCGGCCGGTGTCATCCCTCGGTATGACGCCTCCCCCTCCCGGGGCCCCTCCGTGAGGGCGAGACCGCGACCGGGGGCTGACGACGTCGCCGGGCACTCTCGGGAAGTATCGGAGTCGACATCATGACCCCGTCACGAAGGACTCCCGATGACGACCGCCGCCCAGGCCGCTCCCCCGCCCCCCGCCGAGACCTCCGGCGATCCCGTCGCACTGCGTGCCCGCGCAGTCACCCGCACCTACGGCACCGGCGCCGGGACCGTCACGGCGCTGGACGCCGTGGACCTCGACATCGCCCGCGGCGCGTTCACCGCGATCATGGGCCCCTCGGGCTCGGGCAAGTCGACCCTCCTGCACGTGCTCGCCGGCCTCGACGAGGTCAGCTCCGGCTCGATCGAGCTCGAGGGCACCGAGATCACGACCCTCCGCGACGACGCCCTGACCCGCCTGCGCCGCGAGAGGATCGGCTTCGTCTTCCAGTCCTTCAACCTGCTGCCGATGCTGACGGCCGAGCAGAACATCCTGCTCCCGCTCGAGCTCGCGGGGACCCGCGTGGACCGCGCCTGGTTCGACACGATCACCTCCGCTTTCGGCATCGCCGACCGGCTGGACCACCTGCCCTCCCAGCTCTCCGGCGGGCAGGTCCAGCGCGTGGCGATCTCCCGCGCCCTGGTCACCTCCCCCGCCGTGGTCTTCGCCGACGAGCCCACCGGCAACCTCGACTCCCGCACCACCGAGGAGGTGCTGGACTTCCTGCGCCTGAGCGTGGACGAGTTCGGGCAGACCGTCGTGATGGTCACCCATGAGCGCGACGCCGCCGAGCGCGCCGACCGGATCCTCACCCTGGCCGACGGCCGGATCCACTCGGACGAGGACCTGCGGGACCAGCGGGGCCTGCGCAGCCAGGAGGGCCGGCGCTGATGGCCCGCACCACCGTCAAGCTCACACCCCTGCGCCGTCACCTCGCCGCCGTCGTCACGATCGCCCTGTCCTGCGCGTTCGTCGCGGTGATGGTGCTGGCCGGGAACCTGATGCGGGACTCCCTGACCTCGCAGGCCTCCCAGATCTACGAGGGCGCGGACCTCGAGGTGCAGCGCGAGCTCAGCGATGAGGAATGGGTCTCCGAGGAGCGGCTCGCGCCGCCCGAGGTCGAGGGTGCCGAGGCCGTGTGGCCCGCGCCCCAGAACTACCTCGAGGCGAGCTCCACCAGCGGCAGCGGCTTCTTCGAGGCCACGATGCTCCCGCCCGGCCAGGAGGGCGATCTGGAGGAGGGCAGGGTCGCCGGCACGGAGTCGGAGATCGTGCTCAGCCGCTCCGCGGCCGACTCCCTCGAGGTGGGCGTCGGCGACCCGATCTCCGTGAGCGCCGCCGACCCGGCGGCTGCCGAGGGCACCGGCGAGGACGCCCAGATCACGCTCGAGGTCGTCGGGATCGCCGCCGACCCCGCCGGCTCCGTCTTCGGCGGGACCCCTCGGCTGATGCTCCAGGACGTCAACGCCGCGGTCGTGCTCGGGCCGAGCGCCGGGACGATCACCGACACCTGGTTGGCCACGGTACCCGACGGCGCCGACCCTGCCGAGGTGGCCGAGAGCGCAGCGGGCTCCTCCGCGCCCGGCGTCACCGTGCGCAGCGTCGAGGAGGCGGAGCAGGAGGCCGTCGACAGCATGCTGCAGGGCTTCGCCGTGCTCGGGCTGATGCTCGGCGTGTTCGTGGTGATCGCCCTGTTCACCAGCGCCGTCGTCATCGCGAACACGTTCGCGGTCACCATCGCCCAGCGCACCCGCTCCCTCGCGCTGCTGCGCACCCTCGGCGCGACCCGCTCCCAGGTCCGCTCGACGGTGCTGCGCGAGTCGCTCCTCGTGGGCGTGCTCGGGTCCGTGCTCGGTGTGATCGGCGGGCACCTCCTGGTCCAGGCCGCACTCGCGGGCGCGGCAGGGCTCGGCTGGCTGAACGGCGTCGCACCGGTGCCGGTGAGCCTGTGGTCGGTGCTGCTGCCGATCCTCGCCGGCATCGCGATCACGGTCCTGGCGAGCCTGGCCCCGATGCGCTCCGCCACCCGCGTCGCGCCGCTGCAGGCGCTGCGCCCGGCCCCGCCCGCCGTCTCGCGCGGGCTCGGGATCCGCGGAGCGCTGGGCCTGGTGGCCGTGGTGCTCGGCGTGGCCGCCCTCGCGGCGGGGACCGCGCTGTCCGTCAACGGGGCCGCCGCCCTCGGCATCCTCTCCGCGATCGCGGGCGGCGTGCTGAGCTTCACCGGCGTGATGCTGGTGCTCGTGACGCTCACCCGTCCGCTCGCGGCGCTCGCGGCGAAGGTCGGTGCGCTACTGGGCGGCCTGCCCGCCCGGATCGCCGGGGCGAACGTGGCCCGCAACCCGCGCCGCAGCGCCGCGACCATCGCGGCTCTGCTGATCGGCACCACGCTCATGACGATGATGACCGTCGGCGCTCGCACGGCCGAGGCGACGCTGACCTCGGAGCTCGACTCCCGTCGGCCGATCGACCTGGTGCTCTCCGCCGACGCGATGCCGCAGGACGCGGCCGAGCGGATCGCGGCGATCGACGGCATGGACACCGCCCGCACCGGGGAGCGCGGTGACGTGGAGGTCGGGGCCGAGGAGCCGATGACCCTGTACTCCGCGACCCCGGAGACGGTCCGCGAGGTCTCCCACCGGCCCGAGATGGCCGAGGAGCTCACCGACGGCACCGTGCTGCTCGGGCAGGAGCGGGCCGAGCGGTTCGGCCTGCACGACGGCCAGGTGCTCTCCCTCGAGGGCGCCGACGGGCAGAGCCGCGACCTGCGGGTCCATGTCGATGCGAACCTGCAGATGTCCCTGGTCACCCCCGGGACGCTCGAGGCTCTCGCCGGCGGCGCGACCACCCCGACCGTGCTCGCCGACTTCGCCGACCCCGGCAGCGCCGAGCGCGAGGGTGTGGACGTCTACGAGCTGGTCGCCTCCGTGCAGGAGGTCTCGGCCGGGGACGGCTTCGAGGGAGCGGACGCCAACGCCGGCGGTGTCGAGCGGGAGGCCTACGGGCAGATCCTCGACGTGCTGCTGGGCATCACCGTGGCGCTGCTCGCGGTCGCGGTGCTGGTCGCCCTCGTCGGTGTCGCGAACACCCTCAGCCTCGGCGTGGTCGAGCGCACGGGCGAGAACGCGCTGCTGCGGGCGCTGGGCACGACGCGTCGGCAGATGCGGGCGATGCTCGGCTGGGAGGGCCTGCTGCTCGCGGCCGTCGGCGCCGTGCTGGGCCTGCTGATCGGCAGCCTCTACGGTGCGCTGGGCATCGTCGCGATCCTGGGCTCGACCTACCCGGTCTCCATCACGATCCCGTGGGACCGGCTGGCGATCGTGCTGGTGCTCGCCCTGGCCGCCGGGGCCCTCGCCTCGGTCCTGCCCGGTCGGTCCGCCGCGCGCACCGCGCCGGCCGCGGCGCTCGCCTCGAGCGACTGAGGGGAGAGCACGGGCTGCACTGCCACGGCCCCGCCGGACGCGCGACGTCCGGCGGGGCCGTGCCGCGTCCGAGGGGACGCCGGGCGCGTCCGACAGGGCCGGGCCGCACCCAGCGGGGTCCGCGGTGCGGCCGACGGGGCCGGCCGACGCTCGGCGGACTCCGTGGCGCAGCCGACGGGCCAGGGAGCTCCGACGGCCGGGAACCGGGAGCCGGGTGCAATCAGTCCAGACGCGAGGGCAGCGGCGTGGAGCGCACCAGGCGGGCGAGGACCACGAAGGTCGCGATCGCGAGGACCAGGGCGAGCGCGCCCTGCCAGTACATCCCGGCCCGCAGCATGCTCGCCCCGACGAGGGCCTGGAACATCTGCCACGTGATCCCGAATCCGATGCCGAAACGGCCCCGGGCCAGGACGGAGCGGGCGGCGAGCGCGGTGCCGGCGGCGAACACGAGCAGGAAGATCCCCAGCCCCGTCCCGAGCCGGGCGGACATCCCCCCGCCCGCGGCCGCCACGAAGCTGAACGTCGACGCCGCCGCGAGCATCAGCGTCTCGAGGCCGAGCAGGAGCGCGGCGCGGGGCCGCGTGCGCGGGCCCGGGTCCTCGGTGTCGGCGGGGCGTGAGGGATCGGACGCGGTGGGCATGGAGGCACTGTATCCGCCGCACCAGGGGCCGCCGTCCCCTGCCCGCCGGGCGACGGAGCCGTCCCTGCCGAGCCGCTCCGCCGCTCCTGCGCGCGGCCTTGTGGCACCTCCACGGCCTGGTGGCAACGCCTTCGTGCCCGGTATCACCTCCCCGCCCCGCGCCCCCGCCACGGTGTGGGAAGTGCCACCAGGCCCGCTGGTCCAGGCTCTTGTCGACCCCGCGACCGGCCGCCGAGAATGGACAACGGCTCGTCCCGCCGAGGCCATCGGATGCACATCGCACCCGGCCCGGCGACGACGGGCGGAGAACCCGAGAACGCCCCTCAGGGAGCGACCCTCGCCGCGCCTCGCCCCTGCCCCGGGGCCGGGCGCGACGTCCTGGAAAGAGAGAGTGACGATGGACTGGCGCCACCGTGCCGAGTGCCTCAACCATGATCCCGAGCTGTTCTTCCCGATCGGGAACACCGGACCGGCGATCACGCAGATCCAGGAGGCGAAGGCGGTGTGCCAGAAGTGCGACGTCATGACGGCGTGCCTCAAGTTCGCACTCGAGTCCGGTCAGGACTCCGGCGTCTGGGGCGGCCTGTCCGAGGACGAGCGCCGCTCCCTCAAGCGCCGCAACGCGCGCGCCCGCCGCGCCGGCTGATCCCCTCGCCTGCGGCGCACCGCTGATCCGCGCCGCAGGCCTCCCCCGGGAACGGTGCTCCAGGCACCCCCGGGGGCACGCTCCTCCCCCTCAGATCGTGAGCGGGTCGAGGTAGACGTCGACGATCGCCCGAGTGCCGCCCTCGGGACGGTCCTGCCAGGTCAGGGTGCCGCCGAGCTGGCCCTGCACGAGCGTCAGCGCGATATTCGTGCCCAGCCCCGTCGGCTTCGCCGGCCCCATGCCGTTGCCGTCGTCCTCGATGCAGATCACCAGGTGGGACCCCGTCCGCTCGCTGCGGATGGTGAGCGTCCCGCCGGTCTCCGAGAGCCCGTGCTCGACCGCGTTGGTCGCCAGCTCCGTGACCACGAGCGCGAGCGGCGTCGCCTCCTCCGCACGGATCGTGCCGACCCGTCCGATCTTCTCGGTGCGCACCTCGACCTGGGCGTCGGTGAGCCGCGGGCTGCCCGCGCGATGCACGGTCGCGCTCGCGGCATCGACCGCGAGTCGCAGGCAGCGATCGATCACCTCGTCGAAGTGGACCGCCTCCTCCGAGCCCTGCAGCAGCGACTCGTGCACGAGCGCGATCGTGGAGACACGCCGCATCGCCTCGGCGAGCGCCTCCCGTGCCTCATCGGTCTTCATCCTCCGCGACTGCATCCGCAGCAGCGCCGCGACCGTCTGGAGGTTGTTCTTCACCCGGTGGTGGACCTCGCGGATGGTCGCGTCCTTCGTGATCAGCTCCCGCTCCCGACGTCGCAGCTCGGTGACGTCGCGCACCAGGATCACCGCGCCGGTGCGCTTGCCCGCCTCGGTCAGCGGCACCGCGCGCAGGGACAGGGTGCCGCCACGGGCCTGCATGTCCGAGCGCCAGGCGGCGCGGCCCATGAGCACCAGCGGGAGGGACTCGTCCACGGGGCTGCGGGACTGCAGCACCTCGGTGGACAGCTCCGCGAGAGTCGTGCCGGTCATGTCGCCGTCGATGCCGAAGCGGTGGAAGGCGGAGCGGGCGTTCGGGGAGGTCCACCGCACCACGCCCGCCTCGTCGAGCTCGACCACGCCGTCGCCCACGCGGGGCGCGCCGCGGCGGGGAGGGATCGGGGCGCCCTCGATCGGGAACGCGCCGTGCTGCAGCATCAGCAGCAGACGCGCGCCCAGCTGACGCTGATGGGTCTCGTTGTCGCTCGGGTCCCCCTCGGTCTCGGGCGCCTCGGCGGCGAGGACGGCGAGGGTGCGGCCGTCCTTGCGGACCGGGACGAGCACTCCCGTGGCGCTGCGGCCCTCGCGCTCGATCCGGGTGGGCTCGTCGCTCGGCTCGCCCCCGGCGAGCAGCCGCGCGATCTCGACCCCCTCGGCGTCCACCTCGTCCCCGGCGCCCTCCGCCCCCTGGGTGGCGGCGCTGCGGACGGTGCCGACGGGATCCTCGTAGTAGACGGTCGAGCCGGTCGCGGGGCGGCAGTGCGCGACGGCGAGGGGGCCGTCGCTCTCGTCCAGCCACAGCACGAGGTCGGAGCGCAGCAGGTCCGAGAGCAGGTTCCAGTCCCCGACGAGATGCTGGAGCCAGTCCGCCTCCTTCTCGGTGAGATCGTGGTTGTCGGCGAGGAACTTGGACAGACTCGGCATGGGCCCAGGATAGGCGTCCGCACCCCCGGGCTCCGCACAGCGCCCGGCGAGCGGCCCACGAGGCTGGGGGCGGCCCGCCGCGCCTGCTCTAGGCTGGCGCCGACACGTCCCGAGGGAAGGACCCCGATGAAGCTCCGCGAGACCCTGCACCTGCCCCTTCCGGCCCGGTCGGCCGCCGCGATGTACGCCGATCCCGAGTACACGGCGATCCGCCGGGGCACCCTCGGCGCCGCCGACGCGAGCTCGCACGTCGACGGCGATCCCGCCGGAGCGTTCACGGTCACCACGGAGCTGACTCTGCCCACCGACCGGGTGCCGGACATCGTCAAGCCCTTCGTGGGCTCCTCGGTGACGGTGAAGGAGGTCCAGTCCTGGTCCGCTCCCGAGCCCGACGGCTCCCGCTCCGGCTCGATGCGACTGGACGTGGTCGGCACCCCCGCCGGTCTCACCGGGACGCTGCGCCTGCAGGCCCTCGACCAGCAGCGCAGCGAGGTCGAGATCGACGGCGACCTCGTGGCGAAGGTGCCGCTGCTGGGACCGCGGATCGAGAAGGCCGCCGTCCCGTACGTGTCCACGGTGCTGCGCGCCGAGGAGCGGTCGGCGGCGGCCTACCAGGACCGCGCGGGGTCCTGAGACCCCGGCATTCGCCCAGGGACCCCGGAATCCACCCAGGGACTTCGGCGTCCGCCCAGGGCTGTCCGCACGGGCGGCGCGCGTGTCCCCGTCCGGTCGGCGGTCTCCGCCCTGCTGCGCGGCCCGGGCGGGCTCAGTCCTGCCGCGCGGCCCCGTCGAGATATGCGAGGGCCTCGGTCGCCTCGGCGGCGTCGAACCACAGCAGCGCGGGGTCGGTGTCGTCGGCCTCCGCCGCCGCGGCGTCGAGCTCGGTGACGTGGAAGCTCGCGATCCGCGCCGAGGCGTGCGTGTCCAGGAGGATGCCGAAGGCACCCGCGTCGGCCGCCTCCCGCACCGCGGAGTCGGGCACATCCGCCGCGAGCACGAGCGCACGCTCGGTGGAGGAACCGGCGCCGTAGGCGACGTGGACGGCGTCCTGCAGCGCCTCGTACTCGAGGTCCTCGAGGTCCTCACCGGGGAAGTCACGCTGCGCGGACGCGGTCACGCCCCAGGCCGTGCGGCCCGCCGCGAGCTCGAGGCGGGTGCTGGCGAGCTCGAGGGAGGAGCGGTCCGAGGCGGTCAGCGGCAGGTAGATCCTCATGGCGTCATCCTCTCACCGGCAGGGGCTCTCGTCCCGCATCCGGGGCCGTGCCGTCGGGCGCCGGCGCCTCAGGTGCGCGCCGTCTCGGGCTCCGCCTCCCTGGCGGAGGGGACCAGGAGCGACTGGGCGATGTCGCGCAGGCCGCGGCGCAGCGCCGAGCGGGGTGCGGCCTCGGACAGCAGCGCGCCGTCCCAGACGGCGGTGCGGCATGAGACGGGGTCGTCCGGGAGCAGGTGCAGGGAGTCGAGGTGCATCCGCGAGGCGATCAGGTCACGGATCCTGTCGCCGGGAACGGGGGATCCGACCCGGTTGACGATGACGTGCAGCTCCGCCACCCCCAGCTCCTCGAGCCGCGCATGGTCGCGCAGGAGGCGCGTGATGCTCACCGGGTCGGCGGTGACCACCGCGACCACCGCATCGGCCGCCTCGAGCGTGCTGAGCGCGGCGGAGTTGCGCTGCGGCGCGGCGGTGTCGTAGCTGAGCTCCTCGTCCTCCTCGAGGACGGGAGAGAGGTCGGCGATGGCGAGCTCCCCGCGACGGCGCAGCGCGTTCCACACCCCGTCCATCGCGCCGCGCCGGAGCTCCGCCCACCGTCCGGGCACACCGATGCCCGAGAGCAGGCGGAGGTTCGGCTGCACGACGGGCAGGAGCGTCTCGAGAGTCTCCTCGGTGAGGGTGTCCCGGTCGTGGGCGCGGGCGGCGGCGACCAGCCCGGGCGCCTCGTCGAGCACGCCCAGGAGCTGGCTCAGGGACGGCCCGTAGGTGTCGGCGTCCACGAGCACCGTGCCGTGCCCGGCCAGCGCCGCCTCCGCGGCCAGGTTCGCCGCGACGGTCGAGCGTCCCGGCGCCCCCGAGGGGCCCCACACGGCCACCAGCCGACCCGGCTCATGCTCCGGGTCGGGCTCGGGGTCCTGGACCCAGTCGTCGTGCTCCTCCTCCCCCGACACCGCGGCCGAGACCGCCTCGAGGATCTCCTCGATCGGGGCATCGGCGCCGAGCACGTGGCGCAGCCCGACGGTCGTGTGCTCGACCTCCCCGCGCGAGCGCAGCCCGATCACCGCGGCGTCGCGGAGCATCGCCGCGACGGCGTCGCGGCCGAGCCCGCGCACGGACAGGTCGATGAGGACGACGTCCCCGATGCCGGCGGCGACCACCGCGAGCGTCTCGGCGAGGTCGGCGCAGCGTCTGACCACGCGGGCGGGGCGGCTGCGGTCCATCGCGAGGTCGTGGACGATGCGGACCTCGTCGCTGCCCGAGGCGCACAGGACGATGTCGATCACGGGGTCACTCCGTGGGCGCCCGGCACCCCGATCACGTCGAGGCGCTCGTCCTCGGAGAGCACCTCGAGCACGGCGGCGAGGTCGTCGGCGGGCACGAGCACCTCCACCGACATCGAGCGCATCCCGAGCGAGCTCCCCTCGTCGACGCGGCGCACGACCGCGTCGGGCACCAGCAGCTCGGCCTCGCCGGTCCCGCCGGCATCGACGGCGGGCGAGGTGTGCCAGAGCTCGACGGCCGAGCCCGGGACCACGGACTCGGCGACCGTCGCCTCGACAGGGACCACGACCGGACGCAGCGGGACGTCCTCGCTCTGTCCGACCGCGGAGACGGGCACGAGCTCGCCCGCTTGGACGGTCTGCGTGGCGACCGCTCCGTCGGGGATCGCCTCGAGGGCCCCGACGTACTGCTCACGGTGGTCGCCGAGGCGCAGCTCGACGGTGGCGAGGTCGGCGCTCTCCAAGGGATCGCCGGGGACGATCGGCCCCCGCGCCACGAGCACCGGGGTGGTGGCCGACAGCCTCGACACCAGCAGCGCCCCCATCAGCACGCTCGCGAGGACCAGCACGATCCCGACGATCAGCCGCGGATCCTTCCATCGCGGCGTGCGCAGCCTCATCACCGGTGCACTAGCCCCCACTGTCTTCCTCCGGTCCCCTCGTCCTGCCCCTGGTCGTCGGCTCGCTCGCGGCGGGCCTGTCGGGAGGCTACGGCAGTACGGGCCGTGATGGGGGCGGACGGCGCCGCTCTGTGGAAAACAGGCTGCACGGATCCGGCGGGGCGCCGCCCGGAGGTTGTCCACAGCCTGCGCGCCCGCTCAGGTCGGGGATGAGAGACTGTGCCCACCTGCCCACCACCCGGACCGGAAGGATCGTCGATGCCGCCTCGCTTCGTCCCGCTCTCCGACGTCGCGGAGACGCTGTCGATCTCGGCCTCCCAGGCGTACGCCCTCGTGCGCTCGGGCGAGCTGCGCGCGATCAAGGTGGGCGGCCGCGGCCAGTGGCGCGTCGAGGTCACGGAGCTCGAGTCGTACATCGAGCGCAGCTATCGGCGCACGGAGGCCCTGCTCGAGGAGGAGCGGGCCCTCGAGCGCGATCCCGCCGAAGGCCGCGCCTGACCTCCCCCGCCGTCCGCTGACCGGCGACGATCAGCGCGGCAGCACGGCCAGCAGCGACGCCGTGGTCACCGTGAGCCGGGCCGAGCCGGGCACGCTCGAGGACTCCCCCGTCGGCAGGGACAGGACGTCCAGCGCATCCGCACCGACCCCGGCGATCCGACCCAGCACGGTGCCGGCGGTCGTCTCCAGGCGCACCACGCTGCGGTCGCGCGCGATCTCCCGCAGCACCGAGCCCAGTCCGAGCGGAGAGCGCAGCGACTCCTCGGCCGGACGGGCCCGGGAGGAGAGCCCCTCGACGATCGCGATCGCGGCCAGGAGCACGACGGCGCGCTGAGCGCTGCGGGTCTCTCGCAGGGCGACCCACTCTGGGCCGACCTCCTGCACGGTGCCCGCCAGGCGCAGATCGGCCCCGACGTGCAGGGTCAGGTCGCGCTCCCCTGCACCGCGGAGGCGGTCGGCAAGGGTCAGCTGGGCCCGCTCGGCGCGCGCGAGATCCTCGGAGACCGCCCGCAGCTCCTCGCGCTCATGATGCTCGAGCCGCCCCTCGAGGTCCTCGAAGATCCTCTCGAAACGCATGGGCCCACTGTAAGCGCGAGATCGCGCGACGCGGGGTGTGCACTCGCGAGACGCCACCACCTCTCCTCCCCAGGGGTCGGCGGTGAACAGACCTCCGCTCCCCGGTTGCGTGCCGCATCACATCCCGCTAGCTTTCCTTACACGCAATCTATACGCATCAAACTGCATCAAACGACATCATCGACATGAGTGGGCGTCGGGAGACCGGCGTCGACCACCACGAGGCGAGGGGAAGGCCATGGGGGACCGGGGACGTGAGCAGGGGACGCAGGGAGCGGGGGCCTCGCTGCTGGGCTCGGTGATCGCCGTCGGCGGCGCGGCGGCGATGAGCGGGGCGACGAGAACGCTCCTGGACAGCGCGCGCAGAGCCCACGGCGAGGAGCAGCTGATCGGCTGGGTGCTCGTGGGGCTGGCCGGCGCCGGTGCGCTGCTGTGCCTGTATCTCGCGCTGATATGGGCGCTGGCCGCCGTGATCCTGCTGGCCGGGCCCGCTGGGAGGACGGGCCGGACACTGCTGCCGGCACTGCGGATCCTCGCCCCGCGTCTCGCCCGCCGCGTGAGCACCGGGGCGGCCGTCGCGACCGCCGCGACCGGGCTCGTGCTCGGACCGGCGCTGGCCAGCGAGCAGCTTCCGCAGGACGCGGAGGCACCGACCGTCTTCGAGATCTCCCAGCTCCTGCCCGAGGAGGACCCATCCCCTCGGGACGCGGAGAGCACCGGGCCCGTCGAGCCGCTCCCCTCGCTCGGCTGGGGAGGAGAGCCCGCCCCGGCGACGGAGACCCCCGCGGTCGACGACGAGGCGGAGACCGCGACGCAGGACGACGCCGACGGGACCGACGACGCCGACGAGGAGCCGACGACCGCCCCGCCGCGCCCCGCCGAGGGCGACGGGACCGCGGACGAGGACTCCGCCGAGGACACGGCGACGCAGGCACCGCAGGATTCCCCGGGTGCGGGCTCCCCCGGCGACGCGGAGGCGTCGGGATATGCGGGAGCACCGGGCGAGGGACCCTCCGAGGGACCCGCGGCACCGGCGGAGGACGCGACGACCACCGAGGGCGCGCCGCAGACCGGAGAGGCCCCTCCTCCCGCGGACACCCCCACGAGCGGCGCGGCGGGAGGCGGGGGCGACGCTCCCGCCGCTCCCCGCACGGTGGTGGTCCAGCAGGGCGACACGCTGTGGAGCATCACCGACGACCTGCTCGGGCCCGCCCCGGAGGATCCCGCGCTGCTGGCGTCCTCCTGGCCGCTCCTGCACGAGGCGAACCAGGGCGTGATCGGCGAGGACCCCGATCTGCTCGTCCCCGGCCAGGTGCTCACGGTGCCGGCCGCGCTCGACGAGGAGGTCGCCTCATGAGCACCACCGACCAGCGCCAGGTCGACGCGGTGACGCGTCCCGAGCCCCGACATTCCGAGGACCCGCTGCTCGTGGAGCAGATGGTCGAGCCGGTGGCTCGCCGGGCCGTCGAGATCATCCGCGACATGCGCCCGCCGAACGCGCTGCAGCGCCTGGTCACGCCCGAGGTCGCGCAGGCCCTGTCCCGGCGCGCGGCGCTGACGCGTCGTCTGCGGGCCGCGACGGGCTACGCCCCGCCGCGGCAGCTGGTGGTCACCGGCGTGCGCACCTGCGTCGTGAACGAGCGGACGGTCGAGGCCAGCTGCGTGCTGCGCGAACCCGACCGCGCGCGCTTCCTCGCCATGCGCTGGGAGCTGCGGCACACCGGATGGCGCGTGACCGTCCTCGAGATCGGGTGACCCGACCCCGGGGCGAGCGCCCCGGAGGGTCGGTGCTCAGCCCTTGCGACGGCGGCCCGAGCGTCGCTGCGCCCGGTTCAGCCCGTCGCCCTGCGGCGCTCCCTCGGGCTTGTCCGAGACGGTGCTCGTCGCGGCCGTGCCGTCCCCGCGCTCGCGGCGGCGCCGCTGGGCCCGGGTGAGGGTGCCGGTGTCCTGCACGTCGCTGCCCTCGGCGGAGCTGTAGCGCAGCTGCCGCTCGTTCGGCCCGTCGTCCAGACCCTTGGCGCGCAGCACGACGGTGCTCTCGGCCTCGAGCTGCTCGGCGCCGGCGTCGTCGGTGCCGGACGCCTCGTCGGTCGCGGCCTCGTCGGAGTCCTTCGCCGTCTCGGAGCCGGCCCCGTCGGAGCCCGTCGACCCATCGGCACTCGTCGCCTCGGCCTCGGTGCTCGTCGCGGCCGGGGCGGTCGAGCCGGAGGTGGCCGACGCGATCGCCTTGCCGGCGACGGTCGCTCCGCGCAGCAGCTCGCTGACGGCCTTGGGCACCACGGGCTCTGCCTTCTCGACCTGGACCTCGAGGTTGTAGACGTAGCCGACCACGTCCTCCTTCACCCCGGCCATCATGTCGTTGAACATGAGGTGGCCCTCGCGCTCGTACTCGATCAGCGGATCGCGCTGGGCCATGGCGCGCAGGCCGATCCCCTCCTTGAGATAGTCCATCTCGTAGAGGTGCTCGCGCCAGCGGCGGTCCATCACCGACAGCAGCACGCGGCGCTGGAGCTGGTGCAGTCCCTCCTCGCCGAGCTCCTCCTCGCGCTTCTGGTAGGCGATGCGGGCATCGGCCAGGATCTCCTCCTTGAGCACACCCGCCTCGAGGTTGTCCTTGCCCCCGACCTCGTCGAGGACGTCCTGCGGGGTGAGGGAGACCGGATAGGCCGGACGCAGCGCGCCCCACAGCTCCTCGAGGTCGACGTCCTCGCCCGGCTTGCCCGCGGTGTGCGCGTCGACGGTGCCGCCGATGACCTCCTCGATGAAGCGCTCGATGTGCTCGTCGAGCTCCTCGCCCTCGAGGATGCGCGAGCGCTCCTCGTAGAACTTCCGGCGTTGCTTGGTCAGGACGTCGTCGTACTTCAGCACGTTCTTGCGGATCTCGGCGTTGCGCGACTCGATCGAGTTCTGCGCGCGCTGGATCGCGCCGGAGACCATCCGCCCGGTCAGCGGGATCGACTCGTCCACCCCTCCGCGGGCCAGCAGGGACTCGGCGGCGCCGGAGTTGAACAGGCGCATCAGATCGTCCTGCAGGGAGAGGTAGAACCGCGACTCCCCCGGGTCGCCCTGTCGGCCGGAGCGGCCGCGCAGCTGGTTGTCGATGCGGCGGGACTCGTGCCGTTCGGTGCCCAGCACGTAGAGACCGCCGAGCTCGACGACCTCGTCGTGCTGCTCGGCGACGGCGTTCTTCGCGCGCTCGAGCTCCTCGTCCCAGGCCGCCTCGTAGGCCTCGGCGTCCTCCTCGGGGTCCAGACCCCGCTTCTCGAGCTCGGCATGGGCCATGAACTCGACGTTGCCGCCGAGCATGATGTCGGTGCCGCGCCCGGCCATGTTCGTAGCCACGGTGACCGCGCCCTTCGCACCGGCCATCGCGACGATCGCCGCCTCGCCGGCGTGGTTCTTGGCGTTGAGCACCTCGTGGGTGACGCCCTGGGCGTTCAGCAGCTTGGAGAGGTACTCCGACTTCTCCACGCTCGTGGTGCCCACGAGGACCGGCTGGCCCTCGTCATGCCGCTCGACGATGTCCTCGACGACCGCGTCGAACTTCGCCTTCTCGGTGCGGTAGATGCGGTCGGCCTGGTCCTCGCGCTGCATGGGGCGGTGCGTCGGGATCGGCACCACGCCCAGCTTGTACGTGTTCATGAACTCGGCGGCCTCGGTCTCGGCGGTGCCGGTCATGCCCGAGAGCTTCTCGTAGAGCTTGAAGTAGTTCTGGAGGGTGATCGTGGCGAGGGTCTGGTTCTCCGCCTTGATCTTCACCCCCTCCTTCGCCTCGATGGCCTGGTGCATGCCCTCGTTGTAGCGGCGGCCGGCGAGGATGCGCCCGGTGTGCTCGTCGACGATCATCACCTCGCCGTTGAGGACCACGTAGTCCTTGTCCCGCTTGAACAGCTCCTTGGCCTTGATGGCGTTGTTGAGGAAGCCGATCAGGGGGGTGTTCAGCGACTCGTAGAGGTTGTCGATCCCGAGGTGGTCCTCGACCGTGTCGATCCCCGACTCGAGCACGCCCACGGTGCGCTTCTTCTCGTCGACCTCGTAGTCGCGGTCGCGGCGCAGCAGCGTGACGACCTTCGCGAACTCGCTGAACCACTTGTTCGCGTCCCCGGAGCCGGGGCCGGAGATGATCAGCGGCGTGCGGGCCTCGTCGATGAGGATCGAGTCGACCTCGTCGACGACGGCGAAGAAGTGGCCGCGCTGGACCCTCTCCTCCGGGGAGAGGGTCATGTTGTCGCGCAGGTAGTCGAAGCCGAACTCGTTGTTCGTGCCGTAGGTGATGTCGGCGGAGTACTGCTCGCGGCGCTCGGCCGGGGTCATCCCGGACTTGATCACGCCCGTGGTCAGGCCCAGGGAGCGGAAGACGCGGCCCATCAGGTCGCTCTGGTAGCCGGCGAGGTAGTCGTTGACGGTCACGATGTGCACGCCCTTGCCCGCCAGGGCGTTGAGATAGGCGGGCAGGGTCGCGACCAGGGTCTTGCCCTCACCGGTCTTCATCTCGGCGATGCGCCCGCGGTGCAGGGCGGCGCCGCCCATGATCTGCACGTCATAGGGGCGCTGGCCGAGGGTGCGGTGCGCGGCCTCGCGCACCGCCGCGAAGGCCTCGACCTGGATGTCGTCGAGGGTCTCGCCGTCCTCGAGGCGCTGCTTGAAGTGGTCGGTCTCGGCGCGCAGGTCCTCGTCGCCGAGATCCGAGAAGACGTCCTCCGCCTCGCCCACGCGCTTCGCGATGGATTCGAGCCTGCGGACCTCCCGGCCTTCGCCGGCGCGCAGGATCTTGTCGAAGAGGTTGGCCACTCGTGTGCTCCCGTAGATGGTGGGGACGTCCCCGTGGACGGCTGATGCCCGACCCATCGTAAGCGTCGATGCGCGCGGAGTAGAGCACCTGCGGGTCTCCTCACGCACTGGAGACGCTCGCGGGAGGGGCGCGACAGGCTGTGCGCGGCCCCCGCGCGGGACGTTCAGCTCCTCGCGATCACCGCGGCGAGCAGGGCGGAGAGGTCCCCGGAGCCCTCCCCGGTGCGCACCTCCAGGCCCCTCAGCCCCTGCCAGCGCGCCGCCCGGTCCAGCTCTTCGGCGAGCGCGGTGACGATGCGGTCCGGGTCGGGGCGCTGCCGTGCGGGCAGGTGCGGAAGCGGCTCGGAGTAGGCGCCGCGCACCTCGAGCACGCCGCGCTCGCGGTCGGCGCGCAGGTCGGTGCGGGCCGGGATCACGTCCCCCAGCAGGAAGAGCAGGGAGTAGTAGCCGGTGGTGCGGCGCTCGGCGGGGGTGTAGATGCCGATGCGGTACTCGACGTCGAAGAGGTGCTCGAGCCGGGGACGGTGGAAGACGATCGGGTCGAAGGGGCTGACGAGGGCGCTCATGCGCAGCGGGCTCGTCCCCGGGGCGTCCCGGTGGCGCAGCAGGGTGCGCGTCCCGGCGGGATGGGCGACCTCGACCTCGGTCAGCTCGCCGCGCCCCAGCAGCTCCTCGACCGCGGGTCGCACCTGGCCGATCGAGAGCCGGAAGTAGTCGGCCAGCGAGCCCTGCTCGGCGACGCCCAGGGAGCGCGCCGCGAGGGCGACCAGGCGCAGCACCGCCTCGTCCTCGGGGATCGCCGCGCGGTCCCGATCGGGGGCGGGCACGTACAGGCGCTCGAACTGGGCGGTGCGGCCCACGCACTCCAGCTCCCCGCTGCGGAAGAGGTACTCCACCGCCCACTGGCTGCGGGTGCGTCGCCAGCCCCATCCCTCGCCGCGCTCGGTGTCGCCGAGGTGGCGGGAGACGGCGGCGGCGCTCGCGGGGCCGATCTCTGCCAGCGCCTCGCGGATCCGGGGGAAGAGGTGCGGGGACGAGGTGGCGATCTCGCGCAGCACGCCCCAGTCGCGCTCGGAGGTGGCCCGCCGGCGGAAGCCCAGCAGGTCGCTGACCTCCTCGGTCGCGTAGGCCGCCTCGTGGGCGAGGGTCTCGTGGACCAGGCGGGAGCGGCCCGGGCGGGAGGCGCGGTCGAGGGCGGCGGGATCCCAGATGCCGGCACGGGTGTAGACGGGCAGGTGATGGGCGCGGGCGAAGACGCTGACGGAGTCGATCTGGAGCAGGTGGGTGCGCTCGAGGGTGCGCACGAGCGCGCGCCTGCTGCCGGCCGCGGGCGGCATGCCGTCCCGGCGCGCGCCGCCCATCCCCTGGGCGCGCAGCACGATGCGCCGGGCCGCGGTCCAGCTCAGCGCGTCGGCCATGACCTGCTCCTCCCCCGGCGCACGGACGGGCGGGAGGACACCTCGTGGTGCCCTCCCGCCCGGCGGAGCAGGCCCTGGATCAGGACGCCTTCTGCTCCCCGTCGAGCTCGATCACGCCGTAGCTCCAGCCCTTGCGGCGGTAGACCACCTTGGGGTTGCCGGACTCGGCGTCGACGAACAGGAAGAAGTCATGGCCGACGAGCTCCATGTGGTAGAGCGCGTCGTCGACGCTCATGGGCTTCGCCGCGTGCTTCTTCTCGCGGATGATCACGGGGCTGCCGGCCTCGGCCAGGTCGGCCTCGCGGGTCTCGGCGGTCTCAGGCACCTCGGTGCTCTCGGCGGCCGGGTCCTCGGCCGGTCGCAGCGACTCGGGCATCTCCTGGTCCGCGGGCATGGTGCGCAGGCTCGCGCCGGTCCCCTGGTGGGCGCGATCGCGGCCGCGGCGGTGGTCCTTGCGCCGGTCACGGGCGCGTCGGAGTCGTTCGAGGAGCTTGCCGTAGGCGATGTCGAGCGCGCCGTAGAGGTCGTCGGCACGGGCCTCGGAGCGGATCACCGCGCCGTTCTCGTGCACGGTGAGCTCGACCCGGTCGCTGAGCTCGGCCTGACGGGGGTTCTTCTCCTGCGAGACCTCCACGTCGACGCGGAGCGCCGCGGGAGCGAACTGGGTGACCTTGTCGAGCTTCTCGGTGAGATGACGGCGGAAACGATCGGGGACGTCCATGTGACGTCCGACGACATTGATCTCCATGAGTGGTTTCTCCTCCTGTCCGGGTGCGGCCGTTCGGAGCCCGGCCGCGATGGCTCCTGGTCGGGGTGCGCACCTCCTGATCGAGGACTGCTCGCCCTGGTGTGGCGAGGAACACCAAGCATGCCACGTTTCCCTCGGCGTTTCCTGTCCGTCCGTCCCGAGGTCCCGGTCCGTCCACCCACCGGTCATCCGAGGGCGTCCGCTTCGTCCGATCCGGGCGGGACGGAGCGCCGTCCGTGCCCTGTGCCGGCCCGTCCGGGTCCTGCGGCGCTCCCGTCCGGACCCTGCCGGGCCCCGTCGGCCCCCTCGCCGTTCCCGTCCGAGGCCGCGGACCGCCGGGGCAGCCGCGCGGAGGCGATCACCGCGGCGCCGAGGACCTCGACCCCCTCCGCGGTCAGCGCCTCGTGCATGCCGCGCAGCGTCGCCCCGGTCGTGACGACGTCGTCGACGACGACCACCGGGCGGTCCAGCCGCCGCGCGCGCCGCGCCTGAGCGGGCTCCAGCCGGATCCGACGCCGTCTCCTCGCCCGCGCCCCCTGGCCCTCCTGCGCGGTGGTCGGGGCGGAGCGCAGCAGGAGGGCGCGCCCGGCCCCCGCCCGCTCCAGGGAGCGCACCAGCTCTGCGGTGTGGTCCTCCCCGCGACGCAGCCGGGCCCCTCGCCGGGAGGGCACGGGGACAAGCGCCGGCTCCGCATCGCCCGCCGACTCCCCGAGCTGCCGCACCGCGGGGGCGAGCCCCGCGGCCAGGGGCGTGCACAGGTGCAGCATCCCGCCGTTCTTCCACGCGAGCACGAGGCGCTGCAGGTCACCGCCGTACTCGCCGAGCGCGAGCACGGGCAGCAGCGGGGTGTGGTCCACACCCGCGGGGAGCAGCTGCCCGTCCCGATGCTCCTCGCGCACGCGGGCGGCGCTCAGCTCCTGGAGCGCATCGCAGCAGGAGTCGACCCGCTGCGGCGCGGTGCGCAGCATCGCCTCGCAACGGGGGCAGAGCCAGGAGCCGTCCTGTCCGCAGGGGCACTGGCGCGGGGCGATGAGGGAGCAGGTCTGGGCCGCGACCTCCGCGACCGTCGCGAGCACTCCCCCGCGCCCCGCAGCGCCCGGCGCCGGCTCCGCCCGGTGCCGTGACCCGTCCCGTGCCCGCCGTCGTCCCTGTCTCCGCATGCGCCGATCCCAGCAGCGGTGGGGCGCTCGCGCCAGCGGGGGCGCCCCGGAGTGGACGGCGCACCGCTGGGGAGGGGAGGTCCGGGCTCAGTAGAACCCGGGATCGCGCCCGCTCACCTCGACGTCGCGCCACCCCTCGCCGTCGGTGCGGCGCAGGTTCCCGGCCTCGTCGGCCGCCCACACCGTCTCGGCCACGACGGAGCCGGTGAGCCGCACGGTGTCCGGGGCCGGCGTGGGCAGCTGCTCGATCCCTCCGGAGAGGTCCAGGAGCTGGGCTCGCAGCGAGTCGTCGGAGGGATCGGTCCCCAGCACCGCCACGGTGCCCTCGTCGTACCAGCAGATCTGGCGGACGTCGGCGAAGAAGGTGCGCACGAGCGTGGGCTCGGTGAGGGCGGACGGGGTGCCCTCCTCGTCCCGCACCACGGCGCACAGCTCGAGGCGGCCGTCCCCCGCCTCGTCCGAGAGCACGAGCACCCTCGTGTCGTCGGGGGCGATGTCCAGTGCACGGACCTCGCGACCGGAGAGCCAGGGCGCGTCCACCTTCGCATCGTGCTCGGCGCCCCTGCCCGACAGGGCCAGCAGCGCACCGGCGCTCGAGCCGACGGTCGTCCACACCCAGCCGGCCCCGTCGATCCGGGGCGGGACGAAGCCGGTCCCGGTGGCGGCCTCGCGCAGCGGGACAGAGCCGTCCGTCGAGGCGATCAGCACGGTCGCCCCGTCGCGGCTGCGGGCGGAGGCGAGACCGCCGCCCTGCGCGATCGCGGGGGAGGCGATCTCGAGGCCGGCGAACGCCGGGACCAGCTGCGGCGGGGACTCGTCGCTGCCCGGATCGGCCAGGGAGATCACTCCCGTGGCGCCCGCGGCGATCGGCCGATGCCCCGGCAGGGCCCGCTCCACACGGCCCTCCTCCTCGAGCGACAGCTCCGTCCCGTCCTGCACCAGGCGCACTCCGGAGAGGCTGCGCAGCGAGCGCAGCGAGGACTCGAGCTGCGAGAGGGCGAGCCGCCGCGGCTCCGGGGCCAGGCCCGTGATCGCGGTGGGCACCTCGACCTGCGCGGTGCCGTCGGCCCCGCTCTCGACCTGGGCCTCCGTGGAGCCGGCGTCGCGCGGGATCTGGCTGCCCACGGCCCCTTCGAGGAAGCCCGAGGGGCCGGCCGCGAGGCCTTCGAGCACGGCGGCGACGCCGCGTCGCAGCGGCACCCAGCGGTGATCGGGCACGAGGTGGACCTCCCGGGCGTCCAGGAAGTAGAACCGCGCCGGGGAGTAGAGGCTCTCGAAGGCGGCCTCCGAGAGGAAGATCCCGTCGGGCACCTCGCTCAGCCGCCACTGGTCCTCCACCTGCTCCACGGCGACGGCGAGCTCCTGCGGAGTGGGGCCGGCGAGTGCGCTGCGCACGCCGCGGGCGTCCACCACCGCGACCGCCTGCAGCGCGAGGACGAGGCGACCCTCGCTCTCCTCGCGCACCTGCAGCTCCTGGCTGCCGGAGTAGATCGTGGTCCGGGCGGTCGGGTCCCAGCCCTCGCTCGCCTCCTCGGTGAGATAGGCGCGGGCGACCGCGAAGTCGTCCTCCGAGCCGACCCCGGCCTGGAAGAAGCCGGCGAGGACCTCCTGCGCGGTCGCGTCGGGCTCCGGGGGCAGCGCGCGCACGTACGGCGCACCGGGATGGGATCTGCCGGTGAGGGTGCGGCTGTCGATCCCGGAGTCCACGGGGATGCGGGCGCAGGCCGCGCCCAGGCCCAGCAGGGCAGCGGCGCCGAGGGCGTGCAGCACGCTGCGGCGGTCGAGGTTCATCGCGTCCTCCCCTCGGTCGCGGTGCCGGGTCCGGTCGGCAGATCCGCCTCGGTCGGGTCCTCGCTCTCGCCGTCCTCGCCCGGCGGCGGGTCGAGATCCGGCAGCAGGTCGGGGCCGATGCGGATCTCCCCCGTCGGCGTCGGGGAGACGGAGGCGTCGGCGAGCGTCCGGTCGAAGGGCCGCTCGAGCCGCAGCGGGGAGCGGACCAGCTCGGTGCCGGGGCGGCGAGGGAGCGTGAGGCGGAACACCGCGCCCTCCCCCTCCTGTCCCCAGGCCTGCAGCCAGCCGCCGTGCAGATGCGCGTCGGAGACGGAGATCGACAGCCCGAGACCGGTCCCGCCGAGGGTGCGGGCACGGGAGGGGTCCGCGCGCCAGAACCGGTCGAAGACGCGCCGGGCGTCCTCCGGGGAGATGCCGTGGCCGAAGTCCTGCACCACCACGGCGACCGCGTCCTCGTCGCCCGCGGTCTGCACCAGCACCGGCCCGCCCGCACCGTGCTCGATCGCATTGGTCAGGAGGTTCCTCAGGATGCGGTCCACCCGCCGCGCGTCGACCACCGCGGTCGAGGCCCCCTCCCCGAGCCGCACGTCGAGCAGGCACCCGCGGGCGCCGGCGAGCGGCCGCACGTCCTCGACCGCGCGCGCCACCAGCGCGCTCATGTCTTCGCGGAGGGCCTCGAGCTCGGCGGCACCGGCATCGAAGCGGGAGATCTCCAGCAGGTCCGCGAGCAGCACCTCGAAGCGCTGCACCTGCGCGGCGAGCAGCTCGGTGGTGCGCTGCAGCTCGCCCGGCAGCTCCTCCCGGCGGGAGTCGAGCACCGAGGAGGCCATGCGGATCGTGGTCAGGGGCGTGCGCAGCTCGTGGGAGACGTCGGAGACGAAGCGCTGCTGGACGCGGGAAAGCTCGGTGAGGTCGTCGACCTTCTGCTGGAGGCTGCGGGCCATGTCGTTGAAGGACTCGCCCACCCGGGCGAGCTCGTCGGCGCCCGCGACCTCGACCCGACTGGCGAGGTCGCCGGCGGCCATCCGCTCCGCCGCGTGCGCGGCCCGTTTGAGCGGGGTCGTGACCATGCGCGCGATGACGATCGCGATGCCGACGATGAGGCTCAGCAGCACGAGTCCGCCGCCGAGGATCACCCGCTGCACGAAGGCGAGCGTCTCCTGCTCCTCCTGGAGCGAGTAGATGAGGTACAGGTCGTAGGAGCCCGAGCCCGGCACCACCACCCGGGTGCCGACGAGCAGCGCGGGGGCGGTGCGCCCGGTCTCGTCCGCGCGACCGATCGACCGCCACGAGACGGCGTCGGGCTGCTCCGCCACCGCCGCCGCGAACTCGGCGTCGACCTCGTCGAACAGGGTCCGGTCGGAGGAGGCGACCGGGAAGACGGTCCCGGTGGTCTCGACGGGGACCAGCGCGACCTCGCGCCGGTCGCCGCCGCCCTGTCCGCCCGTGGACTGCACGAAGGCGCTCACGGCGTCCTGCTGCTGGGTGCTGGTCGCGCCGGAGAGCTGCGCGAGGGACTCCCCCAGGTCGTCGCGCACCTCGATCGTCTCCTCCAGCACCCGGTCGCGCCGCTGCTCGTACAGGCCGTCGGCGATGACGGTGGAGAGGTACGCGCCGACGGTGAGCAGAGCGATCGTGGACAGCAGGGTCGTCACGAGCACGACCCGCAGCGCGAGGGACCAGCTGCGCGGGTCGGCGACCTGCACGAGGCGCGCGCGCCAGGCGGGCCAGGCAGCGGAGGCCCAGCTCGAGGCCTCCGTCGGCCCCTCCGCGATCGGTGCCGGGGTGGCCGCTGCCGGGGTGGCCGGCGACGCCGGACCGTGCGCGCCCGGGGTCCGCCCCGTCTCGGACCCGGGCGCCTCCGACGCGCTCACCGCCGCACCGGCACGCTCAGGACCCGCTCCCGGCGCGATAGCCGACCCCGCGCACGGTCACCACGATCGCCGGGTTCTCGGGGTCCTGCTCGATCTTCGAGCGCAGGCGCTGGACGTGCACGTTGACCAGGCGCGTGTCGGCGCTGTGGCGGTAGCCCCACACGTCGCGCAGCAGCACGTCGCGGGTGAAGACCTGCCAGGGCTTGCGCGCCAGCTGGGTGAGCAGGTCGAACTCGAGCGGGGTCAGCGAGATCAGCTCCCCGGCCCGGCGCACCTCGTGGCCGTCGACGTCGATGGTGAGGTCGCCGATGCTGAGCTGCTCGGTGGTCGCGGGCTCCGCCCGACGCACCCGCGCCTTGATCCGCGCCACCAGCTCCTCGGGCTCGAAGGGCTTGGTGAGATAGTCGTCGGCCCCGGCCTCGAGCCCCTCGACCACGTCGGCGGTGTCCGTGCGGGCCGTGAGCATGAGGATCGGGACCCCCGACTCGCGGCGGATGCGACGACACACCTCGATGCCGTCCATCCCCGGGAGCATGAGGTCCAGCAGCACGAGGTCGGGGCGCAGGCGCGGGAACGCCTCCAGGGCGGAGGCGCCGTCGGGCGAGGTCGCGACCTCGAAGCCCTTGCCGCGCAGGACGATCCCGACCATCTCGGCGATCGCCTGATCGTCGTCGACCACGAGGATCCGTGAAGGCGTCGTCATGGAGGTCATTGTGCCATCGGGCGGTGCATGCACCCCGCAGGCCGCTCCGCTGGGGTGTCCCGCAGTCGGCTCCGGCGCCGTCAGGACCCCCTGCATCGGGTCCGGAAGACTCCCGGATGTCGACGTTCGTCGGATCGGCGACGGGGCCGGCACTCCGTAGGGTCGGCTCCAGCGTTCCCGCCCGGACCCGCCGCGGCGGGGACGGGCACCACCACACGAAGGAGCACCGATGAGCAGTCCGTGGACCGCCCCCGGAGCGGACGTCCCGAGCGAGCCTCCAGCGCCGCAGGGCGCCGACAGCATGGGAGCGCCCGGCGGCGCATGGGGCCTGCCCGGAGCCGCCGCGCCCGACGGCGCCCCCGCGCCGCAGGGCGCGCCGCGTCGCGAGCTGGTGCAGTCCACTCCCCTGTTCCCGCTGCGCCCGCTGGGCCTCGGCGAGATCCTCGGCGCCGCCGTGCGGATCTACCGCCTGCGCGCCCGCTCGGTGCTCGGCGTCTCCGCCGCCGTGTTCGGGGTGGCCTTCGTGCTGATCACGCTCTCCTCCGGCGCTGGGATGCTGCCCCTGATCGGGGACATGCAGGCCACGCTGCAGGACCCCGCCGGGTCGAGCGAGGTGCCGTTCACCGGCTCCGTCGGCGACATCGTGCTGACCGTGGTCACGAGCGTGATCACGGGCCTGGTGACCATGATCGCCTCCTCCCTGGTCACGGTCGCCCTGACCCGCCTCGCGCTCGGCGAGGCGATCGGCGCGCCGCTGCCCACCGCCGAGGTGTGGGCGACAATGCGACGTCGCGGCCTGCCCGCCCTCGGCGTGAGCCTGATCGTCGCGGTCCTCTCCGCGATCCTGTTCGCGGTGCCCTTCGCGCTCGGACTGCTGCCGATCCTGATCGTCCAGGAGCCGGGCTGGCTCACCATCGTGCCGATCCTGCTGGGCACGCTGGTCGGGCTGCTGGCGATGCTGTGGCTCTGGGCCCGCACCATGCTCTCGATCCCGGCGCTGGTGCTCGAGGACCTGGGCGTGCTGTCGGCGGTCCGGCGCGGCTTCACGCTCACCCGCGGCCGACGCCTCTGGCGGGTGCTCGGCATCGGCGTGCTGCTGTACGCGCTGTACATGGTCGCCATGTACACCATCTCCGGGGTGATCGGCACGGTCGCCGGGGTCGCCTACGTCGCGATCCTGCTGGTGAGCTCCTTCGAGGCGATCGTGCTGGGCGTCGCGGTGCTGACGATCCTGTCGATGCTCGGCACCTACCTGGCGACCTTCCTCCTGGCGCCGTTCCTCTCGGCCGGGTACACGGCGCTGTACGCCGACGTGCGCATGCGCGACGAGGCCTGGGACGTGGAGCTCACGCGCCGCGCGAGGGACGCCTGGGCGGCGGACGGCGCCCGATGATCCCCGCGGCGCCGCCGCTCGGCCCGGACGAGGCGCGCGAACGGGTCCTCGAGGAGCTCTCGAAGGCGGAGTACGACAACTCGACCGGCTTCGTGGCCTGGCTGTTCGGAGCCCTCGACGCGTGGCTGGACAGACTGCTCGAGGGGGTCGACGGCTCCTCGACCGCCCAGACCGCGATCGCGGTGCTGCTGGTGCTGCTCCTCGGAGCGGTCGTGGTGCTCGTGCTGCGCCGCACCGGGCTGCTGCGCCGCAGCCCCGCCCTCGCCGTCGACGCCGCGCTCGACGCCGACCCGGTCCTCAGCGGCGAGCAGCTGCGCGGCGCCGCGCGGACGGCGATCGACGAGAGCCGCACCGACGACGGCACCGTGCTCGCCCTGCGCGCGCTCGTGCGCGACCTCGAGGAGCGCACCCTGCTGGACGTCGCCACCGGCATGACCGCCCACGAGGCCGCGACCCGTGCCGCCGTCTCCTTCCCCGACCTGCGCGGACGGCTCCAGCGGGGCGCCGACGCCTTCGACACCGCCGCCTACTCCGTGCGCGCCGTCGGCGCGAAGCCGGCCGAGGACATGCTGCGGCTGGCCGAGTACATCGCCGAGACCGCCCCCGACCTCGACGCCGCCGAGCCTGCACCGGTCGCCGGGGCGGGCGGCGAGGCGGACGGATGAGCGCCGCCCCCGCCCCCGCCCCCACGCACCCGGTCCGACCCGAGGCGCCGCCGAGGACCGGTGCGCGCGCGACCGGCGCTGCCGCGGCCCCGCGCGATGCCGAGCAGCGGCGCCGGCCGTGGCTCGTCGTCGCCGTGGTCCTCGCCGTGATCGCCGCGGTCCTCGTCTCCGTGGCGCGCGGCCTCTATCGCGACGGCCCCCTCGAGCCCGACGCGCCCACGGGACAGGGCGCGAAGGCCGTCGTCGAGGTGCTCGGCGATCTCGGCGTCGAGGTCGACACCCGTCGGCACACCGCCGATGCCGCCGACGACCTGCGCGCGGGCGGGACCGTGCTGCTGACCGATCCCCGACGGCTGAACGGCGAGCAGCTCGCCGACCTGGCCGAGGCCCGCGAGGCGGGCGACGGACGCCTCGTGGTGATCCAGCCCGACTTCGTGGCGCTGTCCTATCTCACCACCGGCATCTCGCCCACCGGTGCGCTGCGTGAGGAGACCCGGGTCGAGCCGGGCCGCGGCTGCGGGGACCTCGCCCATGAAGCGCGCGTGCTGGAGGTCCCCGACGCCGAGGACGGAGTGCGGGGCCCCGCCTCGCTCTACACCGCGCAGGGCCCGCAGGCCTCGACCTGCTTCGAGGACGACGGCGGCGCGCTCGTCGCGGAGTCCGACGGGGTGGTGGTGCTGGGCAGCGCGGACCTGCTCACCAACGACGGGGTGGGCCGTGCGGACAACTCCGCCCTGGCGCTGAACGCCCTGTCCGCCACCGAGCACCTCTCCTGGTACGTGCCCTCCGCGACGGACCCGCAGGCCTCGTCCTCGCAGTCCCTGCTCGACCACCTTCCTGCCTGGGCCGGTCCGCTCGCCGCCTGGCTGGTGCTCGTCGCCGGCCTCGCGCTCCTCGCGATCGGTCGCCGTCCCGGCCCCGTGGTCGTCGAACCGCTGCCGGTGACGGTGCGCCCCCAGGAGCTGGTGCTCGGACGGGCACGGCTGCTGGAGCAGGCCTCCGCCCGCGACGCGGCGGCCTCCGCCCTGCGCGCCGCCGCGGCGGCCCGTCTCGCCGACCGGCTCGGCCTGCGCCACGAGTCCTCCCTCGACGGGCTCCTGGCGGCCCTCGACCCGCATGTCGGCGCCGCCCCGGAGCAGCTCCGTGCGCTGCTCGGCCCCACCCCTGTCCGCACCGACCGCGACCTCGTGCACCTCGCCCACGACCTCGACCGTCTCGAGAAGGAGATCGACCGATGACCGACCCCGCCCCGGACCGGCCCGGCCCCCACGACGCCCCGGCCGCTCCCCCTGCCGTCCCGCCGACGGGTCCGGTCCCGCCGCAGCCTGGTGCCGCGCCGCAGGCAGCTCCCGCGCCGTCTGCCGGTCCGGCGCCGTCTGACGGTCCCGCACCGCAGCCGGGCCCCGGCTCGTCGGCCCCCGCGGTCGACGGCGGCACGCGCGCCCAGCTGCAGCAGCTCTCCACCGAGATCCACAAGGGCATCGTCGGGCAGGACGCGGCCGTGACCAGCCTCGTCGTCGCCCTGCTGTGCCGTGGGCACGTGCTGCTCGAGGGCGTGCCCGGTGTGGCGAAGACCCTGCTGGTGCGCTCCCTCGCCGAGGCGATGGACGTGCGCATGCGCCGCGTGCAGTTCACCCCGGACATGATGCCGGGCGACATCACCGGCTCCCTGGTCTACGACAACACCACCAGCGACCTCGTCTTCCGGGAGGGGCCGGTGTTCACCAACCTGCTCCTGGCCGACGAGATCAACCGCACGCCCCCGAAGACGCAGTCCGCGCTGCTCGAGGCGATGGAGGAGCGGCAGGTGACGATCGACGGGGCCAGCCGCCCCCTGCCCGATCCGTTCCTCGTGGTCGCCACCCAGAACCCGATCGAGTTCGACGGCACCTACACCCTGCCTGAGGCGCAGCTGGACCGCTTCCTGCTCAAGGCCGTGATGCCGCTGCCCGAGCGGGAGGTGGAGGTGGACGTGCTGCGACGCCATGCCGACGGCTTCGACACCACCGACCTCGGCGCGATGGGGCTCCGCGCCGTGCTCGACGTGCCCTCCCTGCACCGCGCCCAGCAGGACGTCTCGCGAGTCGCCGCGGAGGACCCCGTCGTGCAGTACATCGTCGACGTGTGCCGGGCGACGCGCCGCTCGCCGAGCTTCACCCTCGGCGTCTCGCCGCGCGGCGCGATCGCGCTCCTGCGCACCTCGCGGGCCTGGGCGTACCTCTCCGGCCGCGACTTCATCACGCCCGACGACGTCAAGGCCATGGCCCCGGCGACCCTCTCGCACCGGGTGCGGCTGACCACCGAGGCCGAGCTCGAGGGCACGCAGGTCGAGGCCGTGCTCGCCGCGACCCTCGCCTCCGTTCCCGTCCCCCGCTGAGACCGCCCATGAGGATCTCGATGACCCCCCGCGCGGCCCTGGCCGCGCTGCTCGCGCTGCCCGTGATCGTGCTGTGGCCGAGGTGGTGGGTGCTCCTGGTCCTGCTCGCGCTGTGGGTGCTCGTGGTCCTCGCCGATGCGTTCGCCGCCGCGGATCCGCGACGGATCCGGGTGCGACGGGAGGCGCCGACGCAGGTGCGGCTCGGCGGCACCGTGACCGGTCGCCTGCTGCTGACCAACCCCACCGGCCGACGGGCACGGCTCGAGGTGCGCGACGCCTGGAATCCGACCGCGGGCCTCGCCTCGCAGCACGGCCGCCTCACGGTCCCCGCCCAGGAGCGACGGGCGATCGCGCAGTCCTTCACGCCTACCCGGCGCGGCGAGCACCGCAGCCGGCAGCTGCTGCTGGGCTCCCTCGGCCCGCTGGGCCTGGCCCGGCGCAGCACCCGGTCCGAGACGCCCGGGCGGATGCTGGCCCTGCACCCCTTCGGCTCCCGCAAGCATCTCCCCTCGCGCGTGCAGCGCCTGCGGGAGATCGAGGGGCTCGCCGCGATCCACCAGCGCGGGCAGGGCACCGAGTTCGACTCCCTGCGCGACTTCGTGGACGGCGACGACGTCCGCTCGATCGACTGGCGGGCCACCGCGCGCCGGCGCAGCGTCGTGGTGCGCACCTGGCGGCCCGAACGGGACCGCCACGTGCTCATCGTCGTGGACACCTCCCGCACCTCCGCCGGACGGCTCGGCGAGGCGACCCGCCTGGACGCCGCCTTCGACGCGGCGCTGCTGCTCACGGCGCTGGCCGGGCAGGCCGGCGACCGGGTGGACCTGCTGTGCGTGGACCGCATCCCGCACGTCTCGGTGCTCGGCTCGACCCGCACCAAGGTGCTGCACGACATGGTCACCGCCACCGCGGCGGTGGAGCCTGCGCTGGTGGAGACCGACTGGGAGCGGGCCGCGGCCACGATCGACTCCCGGACCCGCCGCGGCTCTCTCGTCGTGCTGATCACCCCGGTCGAGGCGCAGGCCCTCCACTCGGGTCTGCTGCCCGTCGCGGCGCGCCTGGCGAAGGACCATCCGCTTCTGCTCGCCTCGGTCGCCGATCCCGCCCTCGAGGAGCTCGCCGCAGGCCGCGAGGACCTCGAGGCGGTGTACCGGGCGGCCGCGGCGGAGCGGGCCCGCTCCGAGCGGGCCGGGGTCTCCCACGCGCTCGAGCGGGTGGGCGCCCATGTGGTCGACGCCCCGCCGGACCGGGCCCCGCAGGCCCTCGCCGACGCGTATCTCGCGCTGAAGGCGGCCGGGCGGCTCTAGCCCTCCGCCGGCTCCGCCCCTCACGCCGGGGGCCGCGCGCCCCGCACCCCGGGGGCCGCACGCCCGTCGTCCCAGGAGCCGCACGCCCCTCGTCCCAGGAGCCGCACGCCCGTCGTCCCGGACCGCGCGCCGGCTCTGCGCCGTGCACACTGGTGCCATGAGCGCACCGGACCCCGCCTCGTCCCGCACGGCCGGTACGATCGATCAGCTCGCCGTCTTCCTCGACGAGCACCGGGAGATTCTCGCCGCATGCCTCGACGACCTCGACGAGGAGGAGGCCCGCCGCCGCCTGGTCCCCTCGAGGACGACCCTGCTGGGCCTGGTGAAGCACGCGACCTTCGTCGAGAGGGTCTGGTTCGAGGAGGCGCGCACCGGGACGTCGCGCCGCGAGCTCGGCCTCCCTGCCGATCCCGGCGATTCCTTCGTCCTCGGACCGCAGGACACGATCGGGTCGGTGCGCGACGCCTTCCTCGCCGCCTGCGAGGCGTCCCGCGCCGTGACCGTGGACGTCGAGGAGGGCGAGATCTGGTCGGGCAACCGCCGCGGCCCGCTCCCGGTGCTCTGGATCCTGCTCCACGTGCTGCGGGAGCATGCGCAGCACTGCGGCCACGCCGACATCCTGCGCGAGCAGATCCTCGCCTCGCGGCGCTGACGGGACCCGTCGTCCGCGCACCACACCGGCCGCGCCGCGCCGGCCGCGCCACGGCTCGGTACCCTCGCAGCATGCAGCAGCGCAGCGCGGACCGGGACTTCTCCGCCTACAACCAGGCGCAGCGCGGTCGCCCCGTCCGGCCGCTGGCACGACGCGCGGTCGACGCGGCCCGCGCCGTCCCGGCGCGGGATCGCCCGGCCCCGGCAGTCGCGGTCGAGCTCGGCAGCGGCGCGGGCATCGAGGCGCGCTTCCTGGCGGACAGCGGCTTCCGGGTGCACGCGCTCGACGCGGATGCGAGCGTCGAGCCGCAGCTGGTCGAGCTTGCCGAGAGCCACGGCATCACGGCGGTGATCGCGGACCTCGAGACCCTCACGGCCCTCCCCGCCGCGGATCTGGTCCTCTCCTGCGCGACTCTCCCCTTCGTGCGTCGGGAGGCGTTCGAGCCCCTGTGGACGCTGATCCGGGGCTCGCTCCGACCAGGCGGTGTGCTCGCCGTCGACCTGTTCGGCGAGAAGGACGACTGGGCCGGGACCGAGGGCACCTATCTGACGCGGGCCGAGATCGACGCTCTGCTCGACGGGCTCGAGGTGCTCGAGCTGACCGAGGTGGAGCGGGATGGTCGCTCCTTCGCCGGGCCGAAGCACTGGCACACCGTCCAGGTCATCGCCCGCCGGCCCGCGTGAGGGCAGCTGCTCTCCCTCCCCCCCGCTCCCCCGGCGTTCCCGCCGCGGCTGGGAATTGCGTGATCCTGAGCCACTTTCCGCCCGAAAGTGGCTCAGAATCTGACCCGATTCGACGGAGGGCCTGTGGCAGGTGGATGAGAGGCAAGGGCAGGCGGGGCCAGGCGGGTGGCAGGCAGGGGCGGGCCAGGCGGGTGGCAGACGGGGGCAGGGCCGGGCGGAGGGGAGGCGGGGGCAGGGCCGGGCAGGTGGCAGGCGGATGGCAGGCGGGGGCCTGTACCGGTCGCGGGGCAGGCGCTGACCGGCTCAGGCGGCGGTGGCGACGCGGGAGCCGACCAGCTCCTCGGAGAGGTCGCCGGTGATCCCCGCACGGTACGCCGCACGGCCCCGCACCAGCATGTAGGCGAGGAAGGCCAGCCAGGCCGCGGCGCCGATCGCGATCCGGAGGGCGGGCGGCAGCGAGCTCGGCGTCACGAACGCCTCAATGAAGCCAGCGACCAGGAGCACGGGCACCAGCCCGATCGCGACCGTGACCAGGGCTCGTGCGGCGTGGGAGAGGGCCCACAGCCGCGGCATGGAGCCGGGCCTCACCCACGCCCAGAAGGTGCGCAGCCCCGCCCCCGCGCCCACCACGATCGCGGTGATCTCGAGCAGGCCGTGCGGGAGGATGAACACGAAGAAGGTGTCCAGGCCCCCGTAGGCGCCCATCACCCCGGCCGAGAGCCCGATGTTCAGACCGTTCTGCAGCAACATGAGCACCGGCCAGAATCCGGTCACGCCGAGCACGACCGACTGCACGGCGATCCAGGCGTTGTTGGTCCACACCCGGGCGGCGAAGCCGGAGGCCTCGCCCTCGAAGTAGTAGCTGACGAAGTCGCGCTGGGCGAGGGCGCGCTGCTGCGCCTCGGGGACCACGAGCTCGCGAGCGGTCGGGTCGAGGCCGAAGTACAGCCCGGAGACGACGGTGGCGAGCAGGAAGATCCCGGCCGAGAGCGCGACGGTCCACCGGGCCTGGAACAGCGCGGAAGGCAGATCCTCCCAGAAGAAGGTCCGCGCATGCTTCCACAGCGGGATCCGCGCCCCGGTGATCCGCAGCCGGGCCCGGTGCACCAGCAGCGAGAGCCGCGAGATCAGCGCCGGATCGGGCACGGTGGACCGCACGGTGGAGAGATGGGTGGAGACCTCCTGGTAGTGAGCCAGCAGCTCGTCGATCCCGTCGGCGTCGAGCGTGCGAGCGCGCGTGAGCTCCTCGAGGCGGTCCCACTGCGGCCGGTGCACGGCGATGAAGGCGTCGGTGTCCACCCGAACAGGGTAGGCGCCGCCCGCCCCCGCCGACGGCCGACGAAAGTCGGAGGCCGAGGGATCGGAAGCCGACGCTCGACGCTGACGGGGTCCTCTCGGCCCTGCGAGGATGGGGCCATGGCAACCACGGGCACCGCTGCGGCCGTCGCCTCCTCGAGCGACCGAGACGCGCTGATCACGGGGGACGCGGTCCTGCTGGATCTGCGCACCGCCTCCTTCGCGACCCGTCTCGTCTCCGCCGTGATCGACGGGGTGCTGCAGCTGGCGCTGCTGATCGGCGGGTTCTTCTCGATGGCGTGGCTGGCGGCGCGCGCCGATCTCGACGACGGCTTCCTCGCCGCAGGGATCCTGCTCGCCTCCGTGCTCGCGTACGTCGGCTATCCGGTGCTCAGCGAGCTGCTGCTGCGCGGCCGCTCGGTGGGCAGGCTCGTGATGGGCACGCGCGTGGTGCGGGACGACGGCGGTCCGGTGCATGTGCGCCAGAGCGTGCTGCGTGCGGTGATGGCGATGTTCGAGATCTGGTCGACGACCGGCGCCGTGGCGCTCATCTGTGCGGTCATCGACCGACGATCGCGCCGGGTGGGGGACCTGCTGGCCGGGACGATGGTGATCCAGGAGCGGATGCGCACCCTGCCCTCCCAGCGGGTCGAGGTGCCGGTGTCGCTGCAGGACTGGGCGCGCGGGGCCGATGTGGGCCGTCTGCCGCTGCCGCTGATGCAGGACATCCGCGCGTTCCTGCCGCGGGCCGGGCAGATCAACGCCGAGTCGCGCCGCCAGCTCTCGCGCGATCTGCTGCATCGCACGCTGCCGCACGTCGCCCCCGCGCCGCCCCCCGGCACCCCGCCGGAGGAGTTCCTCGCGGCGGTGCTCGCCGAGCGCTCGCGTCGGGACGAGGTGCGGCTGCGCAGGTCCCAGGCGCGCCAGGTGGAGCTCTCCGCCGAGGTGCGGGCGATGCCCTTCTCGGCCTGACCCCGCGCACCGCGTCGGCACCGGCCCGGCTCAGCCGGCCGAGGGCACCTCGTGGCGGCCGGCGATCAGCACCGGGATCCCGCCTTCGACCTCGTGCAGGCGCCTGCAGGCGGTGCACTGCAGCGCGGCCTCGACATCGCGCAGCTCCCCGCCGCAGTCCGGGCAGCGCAGCGCGGCGCGCACCCAGCCGGGCACGTCCGCTCCGCTCGCGCCGGCCGGGAGCAGCTCGGGGCAGGTGGAGATCGCATCGCCGGAGCCCGCCTCCTCGGCAAGCGCCGGTCCGTCGCCGAGCGCGTCGACGGAGGTCCCCTCGGCGACGCGGTCGTGCTCGGCCGTCGCGGTGCCGGCCGCGGCGACGACCGGAGGCGGCACCGCGCCGAGCACCAGCGCACGGACCTCCTCGCGCACACGCTCCATGGTGGCGTGCTCCTGCGCCTCGACGTTCAGGCGCAGCAGCGACTCCGTCTGCGAGGGGCGCAGCGAGAGCCACCAGCGCTCGGCCGGGTCGAGGTCCTCGTCCCAGTGGTGCACCGACAGCCCGTCGAGCTCGTCGACGCGGGCCGCCGGGAGCGACTCCGCATGGGCACGCACCCGCGCGGCGGCCGCGACCGCGTCGTCGACGGGGAAGTTCAGCTCGCCGCTGCCGGCGTACGGGGAGTGCGAGGCCACCAGTGCGGAGGCGGTGCCGCCGGACTCCGCGAGCGCCGCCAGGACGTGCAGCGCGGCGAGCATGCCGGAGTCGGCGAAGAAGAAGTCGCGGAAGTAGTAGTGCGCGGAGTGCTCGACCCCGGCGACCGCGTCCCGCGCTGCCATGGTCCGCTTGATCCCGGCGTGGCCGACGGGGGTCGGCAGCGTCTCGCCGCCGGCCCCTGCGATGACCTCGTGCACGTGGCGGGAGGCGACCGCGTTCACGGCCACGCGGGGCCGTTCCTCCCCCGCGGTGCGGGCCCGCGCGATCTCGCGGGAGGCGATCAGCGCACCGATCGCGGAGGGCGGGACGGGAGCGCCGGTCTCGTCCAGCACGACGCAGCGGTCCGCGTCGCCGTCGAAGGCGAGGCCGAGGTCCGCGCCCTCGCGGCGCACCGCCTCCTGCAGGTCCACGAGGTTCTCCGGTCGCAGCGGATCGGCCGGGTGGTGGGGGAAGGTGCCGTCCAGGCCGAAGTGGAGCTCGATCAGGTCGATCTGCTCGAGCGCGCCGAGCACGGCGGGCGCGGTGAGGCCGGCCATCGCGTCGGCCGCGTCGACCACCACGCGCAGCCGCCGCCCCGCAGGCAGCTCGACGAGGTCGTGGAGGGTGCGGGCGTAGTCCTCGAGGGTGTCGATCTGCTCCGCGCGCCCCTCACCGTGGGCGGGGATCTCGCCGGCGGCGATATACGCCTCGGCGCCGCGGCGCACCTCCTCCAGGCCCGAGTCGCGGCCGACGGGCCGGGCGCCGGGCAGGCACAGCTTCATCCCGTTGTCGCGGGCGGGGTTGTGGGAGGCGGTGACCATGAGGCCCGCCGCACGGTGCAGGCCGGAGGCGCAGTACAGCTGGTCGGTGGAGGACAGCCCCGCGTCGGCGACGATCGCTCCGCGACGCACCGCGCCCTCGATCACGGCGCGGGACAGCTCCGGGGAGCTCAGGCGCATGTCATGGGCGACGATCAGCTCGGGCGCCTCGAGGAGGTCCGCGAAGGCAGCGCCGAGGGCGCGGGCGACCGGGACCGTGAGCTGCTCGCCGGCGACCCCGCGGATGTCATTCGCCTTGACCACGGCGGACAGGTCGTGGGGCGTCTCAGTCATCGCTGCTCCTGATCACGTGGAGGTGGCGCTCCCGCTCGGCGGACCGGCCGCCGGCGGCGGGACCGCCCGCGGCGGGGCCGCGCGCGTCGCGGGGACCGCGGTGGCCCGCGGGCGAGGTGCCGCGCGGGGCGGTCGAGGGCGTGCCCTGCGACGGGGTGCCTGCCGGCCCGTGCGGCACGTCGCCGGGGGCGGGACGGCGCACGGCGTCGGCGAGGGCGACGAGGTCGTCGCTGACGTCCTCGCCGCCGGCGACGCGCAGCAGCTCCCAGCCGCGCGGGGGCGTCATGCGGGCGGCGTGCTCGTGGCAGAGGTCGTAGGCGTTGGGCTCGCTGAGGCGGGAGAGCGGGCCGAGCACCGCGGTCGAGTCCTGGTACACGAAGGTCAGGGAGCTGACTGCCGGATTCGAACAGGCGGTCCGGGAGCATTCACGAGCTGGCACGCCCAGCAGTGTACGCAGGCGGCGGGCCCGGGGGCGGCGGCGCGCCCGAGGGCCGCGAGGGTGGTGCCCGGCACTCGGGAGGCGGGTCTACAGTGCACGTCATGGATCTCGAACCCGGCCGTGCCCCCGCCCCGCGAGGACCGCTCGGCCCGCGGCGTCGCGATCGTCGCGGCCGCGGTCGCCGCTGGGACCTGATCCCCCCGCACCTGCCCGGTCACCGCACCCGCCGTGAGCGCTTCGACGACCTCGTCGCCGAGGCGGGGGCGGCGCTCACCGAGCGCTTCCCGCGCCGGCTCGCGCATCTGCAGGTGCTCGCCGAGGAGGTGCCGCCGGCCGATCCCGCGCCGTGGGAGGACGCGACCGTGGTGCTGGGCCGGGCCGTGCCGGGCACGCGCGAGCACCCGCCGCGCGTGATCGTCTACCGCCGGCCGCTGCAGACCCGGTGCGTGAACGAGGCCGAGCTCGAGATCCTCGTGCGACAGGTGCTGTCGGAGCAGATCGGCTCGCTGCTCTCGATCGCCCCGGAGGACGTCGACCCGGAGGCCTGGGACGGCTGAGACCGCAGCGGGCCGACGGGAGGCGCCGGCGGGGCGGGGCACCGTCACCTCGCGGCGCGCCCGCGGAGGGCCGCGCGGGCGGCGATCAGTCGGCGAGCACCACGGGGACGCTGCCGCCGTCGCCCGCAGCGGGCAGCACCGGCAGCGAGGACAGCAGCACCCCGCCCGCTCCGTCGGACTGGCGCTGCATCCAGCTCGCGTGGACCGTGCCCGGCGCGTCGGGGATGATCGAGAGTCCCGCGGCCCCGGCATCGCCGATCCGCAGCTGCTCGTGCGTGAGCGTCCCGGTGCTGCCCTCGGCGAGGTCGACCGCGATCGGGTCCCCGGCCGATCCGTCGGCGGCGAGCGGGATCACCGTGACCGTGGTGTCCTCGCTCGCGCTGAGGGTCAGCGCCCCGGTGGCGCCCTGTCCCGGCAGTGCGGTCACGGCGTGGGTGCCGAGCGCCGGGGACGGCGCGACGAGGGTGAAGTCGACCGGTGCGCCGACGGTGTCCCCGGGCAGGTCCGCGCCGGTGCGGGCGCTGCGGGTGACCCCGTGGAGCGGGGCGTCGGCGCTGACCTGCACCGAGTAGGTCCCGTCGGCGAGGCCCTCGAGCGCGGTCGGGACCACTGCCCCCGCGGGCAGCTCGAGCTCCTCGACCGCGGCGGCGGCCACGGGACCGTCGTCCCCCGAGACCTCGACGCTCGCGGTGACCGTGGAGCTGGTGGGGTTCGCGAGCACGAGCGTCGGCGGGGCGCCGGCCACGTCGACCCCGGCCATGACGAGCTCCTCCGCGGGCGCGGGCAGCGGGTCGAGGATCTCCGCCCCGCCCGGCGTCAGCCCCTCCCGCTCCGTGGTCTGCACGTGCATCGACAGCGGTGCGCCGAGCACGGAGACATCCACGCCGACCGCGTCCTCCCCGGGCACCACCGACTCCAGCAGCACCCGCTCCTCCTCGCCCGGCGCGACCACGACCTGGCTGCGTCCCTCCATCGCGGCGGGGCCGTCGGCGGTCCGCGCCTGGACGGAGGCGGTCGCGGGCCGGTCGGAGGGATTGGACAGGACGAGGACCGAGCTGTCCCCGGACTGCGTGGAGACGCCGAGGAAGGACGCCTCGGTGGCGGGCTCCGTGCAGCGGGTCACGGCCAGGGAGCGGTAGTCCCCGGAGGGGGTCGAGGTGCCCTGGACCGCATCGGCGACCGGCCGGTCCCCCTCGGAGCTCGCGGCGGTGACGGAGGGTGCGGTGCGCACGTCCCGCAGGCTCTGCACGGCGATGCCGAGGTCCGCGGCGACCGCGTCGCCCTCGAGCCTCCCGCCGTCCTCGTCGACGGCCTCGATCGAGGGGGCGGCGATCGCGCCCTGTGCGTCCTGCCGGGTGCTGGAACCGCTCACGGCCCCGTAGAGCACCGAGGACGCGGGCTCGACCGCGACGGTGCGCAGGGCGACCGCGGCCGTCGGCGGGGTGACCGACAGCTCGTCGTCGCCGCCCGCCTCGAGCACCTCCTCGGGCAGCTGCAGCGGACCGTGGCAGGAGAGGGTGCTGGGGCCAGGGCTCGCGGTCGTCGAAACCGCCGCGGCCTCGCGGACCTCGGGGACGGGCGCCGTGGCGAGCGCCCCGCCGGCCAGGAGCAGCGGGACCAGCGCGGCGACGCCGAGCAGGAGGCGCCCGGACCCGCGTCGCGCGACGGCACCCCGCCCCGGGCCGCGGTCGGCCTCGTCGAGGTGCTCGGATGCGTGCTCAGCCATACATCTCCTCCGCGGTGCGGGTACGGACCCGCCAGGGGATCGCGATCAGCGCGGTGACCGCGACCGCCCCGTACAGCAGCAGCTGCCAGAGCAGACGGGCGGGCTGGTCGCGGTGGATCTCGAGCTCTCCTCCCGCGCCGGCGGGGATCGTGAAGCCCTGGGCCCAGCCGTCGACCTCGACCGGGTCCAGCTCGGTGCCGTCGAGGGTCGCGCGCCAGCCGCTGTCGTGCCGCTCGGACAGCACGACCGTGCGAGCGTCCCCGGCGGCGGGGACCGCCCCGTGCGCGTCGACGACCTCGCCGGCCAGGGCCAGCGGCTCCTCGCCGCCGAGCACGACGGCGCGCGGCATCGACTCGATGACGCGCCAGGTCCCGCCGTTCGTGCCCTCGGTGACCTTCTCCAGCAGCGGGGAGGCGTCGAGGGTCCCCATGAGGTCCGTCTGCGTCTCCCTGCCCCCGGTCACCACGACGTAGGCGATCGCAGGATGCGCGAGAGCCGGATCGTCCTCGTCCCCGCCCCCGGAGAGCATGACGGCGACGTCCTCGCGCAGCGCGGTGGAGGCGGGGTCGATGTCGAAGGGGCCGCCGGAGAGCACCGACTCGACATCGCGGGCGTTGGCGATCGCGGCGTGCTGGATCACCGAGTCCCCGCCGTGCACCACGAGGCGGGCGGAGACCGTGCCGTCCTCCGCCTGGTCCAGCACGAGCACGCGCGAGCGGGCGTCGGTGCGGCCCTGGTCGGCGGCGGCCGCCGGCACCTCCCCGCCCTCGGTGCGCTGGACCTGCAGCGCACCGGGCAGCAGCAGCACCCCGCCCACGACGGTGACCAGGCATGCCGCAGCGGTCAGGGCGCCGAGCGCGGAGGTGAGCAGGCGTCGTGCACGCGAGTCGCGCTCCTCGCGGCGGGCGAGGGCGTCGAAGGTCGCCGCGGCGCCGAGCGCGAGGCAGAGCAGGGCCGCGCTGAGCAGGGCGTGCAGCGGCGGGGTGAGCAGCTGGCCGTCCCCGACGGAGGTCGCGACCTGCCGGGCCGGCAGCACGGCGAGGGCGCAGGCGGCGGCGCCCAGGAGGCTCAGTCGTCCCGCGCGTCCGGCTGCACCGCCCAGCAGGGGCGAGACCAGGGCGCCGAGCACGACGGGCGCGACGGGCAGCAGCACCAGCAGCTGGGCGGCGGTCCCGCCCAGCAGCGGCTCGATCGGCGCGGCGAGGTCCGGGGCGACGGGCCACAGGCCCAGCAGGTCCCAGGCGCTCGCGGTGCCGGGGGTGGCAGGGGTCCCGGCCACGGCGAGGAGCGTGCGGGGGTGGCCGAGGTAGGTGGGCAGGTAGGGCGCGTGCAGCGCGAGCGAGGGCAGCAGCACCCACAGCAGTCGCAGGCGACGGCCGGGAACGGCGATCGCGGCGAGGCCGAGCACGAGCGCGGCGAGCAGCACGAGCACCGGCTGCACGGCACCGATCAGGAGCAGCAGCAGGCCGCCCGCGGCGGCCGCGGAGATGCTGGCCTGGGAGACCTTGTGCGGCAGCCCGATCGCACGGCCGACGGCAAGGGCCAGCAGCGGCAGCAGCACGTGCACGGCCAGCAGCGGCCAGGCGCCGAGCGCGAGCGCGGTCAGGAGCGAGGGGGCGAGGGCCCACACGCAGGTGAGCACGAGTCGGGCGCCGACGGCGCGGGTGATCGCGCCGGAGGCCCACCAGGCCGTGACCGCCGCCGCGGGCACCGCGGCGAGCACGAGGGCCTCGACGAGCAGAGAGCCGCTGCCGGGGAGGTGCCCGAGCAGCCGCACCAGGGCGTCGCCCGGGCCGCGCTCCCCGAGCCCGCCGGGGACCCAGCTGGACCAGGCCGCGGCCCAGCGGTCCGCCGCCGCCTCGGGGATGGCGCGCAGCCCTGGGCCGGTGAGCTCTCCTCGGCCGAAGAGGCCGCGCAGCGTGACCAGGCCCAGGACCGCGGCGCCGAGCACCACCACCGCCGTCCACACGATGTGCCGGCCGTAGTCGGCGTCCTCCAGGCCGTGCCGCGTCCCGGCGATCCCCCAGGTCGTGCGGCGGATCTGTCGGCGGCGGTCGTCGTCGGCGAAGAGACGGGTGCCGAGGTCGTCGAGCCGGCGGCGCAGACTCTCCGCCCGCGGGAGGTAGAGCGGGGCGAGACGGCGGCGGGGCACGCGGGCGCGGCGCCGGTCGCGGGCACCGCGGGCGAGCACGCGCCGCATCCTCGGCACGGCGGCGAGGACGGCCTGCAGCTCCATCAGGGCGGTGCGCGGCGCGGTCGCGGCGAGCGCCCCCGCCATCCGCAGCGGCGTCTCGAGCGGGAGCAGCACGAGGGTGAGCAGCGCCTGCAGGAGCGGGCGATGCTTGAGGACCGTCAGCAGGCGCCCGGCGCGCTGGTCCCGGAGGCGCTCGAGCCGCGGCCGGGTCGGGTGGGGGGTCAGGACCCGCGCCGCGGACTGCACGGCGACCCGCTCCCCGGAGCGCCAGACGCGGTGGCACAGGTCGATCTCCGCCCAGGGGGCGGGGAGATCGGGGTCGAGCCCGTCGAGCTCGCGCAGCGTCTGCTCGCGGATCAGCATGCCCGGCAGCGGCACGGCGAGGACGTCCTGTCGCCAGTCCGCCTGCCCCTGGTCGATCTCTCCGGGATCGACCCCGGTGATGATGCGCCCGCCGTGGGTCAGGGTGAGGCCGACGTCGACCAGCGCGTCGCCGCTCTCGGCGGTCAGCGGGAGCCCTGCGTCCCGCTCGGCGTGGCGCACGCGCTTGGCGCCGACGACCGCGGTGGTCGGGGACTGCCGGGCGCTGTCGAGCTGTCGCTCGAGCGCGTCGAGGGAGGGGATCTCGGGGTCCTCGAGGAACCACAGCCAGCGCTCGCCCTCGGCGCCCTCCGCGAGTCCCGCGCGGCGGCCGCTGCGGTAGGACTCCTCGCGCAGGCGCTCGGGGACGCGGGCGAGGGCCTCCGCGCGCTGGGTGCGCTCACGCTCGACGGCGTCGGCGTCGACGGCGCGGGCGCGACGGCCGAGGCCGCGGGCGGAGCGCCGGGGTGCGGGATCGGGATCGCCGACGGGGGCGAGGGAGCGCTCGTGCTGGGCGGCGAGCACCGCGAGGACCTCCTGCACGGCACCGGCACGCGAGGAGTTCGAGGGGACGTCGACGAGACGGTCCACGTCCCCGGAGGCGGAGAGGCCCTCGAGCGCGGCGCGCACGTCCTCGTCGAGGTCGGAGGGGAGGGCGACCAGCACCCTGTCCGGGCGTCGGCTCTGGGCGGTCAGTGCTGCGTGGAGCGCGTCCTGGGTGGCCGCGGTCGTCGCCCCGCTCAGCAGGACGACCGCGGTGACATGGCGCTCGTTCACCGGGTCAGGATGTCAGACCACCCGGCGCTTGAGCTTGCGACGCTCGCGCTCGGAGAGACCGCCCCAGATGCCGAACCGCTCGTCGTTCTCGAGCGCGTACTCGAGGCACTCGGCGCGCACCTCGCAGGAGACGCACACCTTCTTCGCCTCCCTGGTGGAGCCGCCCTTCTCGGGGAAGAACGCCTCCGGGTCGGTCTGCGCGCACAGGGCGCGCTCCTGCCAGCTCAGCTCTGCGTCGTCGGAGTCCTGCCCGGCGAGGTCGAGCAGGGACAGCTCTGCACGTGCGTCGTCGTCGACACGATCCTCGTCCATGGCCATCACTCCTTCCACTGCTGTGTTGACCTGTCATGACCAGCGAAGGCCTCTTGCGTTCCGGCCCCTAAAGTACACCGGTGTAGTTATGGTGCGTCAAGCGGCGTCGGCGCGTCGCCTTGCAGATCACCGCGCGGATCACCTCGCCTCTCGCAGCGCACCGCTGTTTCGCATCAGGTCGTCGTGCGCGCCCTCCCCGCCCCCGTCCCCGCTCTCAGACCGGCTCCCCGTCCCGGCTCCCCGCCCGTCCGCGGAGCCCCACCCCTGGAGGTCCCATGAACACCGCTCCGACGCCGCCCGAGCGTCCGCCCGCACCCCCCTCCCACAGCGCCCCGCCGCAGGTCACGGTGATGCCGCTGACCGGACTCGGGGAGGTGCGGGAGGGCGCCGACCTCGCGGGGATGCTCGCCGGGGCGCTCGGCCCGCTCGCGCCGCAGGAGGGGGACGTGCTGTGCGTCTCGACGAAGATCGTCTCCAAGGCGCTCGGTCTGCGCGTGGCCCCCGAGGAGCGGGACGCGGCGATCGAGCGCATCGCCGTGCGCACCGTCGCCCGACGGCTCCACACCCGCGTGGTGACCTCGGTGGTCCAGATCCCCTCGGGGCCGGTCATGGCCGCCGCGGGCGTGGACGGCTCGAACGCGCCCGAGGGCCCGCTGCTGCTGCCCGAGGATCCCGATGCCTGCGCCCGCGAGCTGCGCGAGGGCCTCGTCGCCCACCTCGGCATGGGCATCGGGGTGGTGCTCACCGACACCTCCTCGCGGATCTGGCGGGTGGGGGTCTCGGACGTCGCGCTCGGCGCGGCCGGGGTCCGCTCGCTCGAGGACCTGCGCGGCGGCGTCGACGCCGACGGACGGGCGCTCACCGTCACCGTGCGCAACCTGGCCGACGAGCTCGCGGCCGCCGCGGACCTCGTCAAGGGCAAGGCCAGCGGCATCCCGGCCGCGCTCGTGCGGGGCGTCTCCGGCGCGACCGGCGCCGACGTCCCGGCCCGCGAGCTCTCGCGCACGGGCGCGGAGGACTGGTTCCGCCGCCCGAGCCTCGAGTCGGTGTGGGTGGCGCTGGGTCTGACCCCGGCGCAGGAGCCGATCGCGCGGATGTCCCCCGAGCCGGCGGCGGAGCGGATCGACCGGGCGCTCGAGGTGGCCGCCCTCCCCCGCTCCGGGGCCGCGCCCCTGCGGGCCCGGGCCGCCGCGGAGCCGGACCCCTCGGGCGGGACACGTATCGTGGTCGAGCGCGCGGACGCCTCCGCCGCCGCGCTCGTGGACGCCGCGACCCTGGCCGAGCGGGTGCGCACCGCGCTCGGCGCCGAGTCCCTCGGCGAGGCGCTGCCCGAGGTGCCCGTGCTGATCTCCCCCGATCCCGAGGAGGACCCCCGGTGACCGCACCGACGACTCCCCCGTCCCATGCCCTGCTGACCTCCCTCGAGGAGCTCGGCCCGCTGCCGGCCCTGGCCTGGCACGGCGAGGCCTCCCGGATCGAGCTGTCCGGGCACGTGCTCGCGAACTGGGTGATCAAGGCGATCGGGCACCTGCACGACGAGGTTGCGCTCGAGCCCGGGGACAGGGTGGTCCTCGACCTCGCCCCGCACTGGAAGCGACTGGTGCTCGCCCTCGCGGCCTGGTCGCTCGGCGGCGAGGTCGTGGTGCTCCCGCGCGACCTCGCCGGCGTCGAGCCCGCGGCCGCGGTCCCTGACGGCGTCGAGGACCCCCGCGTGGTGATCACCGACCGCCCCGGCTCCGCGCTCGCGGAGACCGCCGACGAGGTGCTCGCCGTGCAGCCCGTCTCCCTCGCGCCCCGCTACGACGGGGAGCTGCCGCCGCTGGTGCGGGACTGGCTGGTCGAGGTGCGCTCGAGCCCCGACCGGCTCGACGTCCCGCTGCCCGACTGGACCGGGCCGTCCCCCGCGGTGAGCTCGGAGGACAGCCCGCGCCTGCTGGTGGAGGGGGACGGGCTCGCCTCCGTGCCGCGAGTGCTCAGCGCCTGGGGCGCCGGCGGCGGGATCGTCGGCCCCGCCGCCGCGGTGACCGACCACCGGGCCGCCGAGGAGGGCGTCACCGCCCGCGCCTGAGGCCCGGACCCCGCCCGCGGCGGCGGGTGGCGGCCGCGGCGTCGGGTGCTGGACCAGGCGTCGGGTGCGGGAGGCGGCGTCGGGCGCAGCACCTGCCGTCGAGTGCAGACCCAGGGGCGAGGCGCCGGGCCCTGCTCAGCTCGCGCGCAGGGTCGCGACGGCCTCGGTGGGGTCGCCGTCGAAGACCGTGCGGCCCTTGCGCAGCACGACGATGCGGGTGCACAGCTTCTCGAGCATCTCGAGCTCGTGGGAGACCACGATCATGGTGCGTCCGGCCTCCTGGAGCTGCCGGATCCGCTCCAGGCACTTGCGCTGGAAGGGCTCGTCGCCGACGGAGAGGATCTCGTCGACCAGGAAGATGTCGGGCTCGGTGTGCACCGCGACGGAGAACGCCAGACGCAGGAACATGCCCGAGCTGTAGTACTTCACGTCGGTGTCGATGAACTCCTCGATCTCGCTGAACGCGACGATCTCGTCGAACTTCTCGTCGATCTGCTCGCGGGTCATCCCGAGGATCGCGCCGTTGAGGTACACGTTCTCGCGCCCCGAGAGATCAGGATGGAAGCCGGCGCCCACCTCGATCAGCCCGGCCACCCGACCGCGCAGCATCACCCGGCCGTCATCGGGGAAGAGCACTCCGGAGACGGTCTTCAGCAGAGTGGACTTGCCGGAGCCGTTGAAGCCGATCAGACCCACGGTCTCCCCCGCATGGACGGTGAGGTCCACGTCCTCCAGGGCCATGAAGGTGTCGGCGAGCTTCTTGCGCTGCAGCGCGGAGAACACCAGCTCCTTGAGGGAGTGGTCATGGCGCAGCGAGAACTGCTTGGTGACGTGCTCGATCCGCACCATCTCGCGATCGGTGGGGCGTGCGGCGGACTCCGGCACGGACTCGATGTTCGGGCTCATCGCGGCTCTCCCCTCACAGTTCCTGGGCGAAGCGCCGCTTGGAGCGCTCGAAGACGACGGTGCCGATCACGAAGGTGGCCACGGCGATGAGCAGTCCCGCCCACCAGAGGCCGAAGGGCTCGCCCGGCTGCAGCAGCGACGGGTCCTCGCCCACCTTCTCCACCACCTGCGGGCCGTAGCGCCAGAACGCGACGTGGAAGAGCTCCACCACGATCGTCAGCGGGTTCAGCTGGTACAGCCACCACCAGATCGTGCCGCCGATCGCGTCCTCCACCATCGAGATGCGGTACAGCACCGGGGAGAGCCAGGTGGCGACCATGACGATCAGGTCCACGAAGTTCTCGACGTCGCGGAAGGCGGCGTTCAGCGCCGCGGTGATCATCCCCAGCCCCATCGTGAAGATCAGCAGGATCGCCATGCCGAGCACGAAGGCCACCCCTGAGGTGAACGAGGGCAGCCAGCCGAACAGCAGCGCGCCCACGATCAGCACCAGCAGCTGCGGCAGGAAGTGCACCAGCGCCACGATCATGCTCGACCAGGGGAACAGCTGGCTGGGCAGGTAGATCTTCGAGACCAGCGCCTGGTTCCCGGTGATCGAGCGGGTGGCGTTGCCGAACACCTCGCCGAACAGGTTCACCACGACGATGCCGCTGAAGAGGTACACCGCGTAGGCGGGCGTGTCCCGCGAGAGCTGCAGGAAGACGCCGAGCGCGATGTAGAAGACGACGAACTGCACCGCGGGCTTGACGTAGCTCCACAGCATCCCCAGGGCGCTGCCGCGGTAGCGGACCCGCAGCTCCTTGCGCACCAGCAGGCGCAGCAGGAACCGCTCCTTGACCGGGTTCAGCCAGCCGGCGTCCTGACCGGGTGCGCGCCAGCCCTCGGCCTGCTCGGCGCGGGTGGGGAGCTGGGCCGCCCGCGTGCGGGGGGCCTCGCTCACGCCGAGGTGCTCCCGCCGCTCGTGCTCCCGCCGGCCGCACGCTTCCCGGCCGCGCGCGTCCCGGTCGCGCCCTCCCCGGAGGGGAGGTCCTTCTCGCGCACCGGAGCGGGATTCTGGGCGAAGGTGCGCTCCCATGCCTCGAAGGAGGTGATGCGCCCGGCGGACTCGCGGTACTGCGCGGCCAGCTCGTTCCAGCGACGGTGGAGGTCCAGGTGCGCGGTGAGCGCCTGGGCGAGCTTGTCCCGCACCTGCTTCGGGTCGCGCTTGTACCAGGAGACCTGCGTGCCCTCGGCGTTCGAGACGAGCGCGCTGTCGTAGGCGGACAGTCGCCACCACTTCGCGTCCAGATGCGGCACGACCGCCTGCGGGTTCTCGGCCGCGCGCGGCGAGGTCGGCTTCAGCAGCTGCTTGGCGAGGGTCTTCGCCGTCCACACCGGGAGCATGAAGCGGCGCGGCTGGGTGAAGGGGCGACCCTTGCGCGGGGGCTTCTCGACGTGGACGGGCGGGTACGAGTCCTGGTCCTTCTTCGCCGAGGCGTCGGCGAAGTCGGAGGCCATCGCGCGGATCTCGGGCAGCTTCGTGCCGATCGAGGGGTGCAGCGCGTCAGGGCCCTCGAGCACGTCGCGCTGGGCCATGAGACGTCCCGCCTCGGTGTAGTACTGCATCGAGATGAGGTGCTTGACGTCCATGAACTGCGACTCGCGCACCACGCGGCCGCCGCGGGGGTAGGGCGAGTGCAGCAGCGCGGTGATGATGCGGTTGCGCTCGTGGAAGTAGGCCTGCCAGCCCACCAGGTCGTCCTTGTCGACCCAGCTCATGTGCCACACGCCCGCTCCGGGCAGGGACACCGTGGGGTAGCCCGCCTTCTTGGCGCGCAGCCCGTACTCGGCGTCGTCCCACTTGATGAACACCGGCAGGCTCAGCCCGATCGCGCGCACCGTCTCGGTGGGGATCAGGCAGGACCACCAGCCGTTGTAGTCCACGTCGGCGCGGCGGTGCAGCCACGGGGTGGAGCGCAGCGGCTCGGCGGCGAAGTCGTGGCCGAGCTGGCCCTCGGTGTTCGCGAGCGCCGGCTGGATCCGCCAGGGGTTCACGACCTCGCCGAAGGTGTGCAGCACGCTGCGGTTGTTGAGGTCGAACATGTGGGCGCCGACGAGGGTGGGGCGGGTCGCGAAATCCGCGAAGGTCACCAGGCGCACGAGCGTCTCGGGCTCCAGCACGATGTCGTCGTCGCAGTTGATGACGTAGGTGGAGGCACCGTTGGTGGAGGCCTCGTGCATACCGCGGGAGAAGCCGCCGGAGCCGCCGATGTTGCCCTGCTCGATGATGCGCAGCTGCTCGCCGAGCTCCTCCTGGAGCGGAGCGAGCTCCTCGCCGTGGTCGGTGATCCGGTCGGCGCCCTGGTCCACGACGTACATGACGTCGAGCCTCTCGCGCAGCTCGGGATGCTCCGCGACGGTGGCGATGTTGTCGAGCACGTACTCGACCTTGTTCATCGTCGTCATGGCGATGGAGAAGGTGCCGTCGGTGCGGGCGAGGTCGGCGTCCGCCGTCCATTCGGCGCCGATGATGGTGAGTTCCTCCGCGCCGGCATAGGCGTCGAACCAGTACCACCCGCCGTCGCCGAAGGCGGTCAGGGGCAGCTCGAACACGGCCTCGCCGGTGCCCGAGACGCTCATGGAGTCGTGCCGCTGGAGGCTGCCGCGAGCGGTCGAGCGCATCACGACGAGGGTGCCGCTCCCGGCGGTCCGCACCACGAGGCGCAGCGCGCGCACCGGGGTCCAGCGACGCCAGTAGCTCGCGGGGAAGGCGTTGAAGTAGGTGCCGAAGGAGCGCATCGACTGGGCGGGGATCCGCACCGAGTGGCGGTCGCCGATCTCGCTGACGTCGACCGAGGTCGTGCCGGCCGTGCGCTGACCGGCGGATTCGGCGGCGCCCGAGTCGGAGCCGCCGCCGAGGCCGAAGGCGCTGCCGCTCGCGCCGGAGCGGGCGTCGGAGGCCTCGATGTACAGCGGGGCAATGTCCGGCGACGCCTCGGTGGGCATGATCAGGCGCTGCAGCACGCGCTGCGGGGCGGCCTCGGTCGGCGCGGCGTTGTCGGGGGCTGCCGTGGCGGCAGGGGTGGCGTTCATGATGCTCCTCGTCGGCGATCGTCTCAGGCCCCGCGCGCGGCGGGGCGTCGGGTCACGCCCGCAGCAGGTCGGGCAGCTTGTTGTCGGCCATGGACAGGGCGGAGCCGATGGCCATGTGCATGTCGAGGTACTGGTAGGTGCCCAGGCGCCCGCCGAACAGGGTGCGGGGCTCGGCGTCGGCGCGCTTGCGGTAGGCGAGCAGGCGCTCGCGGTCGGCGCCGGAGTTGATCGGGTAGTACGGCTCGTCGCCGGACTCGGCGAAGCGGGAGTACTCGCGCTGGATGACGGTCGCGTCCTTGGTGTAGTCGCGCTCGGGGTGGAAGTGGCGCGGCTCGATGATGCGGGTGTAGGGCACCTCGGCGTCGGCGTAGTTCATGACGGAGGTGCCCTGGAAGTCGCCGACCTCCAGGTGCTCGGTCTCCAGGTCGATGGTGCGCCAGCCGAGCTCGCCCAGGTCGTGGTCGAAGTAGCGGTCCACCGGGCCGGTGTAGACGACGGGGACGTTCCCGCGCACCGCATCGCGGTTCAGCGGCTGGGAGGTGTCGAAGTAGTCGGTCTCCAGGCGCACCTCGATGTCGGGGTGGTCCGCCATCCGCTCGAGCCACGCGGTGTAGCCCTGGGCGGGCAGGCCCTCGTGGGTGTCGTTGAAGTAGCGGTTGTCGTAGGTGTAGCGCACCGGGAGCCGGGAGATGATCGAGGCGGGCAGGTCCTTGGGGTCGGTCTGCCACTGCTTGCCCGTGTAGTTCTTGATGAACGCCTCGTAGAGGGGGCGTCCGATCAGGGAGATGCCCTTCTCGTCGAGGTTCTCCGGGTCGGTGCCGGCCAGCTCCCCCGCCTGCTCTGCGATCAGCGCGCGCGCCTCGTCGGGCGTGTACGCCGCCTGGAAGAACTGGTTGACGGTGCCGAGGTTGATCGGCATCGGGTACACCACGCCCTGGTGGGTCGTGTACACCTTGTGCTGGTAGCCGGTGAAGCTCGTGAAGCGGTTGACGTACTCCCAGACCCGGTCGTTCGAGGTGTGGAAGAGGTGGGCCCCGTACTTGTGGACCTCGATGCCGGTGACCGCATCGGCCTCGGAGTAGGCGTTCCCGCCGATGTGGGAGCGGCGGTCGATGATGGTCACCTTCGCGCCGTGCTCGGCCACCGCGCGCTCCGCGATGGTCAGGCCGAACAGGCCGGAGCCGACGATCAGGAGGTCAGGAGTCGACACAGGGGGTCCTTTCGATGCGGGCGGGTTCTCCGCCGGGGACTCGATCACAGTAGCGGAGGCGCGCCCGGTCAGCGGCTCCCGGACCCGGCGCGCCGGGGCGTGTGGCAGTGGTCATGCGGAGCGGCCGTCGCGCTCGACGAAACGGCGGTAGGCGAGGCGGCGGGCCCATCCCGGGGCGAGGCGGTAGGCGCCCCGTTCGCCCAGGTTGCGGAGGAATCCGAGCGGGGTGGTGACGCGGTCGACCACGAAGCGGCGCTGCAGGCGCAGATCGCTGGCGAAGAGCCGCCATCCGCCGCGCCGGGCGAAGAGCTGCCCGTCCACGCGGTAGTCCACGAGGACGTCCGGGAGGTTCGCCATCCGCGCCCCGCCGAGCATCATCCGCTCCCAGAGCCAGTAGTCCTCCAGCAGCGGCAGGTCGCGGTATCCGCCGACGGCCAGCACCGTCGAGCGGCGCAGCACCATCGTGGGGTGGTGGAAGGGGCTGTGGCGCGGGAGATAGCGGGTGATCTCGGCATGGGTCAGGGGGCGAGTGCGCAGCGGTCCCTGCCCGGGCGCGAGGCTGTCGCCGAACTCCCGCATCGCCCCGCCCAGGAGGTCGAGCCGGTCGCTGCGCATCCGCGGGATCTGCAGGGCGAAGCGCTCGGGGCGGCACAGGTCGTCGGCGTCGGCCCGGGCCACGATCTCGTGAGGGGAGGCCTCGAGACCGTCCTGGAGGGCGGCGGCGACCCCGCGGTGGGGGGCGTGGCGCAGCACGGTCGCGGGGCCGTGCGCCCCGGCCTCGACCCGGGCGGCGAGCTCCTCGAGCTCGGGCGGCAGCGGACCGTCGACGGTCAGGATCAGCAGGTCGGGACGGAGCTGCTGGGCCTCGGTCGCGGAGACGATCGCCTGCTCGACCCGCTCGGGCCGGTCCTTCGCCCACAGCGGCATGAGGACCGCGAAGGGCTCGGCGCCTCCAGCCTGCTCGGCGGTCGCCGCAGGTCCGACGGGCTGCGCGGTATCGGTCACCGGCCGGCCGCCCGTTCGATCGCACGGACGTCGGCGGCGGCCTCCCCGTCGGCGGCGAGGACCGCCGCGGAGGGGCGGGGACCCCGGCGCAGGGCGGCGAGCAGGCCGCGAAGGCCCACCCCGGCCACGTCGCCGCGGTGCCGGGCGAGCACGCCGAGCCAGCCGAGCGCCGTGCGCCCGCCGTGCAGCACCCGCTCGAGCGGCGTGAAGGAGTCGGTGCGCAGCAGCGCCCACAGACGGTTGCGCACGTCGTAGTAGAAGCGGCTGCCGGGGCTCGTCTGCGCGTTGGCGAAGCTCGCGGTGCGATGCTCGACGACCGAGGACGGGACCTGCAGGCCGCGGCCGTGGCGCAGCAGGCGCCCGGTGTGCTCGAAGTCGTCGGACCAGATGAAGTAGTCCGCGTGCGGCAGGCCGAGTCGGCGCACGTCCTGACCGTTCAGGAGCGCGGAGACGTAGCTCGCCGTGCGGATCGGGCGACCGCCCGCACGGGCGGCGTCCCGCTTCTCGCGCGAGCTCGCGCCGAAACGGGTGCGCTGGGTGTTCATGGGGTGGTCGCGCCCGTCGGTCCATACGGCGCGCGAGCTGAGCACGCTCAGCCGCACCGGTGAGAGGGCGAGCGACTCGAGCAGGGCGGCGAGCGCGCCGGGCCGCGGCACGGTGTCGTCGTCCATCACCCACACCCAGTCCGCGTCGTGGCGCACCAGCGCGCGGGCGATCCCCGCGGCGAACCCGCCGGCCCCGCCGACGTTGCGGTGCAGATGGACGACGTCCGCGCCGAGGGAGTGCTCGTCGGCGACGGCGCCGCTGCCGTCGGTGGAGGCGTTGTCGATGACGACGACGGCGTCGGGTCGGCGGTCCTGCGCGGCGAGGCCGTCGAGGCACTGCGCGAGGAGCTGCTCGCGGTTGTAGGTCACGACCACCGCGACGACGCGCTCGCTGCGCGCCTCCGGATGGGCGGCGGCCTCGGCGAGCCCGGGCTCGACGGCGGGCGGACGGGGGCCGTCCGCGGATGCGGTGGGGGTCACTGCGCCTCCTGCTGGTGGTCTCTGCCGCCTGCGCGGCGCTTCCCCAGTGTACGGAGACCCGGCACGGCTCCCGCGACGCCCGGGGAACGGAGGTGTGAAGGTTCTCGGGAGGTTCGTCGAAACCTGCCCCGCTCCCCCGCGCCCCTCGGGCGAGTCGCCCCTCGCGCCCGCTACTCTGGCGAGCGCCGCAGGCCCGGAGCACCCCACCGAGCACCCTCCCCATGCCCGGATCCGATCTGCCGCAGACCGCCGGGGCGAGGTCCCGGCCGGGAAGGAGACCGCTGTGAGCGACCAGCAGCCGCCCCGCTCCCCGCGCCCGGGCGGGCCCCGCCGCCCCAGCGGGCACCGGGCCCGTGCCGGAGGCAGTGCGCGTCCCGTGCCGCGCCGCGCCGCGGGCTCCCCCGTCGACCGAGGACAGGGACGGGGCGGTACCCCGCAGCACCCCTCCGACCTGGGCGGTCAGGGTGCGGGTCCCACACCGACCAGGCCCCTGCCCCGCGTCGGGTCGGCGTCCGGGCACGGCGCCGCCGTGCCGCCCGACGACGCGCGCGCCGAGGCCTGGGGCGAGGAGCCGCAGGGCGTCGGCGACGGGCAGGGAGGACCCGGCGGGCCATCCCGCACCCGGCGCCGACGCTCCCGGATCCCCCGCCCGATGCGGCTCGGCGCGACGCTCGCGGTGCTCCTGCTCGTGATCGTGCTGGGCTGGGGCGCGGGGCTCACCCTCTGGGCGAACAGCCGCATCGAGCACGTCGACGCGCTCTCCGAGGCCGAGAACACGCCCGGGACGACGTATCTCATCGCCGGCTCCGACAAGCGCGAGGGCGAGGCCGTGGGCGCCGACGGCACCGAGGGCGCGCGCACCGACACGATCATGCTCCTGCACAAGGCGCCCGGCGGGAGGAGCTATCTCGTCTCCCTGCCCCGCGACACCCTCGTGGACATCCCCGGGTACGGCGGGTACAAGCTCAACGCCGCCTACTCCTTCGGCGGGGCTCCCCTGCTGGTCGAGACCGTGGAGGAGTTCACGGGGCTGACGATCGACCACTACGTCGAGATCGGCTTCGACGGCGTCGCGCAGGTGGTCGACGCGGTGGGCCACGTGAACCTCTGCATCGACCAGGACGTCGACGACGAGAGGTCGGGGCTGAAGATGACCGAGGGCTGCCACGACGTGGGCGGCGAGCAGGCCCTCGCCTTCGTGCGCGCCCGCTACTTCGACCCGACCGCGGACATCGGCCGCCAGGCCCGTCAGCAGCAGTTCGTCTCCGCGCTCATGGACCGGGCGACCTCCCCCGCCGTGCTGCTGAACCCGATCTCCCAGGTGCGCCTCGCCGGCGCCGGCTCGGGCGCGCTCACCGCGAGCGAGGGCACGGGCATCGTGGACGTGGCCCGCATGGCGCTGACCGCCCGCTCCGCGATGGGCTCGGGCTCGCTGTCGATCCCGATCGAGGACCCCGAGTACCAGACCAGGAACTCCGGGGTCGCGATCCTCACCGACGACGACGACATCGCGGCGTTCTTCGCCTCGATCGCCGACGGCACGGCGGAGCCGGAGCCGGCGGAGGGGTGAGCCCGGAGCACGGGTCGGCCGGGCCGCGCCCGTGATCGACCCTCCCGACGAGATGCGGCCGACGCCCCTCGGGGCGTCGGCCGCTTCTGCATCCTGCGCGCCGCGCGGCGGCGCCTGGACCTCGCCCCGGGAGGACCTCGTCAGCGGAAGAGCATGTCGATGACGATGTTCACCGAGTTCAGCACCGACTGGCCCTTCGAGCGGGAGTAGTCGGTGTAGAGGATGTGCACCGGGTGCTCGGCGACGGTGAGCCGGTGCCTCCCGATCTCCTCGACCAGCTCGGAGGCGTGCGCCATCCGGTTCTGCTCGATGGCGATCTTCTCGCACGCCTCGCGGCCCAGCACCCGCAGCCCGTTGTGGGCGTCGGTGAGCTTCACGCCGGAGGTCAGGTTCGAGTACCAGACCGCACCGCGCAGCACCATCCGCTTGATCAGGCCCGGCTTCGTGCGGGCGTCGAGGAAGCGGGAGCCGAGCACGATGTCCACGCCCTCCGCATCGCGCTTGAGGATCATCGCGGCCGCGTCGTCGACCTGGTGCTGGCCATCGGCGTCGAAGGTCACGATCTGCCGCATGCGCGGATCGCGCAGCGCGTAGTCGATGCCGGTCTTGAGCGCGGCACCCTGCCCCATGTTGAAGGGGTGGCGGACCACGGCGGCCCCGGCCTCTTCGGCGATCCGCGCCGACCCGTCCAGGCTGCCGTCGTCGACGCACACCACCAGCGGGTAGCGCGTGCGCAAGTCGCGGATCACGTCCCCGATCACGACCCCCTCGTTGAACAGCGGCACCACGAACCAGGTGCTGTCGGCCCCGGGCGCGTTCTCGGCGCGCGAGGGGTCAGGGCTGTTCATGGAGTCTCCTCATGGGACGGAGCGTTCGGCGACCGGGAGGCGGACGCCCGAGGAGGATACCCTGTCGGGGTGGACACTCTCCTTGAAGCGCTCGGCCCGGCACTCGGGGTGAGCGGGCGCACCTTCATCATCCAGCTGCTGCTGGTGGCGGGGATCGTGGCGATCGTCGCGTGGCTCTTCGTCAAGCGCGGCGCCAAGCAGCTCGCGGTGCGCCGCCTGCTCGTCATCGCCTTCGCCGTCTTCGCCGGGCTCGCGGTGCTGTTCCCCACGGTGCTCACGCGGCTGGCGAACATGGTGGGCGTGGGGCGCGGCGCGGATCTGCTGCTCTACGCGACGGTCCTGGTGCTGCTGGGGTTCCTGGCCCTCCAGGAGGCGCGCACGAAGAACGCGGAGAAGCGCACCACCTATCTGGCGCGGCGCCTCTCCCTGGACGAGGCGGAGCCCGCCCCGCAGTACCGTGAGCGCTCCCTGCGCGAGCACGACGGATGACGGGCCTGCTCCCCCTCCTCCTCGCCGTCCTGATCGTCCTCGCCGCCGCGTACGTCCCCGGCTATCTCGCCGTCCGCGCGCTGGCGGGCTCCCGCCTGCTGGCCCTGGCCTTCGCCCCGGCGATCAGCACGGCCGTCGCCGGGATCGGCGCGATGATCACCCCCGTCCTGGGGACGGACTGGACGCTGCTGCCCTTCGCCGCGCTCTCGGCGGTGCTCGTGCTCGCGGCATGGCTCCTCGCGCGGCGCGGCCTGCGGCTCCCGCCGACGGTGCTCGACGGGCCGCTCCTGGCCCGGCGCCCGCTCGCGGCGACGCTGGGATGGGCCGGGGTCCTGGTCGCCGCCCTCGCGGTGGCGGTGGTCCCGATCGCGATGCGGGCCGGCCGCGCCGACGCCGTGCTGGAGCGCTACGACACGCTCTACCACCTCACCGCGCTCACCCGCATCCGGGAGACCGGCAACGGCTCGAGCCTCTCGCTGAACGCGGTGACGAGCACCTCGGGCACGCCCTCCTCGTATCCCGCGGCCTTCCACGACCTGGCCGCGCTGATCCCCGCCGTCGACATCCCGATCGTGCTCAACGGCTCCGTGCTGGCGCTCGCGGTCGTGCCGTGGGTGCTGGGCGCCGCGCTGCTCGCCCGCACCCTGTTCCCCCGGGTGACCTGGGCGCCGCCGGCCGTCGCGGTGGTCGCGACGGTGATCCCCGCGAGCCCGCTGAACCTCTGGATCCATCTCTCCCCCGTCCCGAACCTCACCGGCTTCGCCATGCTGTCCGGCGCGCTCGCGGGCGCGGTGGCGCTCTGGCACGCCCTGACGGCGCGCATCCGGGCGGAGGCCGGCCTGCCGGGCTCCGCCTCCGTCGCCGTCCTCGACGGCGAGGCGCCCGCGCCCTCCGGGATCCTGTCCGGCGCCGGCTCGGCGCCCGCCTCCGCCCCCACCGCGCACTCCGCCGCGGAGGCGCTGCGGACCGCGGACGCCGCACGCCCCGCCGCGACCGCACGCTCCGAAGAGGGCGCCGATCCCGGACACCTCGCCGCCTTCGCGGCCCTCGGAGCGGTCGGGCTCTCCGGCGTCGGCCTCACGCTCATGCAGCCCAACGTGGCGGTGATGGCGCTGGTGCTGCTCGCGGCGCTGACGGCGGTGACGGCTCTGCCGCTGCGTCGGGTCCGGCCCCGGCTCCTGGCCGTGCCGGTGGTCGCGCTCCTGCCCGTGGCGCTGCTGACCTACACCCCGCTCGGCGCGCGGGTGACGGGCTTCTCCGGAGGGCTGCAGGTCCCGTGGTGGTCGGCGCTCGGCGAGGTGGGCCTGGGCCTGCTGACGGTGTGGCCGATGGCGCTCGGGACGGTGATCGCCGTGCTGTGGTGGCCGGGCCTGGTGAGCACGCTGCGCGGCCCGCTGCGCTGGCTGCCCGCGGCCTGGATCGTGGTCGCGCTGATGTACCTCGACGCCGCCGTGGACTCGCCGCTGAACCTCTCGGTGCTCTTCTTCCGCGGGCAGGACCGGATCGCGATCCCTCTGGCGATGCTGTCGGCGCTGCTGGTGGTGCCGGGGCTGCAGGCGTGGGCGCGGCTGCTGCGGCGCTCGCTGCCGCTGGGCGGGTCCGGGGCCGGGCGCGCCGTCGTCGCCGTGCTGATCGCCCTCGCGACCGTCGCGACCCTCTCCTCGTTCCCGGCGCGGCTGGACAACGCCGCGAAGAACCTCGATGCGGAGTACCCCGGTCGAGGGCGGTTCCTCCAGGCCGACGAGCTCGCCGAGTTCTCGCGCGTCGCCCCGGAGCTGGACCCGGAGCTCACGATCCTCGCGAGCCCGTACTCGGGCGCCGCGCACATGTACGCGCTCGAGGGGATCCCCGCGTACCTGCCCGTCGCCGGGGTGGCCCTGGAGGACGCCGACCGCACCGCCATCGCGGCGGTGCCCCTGGCCGGGAGCTGGCCGGTGGCCTGCCGGGCGCTGCTCGACCAGGGGATCGGCTACGTCTACGAGGAGCGGCGGCCATACCAGTTCGACCCCACGTTCACGCGGATCAACCAGGGCGGGGACGATCTCGGGACGGTCCTGTTCGAGACGGATCACTCACGGCTCATCCGGATCGAGTGCGATCCGGGGGACTGACCGCGGCGGCCCGGACCTCCGCAGGGCGTCCGGAGCTCCGCACGTCCCTGACGAGCTGGGGTCCTGCAGGGATCGCGCGAGCCGCCGCATGCGAGAGGGCGCCCCGAGACACGTCTCGGGGCGCCCTCTCGGCGTCGTGCCAGGTGCTCGGCGTCCTCAGGCGGCGACGACCTCGCGCGTCACCTCGATGACGCGCTCGACGTCCTCGTCCGTCAGTCCCGGGAACATCGGCAGCGAGATCTCGCGGCGGTAGTAGTCCTCCGCCACGGGGCACAGCCCGCGCTGGTAGCCGAGGTCCTCGAAGACCGGGTGCCAGTAGGCCGGGATGTAGTTGACCTGGACCCCGATGCCCCGCTTGCGCAGGGCCTCGAAGATCTCCCGGCGCCGCTCGGCGGGGACCCGCAGCGGGTAGAGGTGCCATGCGGGGGCCGCGCCCTCGGGCACTGCGGGCAGCTCCACGCCGTCGAGGTCGCCGAGCGCCTCGTCGTAGGCCGTCTTGACCTCGGCGCGGCGGGCCACGAACTGGTCGAGCCGGGCGAGCTGGCTGGTGCCGAGGGCGCACAGCACGTCCGGCAGGCGGTAGTTCAGGCCGAAGCTGTGGACCTCCTGGTGCCAGGGACCCTCGTCGGGGTGCCGCTGCACCGCGCGGTCGCGGACCAGGCCGTGGTTCTTGAACGCCCGCGCACGGGCGGCGAGCTCCGCGTCGGCCGTCACGACGGCGCCGCCCTCGGCGGTGGTCAGGTTCTTCGTGGGGAAGAACGAGTAGGTCGTGAGATCGGCGAGCGAGCCCACCGGGGTGCCGTCCTGGGAGGAGCCGATCGAGTGGGCGGCGTCCTCGAGGAACAGCAGGCCGTGGCGCGAGGCGATCTCGCGCAGCGCCGCGCCGTCCACCGGCACGCCGGCGTAGTCGACGCCCGCGATGACCTTCGTCCGCTCGGTGACCAGGGACTCCACGGCGGCGGGATCGATATTGCCGGTGGCGGGGTCGACGTCGGCGAACACGATCTTCGCGCCGTGCAGCGCCGCGCCCGCGGCCGTGGCCACGAAGGTCAGCGGCGTCGTGATGACCTCGTCACCGGGCTCGATGCCGGCCGCGGCGTAGGCGACGTGCAGGGCGGCCGTGCCCGAGGTGACCGAGACGGCGTGCTCGACGCCGGCGCGCTCCGCGATCGCGGCCTCGAACCGGTCCACCTCGGGGCCGGTGGTCAGCCAGTCGCTGCGCAGGGCCGCGTCGACGGCCGCGATGTCGCCGGGGTCGATGGACTGACGGCCGTACGGCAGCACCTCAGATCCCTCCCTCGATGATCTCGGCGATCTCCTGCTGGGTGTACCACTGGTCGTTGGAGTCCGAGCGGAAGAAGAACCCGGGCTCGACCGGCACGGCGCCCTCGGGCGGCTGGTAGCCCCAGGTCGCGAGGTCCGGCTGGATGATGAAGTACTTGCCGTCCTCGATCACGACGGCGCGACGGCCCTCCTCGGGGCTGATCATCTCCTCGTGGAGCTTCTCGCCGGGGCGCAGGCCCACGTCGACCAGCTCGGCGCCCGGCACGACGGCGTGCGCGAGGTCGGTGACCTTCATCGACGGGATCCGCGGGACGAGCAGCTCGCCGCCCTGCATCAGCTCGAAGGTGTCGATCACCATCTGCACGGCCTGCGGCAGGGTGATGAAGAAGCGGGTGCAGGTCAGGTCCGTGATCGGGAGCGGCTTCCCCTCCTCGCCGAGGCGGCGGAAGAAGGGGATCACCGAGCCGCGTGAGCCCATCACGTTGCCGTAGCGCACCACGGCGAAGCGGGTGTCGTAGCTGGCCGCGTAGTGGTTGCCGGTGATGAAGAGCTTGTCGGCGGTGAGCTTGGTGGCGCCGTAGAGGTTGATCGGGCTCGAGGCCTTGTCCGTGGACAGGGCGACGACCTTCTTCACGCCGGCGTCGATGGACGCCTCGATGACGTTCTGGCTGCCCAGGATGTTGGTCTTGACGAACTCGAAGGGGTTGTACTCCGCGGTGTCGACCTGCTTGAGCGCTGCGGCGTGGACGACGTAGTCCACGTCCTTCAGCGCGCGCGCGAGGCGACGCTCGTCGCGGATATCGCCGATGAACCACCGCAGGCGGGGGTCGTTCCCGAAGAGGTTGCGGACCTCGTACTGCTTCAGCTCGTCCCGCGAGAAGACGACGACGCGACGCGGGTTGTGGTTGTCGAGCACCTCACGGAGGAAGGCCTTGCCGAAGGAGCCGGTACCACCGGTCACGAGGATGGAAGCACCGTTGAGGAGCGACATACAGATCTCTTTCGTCGTCTGGGATGAGGTGCCTCCGGGGACTCCCCCGGGGGCCGCGCGTGCCATTATGGCACGGTGACCGATACACGAATTGTCGCTGTGATCCAAGCCCGAACAGGGTCCTCCCGGCTCCCCGGGAAGGTGCTCCGACCGCTCGGCGGACGCCCCGTCCTCGGCTGGGTGGTGCGCGCCGCCCAGCAGGCGGAGGGCGTCGACGAGGTGGTGATCGCGACGTCGACCGCCGCGGGGGACGATGCGGTCGCCGCCCTCGGCGAGGAGCTCGGGGTGAGGGTCGTGCGCGGCAGCGAGGACGACGTGCTCTCCCGCTTCGCGCTCGCGCTCGAGGAGACCGGCGCGGACGCCGTCGTGCGGCTCACCGCCGACTGCCCGCTCGCGGATCCGGCGCTGATCTCCTCCGTGGTGAGCATGTGGCGCGCCGATCCGTCCCTGGACTACGCCGCGACCATCCTGGTGCGGACGCTGCCGCGCGGGATGGACGTCGAGCTCGCCTCGAAGGACGCGCTGCGGATCGCGGACGCGGAGGCCGAGAGCTACCACCGCACGCACGTCACCTCCTATCTCTACGACAGCAAGCGCCAGTTCCGCACCATGGGCCTGGTGGTCCAGCCGGCCGCCAACGACCTGCGGGTCACCCTGGACACCGCTGAGGACGGCGAGATGCTCGATGCGGTCGTGGCCGAGCTCGGCGACCGCGCGCCGGCCTGGCACGAGGTCGTGGACCTGCTGCGCACACGCCCCGACCTCACGCGCATCAACGCGGAGGTCCGCCAGAAGCAGATGACGGACGGATGAGCCACGTCGCCCTCCGCTGCGACGCGAGCGCCGCGGGCGGGATCGGCCACCTGGTGCGGGCGATCTCCGTCGCGGACGCGGCGCGCGCCGCGGGACACACCGTGGTGCTGGCCGGATCGATCGACTCGCCGCTCGCGAAGCGCCTGCTGGCCGAGGCGGAGCTCGAGGTGACCCCCGCCCCGGAGGACCTCGAGGTCCTGGCCGCCGAGCAGGGCGCCGCCGTCGTCCACGTGGACGACTACGCGACCGGGACCGACGCGCTGGACCGGGTGCGCTCCTGCGGCGCCCTGCTGTCCTCGATGGAGGACGGGACCTTCGGGCGGCGCCCTGCCGACGTCGTCGTGGACTCCACGATCCGCGCCGAGCGGATCGGCCGCCCGGACGACGGCAGCGGCACCGTGCTGCTCGGCATCTCCTATGCCCCCATGCGCGCCGAGGTGCGCGCGGCCCGCGAGCGTCGGGCCGCCGAGTCGCACGACCTCGGCCGAGGCGCTCGGGTGCTGATCGTCATGGGCGGCACCGACGCGACCGGTGCCGCCGGGACCCTGGCCGCCGTCTGCACCGCGGCCGAGGGCGTCGATCACGTCAGCGTGATCGCCCCTGAGCACAGCTGGGAGGCCGTGCGCGCCGAGGCGGGGGACGCGATCGAGCTGCTCGCCCCCTCCCCCGAGTTCCTCGAGCGCGCGAGCACGGCGGACCTCGTGGTCAGCGCCGCCGGCACCACCGCCTGGGAGCTCGCCTGCATCGGCGTGCCGAGCCTGCTGGTGGCGGTCGTCGAGAACCAGCGCGCCGGCTACGAGGCGGCTCTCGCCGAGCGGATCGCCCGCGGACTCGGCTCCCTCGAGGCGGTGCGTGCCGAGCCGTCGGCCGCGACCGCCGAGGTGGAGCGGGCCGTGGCCGATCTGCGCGCGGAGCGGTCCTGGACCCCTGTGGGCAGGGAGAAGGTCGACGGCCACGGCGCCGAGCGCATCGTCGCCGCCTGGGAGGAGGCGCTCACGGGCCGGGTCGAGCAGGGTGACGCACCGGTCGCAGCGCGCCTCGCGACCCGCGAGGACTCGTCCCTACTGCTGCGCTGGCGCAACGACCCGGCGACCCGTGAGGTCTCCCGTTCCAGCGAGCCGGTCCCCTGGGACTCCCACACCGGCTGGTACGAGCGGATCCTCGAGAACCCCGACCGCGAGCTGTACGTCGTCGAGCGCGGCACGGCCCCGATCGGCACCGTGCGCTTCGACGCGCTGGAGGGCTCCGAGTGGGAGGTGTCCATCACCCTCGCGCCCGAGGCGAGGGGCCACGGCCTGTCGCGGCCGGTCCTCACCGCGGGCGAGGCCGCGTTCTCCGCGCACCACCCCGGGGACGCCGTCGTCGCCGCGATCCTTCCCGACAACGTGCCGTCCCAGCGGCTGTTCGCCGGAGCCGGCTACGTTCTCGATCCGGACCGCGACGACGGCGACTTCGACGTCCTCGTCAGACGAGATCCCAGCTGAGCGGCGTCCCGCGGCTCACGTCCTGGCTGAAGGTGCGACCGACGACGACGTCGAGGTAGCGGGGCTCGAGCCCGCCCGCCGGGCGGATCGAGCGGACGTTCGCCGCGGTGACCTCGTCACCGGCGCGGACGTCCTGCACCACGAACAGGGAGCGACGCAGGCGCTGGCTCTCCGCCTCGCTCTTCGTGGGACCGACGTGCACCTCGCCGAGCGCGAGCCATGCGGCGTAGGACTCGTCGACCAGTGCCTTCAGCTCCTCGGGCTCGAGGGAGAAGTCGGAGTCGACCCCGCCGTCCGCCCGGCGCAGCGTCACGTGCTTCTCGAGGATCGCGGCGCCGAAGGCGATGGCCGCGACGCTCACGCCGATGCCCTTGGTGTGGTCCGACAGGCCGCCGACGACCTTCCAGGTGTCGGCCAGCACGGGGATGGTGCGCAGGTTCGACGCCTCGGCGGTCGCGGGATACGAGGAGGTGCAGCCGAGCACGGCGATCTGGTCGTTGCCCTCGGCACGCAGCGTCGCGACCGCGAGGTCGACGTCTCCGGCGTCGGCGGCGCCGGTCGAGAGGATCACCGGCTTGCCGGTGCGGGCGACCTTCCGCAGCAGGGGGATGTCGCCGATCTCGAGCGAGGCGATCTTGTACACCTCGGCGCCGAGGTCCTCGAGCAGGTCCACGGCGGTGTCGTCGAAGGGGCTGGAGAACGGGATCATGCCGTGCTCGCGCGCGCGGGCGAAGATCGCCTCGTGCCACTCCCAGGGGGTGTGGGCCTCCTGGTAGAGGCTGTAGAGGTTGCGGCCGCCCCACAGGCCGTGGCTGTCGGTGATGCGGAAGGCGGGGCCGTCGGCGTCGATGGTGATCGTGTCCGCCGTGTAGGTCTGGAGCTTGATCGCCGGGGCGCCGGTCTCCGCGATCGCATCGACGATCGCGAGGGCGCGGCCGAGGTCGCCGTTGTGGTTTCCGGACATCTCCGCGGCCACGAAGGGGCGGTGGGCCTCGCCGACCTCGAGGTCGCCGATCTGAAGTGACTTGGGGGTACCGTTCTGGCTGAAGGACATGCTGCGATCGTACCGGAGCAGGTGCGGCCCCCTTTCGTCAGCCGGGGCGCCCGTCGCGCGCGAGTCGTGCGAGCCGGGAGCGGCAGTCCGCGATCACGAGATCGACGCACTCCTGGTACGGCGCGGTGAAGTCGATCCAGGGCGGGGCGATGATCGTCGAGTTGCGCGAGAGCTGGTCGACGGAGGTCCTGCCTCCCCCGGTGCGGTAGAGATAGTTCTCCGGGGAGAAGCCGAGCAGCCAGGTGGGGGTGCCCACGGCCGCGGCGAGCTCCATCGGCACCGTGCTGATCCCGATCACGAGGTCCATGGAGGCCAGGTGCCCGGCCAGTCCGTCGAAGTCGTCGAAGAGGTCGACGTCCTCGATCTGTCGGATGCCCTGCTCGGCCAGGTAGGCGGACTCCGCCGGGTCCACGGCGTGCTGGATCGACCAGAACTCGACCCCGTCGACGTCGAGCAGCGGGGCGAGCTGCTCGACCCCCAGGTACAGCATCCTGCGGGTGCCGCCGGCGAAGTGGCTCTTCCAGACCAGGCCGACCTTCAGCGCTTCTTCGTTCCGGGGCACGACCCGGGCGGGGTCCGGCACCAGATAGGCGCCCTCGTCCCGGCGGGGGATGACGCCCGCGAAGCGGTTGAAGGTCAGGTTCTGCCCGAAGGTGACGTGGTCCGCGGCGGCGACCAGGGGGTCGCAGCGGGCCGGCAGGTGGCTGGCGAGGATGAAGTCGCTGTAGCGGCCGTCGTAGACCGGGTTGAGGATCCCGCGGAGGCGGCGCGGCACGTCCACGAAGTCGATCGTCGGGAAGCTCCGCTCCAGGAGCGGGCGCAGCCGCGGATCGCAGGTGACGGTGAGCCGGTAGCGCGAGGCGAGCTCGCCGAGGTGCTGCGCCCCGCGGATCTCGTCACCGACGCCGTCGTCGGTGATGACGAAGAGCGAGGAGCCGGGGTCGTCCGGCAGCTCCTCGTAGTTCAGGAACTTCGCGCCGAGGTCGCGCTTGAGGATCCGCCAGGGCGGCGCGGCCCGGCGCACGCTCCAGCTGCGGAGGTACTCCCCCGTGAGCAGCAGCGTCGTCGCCTGGTCGCGGTCGCCGCTGCGGATGCCCGCCCGGCCCGCGCTCGCGGAGCCGTAGCCGATCTCGTTGCGCAGGTCGATGACAGAGCGGCCGCCGTCGAGCCGGGCATGGACCAGTCGCAGGCCGGTCGCGGCGACCGTGTAGGTCGGGTCCTCGACGAGGACCGAGTGCAGGAGGTCGGCGGCGTCGCGGTGGGCGCCCTCCTCCATCGCGATCAGCCCGCGTCCGCAGCGGGCGCCGAGCATCGTCGTCGGCACTCCGCGGAGGTCGGGCACCAGGTCGTCGAGCTCGGCCAGGAGGTCCTTGACAGTGAGCACGCGCAGCAGCGCGTCACGGCTGTGCTCGTCCATGGTGGGGAAGCGCGTCGAGCTCGCCTCCAGGCACTCGGCGTAGAAGTCCTGGTGCGCGGGGCTCTGGGACCTCAGGTCGTGGGCGAGGGCGAGCACCCCGGGTGCTCCGCGGTGCTCGGCGGGGAGGGCCGTGAGATCGGTGAGGAGGGAGCCCGAGTCGAAGCGCAGCGCGGCCTCGACCACGCCGCGATCGCGCAGCCCGTGCTCGGCGAGCTGTCGTTCCAGCAGGGTCCGGGCCGTGGCCGCGTGCCCGTGGGTGACGAGATCGCCGACGTAGCGCAGGTTGTCCTTCCAGCGGTGCGGGTCCGCGTCCTCGGCCGCGAAGAAGTCCATCACGTCGACGTCCTCGAGCGCGGCAGTGCGGAGCCGGAACTCGCGGAAGCGCAGGTCCCGCACGGTGGCCTCCGCGGCGCGTCCGGCGCCTCGGGAGGAGCGGAGCACGTCGAGGGCCTCCAGCTTCTCGGGCGTGCTCAGACCGGACAGCTGGATCCACTCGGCGAGCCGCACGGCCTCGGCGGGGGCGAGATCGAGGCTGTCGAGCTGCTCGAGATGCGGGGCCAGGAGCTGGTCGGCGGTCAGCCCCTCCTGGCCGCTGAGCAGCGTCACGCCCACGAAGCAGCGGTCGAGGAGTCCGAGCCTGTCGGCGTCGATCCCGGCGAGCAGCTGCGCGGCCGAGCGGAAGTTCCGCCGGCGCGCCAGGGCACGGGCGTCGGCCAGCAGCACCGACGCGTCCGTCTCCGGTCCCGTCTCGGCCGCGGCGCGAGGGCGGCCCGCGGAGTCGAGAAGGGGTCGCATGGCGCGGGCGAGCGAGCGAAGCACTGGATCCACCTAGGGCATCGGGCCGAGCTCCGGACGGCTCGTCGGTGCCTGCGAGTCTATCCGCGACGCCCCGCTGTCACCTGGGATATCGGTGACAGCGGAGCGGCCGGACGGGCACCGTCCTCAGCCGTGTCCGAAGATGTCGTGTCGGGAGGCCGGGACCTCGTACGGCACCAGATCGTGCGGGGACCGCGCGAGACGGAAGAGACCGGACTCCACGTCCTGCAGCGTCTCCTCGAATCCCGGCACCTCGATCACATACGTCGGGCAGCCCAGCGCCGCCGACTCCCACAGCGAGGTCGAGAACGTCCCCACGCTCAGCGCCGACCTCCCGATCGTCGTCAGCGTGTCCTGCTCGGCGATGTCCACCGCCTCGTCGAGGCCGCTCGCGTCGAGCTCCTGGCCGATGATCCCGCGCTGCGCGGGATGCGGGGCGATCACCACCCGCAGCTCCGGCCGCTCCCGCACCAGCTCCTGCACGAAGGCGAGGATCCGTCGCAGCACGCGCGGCTGCGAGATCACGCAGACGTCCCAGCGCGGCTCCTCGGCCGAGGGGTTCTCGATCGCCTCCCGCAGCTCGGGCTGCTGACGCGGCACCACCACATGCTCCTGATAGGCGTTCGTGCGCTCGGCCCAGAAGTCCGACCACGTGTAGAAGCGGGTGGCGCCGTAGCGGGGCGTCTGCCCGAACCAGAAGCTCGGCGCGTACCGGCTCGTCAGCGCGTACTGGATGTCCGAGACCCGGGCCCCCGACCGCGCCGCCGCCGCGCTGATCCCGGCCCACCAGTGACTCGACGCGATCAGCACCTCCTCCGGCTGCACCCGCTCGAACACCGGCGTGAAGAACTCCCGCTCCGCCAGGAACTTCGCCAACCGATTCCGCAGATGATCCCCCAGATCCACCCGGATCCCCAGGGCATCGCTCAGCGCCGCCTCGAACGGACGCGCATCCACCTCCGGCACCCGCAGATGCGCCCACCGACGACGCCAGTCCTTCTTCCACTCCGTGAACTCCGCGAACGGGAAGACACGGTTGGTCTCGTCCACGCCCGGGTACCCGTCCGCCCCGGGCTGCACGACGAACAGCGTCTCGTCATCCACGAACGGAGCCGTGCGATACCCGCTCTGACCGCGCCGCGCATAGTCGAACACCACACGACCTGCACGCGGCGCCGTCGTCAGCCGCTTGCTCCCGAAGTACTCATCCCGCACCGCACCTCCGATCGCGGACGCCGCACCCCACAGGCCAGCGGCCTCCGCCAGCTGGATCACCAGCGCAGAACGACCCAGCTCCCACACGTGCACGCCGTCACCGGAGGTGATCTCGAACAGACCGTGCTCACGCTCCGCCGCGCACAGCCGCTCGAACAGCTCACCGTAGGACCACGGCGGGGTGATGCGCCGACGGGACACCCCGTCGCGCAGCTCCAGCCAGTCGTACTCTCCCCGCACCGACACCGACGGACGCTCCGCCGTGCCCGCGTTGCGGACCTGCACGCCGCCGGTCCGGTTGATCGGTGTGCCGAAGCTGTCGACCCCCGCGGTCACGGGGTACCACGGGTGCCTCGGCAGCTCGCGGCGGGTCGCGGCGCCCGGTGCCCTCGTGAGTCCGCCCAGGATCCGCACCGCGGAGGCCGCGGCGCTCGGTCCCAGGTCGACCAGCGGGGCGACGATCGAGCGGGCGTCCACGTCCCCGACGGCGGCGGAGGCCGCCTCCGCCACGGACGCCGACGGGTCCGACCCGTGCGATGCCGGCTCCCGCGGCACCTCGCGCTCGGTGGGGTTCGCCGACGGGAGCAGCGGAGTGGCCCCGGCCGCACCGGCGAGCTCCCGACGGGCGCGCACCCGGGTGCCGACCGTCGAGGAGACCTGGCGGGCCTTCCAGATCAGGTCCCGCGGGGCCCGCTGGGCGAGATGCGCGATGGCGTTCGCGGCGCTCAGCGGCAGGTTCCCGCTCGAGGTGCCGAAGACGGTGTCCACGACATCGGGCCTGCCCGCGCCATGGCGCGCATCGCGGCGGAGGTGCATGAGCACCTCCAGCTCGTGATCGACGGTGGTGCTGGCGAGATAGTGGCGATCGCCGGAGCCGGGGGCCGTGGTGTAGGAGACCACCGCCGGGGCGTGCGCCTCGAACTCGATCCTGGTCGAGCCCCGCTGGGTCCGCACCTTCGCGGTCTGCGTGCGCGTGCCGTCGTCGACCTGGACGTCGTGCAGTCCGACGATCGAGTCCACGGTGATCTGGTGGACGCGGCGGCCGCGGGCGCGTCGGACGCGATGCTCGATCCGGTCCACCCCGACGGGCTCGATCCCGTCCGTGGCGAACACCTCCGACAGGTCGAGCGGTGCGTCGTGGGGTCCGAGGAAGTCGCGGTACTGCTCGGCGACGGCCGCCGGTGAGAACAGCTCGTCGTAGCGCTCCCGCGCGCGGGCGCCGAACCGCTCCCGCAGCGCCGCGTCCCCGGCGAGCTCGGCGAGCCTCCCGGACAGCTGCTCGACGTCGCCGAGGGGCACGATGTAGCCGCTCCCCCCGTCCTCGATCGCCTCGCGGGGCCCGAAGTCGAAGTCGTAGGAGACGGTGGGGCGTCCCTGGTACATCGCCTCGAGCAGCGGGTACGGGAATCCCTCGGACAGCGAGGACATCAGCACGATGTCCGCGGTGGAGTACACGTCGTGCTCCGTGCCGAAGCCGGGCATGTGCACGCGCTCGGCGAGGCCGAGCGAGTCGACCAGCTCGCGGACGGCGACGTAGTAGGGGTTGCGGGGGTTGATGTTCCCCCAGAGCGTGAGCTGCACCGAGTCGTCCTCGATCCGCGCCAGCGCGCGCACGGCGTCGAGCTGGTTCTTGCGGTGCTGGAACGAGGCCGGCAGGGCGATGTTCACGCCCTCGTGCTCGGCTCGCTGGATGCTCCCGGGGCCCTCGCCCGGGTAGTTCGGGATGAACACCACGTCCTCGGGGTCGAAGACCGGGCTGAACTGCTCGCGCAGGCCGTCGGCGACGGTCTGGAGCCGGTCGATCACGCCGCGCGACTCCATCAGCGGGTCCCACAGCTCGGCGTGATGGAGGTAGTCGCCGTGGATCTGCAGGACGGTCCGGGGTCGGCGCGCATCGTCGCCGAGCGCGTGCTGGAAGGCGAGGGCCTGCACCGGTGCCGTGAAGACGATCGTGTCGTCCTCGCTCAGCGCGTCGTTCAGCTCCCGCAGCGCGGCCAGCTCGTTGGCCGTGAACTCGTAGTGCAGCGCTCCCAGGTCCCCCGACAGCTCCGGATGCGCGTTGCGGTGGAGCAGCCGTCCGCCGTCGGCGGGGAGGGTCCGCAGCGTGTAGGCGGGGACCTCGATGTCCAGCGGCCACACCGGGAGCATCCGGCTGGACACGTCACCGGTGCCCAGGAAGCCCAGCACCGCCACCGGATATCCCGCTGCACTGAGACCGTTGCCCAGCTGGACCACGGACTTGTGATAGCCGGTGGGTCCGGCGACCTCGTTGGTGCAGATCACGATCATTCAGGCGACAACCTTCCTCAGGTCTCGGGGGTGCGGGGGAGGGTGCTCCACGGGATCACCGTGCGGGGACGAGCGGTTCGGGAAGGAGCGCATCGCGCTCGGGCAGGCGAGGGAGCCTGCCGGGCAGGTGGCTGAGGGGATGGCGCAGGAACACGAGCGGCGACTGCCCGGAGCCGGCGTCCTGTGCTCCCTCGGTCCGCTGCACGAGCCCGAGCACGGTGCCGGCCTTCCGCAGCGGTGCGCCGCCCCAGTAGCTGAGGAACGGGCCGGCCGTCCGACGGTCCCAGCCGAGGGCCGCCTTCAGCGCCGCCGGGGACAGCAGGTGCTCGTGGCCGAGCTCGGCGCGGGCGACGGCCTGCCGGGTCGCGTCGTCGGCCTCCTCGGAGTGGAACTCGGGCCACAGCTCGCGGGTGCGCCGTGAGACCTCGGTCCCCAGGGACCCGATCGTGATGTCCGGGCCGTACACGGCCGTCGGGGTGCCCTCGGCGGCGGCGTAGACCACCGCGGTGGAGAGCTGGTTGGACACGACGCGGCGCGCCCCGCGGACGAGGCGCAGGATCCGCCCCAGGAACTGGGGATCGCGGCGTTCGCCCGCGCTCACGACGCGGTGTCCGTGCTCGGACCAGACGCGCACCTTCTCGGGGCGGTCGAGGTCCTCGGGGTGGAGGCAGACGATCGACGGGCCGTCGCGCTCGGCGAGCTCGCGGGCGAGGGCGGCGTCGTCGTGCTCGAGCTTGACCAGACGGGTGTCGTGGACGGGGAAGGCGACCGCGGCCCCGAGCGGCGCGACCGGGGTGCCCGCGGTCAGCGCGCTGAGGTACAGGAGGGGCGCACCGATCGGGGTCGTCGTGAACGGGTCCTCGGCGGGGTCCCAGCCGCGTGCCTCATGGCTCCACACGAGCCGGCGGGCCGTGCGCGGGAGGCGCGCGAAGTCGGAGAAGTGGACGAGGGAGGGCGAGCGGACCGTCCACCCGTGCTGGAGCAGCCCGTCGAGGTGCCGGACGGAGCGGAGCCCGGCGTGCAGCGCGAGTGCCGCGCTGTGGCCGTAGTAGTGGTTCTGGATGTCCATACGGGTCAGCCGAAGATGCCGTGTCGGGAGGCCGGGACCTCGTACGCCACGAGATCGTGCGGGGACCGCGCGAGACGGAAGAGACCGGACTCCACGTCCTGCAGCGTCTCCTCGAATCCCGGCACCTCGATCACATACGTCGGGCAGCCCAGCGCCGCCGACTCCCACAGCGAGGTCGAGAACGTCCCCACGCTCAGCGCCGACCTCCCGATCGTCGTCAGCGTGTCCTGCTCGGCGATGTCCACCGCCTCGTCGAGGCCGCTCGCGTCGAGCTCCTGGCCGATGATCCCGCGCTGCGCGGGATGCGGGGCGATCACCACCCGCAGCTCCGGCCGCTCCCGCACCAGCTCCTGCACGAAGGCGAGGATCCGTCGCAGCACGCGCGGCTGCGAGATCACGCAGACGTCCCAGCGCGGCTCCTCGGCCGAGGGGTTCTCGATCGCCTCCCGCAGCTCGGGCTGCTGACGCGGCACCACCACATGCTCCTGATAGGCGTTCGTGCGCTCGGCCCAGAAGTCCGACCACGTGTAGAAGCGGGTGGCGCCGTAGCGGGGCGTCTGCCCGAACCAGAAGCTCGGCGCGTACCGGCTCGTCAGCGCGTACTGGATGTCCGAGACCCGGGCCCCCGACCGCGCCGCCGCCGCGCTGATCCCGGCCCACCAGTGACTCGACGCGATCAGCACCTCCTCCGGCTGCACCCGCTCGAACACCGGCGTGAAGAACTCCCGCTCCGCCAGGAACTTCGCCAACCGATTCCGCAGATGATCCCCCAGATCCACCCGGATCCCCAGGGCATCGCTCAGCGCCGCCTCGAACGGGCGGGCGTCGACCTCCGGCACGCGGAGGTGCGCCCACCGACGCCGCCAATCCCGCTTCCATTCGTGGAACTCCGCGAACGGATAGACGGTGTTGGTCTCGTCGACGTCGGGGTATCCGTCGGCGCCCGGCTGCACGACGAACAGCGTCTCGTCGTCGACGAACGGGGCGGTGCGGTAGCCGCTCTGGCCGCGGCGCGCGTAGTCGAACACCACGCGGCTCGCCTGCGGCGCGGTGGTCAGCCGCTTGCTCCCGAAGTACTCATCCCGCACCGCACCTCCGATCGCGGACGCCGCACCCCACAGGCCAGCGGCCTCCGCCAGCTGGATCACCAGGGCGGAGCGCCCCAGCTCCCACAGGTGGACGCCGTCGGCCGTGGTGATCTCGAACAGACCGTGCTCGCGCTCCGCCGCGCAGAGCCGCTCGAACAGCTCCCCGTAGGACCACGGCGGGGTGACGCGCCGACGGGACACCCCGTCGCGCAGCTCCAGCCAGTCGTACTCCCCTCGCACCGACACCGACGGACGCTCCGCCGTGCCGCCGTTGGTCACCTCGACGCCGCCGGTGGCGTTCACGGGGGCGCCGAAGCTGTCGACGCCGCCGGTGACCGGGAACCAGGGGTGGCGCGGGAGCTCGCGGTGGGTGGCCTCGGAGGGGGCGACGGCCACGGCGTTCGCGAGCGCCTTGAGGCCGGTGGTCGCGTAGGTCATCGCCACGCGTCCGGCGGAGCCCATCGCCTGGGCGGGCAGGCCGATGGCCTTGCCGATGCCGCTGAGGCCGCCCTGGGGGGCCGGCGCCGTCGGCGTCGCCTCGGAGGAGTCGGCAGGAGCGGTCCCCGGTGCCTCGCCGGACACGCCCGCCTCCGCGGGAGCTGCCCCGGCTGCGTCGTCCTTCGTGGCTGCGGAGGCGGCGGGGGCGGGGCTCGTCGCCGCGGTGGCAGGGGCTGCGGGCGCGGACTGCGCCGTTCCTCCCCGGGGCGTGGGCGCCGGCAGCACCTGGCGCACCTTCCAGGCGACGGCCTCCGTCGCCTCCGCGCTGAAGGCTGCCAGGGCGCCCGGCGTCGTGCGCCAGGAGACGTGGCGCGATCCGCCCCGGCCCGCGACGAGCGCCTCGCTGACCGTGGACCCGGTGTCGTACGAGGCGTCGCGGCGCAGCCGCGGCAGCACGGGCAGGGAGTGCCCGTCGGCGGGGCCGGCCAGGTAGTGGCGGTCCGCGGACCCGGGCACGAGCGTGTAGGAGACGACCGAGGGTCGACCGACCGGGAACTCGATCAGGGTGCGGTCCTCGACCCGGCGGACCGTCGGGTGCGTGATCTGCTCGCCGTCGTCGACCTGGACGTCGTGGAGGCTCACCGGGGAGTCCACGCTCACCTGGTGGACCCGCCTGATGCCGGAGCGGAGCACGCGGTGGCCGATGCGGTCGACAGCGACCGGCTCGACCCCGTCGGTCGAGAAGACCTCCGTCAGATCGACCTCGGCGGCGCTCGGGCCGAGGAAGTTCCGGTACTGCTCGGCGACGGCCGCGGGGGCGAAGCGCTCGTCGTACCGCTCCCGTGCCCGGGCGCCGAACCGCTCCCGCAGGGTGGCGTCGGCGGCGAGCTCGCTCAGCCGCTCGGCGAGCTGGTCGACGTCGCCGACGGGGATGATGTAGCCGCTCCCCCCGTCCTCGATCGCCTCGCGAGGCCCGTACAGGAAGTCGTAGGAGACGGTGGGGCGCGACTGGTACATCGCCTCGAGCAGCGGGTACGGGAATCCCTCGGACAGCGAGGTCATCAGGACGATGTCCGCGGTGGAGTACACGTCGTGCTCCGTGCCGAAGCCCGGGATGCGCACCCGGTGCGAGAGCCCCAGGTCCCCGATCAGCTCCTTGACCGCGATGAAGTACGGGTTCAGCGGGCTGATGTTGCCCCAGAGGGTGAGCGTGACGGAGTCGTCCTCGATCTTCGACAGCGCCCGGATCGCATCGAGCTGGTTCTTGCGGTGCTGGAACGAGGCCGGCAGCGCGATGTTCACGCCCTCGTGCTCGACGCGTCGCACCTGCCCCGGACCCTCACCCGGGTAGTTCGGGATGAACACCACGTCCTCGGGGTCGAAGACCGGGCTGAACTGCTCGCGCAGGCCGTCGGCGACGGTCTGGAGCCGGTCGATCAGGTGGTGCGTCTCCATCAGCGGCTCCCAGAGCTCGGCGTGGTGCCGGTAGTCGCCGTGGATCTGGAGCACGGTCCGAGGGCGACGCTCCCGGTCGCCCAGCGCGTGCCGGAAGGCCACCACCTGCACCGGCGCCGTGAAGACGATCGTGTCCTCCTCGCCCAGCGCGGCGTTGAGGTCCCGCAGCGCGGCGAGCTGGTTGGCCGTGAACTGGTAGCGCAGGGCGCCGAGCCTGCCCGACAGCTCGGGCCTGGCGTCGCGATGCAGCATCCGGCCGCCGTCGGCCGGGAGCGAGCGCAGGGTGAACGCGGGGATCTCGAGGTCCAGCGGCCACACCGGGATCATCCTGCTCGCCACGTCGCCGCTGCCCAGGAAGCCCAGCACCGCGACCGGGTAGCCCGCCGCGTGCAGACCGTTGGCGAGCTGGATCACGGACTTGTGGTACCCCGTGGGCCCAGCGACCTCGTTGGTGCAGATCACGATCATTCGGTGACGACCTTCCTCAGAGTGCGGTGATCCGGAACTCGCTGCTCCGCGGGGTCACCGTGCGGGGACGAGCGGGCCGGGGAGGACGCGCCGCCGCTCGGAGCACACGGCTGTGCCCACGCAGGATGACAGACTCCACGCCCCCTCGAGCTCGTCGGCGCTGATCAGGATCATGGTCTCGGCAGTCTATCCACGCGCCCCGGCTCAGATCCGGTTCTTGCGGAGCGCGGCGACGATGCCGGTGACCAAGTGCACGACGGCGCTCGGGACGGACAGACGCTCCTGGCCGCGCAGCACCTGCCACACGGCGCGCACCGCACGGGTGCGGTCCGAGGAGTGCGAGCCCTCCTGCGCGGCGCGGTAGAGGGCGAGCGGCTCGTCGATCCCGGCGGCGGTGCCGCCCTCGCGCAGGATGCTCAGCCACAGCGCCCAGTCCTCGGCGCCGGGGACGTCGGGCATCGACACCGGCCCGGTGCGCCGGAGGTCGACGAGGGCGGTGAGGTTGCCGATCACATTGCGTCGCAGGAGGCCCGCATGGGTGAGACGCGCGGGCACGTGCACGACGCGTCCCTCGGGGACGAAGTCCGCTCCCGATCCCGCGAAGTCGGCGCTGACGCGGTGGTAGCCGCAGTAGAGGAGTGACGCACCGCTCGTCCCGGCGAGATCGAGCTGCCGCTGCAGCTTCTCGGGGAGCCACAGGTCGTCCGCATCGCAGAAGGCGAGGAATCGACCGGTGCCGCTGGCGATGCCGGAGTTCCGGGCCGCGGCCGGTCCTCCGCTCCGCTCACGGCGGACGATCCGCACTCGTCCGTCCTGCTCGGCGAGCTCCTGCGCGATGCGCGCCGTGGCGTCGGTGGAGGCGTCGTCGACGACCACCAGCTCCAGATCGCGACAGGTCTGATCGAGTACGCTAGTCACCGATTGACGCAGGGTCCGCGCACCGTTGAACACCGGCATCACGACCGTCACCAGCGGAAGCGGATCCTTTGCGGTAGTCACGACGCACGATCATACCGACGCCCGAGGACGGCACAGCCCGCCGCGCCCGTCCGGCTAGAGGAGAACGAACTTGGCAGATCAGAAGGCGGAGGTGCCGCTCGCTCCGCGCCTGACATCCGCAGAGTCGGAGGCGCTCTCGGCGCGAGCGGGACTGAACGAGATGGGGGTCCGGCCGCCGCTGGGTCGCTACATCAAGCAGGTCTGGCAGCGGCGCTCCTTCATCTGGAACCTCTCCGCCTCCCGCGCGTACTCCCGCAACCAGGGCTCGTACCTGGGGCAGGCCTGGGCGATCCTGCGCCCTGTGCTCGACGCGGCGGTGTACGTGATCATCTTCGGCTTCCTGTTCCACTCGAGCGCCCCGGGGATCGACAATCGTGCGGCGTTCATCACCATCGGCACGTTCACCTACACGCTCTTCCAGACCTCGGTGATGTCGGGACTGAACTCGGTCCCCTCGAACCTGCAGCTGATCAGGTCTCACAAGTTCCCGCGCGCGGTCGTGCCGCTCGCGACGGTGATGACCGAGACCGTGCTCTTCGCCCCGATCCTGCTGGCGATGATGGTGGTCGTGCTGGTGACCGGCGTCCTGCCGGGCATGGGCGCGGTCGTCCCCACCTGGTCGTGGCTGCTGCTGCCCTTCGCGGCGGCCCTGCTGGCCGTGTTCTCGGCCGGCGTGGCGATGTTCTTCGCGCGTCTCGGGGCGCGCGCCCCGGACATCGCCAATGCGATGCCCTTCATCCTGACGCTGGGCCGGTACGCCTCGGGCGCCATGTTCCTGATCTCGGCGATGGTCCCGGACGGCCTCTGGCTCAAGCCGATCCTGCTGCACCAGCCCGTCGCGATCTACCTGGAGCTGTTCCGCGCCGCGTTCGGCAACGAGCCGCTGATCCCGATGACGCCGGGCCTCTGGCTCGAGGCGGCCGCCTGGGCGGTGGGCGTCTTCGCCATCGGATTCCTGTACTTCTGGCGCGCAGAGGAGACCTACGGCCGTGACTGAGGACATCGACTACGAGATCGACCCCGAGAACCTCCCGGATCGGGTGGCCCGCGACAAGCCGCTGGGCGCCCCCTCGGTCGTGGTCGACGACCTGCACATCACCTATCGGGTGTTCGGCGCCCGTCGCGGCGGCACCACCAAGCAGCGCAGCTCGCTGTGGGACAAGATGGTCAGCCTAGGCCGCCCCGACACCGGACCGATCACCGAGGTCCCGGCCGTGCGAGGGGTGTCCTTCGTGGCCCATCACGGCGAGTCGATCGGCATCCTGGGGACCAACGGCTCCGGGAAGTCGACCCTGCTGCGCGCCGTGGCGGGGCTGCTCCCGCCGTCCTCGGGCCGCGTGTTCACCTCCGCGGAGCCCGAGCTGCTCGGCGTGAACGCCGCGATGCTCCCCCGGCTCACGGGCGAGCGCAACATCATGATCGGCGGCCTCGCCCTCGGCCTGGGCACCAAGGAGGTCAAGGAGAACATCCCGGGCGTGGCGGAGTTCGCCGAGCTCGGCGACTTCCTCTACCTGCCGATGAGCTCGTACTCCTCGGGCATGGCCTCGCGGCTGCGCTTCGCGATCTCGACGATCCGCACGCCCGAGATCCTCATGATCGACGAGGCCCTCGCCACGGGCGACGCCTCGTTCCGCAAGAAGAGCACCAAGCGGATCGAGGAGATCCGCGCCCAGGCGGGCACGGTCTTCTTCGTGTCCCACTCCCTCGCCTCGGTGCGCGCGATGTGCACGCGGGCGCTCTGGATCGACAAGGGCGTCCTCATCGCCGACGGCGACGTCGACGAGGTCGCGGACCTGTACCACGCCTACGTCGAGGGGCGCACCGACGCGTCCTCCGGCGCGAAGCTGAAGTAGCACCGGAGCAGGACTTGCGGACGGCGGGCCGGGCGGGGAGCGCCCGGCCCGCCGTTCCTCGTCCTGTCCGTGAGCGCCGGGCTCAGCAGGTCGGGGCTCAGCGCGACGCGCGCAGCGCCTCGCCCTTGCGGAGCGCGAGCTCGCGCAGCTCGCCCTGGAACTCGACCATCCGCTCGCGCAGCCGCGCGGCGTGCTCGTCGCTGCCGGCGGCGAGGATGCGGGCGGCGAGCAGGCCGGCGTTGCGGGCGCCGCCGATGGACACGGTCGCGACCGGCACCCCGGCGGGCATCTGCACGATGGAGAGCAGCGAGTCCATGCCGTCGAGATGCTTCAGCGGCACGGGCACGCCGATCACCGGCAGCGGGGTGAGGGAGGCGAGCATCCCGGGCAGGTGCGCGGCACCGCCGGCGCCCGCGATCACCACGCGCAGCCCGCGCTCGGCGGCGCCGCGGCCGAAGTCGACCATGTCCTCGGGCATGCGGTGGGCGGAGACCACGTCGACCTCCACCTCGATCCCGAACTCGGCGAGCGCCTCCTCGGCGGCCTTCATCACCGGGTAGTCGGAGTCGGAGCCCATCACGATCCCGACGAGGGGACGGGCGGAGGTGCTGGGGTCGGTCATCGGGGGTCTCCCTCGGAGGTCGGGGCGGTGGGCTCGGCGCCCGAGGCGGTGCCGAGAGCGGTGTCCTGGGCGCCGGGGCCGTCGATGATCAGGCGCTCGGCGCGGTGCGCCCGGGCGAGCAGGTTCTCGGCGTCGTCGCCGAGCAGGGTGAGGTGGCCGATCTTCCGGCCGGGGCGCACGGACTTCCCGTACAGGTGGACCTTCAGAGAGGGGTCCTCGGCGAGGGCCGCGGCGGTGCCGGGGGCGAGGTCCTCGGCGCTCCCGCCGAGGAGGTTCACCATGACGGCCGCGGGGGCGAGGGGCGTCGTCGCGCCGAGGGGGAGGTCGGCGACGGCGCGCAGATGCTGCTCGAACTGTCCGGTGACCGCGCCGTCCATCGACCAGTGGCCGGTGTTGTGGGGGCGCATCGCGAGCTCGTTGACCAGGACGCGCCCGTCGGCCGTCTCGAACAGCTCGACGGCGAGCATGCCGGTCACGTCGAGGTCCTCGGCGATCTCGAGGGCGAGGGCCTGGATGCGGTGCTGTCCGGTGTCGTCGAGGCCGGGCGCGGGCGCGACCACCTCGTAGCAGACCCCGTCCTTCTGGAGGGACTGCACCACCGGGTAGGCGACCGCCTCTCCCCCGGGGCGCCGTGCCACCTGGGCGGAGAGCTCGCGGGTGAAGGGCACGAGCTCCTCGGCGAGCAGCTCGCCGTGCGCCTCCAGCCAGTCCGTGACCTGGGCGGCCTCGCTCACGATCCGTACGCCGTGGGCGTCGTAGCCGCCGCGCGGCGTCTTGACCACGAGCCTCCCGCCGGCCTCGGCGAGCGCGTCCTCGAGCGCCGCGGCGGAGTCGATCCGCCACCAGCGCGGGCAGGGATGGCCGAGCTCGGTGAGGCGCTCGCGCATGACGAGCTTGTCCTGGGCGTGCACGAGGGCGCCGGGGCCGGGCCGCACTGCGGCGAGACCCTCCCCCGCGATCCCCTCGAGGATCGCGGTGGGCACGTGCTCGTGGTCGAAGGTGAGCGCGTCGACCCCCTCGGCGAGCCCGCGGACCGCCGCCGCGTCGTCGTGCCGGCCCAGGCGCACCCTCGCGGCGACCGCGGCGGCGCTCTCGGCCCGGTCGGTGGCGAGCACCTCGACGTCGAGTCCCAGCTCGATCGCGGGGCCGAGCATCATGCGGGCCAGCTGACCGGCTCCGACCACTCCGATCCGTCGGGCTCCCTCGGGGGCGTCGGGCTGATCGGGGCGGGGCAGGGTCTCAGGCACGGCCGCCAGTGTACTGAGGTCAGACGCGGGGACGCGGGCGGCGCCGCACCACGGACCCCTGCGGGAGGGTGTCGAGGTCATCGCCGCCGGCGGCGTGACGGCCGCCCGAGACCCCGCTGGGGGTCATGTCCGCGCGCTGGCCGCGCGTGCGCCGCCCCTCGCGCGGCCCACGACGGTCCCCCTCGGCGCCGCCCGCGGCCCCCGCCTCGGGTTCGCTCTCCTCGCCGGGCGCGGAGATGAGGAACACGCCGAAGGTCGCGGGGCTCTCGGTGAGCAGCTCGAGTCGCCCGCCGTCGTCCTCGACGAGGGTGCGGGCCAGGGCCAGGCCCACGCCGGTGCCGCCCGAGGAGCGGCCGGAGACGGAGCGCTCGAAGATCCGTGCGCCGAGCTCCGGGTCGATGCCGCCGCCCTCGTCGGTGACCTCCACGACGGTGGAGTGGTCGTTGCGGCGCACCTTGACGGTGGTGCGTCCGCCTCCGTGGGCGAGCGCGTTCTCGATGAGGGTCGCGACCACCTGGGTGAGCGGGCCGGTCGAGCCCCAGACGGCGGCGCTGCGCGGCACCTGGACGCGCAGCTCGCGGCCGGCGCGGCGGTAGGCCGGGGACCACTCCTCGCTCTGCTGGGTCAGCACGCTGCTGAGCTCGACCACGCCGGGGGTGCGGAGCTGCGAGGAGCGGGGCGCGTTGATGAGGTCGTGGACGACCTCGGTGAGGCGGTCGATCTGCTCGAGCGAGATCCGCGCTTCCTCCCGCACCCACTCCTCGGAGCTGGTCGCGAGGATCTCGTCCAGCCGCATCGAGAGCGCGGTCAGCGGGGTGCGCAGCTGATGGGAGGCGTCGGAGGCGAGGCGGCTCTCCGCCTCGAGGCGCTCGTTGAGCTTCGCGCCGGAGCGGGCGAGCTCGATCGCGACCTCGTCGATCTCCGCGATGCCGGAGGGCTGCCAGGGTCCACGGGCGCGGCCGGAGCCCATCTCCTCGGCGCGCCTCGACAGCCTCGCGAGCGGCAGGGAGATGCGCTGCGCCTGCCACAGCGCGACCGAGACGCCGATCGAGAGGGCCGACAGGCCCGCGACGGTGATCAGCACCCAGGCGCTCGCGGTATGGGCGCGCACATCGGATTTCGGGATGAACACGGTGATCAGCTGCGTCGAGGCGCCGGTAGTGCTCCGCTTGACCGGGTCGTCGCCGGGAGGATCACCGGCCGTGGTGGTCTCCCCCTCGTACACCACGGTGACGGCGATGTTGAGATCGGTCTGCTCGTCGACCCGTCGCTGCAGGAGCGCCTCGTCGATGGTCCCGTCGCCCTGGAGGCGGGTCTCGGTGTCGATGCGCACCCGGTCCAGGATCAGGTTCGCCTCGTTGGCGAGGTTCTGGTTCGCCAGCTGCAGCCACGAGATGCCCAGCGGGATGCCGAGCATCAGCACAACCAGGGTCACCGTGATGATGGTGGCCTGCAGCACGCGCTGCCGCACGACTCAGCTCTCCGCGCCGGTCTCGAAGCGGAAGCCGACTCCCCTCACCGTGGTGATCCGCCGGGGGTCCGTGGCGTCGTCACCCAGCTTGCGGCGCAGCCACGAGATGTGCATGTCGAGGGTCTTGGTGGAGCCCCACCACTCCGCGCCCCAGACCTCGCGCATGAGGTCGTCGCGCGTGACCACGCTGCCGGACTCGCGCACCAGCACGGTGAGCAGGTCGTACTCCTTCGCGGAGAGGCTGAGCTCCTCCCCGTCGGCGTAGGCGCGGCGCGCGGAGACGTCGAGGGTCACGCCGTTGACGTCGAAGCTGTCGCCGCTCTCCTCGGCGGTCTGGGAGCGCCGCATGAGGGCGCGGATGCGCGCCTGCAGCTCGCCGAGCCGGAACGGCTTGGTGACGTAGTCGTCGGCGCCGGCGTCGAGGCCCACCACCGCGTCGACCTCGTCGGCGCGGGCGGTGAGGATCAGGATCGGCGACTCGAGCCCGCCCTTGCGCAGGCGTCGCGCGACCTCGAGGCCGTCCAGATCGGGCAGGCCCAGATCCAGGATGACCAGGTCGATCGGGTCCGGTCCCGCCGCGATCCCGAGGGCGTCCATCCCCCGGGAGGCGCGCGTGACGGTGTACCCCTCACGGTCCAGTGCCCGGGAGAGCGGTTCAGCGATGGCCGAGTCGTCCTCGACGAGAAGCAGTCGTGTCACGTCAGCCATAGTACGTCCCGCCTCACAGACCCAGGTCCAGGGGTGCCGAGCCGTCGCGGCTCATCTCCTGCACCTCGACGGTGCCGATGCCGTGGAGGTCGACCTCGTCGCCCGCCCCGAGCGCGAAGCCGCCGGGCAGCGCCTGCGCCACGGCGGAGGCGGTGTCGGCGTCGACGAGCACGGATCCCGGCCGCGCCACGGACTCCATCCGTGCGGCGAGGTTGACGGTGGGGCCGAACACGTCGCCGTAGCGGGAGAACATCGATCCCCAGGAGAGACCGACGCGCACGGGCGGGAGGTCGGGGTCGGCGCTGATCGTCTCCGCGAGGCTGACCGCGATCTGCGCGCCGTCCTCAGGAGTGTCGGCCAGGAACATGATCTCGTCGCCGACGGTCTTGACCACGCGGCCGCCGCCGACGGAGATGACGTCGCGGCTGAGCGACTCGAAGCGGCCCACCATGTCGGCCAGCGCCGTGCCGGGCAGGTCCTGTGCCAGGCGGGTGAATTGGACGAGGTCCGCGAAGCCGACGGCGCGCTGCAGCGGGAACAGCTCGTCGGTGTCGCGGTGCAGCACCTCGCTGCCGGCGCGGGCGGCATAGGCGGCGAGCTGTCGGCGGAAGGTGAACATGACCTGCGACTCGAAGGTCTCCAGCAGCTCGGGGATGTCCTCGAGCATCTGCTGGCGGGCACGGGCGTCGTCGAGCCCGTCGGTGCGCTTGGCCTCGTCGACGAGCGCCTCGGTGATCCACATCGCCAGGCGCCCCATATGGAAGCCCATGCCGCGGGTGATGCTCGCGAAGGCCCGCTCGGAGAGCACGCCGTCCTCGACGATCGCGGCGAGATCGCCCACGGCCTGGGCGTCCTCGTCCGTGAACACGACGGTGTCCTCGTCGACGGGGGTGAAGCCGAGGGAGCGCCAGTACACCGAGGTGAGCCGCTCGGCGATCCCCTGCTGCTCGGCGAGGTCCCGCCGCGAGTACCGGCGCGGCCCCTGCAGCAGCACCTTCTCGAGGGCGCCGACGCTGCGACGCACGGAGGCGAAGCGACGGTTGAGGTCGAGGATCTCCTGCTCGTCGAGGGCGGTGATCTCCGCATCCTCCGCCGAGAGGTCCGGGAGGTCCTGGGTCTGCGTCGACACCACGTCGACCGGCCCCGTGGGGAGCCTCGGCCCGCGAGTCGGGGCCGCATCCCTCAGCGCCTCCTCCTCGCGCAGCTCGTCCATCCCCTCGGTCACCGTGTGGGTCCTCGCTTCTCCATGCTGCTCTCCCGTTCGTGTGCTCGTGGTGGGTGTCGTGACGGCCGGATCAGGGCGCCGCGGGCCGCAGGTGCCTGACGTCGCCGACGTCGACGGCGATCTCCCCGCGGCCGTCCGCGCGGTCGAGCACGAGCCGTCCGCGCCCGTCCACGCCCTGGGCGGTGCCGTGCAGGGCGCGCTCGGCGTCCGCGCTCCCCGCGGCCTCCCCCAGGGGGTCGACCCGCACCACCCGCCCCAGTGTGAGGCACGTCATAGTGTAGCGCCGGCGGGTGCCGGCCGCCTCGCCGTCCCCTCCCGCGGACTCGAGCGCCCCGAGCTCCTCGCGCAGCGCGGCGGCGAGCGCCTCCTCGAGCGCTTCCCGGAGGCGGGCGTCGTCCGACGGTCCCGCGTCCGGACGGAGACCCCCGGGCCCGCGGAGCCAGGCCGCACCGGGCACCGGGGCACCCTCCGGGTCGAGGACGGGGCCGCGCAGGTTCAGGCCGATCCCGAGCAGCAGGTCGTCGGCGCCGCGCGCCTCGACGAGGATCCCACCGAGCTTGCGGCCGTCGGCGGCATGGACGTCGTTGGGCCACTTCAGCCCGATCCGCTCCGCGCCGTCGCCGCCGGGGACGACGCGGTCCAGGGCGGAGAGGGCGGCGAGGCCTGCCGCCAGCGGGAACCAGCCGCGCCGGGCGGGGTCGAGCCCGCTGCGGTGGACGAAGGTGAGGGCGAGGCTCGCCCCGTCGGGGCTCGAGAAGGCGCGGCCGAGCCGTCCGCGGCCGACGGTCTGCCTCCTCGCGGTGAGTGCGAAGGGCGGGGCCTTTCCGCCGCGCAGCAGCGCGGCGGCCTCGTCCTGGGTGGAGGCCACGGCGCCGAGGCGGTGGATCCGCACCGCCGGGGCGCCCGTCGCTGCCGCGGAGGGAACGGGGTGTGCCGGGTCGTCCATGCGCTCCTCCTCCTGCGAGATCTGCGTGACGGATCGCTCCATCCTCAGGCCGCCCACTGCATCGTTCCTGGGAGCACGGTGGACGGATCGTCCACGACCGGCGTGCCGTCCCGCGCGGGGCCGGCCCTCGTCGGACCTGCGTAGCGTAGTATCCCGGTGTTCGATTTCCCCCACAGCTTCAGGCGGCCGCGCCGGCCGTCGCAGGAGGTCCCGTGACCGACGCCCCGCGGCCGCTCACCACCGCACAGCGACTCGAGGACCTGCGCGAGCGTGATGCCGCGGCGGTCTCCGCAGCGGACGATCTCGCGGTCCAGAAGCAGCACGCGCGGGGCAAGAAGACCGCTCGCGAGCGGATCGCGGACCTCCTGGACGACGGCTCGTTCGTGGAGACCGACCGCTTCGTGCGCCATCAGGCCAGCAGCTTCGGGATCGACGCGAAGCGCCCCGACGGCGACGGCATCGTCACCGGCTACGGCACCATCGACGGCCGCCAGGTGTGCGTGTACTCGCAGGACTTCACCGTCTTCGGCGGCTCGCTCGGCGAGGCCCACGGCCGCAAGATCCAGAAGGTCCAGGATCTCGCCCTGCGCACGGGCGTGCCGATCATCGGCATCCTCGACGGCGGCGGCGCCCGCATCCAGGAGGGCGTCGCCTCGCTCGCGATGTTCGCGGGGATCTTCCGGCGCAACACCCGCGCCTCGGGCGTCATCCCGCAGATCTCGCTGATCATGGGCCCGGCCGCGGGCGGCGCCGTGTACTCCCCGGCGCTCACCGACGTGATCGTGATGGTCGAGAAGACCTCCCACATGTTCATCACCGGGCCGGACGTGATCCGCACCGTGACGGGCGAGGACGTCGGCTTCGAGGAGCTCGGCGGGGCGCGCACCCATTCGAGCCGCTCGGGTGTGGCCCACTACATGGCGCCCGACGAGGCCGAGGCGATCGAGTACGTCAAGGACCTGCTCAGCTACCTCCCGGCCAACACCCTCACCACCGCGCCGTCCTTCCCCGTCCAGGTGGAGGAGACCCCGAACGCCGCGGACTCGGCGCTGGACTCCCTCGTCCCGGACTCCCCCAACCAGCCCTACGACATGCTCACGGTGCTCCGCACGGTGCTCGACGACGAGGAGTTCCTCGAGGTCCAGCCCCTGTTCGCGCGCAACGTGGTGGTGGGCTTCGGCCGCGTCGAGGGGCACAGCGTCGGCATCATCGCCAACCAGCCCTCGCATCTGGCGGGCACCCTGGACATCGACGCCTCCGAGAAGGCGGCGCGCTTCGTGCGGCTGTGCGATGCGAACAACATCCCCGTGCTCACCTTCGTGGACGTGCCCGGCTTCCTGCCCGGCACCGACCAGGAGTACGGCGGCATCATCCGCCGCGGCGCGAAGCTCCTGTACGCCTACGCCGAGGCGACGGTGCCGCTGATCACCGTGATCACCCGCAAGGCCTACGGCGGCGCCTACATCGTCATGGGCTCGAAGGAGCTCGGCGCGGACATCAACCTCGCCTGGCCCACCGCGCAGATCGCGGTGATGGGCTCGCAGGGCGCGGTGAACATCCTCCACCGCGGCGACCTCACGCGGGTCTCCGAGGAGGGCGGGGACGTCGCCGCCGAGCGCGCCCGCTACGAGGCCGAGTACGAGGAGCAGTTCGCGACCCCGTACACCGCGGCCGAGCGCGGCTGGATCGACGGGGTGATCCGCCCCGCCGAGACGCGCGTCGAGATCACCCGTGCACTGCGCGCCCTGCGCTCCAAGCGCGACTCCCTGCCCACCAAGAAGCACGGGAACATCCCGCTGTGACCGCCGCCGCGACCCCGTCGACCGAGAAGTCCTCGGCCGCGAGCGCGTCGGCCGAGGACTTCTCGGCCGGGCCCGGGCTGCGCCCCTCCGACGTGCGCCTGGTGGCGGGCCGCCTCGCGCCCGACGAGCTCGCCGCGATCGCGGTGGTCGTCTCGGCCATGAGCGTGACCAGCCGCCTCGAGGCGGAGGAGCGCTCCCTGGCCGACGGCTCCGGCGGGGCGAGCGCCTGGACCTCCCCCGTGCACACCCACGGCGGCGCGCACACGGAGCGGCTGCACCCCTCGGCGACCTGCTGGATGTTCACCGACCGCTGACCTGCCCGTCAGCACCCGGACGCCGCTCGCCACCGCCTAGACTGCCGGGCATGCCCACCCCGACCCCGGCCCGCACCCCTTCCGCCCTGGACGCCCTCGCCGACCGCTACGTCGACGAGCTCACCGCGAAGGACCCCTTCCTCGCGACCTCGCTCGGGGTCCCCGGGCACGACGCGGAGGTCACCGACCACTCCCCCGCCGCGGTGGCGGAGCGCGAGGGGCTCGCCCGCGAGCTGCTCGCCGCGATCGCGGAGGTGCCCGACGCGGACGAGGTCGACGCCGTCACCCGCGCCGCGCTCACCGAGCGACTCGGCCTCGAGCTCGAGCGCGCCGAGCGGCACCTCGACATCGCCGCGGTGAACAACCTCGCCTCGGTCCTGCAGTCCCGCGACGTGCTGGACCAGATGCCCACCGACACCGCCGAGGACTGGCAGGTGCTCGCCGAGCGGATGGCGGGCTTCCCGCATGCGCTCGGGACCTGGGCCGAGTCGCTGCGCGAGGCCGCGGCCGACGGGACGGTCGCGGCACGTCGGCAGCTCCTGCTCGGCGCCGAGCAGGCGCGCGGGTACGCCGCCGACGGCGGCTTCTTCGACGACTTCGCGGGCGAGGCCGTCGGGACCGGGGCGCAGACGGCGCAGGTGCGGGAGGCCGCCGAGGAGGCCCGCTCCGCCTATCGCGAGATCGCCGACGTGCTCGAGTCGCTCGTGCCGCAGGCCCCCGAGGCCGACGCCGTGGGCCGTGACGCCTACCAGCTCGCCTCCCGCACCTTCCTCGGCACCGAGATCGACCTCGAGGAGACCTATGCCTGGGGCGTGGAGGAGCTGCGCGCGGTCATCGCCGAGCAGGAGCAGGTCGCCGCACGCCTGAACGAGCGCTACGGCACCGGCGGCGGCCGCTCCGTCGCCGCGGCGAAGCAGGCGCTCAGCGCCGACCCCGCCCGTCTGCTGCACGGCACCGACGCCCTGCAGGGGTGGATGCAGCAGCTCTCCGACGCCGCGATCGCGGACCTCGCCGGCACCCACTTCGACATCCCCGAGCCGCTGCACCGCCTCGAGTGCCGCATCGCCCGCACCGGCTCCGGGGGCATCTACTACACCGGCCCCAGCGAGGACCTCACCCGCCCCGGCCGCATGTGGTGGGACGTGCCCGAGGGCACCGAGGAGTTCCGCACCTGGGAGCAGACCACCACCGTCTACCACGAGGGCGTGCCCGGCCATCACCTGCAGGTGGGCATCCAGACCCTCCAGGCCCAGACCCTGAACCGCTGGCGGGCGATGCTGTGCTGGGTCTCCGGGCACGGTGAGGGCTGGGCGCTGTACGCCGAGCGGCTCATGGAGCAGCTGGGCTATCTCGAGGACGACGGCGACCGGCTGGGGATGCTGGACGCGCAGCGCCTGCGCGCCGGACGCGTGGTGCTCGACATCGGACTGCACGTGGGCCTGCCGATGCCGACGGGCCTGCCGGGCGCCGACGGCGGCACCTGGGACGAGCGCACCGCCTGGGAGTTCATGACCGCGAACTGGGGCGTGGAGGAGGCCGAGCGACGCTTCGAGCTGCACCGCTACCTGGGCTGGCCCGGGCAGGCGCCGTCCTACAAGCTCGGCCAGCGCACCTGGGAGCAGCTGCGGGACCGGGCGACCGCGGCGGACTCCTCCCCCGCCGGCGTGCGGGACTTCCACCGCCGCGCGCTCGAGCTGGGCGGCCTGCCGCTGTCCGTGCTGGAGGGTGCGCTGTGAACGTCACCTCGCCCGACGCCTCAGCCGGTGGATCGCCTGCCCCGACGAGTGATCCGACTGCCGCCCCCGCGGGCCCTCCGTCTGCCGCCCTCGCCGGCGATCCGTCGGCCGCCCCCGCGGGCCCTCCGTCGGCCGCCCCCGCGGGCGATCCGTCGGTCACCTCGTCTGCCGAGGCGGGCTTCACGCACGAACCCCTGCTGCTGCTCGCCTCCGCCTCGGCCGGGCGCCGCGCGACTCTCGCCGCGGCGGGCATCGAGCACTCCGCCCTGCCCGTCGACCTCGACGAGGACGCGATCCTCGCCGCGGCCCGCGAGGCCGCGGGCGACGACCCGCTCGCGCCCGCCGAGGAGGTGCTGCTGCTCGCCCGCGAGAAGGCCATCGCGGCACGGACCCGCAGCGAGGGCGGCTATGTGGTGCTCGGCTGCGACTCGATGCTCGAGATCGACGGCGAGGTGATCGGCAAGCCCCATGAGCCCGGCCGCGCCGCCCGGCGCTGGCGTGCGATGCGGGGCCGCACCGCGGTCCTCCACTCGGGCCACTGGCTCGTGGACGATCGCGACGAGGAGGACGGCGGGACCGGCGCGACCTTCGGTGCGACCGCGTCCTGCGCGCTGACCTTCGCGGACCTCTCCGACGAGGAGATCGACGCCTATGTCGCCACCGGGGAGCCGCTCGGCGTCGCCGGCGGCTTCACGATCGACGGCCGCGGCGGGCCCTTCGTCGAGTCCGTCGAGGGCGACCCGCACGCGGTGGTGGGGCTGTCCCTGCCGCTGCTGCGCCGGATGCTCGCCGACATCGGCCTGGGGATCCACGAGCTGTGGGAGCCCGTCCCGGAGGAGGCGGGCGGCGGGGAGCCTGCCGTCTCCGCTCCCGGCGTGCCCGACCCGTCACGGCCTGCCGCTCACTGAGCGTCCGCGGTACTACACTCGACCTCTGCTGCACTCCCCGGAAGGAACCTCCGCCTCATGGCCCCTCGCTCCGCCAAGCCCCGCCCCCTGTCCACGGTGCTCATCGCCAACCGTGGGGAGATCGCGGTGCGCGTCGCCCGGGCCTGCAAGGACGCCGGTCTCCGGTCGATCGCGGTGTACGCCGACCCCGATCGCGACGCGCTGCACACCGTCATCGCCGACGAGGCCTATGCCCTCGGCGGCAGCACCGCGGCGAGCTCCTATCTCGTGGTCGACAAGATCCTGGACATCGCGAAGCGCTCGGGCGCCGACGCGATCCACCCCGGGTACGGATTCCTCTCCGAGCGCGCCGACTTCGCCCAGGCCGTGATCGATGCGGGCCTGACCTGGATCGGCCCGCCGCCGGAGGCGATCGAGAAGCTGGGCGACAAGGTCTCCGCCCGCCACATCGCCCAGAAGGCCGGCGCCCCCCTGGTGGCCGGCACGAAGGACCCGGTGAAGAACTCCGACGAGGTCGTGGACTTCGCCCGCGAGCACGGCCTGCCGATCGCGATCAAGGCCGCCTTCGGCGGCGGCGGCCGCGGCCTGAAGGTCGCCCGCGAGGAGACGGAGGTGCGAGAGCTGTTCGACTCCGCCGTGCGCGAGGCCGTCGCCGCCTTCGGCCGCGGCGAGTGCTTCGTCGAGCAGTTCCTGGACTCGCCCCGCCACGTGGAGACCCAGTGCCTGGCCGACGTGCACGGCAACGTCCAGGTCGTCTCCACGCGCGACTGCTCCCTGCAGCGCCGCCACCAGAAGCTCGTCGAGGAGGCGCCCGCCCCCTTCCTCACCTCCCAGCAGCGCGCCCAGCTGGTCTCCTCCTCCAAGGCGATCCTGCGCGAGGCCGGCTATGTCGGTGCCGGCACCTGCGAGTTCCTGGTCGGCAAGGACGGCACCATCTCCTTCCTCGAGGTCAACACCCGCCTCCAGGTCGAGCATCCCGTGACCGAGGAGGTCGCCGGGGTGGACCTGGTGCGCGAGCAGCTGCGCATCGCCGCGGGCGAGACCATCTCCTCCGAGGACCCCGTCACGCGCGGCCACTCCTTCGAGTTCCGCCTCAACGGCGAGGACCCGGGGCGCGGCTTCATGCCCGCACCGGGCCGTATCCAGCGCTTCGAGGCCCCCTCCGGCCCGGGCGTGCGCGTCGAGACAGGGGTGCGCACCGGCGACGAGATCTCCGGCGCCTTCGACTCGATGCTCGCCAAGCTCGTGGTCACCGGTGCGACCCGTCAGGAGGCCATCGAGCGCTCCCGCCGCGCCCTGGCGGAGTTCCGCATCGACGGCATCCCCACCGTGCTGCCCTTCCACCGCGCCGTGATGGAGGACCCGGCCTTCGCGCCCGCAGATCCCGAGGAGCCCTTCTCGGTCCACACCACCTGGATCGAGACGGAGTTCACCGGCGACCTGCCCGCCGCCCCGCTGCCGGCGCAGCCGGAGGAGGCCGAGGACCGCGAGTCCGTGGTCGTCGAGGTCGACGGTCGCCGGGTCGAGATCAGCCTCCCCGCCTCCCTGCGCGCCCCCCAGGCCGCGGTGCGCCAGCGACGCAAGCGCCAGCACCGCGGTGCGGGCGAGGGCGCCGCGGGCGGCAACGGCGTCACGGCGCCGATGCAGGGCACGATCGTGAAGGTCGCCGTCGAGGAGGGCCAGAGCGTCGCCGACGGCGATGTGCTCGTGGTGCTCGAGGCGATGAAGATGGAGCAGCCCATCACCGCCTCCCGCTCGGGGGTCATCAAGGGCCTGAACGCGGAGATCGGCGCGACCGTCTCCGCCGGCGCCGTGCTCTGCTCGATCGAGGACTGACCCTCCCGGCTTCTGCAGGCCCAGCCTCCGCGGACTCAGCGGACTCAGCATCCCGGCACCAGCAGGCGCAGCATCCCGGCCTCGGCAGGATCAGCGTCCCGGCACCAGCAGGCGCAGCATCCCGGCATACTCGGCCGCCTGAAGACCTGGTCCTGCCCGGTCCGCCGTGCTCAGCCCCCGTGCGAGGCCTGCTCGGCTCCCGTACCCGGCCGGTCCATCTCCTGAGCTCGGCCGGACCCCTCGCCCTGACCGGGGATCGAGGCGGATGGCCGACTACTGGCGCGTGGCGTTCCAGGACGGCGATATAGACGTAGTGGTACGCCACGCGCCAGTAACCGACCAGACCCTCGAGGCTCCGCCCAGCCCGCGCCCCACCCAGCCCGGCTACGGCTCTCGCCCGCGCAGATCAGGCGCCGCACCTCACCCTGGCCGACTCCGGCTCGCGCCCGGCTCTGCCCGGTTCAGGCGCCGCACCTCGCCCTGCCCGGGTCCGGCGCCGTGTTCCGCGACCGGCACGGCGGTGCCGGTCAGGCCCCGGAGCCGAAGGCCTGCTTCCGTGCCACCTCAGCCAGGGAGCCGGTGAGCGAGGGGTAGACCGTGGAGGTCCCCGCGACCTGCTCGGCGGTGAGGCGCTGGGCGACGGCGAGGGTGTACGGCAGGATCAGCTCGCTCGCGCGGGGCGCCACCACGACCGCGCCGAGCACGGTGTGGGAGTCCGGTCGCACGATGAGCTTCACGAACCCCTCGTCGATGCCCTGCATCTTCGCGCGCGGGTTCGTCTCCAGGCTCAGCACGAGCACCTCCGCCCGGACCGTCCCGGAGGTGACCTCCTGCTCGCTCACACCCACCACCGCGATCTCGGGACTTGTGAAGATCGCGGAGGAGACCTGCGCGGCGACGAGAGGGGAGACCGCGTCGCCGAGGGCGTGGTGCATCGCGATCCGCCCCTGCATCGCCGCGACCGAGGCGAGGGGGTACACCCCGGTGCAGTCCCCGGCGGCGTAGATGCCGCGGACGGAGGTGCGCGAGACCCGGTCGGTCTCGATGTGGCCGCTCTCGCGCACTCGCACCCCGGCGGTGAACAGGCCCAGGTCCGAGGTCCACGGCACACCGCCGAGCGCCATGAGCACATGGCTGCCGGTGATCTCCTCCCCCGTGGTGAGGGTGACGACCACCCCGTCGGCCGTGCGGTGCGCGCCCGCGGCCCGGGAGCGGGAGCGGACGTTCACGCCGCGGCGCGCGAAGGCGTCCTCGAGCACGTCGGCGGCGTCCGCGTCGGTGCCGGGCAGGACCTTCTCCCGCGAGGAGACCAGGGTGACCCGGCTGCCGAGCGCACGGTACGCGCTCGCGAACTCGGCGCCGGTCACTCCCGAGCCGACCACGATCAGGTGCTCGGGCAGCTCTTCGAGCGAGTACAGCTGGGTCCAGTTCAGGATCCGCTCGCCGTCGCAGGGCGCATCGGGGAGCTCTCGGGGACGGGCGCCGACGGCCAGGAGGATCACATCGGCCTCGAGGACGCGGAGGTGCTCCCCGTCGGCGCCGCACACCTCGACCCGGTCCGGGCCGTCGAGACGACCGTGGCCCTCGAGCAGCTCGACCCCGGCCTCGAGCAGGCTCGCGCGGATGTCGGCCGACTGGGCGTCGGCGAGGCGGCGCACCCGGGCGTTGACGGCCGCGAGGTCGACGTCGAGGGTCTCGGCGGTGGGGGCGGCGCCGTCGTCGGCGTCCCGGATCCCGAGCTCGCGGGAGCCCGCGACGAGGTCGAGCACCTCGGCGGTCGCGATGAGGGTCTTGCTGGGCACCACGTCGGTGAGCACGGCCGCCCCGCCCATGCCGCGATCCTCGACGAGGGTGGTGCGGGCGCCGTGGCGGGCCGCGGTGAGCGCCGCCTCGTAGCCGCCGGGGCCCCCACCGATGATCACCACCTGCACGTCGGCGCCCGCGCGGGGGACGCGGCGAGGGTCGGGCGGGATGTCGGTGCTCGGATCGCTCACCCCGCCATCGTGGCACGACCTGTGACGTCAGGGGCGGTTTCCGCGAGGCCGCCCGGTGAGGCACCACACCTCCCCGTCCCTGCGCTACCTTCGGTCCATGACTGCATCGACGCCCGATCCGTACCAGCTCGCCCGCGACGCCGCCGCCGCGATCGCCGAGGCGAGCGCCGTCCCCTCCCACGACCTCGCACTCGTGCTCGGCTCGGGCTGGGCCGGGGCCGCCGATCTCCTCGGCGAGACGGTCTGGCAGGCGGACGCGACCTCGATCCCCGGCTTCCGACCGCCGGCCGTCGCCGGGCACGTGGGGACGCTGCGCTCGATCCGCGTCGAGGGCACGGGCGCGCGGGCGCTCGTGCTGGGGGCGCGCACCCACTTCTACGAGGGCGCGGGCGTGGACGCGGTCGTGCACGGGGTGCGCACCGCCGCCGCGACGGGCGCTCGCACGATGGTGCTCACCAACGGCTGCGGCGGCATCGACCCGTCGTGGCTGCCCGGCACGCCCGTGCTGATCCGCGACCAGATCAACTTCACCGGCGCCACTCCCCTGGTGGGCGCGAACTTCGTGGACCTCACGGACCTGTACACCCCCGCGCTGCGGCAGATCGCCCGCGAGGTCGACCCCTCGCTCGACGAGGGCGTGTACATGCAGTTCTCCGGCCCCACCTACGAGACGCCCGCCGAGGTGCAGATGGCGAAGGCCATCGGTGCGCACCTGGTGGGCATGTCCACCGCGCTCGAGGCGATCGCGGCACGCGAGGCGGGGCTCGACGTGCTGGGCATCTCGCTGGTCACGAACCTCGCCGCGGGCATCTCCGGCGAGGCGCTGAGCCATGAGGAGGTGCTCGAGGCGGGACGCGAGGCAGGTCCCCGCATCTCGCGCCTGCTCGCCGAGACGGTGCGCCGGATCACCGCGGGGGCCGACGGGGGCGCGGCGTGAATCCCGGCGCCGCCACCCCCGCCGTGCCGTCGGACGGCCCCGATGCCGGTCCCTCCGGCGACCTCGGGCCCAGGCTTCGCGAGCGGGTCGCGCAGTGGATCGCGGACGATCCCGACCCCTCGACCCGCGCGGCGCTCGTGAGCCTGCTGGAGCAGGCGGAGGGCGGCGACGAGCGCGCCGCCGAGGAGATCGCGAGCGCCTTCGCCGGGGATCTCGAGTTCGGCACGGCCGGGCTGCGCGGCCGCATGGCACCGGGCCCGCATCGGATGAACCTCGCCGTCGTCTCGCGCGCGGCACGGGGCCTGGCCGACCATCTCACCGGCGACCTCGGCCTCGAGGAGCCGCTGGTGGTGATCGGCTTCGACGCCCGCCACCGCTCGGAGGACTTCGCCCGCGCCTCCGCGGAGATCATGGCGGCGGCCGGCTGCCGGGTGCGGCTGCTGGAGCGGTACGGCCCCACCCCGCTGATCGCCTTCGCCGTGAGACACCTCGGCGCGGACGCCGGGATCGTCGTCACCGCCTCCCACAACCCGCCGGCCGACAACGGCTACAAGGTCTACCTGGGCGGTCGTGCCGCGGCCCCCGACGGACAGGGCGTGCAGATCGTGCCGCCCTCGGACGCGCAGATCGCCGCCCGCATCGCCGCCGTCGGCCCCGTGCGCCGGATCCCGCGGGCGGACGGCTGGGAGGTGCTCGGCGAGGAGCTGCGCGAGGACTATCTCGAGGCGATCTGCGCCCTGCCAGACCTCGACGGCCCCCGTGAGGTGCGGATCGTGCACACCGCGATGCACGGCGTGGGCACGGAGACGGCGCTCGCGGCCCTGCACCGCACCGGCTTCGCCGAGGTCCATCCGGTCGCGAAGCAGGCCGATCCGGATCCCGACTTCCCCACCGTCGCCTTCCCGAACCCGGAGGAGCCCGGCGCGATCGACCTCGCGCTCGAGCTGGCCCGCACCGTCGAGGCCGACGTGGTGATCGCCAACGACCCGGACGCGGACCGCTGCGCCGCCGCCGTCGTCGATCCGCACCTGGGCGACTGGCGGATGCTCAGCGGCGACGAGCTGGGGGTGCTGCTGGGCGATCACCTGATCCGCCGTCACGGGTACTCGGGGACGTTCGCGAGCTCGGTGGTCTCCAGCCGCTGGCTCGGGCGGATCGCGTCCTCGGCGGGCCTCACGCCCGCGACCACGCTGACGGGCTTCAAGTGGATCGCCCGCGCGAGCGGGATCGTCTTCGGCTACGAGGAGGCGATCGGCTACTGCGTGCTGCCCGAGGTGGTGCGCGACAAGGACGGACTCTCCGCGGCGCTGATGGTCGCCGAGATGGCGGCGCTGGCCCGCGCGGAGGGCACCACCCTGGTCGGACGCCTGGACGAGCTCGCCCGGGAGCACGGACTGTTCGCGACCTCGCAGCTCTCGCTGCGGGTCGCGGAGCTGTCGGAGCGGGACGTGATGATGTCCCGGCTGCGCGCCGAGCCTCCCGCCGCCCTCGCGGGCAGCGAGGTGATCGACGTGCAGGACCTCGCCGAGGGCTCGGTCGCGACGACGGGGCTCCCGCCGACGGACGGGGTGCTGCTCGCCACCGCCGACGACGCCCGCGTGATCGTCCGACCCTCGGGCACGGAGCCGAAGCTGAAGTGCTATCTCGAGGTGCGCGAGGACGTCCCCGTCGGGGCCGACGAGGCCGCGCTCGGCGCAGTGCGGGCGGCGGCGCGCGAGCACCTCGAGCGGATCACGGCGACCATGCGCACGGCGCTCACCGGCGCCTGAGCGGGGCGGTGGTGCGCACGGGGGCCGTCCCCGCGCCCACCGCGCCGGCCAGCTCGCGGGACGGCTCCGCGACCGGCATCGGCGCCGCCGTCCCGTGCCCGCTCCGGTGCAGTCACCGCACCGCGGGCCCTGCCGTCCCTGCTCGTCGCCGCGCCCGACGGGACCGCCGGGCGATGCCCAGGGAGGCCGCGGCCGTGCCGAGCGAGAGCACGGTCACCACGGCCGCGGCCACCAGCAGCCAGCCGACGGGGACGCCCGCGACCGTGACCGTCTCGGTGACGGTCACCGTGGGCACGACATGCTCCGCCTCCGGGTCAGGGCCGAGGACGAGGTCCTCGGTGAAGCTCTCGGGGTCCCCGGAGATGGAGAACTCGGTGACGACGCGGTGGCGGTCCTGCTCGGAGGGGCCGTCCCCGGCCTCGACGTCCGAGCTGCCGGTCAGCTCGCGCAGCGTCTCGTCGCTCCAGGTCCAGCCGACGCTCGTGGGGTCGGCGATCCACGGCCGCTGGACCTGCTGACCCGCGGCCGAGGCGTCCGTGCGCCGCATCGGCTCGTCGGAGAGCGCGAACAGCGAGAGCTCCTGGTGCTGCGTCGCCGCCTGGGAGAGACGCATCGGGTAGACGAGCTCGTCGCTCGCGAAGTCGAGGCGGAGCGGCTCCACGTCGCCGCTGAGCTCGGCGTCGGCGGCGAAGCGCACCGCGGTGAAGACCCATCCGTCCTCGACGTAGGGGTCCAGCAGCGCGGAGACGGACGGCGCGAGCTCATAGCCGTTCTCGGCGAGCCAGGTGCGGACCCCGTCGGCCCCGCCCTCGAGCACGGCGATCTCGTAGTCGCCCACCCGTGACTGCTCGTGCACGGTGACGCCCGCTCCCTCCGTCGGGACGGCGCCTCCCGGCGCGCCGTCGCCGGCGAGGAAGGGGTTCTCGCCCCACAGGTCCAGCTCGACCACCTCGCGCGGAGCGGTCGCGGCCTGCATCTCGCGCAGCGTGCCGGAGGAGGCGGTGCTCACCTCCGGCACCGACGGGGTGGGCATCAGCAGCGTCGAGCCGGTGCGGGTGCCGTCCAGGGCGAGGCCCATGACGATCGTCTCGGTGCCCCCGTGCAGGGAGAGGATCGCCGTCTCGCGGAGCACGTTCGCGCCGGTGCGCTGATCGGCGGGGTCGATGAAGGCCCCGCAGGCGCAGGCCCCGGCGGGGCTCACCGCCCCCAGCAGGAGCTGGGCGAGCACGAGTGCGCCGGCGAGCGCGGCGGCGAGGAGCCGTCGCCGTCCGCGCCGCGCCGCATGGCCCCCGCGCCGTGTCCGGAAGTCGGTCATCACGATCCCCCTCGTGCCTCCCCGCCCGCGCGCCCCCTCGACGCGCAGGTCCTGCTCCCGGACCGGCCGCGCAGCGCCCGCGCGGGGCCCGGCCCGGACCCTGCTCAGTAGCCGGTGCCGGTGCCGCCCTCGAGGATCGCCGCCGAGGAGGACAGACCCAGCCGGCTCGCGCCCGCGGCGACCATCGCCTCGGCCGCCTCGCGGGTGCGGATCCCGCCGGAGGCCTTGACACCCAGTCGGTCGCCGACGGTCTCGCGCATGAGGCGCACCGCGTGCTCGCTCGCGCCGCCTGCGGGGTGGAAGCCGGTGGAGGTCTTCACGAAGTCGGCGCCGGCGGCCTCGGCGGCCCGGCAGACCCCGACGATCTGCTCGTCGGAGAGCGCGGCGGACTCGATGATCACCTTCAGCACGACGGGCGCCGGGGCGGCCTCTCGCACGGCGCGGATCTCGTCCTCGACGGCGTCGAGCTCACCGGCGCGGGCGAGGCCCACGTTCAGCACCATGTCGATCTCGTCGGCGCCCTTGCCGACGGAGTCCGCGGCCTCGGCGGCCTTGATCGCGCTGGCGTGCTGCCCGGAGGGGAAGCCGCAGACGGTGGCGACCTTCACGCTCGTCTCGACGGGGAGCATCGAGGGCGAGACGCAGATCGAGAAGGTGCCGAGGGACTCGGCCTCGCGGGCGAGGGCGTCGACGTCGGCGCGGGTGGCCTCGGGCTTGAGCAGGGTGTGGTCGATGAGCTGGGCGAGCTGGGCGTTCTCGAGTGCGGTCATGGCCCGAATCTTCCCATGGGCGGGACGTGGCGGACACCTCGTCCCCACCTATCCGCCTATCTGATAGGTTGCTCGGCATCTGGTGCGACGCGGCACTTCGCCGCTCGCGCCCCGACCGCGAGAAGGAGAACGCGTCGATGACGACGTCCCACGACCCGGCGCCCAGCGGACCCGCACCGCACGCCGAGCACACCCCCGACACCCCGTCCCGCACGATCATCGCCAAGGGCGTGGACCCCTACGTGGTCGACGGCTCCCAGGTCGCCGAGCCGCCCACCACCCTGCGCGGGAAGCTGAAGTTCCTCGGCCCGGGCATGATCACCTCGGCAGCGGTGGTCGGCTCCGGCGAGCTACTGACCGCCACCACCCTCGGCGCCACCGTCGGCTTCATGCTGCTGTGGCTGGTGCTGGTCTCCACCTTCCTCAAGGTGTGGGTCCAGATCGAGCTGGCCCGCTGGTCCATCTCCACCGGCCGCACCGCCGTGGACGGCTACGACGACGTGCCCCCGCGGATCGGGAGGCGCGGCTGGATCTCGTGGCTCCAGCTGCTGATGTTCCTGCAGTTCTTCATCGGCCAGGCCGGCGTCATCAGCGCCTCCGCCTTCGCCTTCTCCTCGCTGTTCCCGATCGGCCAGGAGCCCTACTCGCTGCTGTCGATCGGCACCTGGGTCGCGATCCTGGTGGTGGTCGCGATCGCGATCCACTCGCTGAACCGCTACGCCGTGGTCGAGCGCCTCTCGACAGTGCTCGTGCTGCTCGTGACCGTGTTCGCGATCGTCATGGTGTTCCTGCTGCAGAGCACCGAGTTCGCCTGGACGCTCGGCGACATCGGCGACGGCATGCGCTTCCAGATCGCGGCCGGCTCCATCGGCGTCGCGATCGCGATGTTCGGGATGACCGGCGTGGGCGCGGGCGAGACCACCGCCTACACCTACTGGGTCGTGGAGAAGGGCTACGCCGCCTGGGCCGGTCCGAACGACGGCACCGACTCCTGGGTCTCCCGGGCCCGCGGCTGGATCTCCGTGATGAAGGTCGACGCCTGGGTCTCGTGGATCATCTACACCGCCTCGACGGCCGCGTTCTACGTCCTCGGCGCCGTGGTGCTGCACCCGCAGGGCCTGGTCCCCGAGGGCAACGACGTCATGGTGACCATCTCCTCGATCTTCGACTCGGCCGTCGGCACCTGGGGCGGCGTGCTGTTCCTGCTCGGCGCGGGTCTCGCGCTGTTCAAGACGATCCTCGCGAACGTCCCGAGCCTCGGCCGCATCACCGGCCAGACCCTCGCCGTGTTCGGCGCCTACGACTGGAAGGACCAGGTCGCGCGCGACCGCTGGCAGCGGGTCATCATGATCGTGCTGCCGATCGGCTGGGGCGTGCTGGGCACGATCGCCTCCTCCCCGCTGCTGCTGGTGATCGTCGCCGGCATCCTCAACGCCGTGTACCTGATCGGCGCGGCGATCGCGACGGTGTTCCTGGCCCGCACCCAGACCGATCCGCGGATCCGCGACGGCCGGCCCACCGAGGTGATGCTGTGGATCTCCGCGACGGCGATCACGGCCGTCGGAGTGATCGGGCTCGTCAATGCCTTCTGAGCAGGCCCCCGTCGGCGCGACGCCCGCCCGCTCGGCCGGTCCGGCGCCCGCCGCGGCGGCAGACCCCTCCCCGGCCGCGGAGGGGTCCCCGGCCGCCCGGCTCGGCGACACCGCCTGGCGATACCTGACGGCGCCGAGCGGGGCCGACGGCGCGGCTCTGAGCCGCGAGACGCTCGTGGGCAGGGCGCGGCAGGCCGTGCTCGACCTCATCGACGACGAGGGCCTGGACGCCGGGGACGCGCTCCCCTCCGCCGGGGCGCTCGCGGAGCGCTTCGCGGTCTCCAAGGCCGTGGTGCGCGAGGCGCTCAGCGCCCTGGACGCGCTCGGGATCGTGGAGATCTCCAACGGGCGCGCCGCCCGGGTGCGCCCCTCCGACAGCTCGCTCGTGCGCTTCTCGCTCTCGCGGACGATCCGCACCTCCCCCGGCGAGGGCTTCTCGGCCCTCATGGACCTGCGCGCCCCGCTCGAGGTGCGTGCCGCCGCACTCGCCGCCCGCCGGCTCCGCGCGGGGGGCCCGGCGACCGCGGACGCCTGCGAGCTGCGGGAGCTGCTGCAGCAGATGGGCGCGGCCCTCGGCGACTCCGAGGCGTACCCTCGCCTGGACATGCACCTGCATGCCGTGATCGCCCGCCTGGCCGACAGCCCTGCGCTCCAGGGCGTGCTCGATGCGGTCAGCGCCCCGCTGTTCCGCGCCATGCGCGAGCTGCGCGTGACCCGCGAGGCACGCGGCCTCGTCGGCGCCGAGCACGCCGAGCACGTCCGCATCGTCGAGGCGATCCTCGCCGGCGACGAGCAAGCGGCGAGCGCGGAGATGACCGCGCACATGGACGCTGTCGAGGCCTTCGACCGTCCGCCGGCATCCCCGTCCTGACCCACCGGGTCCCCGACCGGGCAGCCTGGCCGACACCCCGCACATCACCTCATCTCCCCCGATCCACAGACCTCCTGAAAGGACAGACCATGCGCTCCCTCGAGATCCACGCCCCCGGAGACCTCCGCCTCGTCGAGCGGGAGGAGGTCGCCCCCGGCCCCGGCCAGGTGCGACTCGTCGTCGAGTACGGCGGCATCTGCGGCTCCGACCTCGGCTACTGGTCCAAGGGCCTCTCCGGCACCGCCGTCATGAAGCGCCCCTTCGTGCTCGGACACGAGATCTCCGGTCACGTGGCCGAGCTCGGCGAGGACGTCACCGGCCTCGCCGTCGGCCAGGGCGTGACCGTCCACCCCGCCCGCACCCATTCGCCCCTGCCCGCCGAGCTCGCGGGCCGAGAGAACCTCCACCCGGATCTCACCTACTTCGGCTCCGCCGCGCAGGATCCCCACACCGACGGCGCCTTCGCCCAGTCCCTCACCGTGGACGCGGATCAGATCGTGCCCCTGCCCGAGGGACTCTCCACCCGCCGCGCCGTGCTCGCCGAGCCGCTGGGCGTGGCGCTGCACGCCGTCGCCCGCGCCGGGCAGCTCCAGGGCCGCCACGTGCTGATCAGCGGCTGCGGGCCCGTCGGCCTCCTGCTCGTGCTCGCCGCCCGCGCCGCCGGCGCGGCGCACATCACCGCCGTCGACCTCGCCGATGCCGCCCGCGAGCGCGCCCTCGCCCTCGGGGCCGACGCCGCGAGCGACACCACCGACGGCATGGACCCCGCGATCTCCGTGGCCTTCGAGGCCTCCGGCGCGCCCGCCTCGCTCGACGGGATCTTCCGCAACATCGCCCGCGCGGCGATCGTGGTGCAGGTGGGCAACCTGCCCCCGACCCCGGTGAGCGTCACCCTGGGGCCGGTGGTCTCCAAGGAGCTCGAGTACCGCGGCACCTACCGCTTCGTCACCGAGATCGAGCAGGCCGTCGAGCTGCTCGCCCGCAGCGAGGTGGCCGAGCAGGTCATCAGCGACGAGTTCGCGCTCGAGGACGCCCAGGCCGCCTTCGAGTCCGCGGCCGGCCGCGGTTCGAGCAAGGTGGTCCTGAAGCTCTCCTGAGCACGTCGGCGCCGGGCCCGTCGGCCACTCGCCGGCGGGCCCGCCGCCGTAGACTCGTCGTCCATGACCGGCACCTCCCCGCTCCCCCGTCCCCCGCGCCGCATCGTGATCGTCGCCGGCCCCTCGGGGAGCGGCAAGGGCCTGATGTCGCGCCGGGCGGGCCTGCCCACGGTGCCGCTGGACGAGTTCTACCGCGACCACGACGACCCCTCGCTCCCCCACCGGTTCGGCATCGTGGACTGGGACGATCCGGCCTCGTGGAACGCGGGCGCCGCGCTCGAGGCGCTCACCGCCCTCGCCCACGACGGCGTCGCCGAGGTCCCCGTCTACTCCATCCCCCTCTCGCGCCGCACCGGCACCGACGTCATGCACGCCGAGGACGCGGAGCTGATCATCGCCGAGGGGATCTTCGCGGCGCAGCTGATCGCGCCGCTGCGGGAGCTGGGCCTGCTGACCGACGCGATCGTGCTGCAGCGCCCCGTCCCGGTCGTGTTCGCGCTGCGCCTCGCGCGGGACCTGCGCGAGGGGCGCAAGCCTCCGCTGACCCTGCTGCGCCGCGGCTGGGGCCTGGCCCGGGATCAGCGCGGCGACCTCGAGCGCTGGCGGGAGGCCGGGATGCGGCCGGTGGGCCTGCGCGAGGGCACGCGCCTGCTGCGGCGGCTCACCGCCCTCGCCGCGGCCGAGCGTCGACAGACCGCGCCCTCCCTGGCGGTGCGAGTGCTGCGGATCACCGCCGTGGCCTTCCTGCGCGAGGGGCCGCACGGCCAGGAGCTGCTCGCGGTGCGCAAGCGCGGCACCGGCTCCTACATGCAGGTGGGCGGGAAGCTCGAGCCGGGCGAGTCCGCCCTCGAGGCGGCGCTGCGGGAGGTCGAGGAGGAGCTCGGCGTGCACCTGCGCGCCGGGGACCTCGAGCCGCTGGGAGATTTCGAGGCGGTCGCGGCGAACGAGCCCGCCACGCGGGTGCGCTCGACCGTGTTCCGCTGCCGCACGGCGCTGCCGGAGCCGCTCGCGGTGCGGGCCGAGCTCGCCGACCACCGCTGGTTCCCTGTCGCGGAGCCCGGGCCCGGGCCGCGGCTCGCGCCGCTGATGACCGAGCACATCCTCCCCGCCCTGCGCGGCGCCTGACCCGGGCACCGCGCGGGGGCACCCGGGCCCGTGTCCGGGCTCAGGCGATGCGGTCCAGCACGATGCGGCGCTCGGGCAGGGAGGTGCCGGGCGCGGCGAGGGTCCAGGAGCCCTCGAGCGCCTCGAGCGCCCGGCCCATCCGCTCGGGGGTGTCGGTGTGCAGGCGCGCGAGCACGTCCCCGGCCCGCACCTCCTCGCCCAGGTGCTTCTCGATCTCGACTCCGGCGGCGGCCTGCACGGCCTCGCCCGGGCGGGAGCGTCCCGCGCCGAGGCGCCAGGCCGCCACGCCCACTCCCATCGCGTCCAGACCGGTCACCACGCCGTCCTCGCTCGCGCGCAGCTCCTCGACGTGCTGGGCGGTGGGCAGCGGGGCGTCCACGTCCCCGCCCTGCGCGGCGATCATGGCACGCCAGGAGTCCATGGCGCGGCCGTCCTCGAGCGCGGTCTCGACGTCGGCGTCCCCGACCCCGGCCGCCTCGAGCATCTCGCGGGCGAGGGCGACGGTCAGCTCGACCACGTCGGCCGGGCCGCCGCCGGCGAGCACCTCGAGGGACTCGCGCACCTCGAGGCCGTTGCCGGCGGTGCGGCCGAGCGGCGCGGACATGTCGGTGAGCAGGGCGACGGTGCGCACCCCCGCGTCGGTGCCGAGGTCGACCATGGTGCGGGCGAGCTCGCGGGCGTCGCCCTCGTCCTTCATGAAGGCGCCCGCACCGGTCTTGACGTCGAGGGTGAGCGCGGCGGTGCCCTCGGCGATCTTCTTGGACATGATCGAGCTCGCGATCAGCGGGATCGCCTCGACGGTGCCGGTGACGTCGCGCAGCGCGTAGAGCTTCTTGTCCGCCGGGGCGAGGCCGGAGCCGGCCGCGCAGATCACGGCGCCGGGGCCCTCGAGCTGGGCCATCATCTCCTCGTTGCTGAGGGAGGCGCGCCAGCCGGGGATCGCCTCGAGCTTGTCGAGGGTGCCGCCGGTGTGGCCGAGGCCGCGGCCGGACAGCTGGGGCACGGCGACCCCGAAGGACGCGACCAGCGGCGCGAGCGGCAGGGTGATCTTGTCGCCGACGCCGCCGGTGGAGTGCTTGTCGGTGGTGGGCTTGTCGAGGGCGGAGAAGTCCATCCGCTCGCCGCTGGCGATCATGGCGGCGGTCCAGCGGGCGATCTCCTCCCGCTCCATGCCGTTGACGAAGATCGCCATGGCGAGCGCGGCCATCTGCTCCTCGGCGACGACGCCGCGGGTGTACGCGTCGATCACCCAGTCGATCTGCTCGGGGGACAGTCGCTGCCGGTCGCGCTTGGTGCGGATGACGTCGACGGCGTCGAAGGGCTCGACGGCGGGACGGGTGGTGCTCTCGGTCATGGCGGGCCTCCTGGGTTTCCGGGCGGGACGGGTCGGCGGGTGCGGTCCGGGGCTGATGGTGCTGATGTTCGGGGTGCGGGTCCGACGGGGGCGGCCCGTCTCCGCGGTCAGCGCGCGAGGTCGGCGGGACCGAAGGCCTGCGGCAGGACCTCGGCCATGCGACGCGGCCCCTCGGGGGTGAGGACGACGAGGCCGGCGCCGGCGTGCTCGGACAGGAGCTGGCGGCAGCGCCCGCAGGGCATGACCACGCCGCGCTCGTCGCGGCCGAGGGACTCGTCGCCGCCGACGCACACGAAGCGGTGCAGCTTCCCGCCGCCGCCGGCGATCAGGTCGCTGATCAGTCCGCATTCGGCGCAGAGGGTCACGCCGTAGCCGGCGTTCTCGACGTTGCAGCCGCGCACGAGACGGCCGTCCTCGGCGAGCGCGGCCGCGCCGACCCGGTAGCGGGAGTACGGGGTGTAGGCGTGCTCGGCGATCGCACGCGCCTCGGCCAGGAGCGTCTCGAAGTCGGCCTGGTCGACGGCGGGGGGTGCGGCGTTCTCGGTCATGCCCTCGATGCTCTCACTGGAAGGGGGCGCCGCGCCCGGTGCGGGGCCGGACGCGGCGCGGTCGTGCGGGGCGCGGAGGTCACTGCTTGACGTAGGGCTGCCCGTTCGCGGCGGGGACCCGCACCCGACCCACCACGCCTGCGACCGCGAACAGCGCGACCACGTAGGGGAGCATGAGCAGGAAGTCGCCCGGGATCGAGACGCCCCCCTCGGCGGCGGACATGGTGCCCAGGCGCAGCTGGAGGGAGTCCGCGAAGGCGAAGGTCAGCGCCGCCAGCAGCGCGCCGACGGGGTGGTAGCGGCCCAGGATCATCGCGGCGAGCGCGATGTAGCCCTTGCCCGCGCTCATCTCCTCGCCGAAGGCGACGCCCGTGCCGATGGTGAGGGTCGCCCCGCCCAGGCCCGCGACCGCGGCGCCCAGCAGCACGTTCTTCCAGCGGGTGAGGTTCACGGCGATGCCGACGGTGTCCGCGGCCTTCGGATGCTCGCCGACGGCGCGGACCCGCAGGCCCCAGCGGGTGCGGAAGAGCGCGAGGGTGAGGCCCGCGACGATGATCCACATGAGGTAGACGAGGATGTTCTGCTCGAACAGCATCCGGCCGATCACGGGGATGTCGGCGAGGACGGGGATCCGCAGGGTGGGCAGGCGCAGCGGCGCGTTGAACAGGCCGGGGTTGTCCCGCATCACGGTGCCGAAGAAGAACGAGGTCACGCCGATCGCGAGGACGTTCAGGACGACGCCGACGATGATCTGCTGGACCTGGTAGCCGACGGCGAACAGCGCCAGCAGCGCACCCATGACCAGGGCGACCAGCGGTGCGGCGAGCAGGCCCAGCCACACGTTCCCGGTGAGGGAGCCGACGAGCGTCGCCCCGAAGGCGCCGAACAGCAGCTGTCCCTCGATCGCGATGTTGATGACGCCCGCCCGCTCGGAGAGCACCCCGGAGAGGGCGCCGAAGGCGAGCGGCACGGCGAGCACGATCGTGCCCTGCAGCAGGGTGGTCACGTCGAGGGAGCGCTGGGAGATCACCCAGGTCATGAACGCGAGGATCCACGCCACCGCGAACACGGCGATCAGGGCGATGCGCAGTCGCCTCGAGGGTCGGGCCCGGCGGGCCTGGAGCACCCAGAGACCGGCGGAGGCGGCGAGGGCCACGACGGCGAGCGCGATCGCTGCGCCCTGCGAGGGGAGGATGACCCGCTCGGGCACGAGGCCCAGCGGGTTCAGGTCGGTCTCGCGGGCGAGGGCGAACACCGACTCGGCGCCGGGCAGTCCGCGCAGTCCGAAGAACACCAGCGCGAGCAGGCCCAGCACGGTGGTGGTGGCGGGCAGGTGCCACCAGCTCGAGGGACGGGAGTCGTCCAGTCGCTTCTCGACGACGGAGTCGTCGGCGACGACCACGGGGGCGGCGCTCATCGCTGGTCCTCCTGCTCATCGGTGGGATCCTCGGCGCGCTCGGGCGCGGGGGCGGTGCCGGTCCCCGTCGACGGCGCGTCACCGGTGGACGCGCCGCTCGAGGGCGGGTCCTGCGTCGGCGGGGCGTGCTCCCCGTCCGGCGGGGCATCCGCCGCGGCGGGCGCGGCCCCTCCGTCGGCCGGGACGTCGGCGCGGTGGGCGCCGCCCCCGGAGGCGGAGGCGGCGCTCTCGGCGGGAGCGACCGACGCGGCGGACCCGGCGGTCGCGGAGGCGGCGCCGACGCTCGCGGGGATCTCCCCGGCGCGGCTGCGGCGGGAGCGACGCGCGCGGGCGCCGGTGCCGGGGTGGTCGATGCGGCGCAGGCCGATGAGGGTGCGCACCAGCGGCGGCGCGGCGATGAACAGCACCACGAGCACCTGGATGACCTGGACGAGATCGAGCGGCACGCCCTGGTTGGTCTCCATGAAGCGTCCGCCCGTGGACAGCGCCGCGAAGAGCAGGCCCGCGAGCACGATGCCGACGGGGCCGGAGCGGCCCAGCAGCGCGACCGTGATCGCGTCGAAGCCGATGTTCCCGGCGACGCCCTCGGTGAGGCGGCGCTCGGTGCCCAGCACGTGCACGGCCCCGGCGAGGCCCACCAGGGCGCCCGCGACGGCGAGGACCAGGAAGGCGGTGCGGGCCGGGGAGATGCCGGCGACGCGCGCGGCGCGCGGGTTCGAGCCGACGGCCCGGAAGTGGAAGCCGATCGTCGAGCGGCTCATCAGCCACCACAGCAGCACCGCGGCGCCGGCGGCGAGGAACAGGCCCGCATGGAGGCGGAAGCCGCTGCCGAGCAGGAGCGGCAGCGTGGCGTTCTCGCCGACCGACGGGGAGGTGGGCTGGGACTGGTTCGCCCCGGTGAACGCGGTGGTCTTCAGCGCGAAGAACAGCAGATAGGTCGCGATCCAGTTCAGCATGATCGTGGAGATCACCTCGTTGGCGCCGAAGCGAGCCTTGAGGAAGCCGGCGATCCCGCCCCAGATGCCGCCGGCGATCACGCCGGCGAGGAGCGCGGCCAGCAGGTGCGCCACGGCGGGGAGCTGGACCGCGAAGCCGACGTACCCGGCGGCCATCGCGCCGACGATCAGCTGGCCGGTGCCGCCGATGTTGAACAGGCCCGCGCGGAAGCTCACGGCCATCCCGGCCGCGGCGATGATCAGCGGGGTCGCGACGGTGAGGGTCTCGGTGAGCGGGCGCAGCCCGGCGGCGAGCGCGGGGAGGAGCACGTAGGTGCCGGAGCCGCCGGCCTCGCGCACGTCCTCCGCGACGCGGGAGAAGCCCTGGCCGTCGAAGACCGCGCCGCGGAACATCGCGCCGTAGGCCTGGGTGACGGACTGCCAGATCGCGGTGAGCGCGTCGGAGGGCCGGGCGAAGAAGTAGCCGAGCGTCTCGCGCACGTCCTCGTCGGCGATGATGATCAGCACCGAGCCGATGAGGAAGGCGAACACGAAGCTCATCACGACCACCAGCAGGTCGCTTCGGGCGATCGACTGGAGGGTGCGGGCCAGCGCCGTCCCGGCGCGCTCCTCGGGCGGGGGCGGGGCGTCGGCGGCGCCCGCGCCGACGCCGGGTGCGGTGCCGGCGGCGCCGGTCTCGGAGAGGGTGCTCATCACGCGATGTCTCCTTCGTCGGCGAGCTGGCTGTCGGTGGTGCGGGCGCCGGCGGCGACGGCCTCGCGGGCGGCCTCGGCGGTGTACCCGGCCATCATCAGGCCCAGCACGTCGCGGTCCTCGTCCCCGGGCACGATCCCGAGGATGCGGCCGCGGTACATCACGGCGATCCGGTCGGCGAGCTGGGTGACCTCGTCCAGCTCGGTCGAGACGATCACGACGGGGGTGCCCTTGTCGCGCTCGTCGAGGAGGCGGCGGTGGAGGAACTCGATCGAGCCGACGTCGACGCCGCGGGTGGGCTGAGAGGCGATCAGCAGGGCCAGCTCGCGGTTCAGCGCGCGGGCCATGACGATCTTCTGCTGGTTGCCGCCGGACAGCGTGGAGGCTGCCGATGCCGCCGATCCGGTGCGGATGTCGAACTCGGGGATCAGCCGCTTCGCGTTCTCGGCGATGGCCTTCAGCGACATCGAGACCGTGCTGCCGAAGGGGGCGCGGTCGTGCTGGTCCAGCACGAGGTTCTCGGCGACGGAGAAGTCCGCGACGAGCGCGTCGTGGGTGCGGTCCTCGGGGACGAAGCCGACGCCCGCATCGAGGATCTGCTTGGTGGAGCGGCCCACCAGCTCGGTCCCCTCCAGGGTCGCCGAGCCGTGGACGGTGTCCTGCAGGCCCAGCAGCGCCTCGGTGAGCTCGGTCTGGCCGTTGCCCTGCACGCCGGCGATGCCGAGCACCTCGCCGTGGCGCACCTCGAAGGTGACGCCGTCGAGGGTGCGGGTCCCGGCCTCGTCGGTGACGCGCAGGTCCTCGACCCTCAGCGCGACCTCGCCGGGAGAGGCCTCGGCCTTGTCCTGGGCGAGGGAGACCTGGCGGCCCACCATGAGGGAGGCCAGCTCGGCCTGGTCGGCCGAGGGCTCCGCCTCGCCGACGACCTTGCCGCGACGGATCACGGTGATCCGGTCGGAGACGGCCTTGACCTCGCGGAGCTTGTGCGTGATGAACACGATCGAGGTGCCCTCGTCGCGCAGCTGGCGCATGATCGTCATGAGCTCGTCGGTCTCGTGCGGGGTGAGCACGGCGGTGGGCTCGTCCAGCACCAGCACCTCGGCGCGGCGGCTCAGCGCCTTGATGATCTCGACCCGCTGCTGGGCGCCGACGGGGAGGTCCTCGACGAGGGCGTCGGGATCGAGGTCGAAGCCGAAGCGGGCGGAGATCTCGCGCACCAGCTTCCGTGCCGCGGCGAGGTCGAGCAGTCCGCCGCGGGTGGGCTCGTGGCCGAGCACCATGTTCTCGGCCACGGTGAACACGGGCACGAGCATGAAGTGCTGGTGCACCATGCCGATGCCGGCGGCCATCGCCTCGCCCGGATCCGAGAAGCTGACCGGCCGGTCATCGAGGAGGATCTGGCCGCCGTCGGGCCGGTACAGCCCGTACAGCACGTTCATCAGCGTGGACTTGCCCGCGCCGTTCTCCCCCAGCAGGGAGTGGATCTCCCCCGGCTCGACGACCAGGTCGATCGCGTCGTTGGCCACGAAGCTCCCGAAGGTCTTCGTGATGCCGCGCAGTTCGAGCTTCACAGCACTCGCTTCCGTCGGTGCCGGCCGAGCTGCTCGACCGGGCGGTGTGGGACATGGGACGCGGTCCCCGCCCTCGGGGCGGGGACCGCGTTCATGGCATCGGCTCAGACGCCCGCGGGCGAGGCCTCGGACTCGACGACCACGGTGCCGTCGATGATGTCCTGCGTGAGCGCGTCGATCTCGTCGCTCAGCTCGGCGGGGACATCATCCTCGAAATCGTGGAAGGGTGCCAGGCCCACGCCCTCGTTCTCGAGGGTGCCGACGTACGGGGTCGCGTCGTACTCGCCGCTCGCGGCGCCGGTGATGACGTCCTCGACGCCCACGGTCATCTCCTTCATGACGGAGGTGAGGATCGTGGCCTGCGCCTCGGGGTCGGCGGAGTTGGTCTCGTAGCCGTCGGCGTCGACCCAGATCACCTTGCGGTCCTCGCCCTCCTTGGCGGAGGCGAGGGTGCCGGCGCCCACGGGCCCGGCGACCGGCATGACGATGTCGGCGCCGGCGCTGTAGAACTCGTCGGAGACGGCCTTGCCCTTGGACTGGTCCTCGAAGGTGCCGACGATGGAGCCCTGCTGGGTCTCCTTGTTCCAGCCGAGCACCTCGACCTCGGTGTCGTGGGTCTCGTTGTAGTGCGCGACGCCGTCGGCGTAGCCGTCCATGAAGATCGTGACGGTGGGGATGTTCATGCCGCCGTAGGTGGCGACCTTCCCGGTCTCGGACATGCCGGCGGCGAGATAGCCGGCGAGGAAGGCGGCCTGGGCGGTGTCGAACTCGAGGGGCTTGACGTTCTCGAGCTCGATCGGGTTGCCGTCGACGTCCTGCGCGGTGGAGTCGACGATCGCGAAGTCGGTGCCCTCGTTGGCCTGGGCGGCGGTGCCGGTGGCGGGGGCGAGGAGGAAGCCGACCGTGATGATCAGGTCGCAGCCCTCGGTGACCATGTTGTTGATGTTCGGGGCGAAGTCCGAGTCGGTGGTGGACTCCGCGGTCTGCTTCTTGATGCCGAGGTTCTCCTCGGCGTTGAGCAGGCCGTTGTAGCTGGACTCGTTGAAGGACTTGTCGTCCCAGCCGCCGGAGTCCGAGACCATGCAGGCCTTGTAGTCGCTCGAGGCGCCGCCGGCATCGCTGCCGCCGCCGTCGGCGGTCTCCTCCGGGGCGGTGCCGCAGGCGGCGAGGGTGAGAGCGCCGGCGCCGGCGAGGGCGAGGGCACGCGTGATGCTCTTCATGGGTGGTTCCTCCGGTGGGAGTGCGGGGCCGGTGCGCCCCAGGGATCCGGGCGACGTCGCTGTCGCGGTGCGATTGGACCCTAGCCCCGGTAGGCGTACGGCGAGCATGGGACGAGCGCTTGCCCCCGAACCGTTATGAAATCGACGCGGAGGTGTCTCGGACGTGAACACCGGCGCCGGCGCCGCCGCCGTGCGGATCGTCCGACCGCCCGGCAGGTCGGCGCGGATGCCCGGCGGGACTGCACGGTCGCCGAGCGGGCCGACGCGGTCAGGCGGCGTGGAGGTCCCGCTGCACGCAGGCGGCGGCGAGCACGCTCGCCCCGATCCCGATCGCCCGCTCGTCGATCATGAGGTCACCCATGTGGAGGTCGTAGGTGCGCCCGCCCGGGGTGCGGGTGCCGAGGCGGGCCAGCGCCCCGGGCACCTTCTCGAGATACCAGGCGAAGTCCTCGCCGCCGAGGGACTGCGCGGTGGGGTCGAGGTTCTCCCGGCCCAGCACTCCGCGCACCGCGGCGGCGAGCACCTCGACGCTCGCGGGGCTGTTGGACACCGGCGGCACGCCGCGGTCGTGGCTCACCCGCGCCTCGACGCCCCAGGGTCGCACGAGGTCGGAGAGGACCTCCTCGAGCAGCTCCTCGGCCCGGTCCCAGGCCTCGTGGTCCAGGCAGCGCAGCGTGCCCTCGAGGGTGCCGGAGCTGGGGATCGCGTTGAAGGCGGAGCCGGCGTGGATCGAGCCCCAGGTGAGGTTCACGCCCGAGCGGGGGTCCATGCGGCGCGTGAGCGCGGCCGGCAGCTGGGTCGCGATCGAGCCCAGCGCGTAGACGAGGTCCTGCGTGAGGTGGGGGCGGGAGGTGTGGCCGCCCGCCCCGCGCACCTGGATCCGCACCGGGTCGGTGGCCGAGGTGATCGGTCCGGACTTGAGGCCGACGTGGCCGACGTCCACCCCGGGGTCGCAGTGGAGGGCGAGGATCGAGTCGACCCCGTCCAGCACGTCCTGGCCGATCAGCTCGAGGGCGCCGCAGGGATGCATCTCCTCGGCCGGCTGGAACACCAGGCGCACCCCGCGTCGCAGCGCCCCCTCGTCGGCCACCCGCACGAGTGCGGTCGCGGCGCCGAGCACGGCGCTCATGTGCACGTCGTGTCCGCAGGCGTGCGAGACGCCCTCGACCGTGGAGCGGTAGGGGACGGTGCTGAGCTCGGGGATGCCGAGCGCATCCATGTCCGCCCGCAGCCCCATCAGCGGGAGCGAGGGGTCGGAGCCGGGGATGTCGCAGATCAGGCCGGTGGCCGCCATGCGGCGCGGCGCCAGCCCGAGGGCGGTGAGCTGCTCGGCGATGAAGTCGGTGGTGGCGTGCTCCTGGTGGGAGAGCTCGGGGTGGCGGTGGAGGTGCCGGCGCACGTCGCGCAGGTCCGTCGAGCGCTCCGTCACGGTCCGGGCGATCAGCCCCTCCGGCCCGAGCATCGCCCGCTGCTGCGAGGCCTCCTTCAGCACCTGCTGAGACTGCTCCACGCGTCCGCTCCCCTCCTGATGTCCTGGTCCCGGACGTCCCCGTCCCGATCGTCGTCGACCGCCCCCGGCGCGGCCGTGCGCCGCGCGCGACGGCTCGGGGTCAGCGCAGTCGCTCCAGCCCCTGCGCGTCGAGACGGCCGACGAGCTGCTGGAGAGCCTGGGCCTGCGCGTCGGCGAGGACCAGCAGCGCGTCCTCGGTGTCGACGATGCTGACACCCTCCAGCCCGACCAGGGCGATGTGGCGATCCGTCGCACCGTACACCGTGGCGCGCGAGGCGAGGGCATCGACGCTCGCGCCTCCCACCACGTGGACCTCGGTGCCGTCCTCGCCGAGCAGCACCTCCCCCTCCCGCTCCCGCAGCTGCCGGGCGAGGGCGGCGAAGTCGCCGACGTCGTCCCAGCCGAACTGCGCCGGGACCACCGCGACCCTCCCCTGCGCGGCGAGCGGCTCGGCGAGCGCGTGGTCGATCGCGATCGCGGTCATGGTGGGCCAGACCCTCTCGAGCACCTCCTGCGCGGCAGGGGTGCCGTGCGCGGCGGCGATCTCGCGCGCTCCGGCGGCGAGGCCGGGGATCTGCCCGGCCAGCTCGTCCAGGAGCACGGAGGCGCGGACCACGAACATCCCGGCGTTCCAGAGCATGCCCGCCGCGACGAAGGCCTCGGCCCGCTCGCGGTCCGGCTTCTCGACGAAGCGCACGACGGGCTCGGCCCCGACCGCGCGCAGTCGGGCGGCGAGCTGCGGTGCCGACGCCCCCGGCGCCTCAGGGGCCGCGGCCGCGGCCTCGTCGGTCGGCGCCCCGTCCTCGGGCCTCCCGTGCGGGGCGGATCCTCCCGTCGTCCGCTCCCGAGCCGCCTCGAGGTAGCCGAAGGCGGTGGACGGCGAGGTGGGGGTGATCCCGAGGGTGACGAGCAGGCCCAGCTCGGCCGCGTCCCGGGCGGCGGCGACCGTGCGGGCGAAGGCGGCCTCGTCCTCGATCAGGTGGTCCGCGGCGAAGGAGCCGATCACCGCGTCGGGCGCCTCCCGCTCGACATGCGCCGCGGCGAGCGCGATCGCGGGCATCGAGTTGCGGGCGGAGGGCTCGGCGAGGACCCGGACGGCCGCGCCGTCGCCGCAGCCGCCCGGGCCGGCGGCGCCCGCATCCGACCCGTCGGCGCCCGCATCCGTCCCGTCGGCGCCCGGCCCCGCGACGCCCAGCTGCTGCCTGACCGCGGCGACGTGCGCGCTCCCGGTCACCACGATCGGGGGTCGGTCGGCCAGCGGCGCGAGACGATCGAGGGTCAGCTGGAGCAGGGAGCGGCCCTCCCCGGTGAGATCCAGCAGGAACTTGGGGCGGTCCCGGCGTGAGAGCGGCCACAGTCTGGTGCCGGAGCCGCCGGCGGGGACCACGGGGACGAAGGGCGCGACAGGCATGAGGCCAGCGTATCCAGCCCACGAGGCCACGACCGCGGGCGCCCACGGCACGCGATCCGATGGGCCGCCCCGCCTCCTGCCTGGTGCTACGCTGAACCCGCCCCTGTCGGGGGCGATGATGATGTCGCCGTGTCGCGAAACGGCCGCCCGAGGGCGCCGAGCGCAGCGACGGCCCCGAGGACCGAGGTCCTCGAGGTCCCGCGCCGCGCGCCGCGGAGCACCGTCGAGCTCCCGGCGACACACCGACGCTTCTGGAGGAACTCCGTGGCTTCCGCCCAATCCGGGACGCTCTATCGCGGACGCGAGGGCATGTGGTCCTGGGTCGCCCACCGCATCTCAGGGATGGCGATCTTCCTGTTCCTGCTCGTGCACGTCCTGGACACCGCGCTCGTGCGCGTCTCTCCCGAGGCATACAACGAGGTCATCGGCCACTACAAGACCGTCGTCTTCGGGCTGGGCGAGGTCGGACTGGTCGGCGCCGTGATCTTCCATGCTCTCAACGGCCTGCGCATCATCCTGGTGGACTTCTGGTCCAAGGGCACCACGCACCAGCGCAAGCTCTTCTGGGGCGTCGTGATCGTGTGGGCCGTCCTGATGGCCGGCTTCCTCCCCCGCCACCTCATGCACATGTTCGGAGCGTGATCCCCATGTCGACCTCCACCACCTCGATCCCGGATCCCTCCACCCGCTACCGCCGCACCGGCCAGCGCGGCCTGAACGCCGAGATGCTCTCGTGGATGTTCATGCGGGCCTCCGGTGCGCTGCTGGTCATCCTCGTCTTCGGCCACCTCTTCGTGAACCTCTGGCTCGGCGAGGGCGTCAAGGGCATCGACTTCGCCTTCGTCGGCGGCAAGTGGGCCTCCCCCTTCTGGCAGGTCTGGGACCTGCTGATGCTGTGGCTGGGCCTCATCCACGGCGGCAACGGCGTGCGCACCATCATCAACGACTACGCCCGCGGCGACCGCACGCGCATGGTCCTCAAGGCGCTGCTGTACTTCGCGGTGGTCGTCACCATCGTGCTGGGCACCCTGGTGATCTTCACCTTCGACCCGTGCCCCGTCGGCGCCGAGCCGAGCCTGCTGCCCTCCTTCTGCGAGGGCTGACGCCCCGGGGCGACCGGCTCGCCGGTCGCCCCTCCCCACTTCTCACGCACTTCACGGTCTTCCGGAACGGAGCAGTCACCCGACATGCAGACCCATAACTACGACGTGGTGATCGTCGGCGCCGGCGGCGCCGGGATGCGCGCGGCGCTGGAGTCCTCCAAGCGCGCCCGCACCGCGGTCGTCACCAAGCTCTATCCCACGCGCTCCCACACCGGCGCGGCGCAGGGCGGCATGTGCGCGGCCCTGGCCAACGTCGAGGAGGACAACTGGGAGTGGCACACCTACGACACCGTCAAGGGCGGCGACTACCTGGTGGACCAGGACGCCGCCGAGGTCATGGCCAAGGAGGCCATCGACGCGGTGCTCGACCTGGAGAAGATGGGCCTGCCCTTCAACCGCACCCCCGAGGGGCGCATCGACCAGCGCCGCTTCGGCGGGCACACCCGTGAGCACGGCGAGGCGCCGGTGCGTCGCGCCTGCTACGCCGCGGACCGCACGGGGCACATGATCCTCCAGACCCTCTATCAGAACTGCGTGAAGCAGCAGGTGGAGTTCTTCAACGAGTACTACGTGCTCGATGTGCTGATGACGGGCGATCCCCGCTCCGACGAGGGCGTGCGCGCCTCCGGCGTGGTCACCTACGAGCTCGCCACCGGCGAGATCCACGTCTTCCGCGCGAAGTCGGTCGTGTTCGCCTCCGGCGGCTTCGGCAAGATCTTCAAGACCACCTCGAACGCCCATACCCTCACCGGCGACGGCCCCGCGATGGCGTTCCGGCGGGGCATCCCGCTGGAGGACATGGAGTTCTTCCAGTTCCACCCGACGGGCCTGGCGGGCCTCGGCATCCTCCTGTCGGAGGCGGCCCGCGGCGAGGGCGGGATCCTGCGCAACAGCGAGATGGAGCGCTTCATGGAGCGCTACGCCCCGACCCTGAAGGACCTCGCCCCCCGTGACGTGGTCGCCCGGGCGATGGCCAACGAGGTGCGCGAGGGTCGCGGCGCCGGGCCGAACAAGGACTACGTCTACCTCGACCTGACCCACCTCGAGCCCGCGCACATCGACGCGAAGCTCCCGGACATCACCGAGTTCGCGCGCACCTACCTGGGCGTGGAGCCGTACACCGAGCCGGTGCCGGTCTTCCCGACCGCGCACTACGGCATGGGCGGCATCCCCACGAACATCCGCGGCGAGGTCCTCGCCAACGCGACCGACGTGATCCCCGGGCTCTACGCCGCCGGGGAGACGGCCTGCGTCTCCGTCCACGGCGGCAACCGCCTGGGCACCAACTCGCTGCTGGACATCAACGTGTTCGGGCGCCGCGCCGGCATCGCCGCCGCGGAGCACGCCGACACCGTCGAGATGCCCGAGCTGCCCGAGGACGTCGAGCTGCCCACCGTGGAGCTGCTGCAGCGCCTGCGCGACCGGCCCGCGACCGAGGACCGCATCGCGAACATCCGCAGCGAGCTGCAGGAGCTCATGGACGCGAACGTCCAGGTGTTCCGCACCGAGGAGACCTGCCGCTCCGCGCTGGCCGGCATCAGGGACCTCAAGAAGCGCTACGAGACGGTCGCGATCCAGGACAAGGGCCGTCGCTACAACCTCGACCTCATGGAGGCCGTGGAGCTCGGCTTCCTGCTGGACCTGGCCGAGATCGTGGCGCTCGGCGCGCTGAACCGCAAGGAGTCCCGCGGCGGCCACTTCCGCGAGGACTTCGAGAAGCGCGACGACGTCAACTACCTCGAGCACACCATGGCCTACCGCACCCTCCCGGGTGAGGAGGGCGCCGAGGGCACCTCGATCCGCCTGGGCACCAAGCCCGTCGTGATCACCCGCTACGAGCCGAAGGAGCGCACGTTCTGATGACTGCCGTCGCCGAGAAGCCCCAGGCCGAGCCCGATGCCGGAGCGGTCCCCTCGTTCCAGGTCACGATGCGCATCGCGCGCTTCACCCCGGAGAACGACAAGGGTGTCCACTGGGAGGACTTCACCGTCACGATGCACGGCACCGACCGTGTGCTCGACGCGCTGCACGAGATCAAGTGGCACGTGGACGGCTCGCTCACCTTCCGCCGCTCCTGCGCCCACGGGATCTGCGGCTCGGACGCGATGCGGATCAACGGCCGCAACCGTCTGGCCTGCAAGACCCTCCTGAAGGACCTCGACATCTCCAAGCCGATCACGGTCGAGCCCATCAAGGGACTGCCGGTCGAGAAGGACCTGATCGTGGACATGGAGCCGTTCTTCGACTCCTACAAGGAGGTCATGCCGTTCCTCGTCGCGGGCGGCCAGGAGCCCAGCCGCGAGCGGCTGCAGTCCGCGGAGCAGCGCGAGCGCTTCGATGACACCACCAAGTGCATCCTCTGCGCGGCCTGCACCTCCTCGTGCCCTGTGTTCTGGACCGACGGGCAGTACTTCGGCCCGGCCGCGATCGTGAACGCGCACCGCTTCATCTTCGACTCGCGCGACGACGCGGGCGAGCAGCGCCTCGAGATCCTCAACTCCAAGGAGGGCGTGTGGCGCTGCCGCACGACCTTCAACTGCTCCGAGGCGTGCCCGCGCGGCATCCAGGTGACCAAGGCGATCGCCGAGGTGAAGCAGGCCGTGATCCGCGGCCGCATCTGAGCCTCAGGGCCGGGCTGCACCGGCCGCTCGCGAGGGAATGTCCCCGCACGACTCATGTCGAGCCGATCATGAGTCGTGCGGGGACATTTCTGTGCGCTGAGCCGTCCGGGGCGGGCCTGCGCGCCGGACGGCTCACGCGGCGTCGGCGAGCACCTCGCGCAGGCGGTCGGCGAAGGCCGCCGGGTCCCCGGGATCGGCGGGGTCCTGCCGGGAGAACCCGCCGTGGTCACCGGGGAAGACCACCGCCTCCTGGCCGAGCAGCGCGGCGAGCGCACGGGCCGTGCGGGCGGTGAGAGCCTGTCCCGTCCTCTCGCCGACGGCGATCACGATCGTGGCGGTGCTCGCGCGGAGCGTGTCGAGGTCCGGTGCGTAGCCGGTGACCGGAGCGCTCGCCCCGGACAGCAGCGGGTCGTCCCGCACGCCGTCGTCCTGGGTGGGCAGGCCGAAGTGCGCGGGGTCCGGGAGGGGCCGGTCGAGATAGGTGTCGGTGAACTCCCCCTGCCAGCTCGCCATGCCGAGGAAGGCCGCGAACCCGGCGCCCCAGCCCCGCTCCTGGTAGGCGCGGGTGACGGCGGCGTTCGCCTGCTCGGCCGCCTCGGCGTCCGGGAGCACGCCGAGCACGGGCGGCTCGTGCGCGACCAGCACGCGCACGTCCTGCGGATGCGCGGTGACCAGGGCGAGGCCGGCGACCGCACCGCCGCTGCTGGCGAACACGTCGACGGGCGCGCCGAGCTCCTCGATCAGGGCGTGGAGGTCCTCCGCCTGGATCCGGGGGTCATTGAGATCGCTGCCGTCGCTGCGGGTGCTCTCCCCCAGCCCTCGCGGGTCGTAGGTGACCACCGTCCTCCCCGGCAGCTCGGAGGCGAGCTCGGCGAAGCCCTCGGAGGTCATCGGCTGGCCGATCATCAGCAGGACGGGCTCGCCGTCCGCAGGCGGCAGCGGACCGTGCAGGTGGTGGACGATCTCGGCATCGGGAAGGGTCAGCGTGCGGCGCTCGGCCATGGTCGCTCCTCCGGGGGTCTCCGTCCCGTCGGGCGGGGGCGGTCTGCGGCCCACCGTAGAGCAGGGAGCGGCCGACGGGAACCGCCGAGCGGGCGCCGATGCGAGTCGGTCCGAGCACGCGCGAGCCGGCACAGGGACGTCCCTCCAGGACTCGCGTCAGGCCGACCATGGCTCCGGGAGGGACATCGCTGCGGGGCGGTCCGCCGCGCGGAGCTCAGGAGTAGGCGACCACCAGCGGGGCGTGGTCGGACCAGCGGGTGTCGTAGCTGGGGGCGCGGTCGACCTGCGCGGACGTCGCCTTCTCGCCGAGCGCCGGGGTGGTCAGCTGGTAGTCGATGCGCCAGCCGGAGTCGTTGTCGAAGGCCTTGCCGCGCTGGGACCACCAGGTGTACGGGCCGGGCACGTCCCCGGCGAGGCGGCGCTGGACATCCACCCAGTCCCCCTCGACCAGCAGCCGGTCGAGATAGGCGCGCTCCTCGGGCAGGAACCCGGCGGACTTCAGGTTGCCCTTCCAGTTCTTGATGTCGTTGTTGGCGTGGGCGATGTTGAGGTCGCCGGTGAGGACCACGTGGCGACCGTCGGCGCGCAGCGCGGCGAGTCGCTCCATCGCCACGTCCAGGAAGGCGTACTTGTCGGTCATGGTCTGCGGCTTCTCGGTGTTGCCGGAGTGCATGTAGCAGGAGATCACCGTGAGGTCGGTGCCGTCGCCGAGCGGGTCCTCGAGGTCCGCCTCGAGCCAGCGGCCGGTGTGGGTGGGCTCGGTCAGGCCCGGCAGCCCGCGCCGCACGCCCTCGAGGTCGATCCGCTCCAGCGAGGTGCGGGCGGCGATGGCGACGCCGTTGCGGCCCTTGAGCTCGGAGGCCTCGCCGACGATGGTCCACCCCTCCCCGACGAGATCCGCGAGCAGCTCCTCGGGCGCCCGCACCTCCTGGAAGGTGATGACATCGGCCGCGGTCTCCGCGAGCCAGTCGGCCATGCCTTTGCGGGCGGCGGCCCGCAGGCCGTTGACGTTGACGGTGGCGAGGGTGAAGGTCATGTCCACCAGTATGTCAGCGGCATGGGACGCGCGAGGCGGTCGACGAGCCGGATCGCCCACCGGGCCGGCACGCGGGACGGGCGGCCCGCCGCACGCGATGCGCGCTGCGGACCGCCCGCCGAGCCCGGTTCAGCCGTCGATGCCGGCGGCGTGCTCGGCCGCCTCGACGACGTTGCTGACCAGCAGCGCGCGGGTCATGGGACCGACGCCGCCGGGGTTGGGGCTGATCCACGCCGCGACCTCTGCCACGGCCGGGTCGACGTCGCCGACGAGCTTCGCCTTCCCGCCGGCGGGGTCCTCCTGGCGGGAGACGCCCACGTCGAGCACGATCGCTCCGGGCTTGACGTCCTCGGGACGCACCAGGTGGGCCACTCCCGCGGCGGCGACGATCACGTCGGCGCGGCGCAGGTGGGCGGGGAGGTCCTGGGTGCCGGTGTGGGTGAGGGTGACGGTCGCGTTGATGCTGCGGCGGGTCATGAGTGCGCCGATCGAGCGGCCGACGGTCACGCCGCGTCCGATCACGACGACGTCCTTGCCCTTGAGGTCGAGGTCGTGCCGCATGAGCAGCTCGATCACGGCGCGCGGGGTGCAGGGCAGCGGCGTGCGGATCGGGGCGTAGGCGTTGAGGACCAGCCGGCCGAGGTTCGTGGGGTGGAGGCCGTCGGCGTCCTTCGCGGGATCGATGCGCTCGAGGATCGCGTCGGTGTCGATCTGCTCCGGCAGCGGGAGCTGCACGATGTAGCCGGTGCAGGCGGGATCGGCGTTGAGCTCGTCGACGACCGCCTCGACCTGTTCCTGGGTGGCATCGGCCGGAAGGTGCTTCTGGATCGAGTTCAGACCGATCTGCTCGCTGTCGCGGTGCTTGCCGCGCACGTAGGCAGCGCTGCCGGGGTCGTCGCCCACCAGCACGGTCGCGAGTCCGGGACGCGGGTGACCGGCGTCGACCAGTCGCGTGACCCGCTCGGCGAGCTCCTCCTTGATCGCCTTCGCAGTGGCCTTGCCGTCGAGGATCTGGGCGGTCATGACGCTCTCCTTGGGTGAGGGGTCTCGGTGGTGCGGGCGGCGGGCACGGGGCGCCCGTGAGCCGGAGGCGGGTCCGTGTGCCGGACGCGGATCCGCCGGGGCGGCAGGCGGGGCCCGACGCTCTGCGCGTCGGACCCCGCACGGCGGTCAGTACTGCTGCAGCTCGGCGTAGAGCGGCTTCGCCTCGGCGAGCTGCGCGGTGCGGGCGCGCAGGGTCTCGACGTCGGCGCCGCCGGAGAGGGCCAGCGCGATCACGTCGGCGACCTCGGTGAACTCCGCCGCGCCGAAGCCGCGGGTGGCGAGCGCCGGGGTGCCGATGCGCAGGCCCGAGGTGACCCGCGGCGGGCGCGGGTCGTTGGGGACGGCGTTGCGATTCACGGTGATGCCGACCTCGTGGAGACGGTCCTCCGCCTGCTGGCCGTCGAGCTCGCTCTCGACGAGGTCCACGAGCACGAGGTGCACGTCGGTGCCGCCGGAGATGACCTTCACGCCGGCTGCCTTCGCGTCCTCCTGCTGGAGCCGTTCGGCGAGGATCTGCGCGCCCTCGAGGGTGCGGGCCTGGCGGTCCTTGAAGTCGTCGGAGGCGGCGATCTTCAGCGCGACGGCCTTCGCGGCGACGACGTGCATGAGCGGGCCGCCCTGCTGGCCGGGGAACACCGCGGAGTCGATCTTCTTCGCCCACTGCTCCGTGCACAGGATCATGCCGGAGCGGGGACCGCCGATGGTCTTGTGGATCGTGGTGGAGACGACGTCCGCGTAGGGCACGGGGCTGGGGTGCAGGCCCGCGGCGACGAGGCCCGCGAAGTGCGCCATGTCGACCCACAGCGCGGCGCCGACCTCGTCGGCGATCTCGCGGAAGCGGGGGAAGTCGAGCTGGCGGGTGTACGCGGACCAGCCGGCGACGATGACCTTGGGCTGCTCGGCGACGGCGAGCTCTCGCACCTTGTCCATGTCGATCAGGCCGGTCTCGGGCTCGGTCTCGTACGCGACGATGTCGTAGAGACGGCCGGAGAAGTTGATCTTCATGCCGTGGGTCAGGTGACCGCCGTGGGCGAGGGAGAGGCCCATCAGCTTGTCGCCCGGTCGGGCGAGGGCGTGCATCACCGCGGCGTTCGCGGTCGCGCCCGAGTGCGGCTGGACGTTCGCGTGATCGGCGCCGAACAGGGCCTTCGCCCGGTCGATCGCGATCTGCTCGGCGACGTCGACCTCCTCGCAGCCTCCGTAGTAGCGCTTGCCGGGGTAGCCCTCGGCGTACTTGTTCGTCAGCACCGAGCCCTGCACCTGCAGGACGGAGCGGGGGACGAAGTTCTCCGAGGCGATCATCTCGAGGGTGCCCTGCTGGCGGGCCAGCTCGCGGTCGAGCACCTGGGCGATCTCGGGATCGATGTCGGCGACAGACTGATCGAGGACGTTCACGGGGCCTCCTGTGACGGGGTGAGGGGGCGGCGAGCAGCCGTCACGCCATCCTAGGACGGGAGCGGCCCTCGGGCCCCACGCATCCAGGGATCGGCGCGCGCCCGCTCGCGGGGCGCCGGACGGTCCCGCGCGAGCTCAGAGGTCGACGCCGAGGCGCACCGGTTCGGGCTCCAGGAGGATCCCGTAGCGCTGCTGCACCCGCGCCTGGACGTCGTGGGCGAGGGCGACGAGGTCCTCGCTGCTCGCGCCGCCGCGGTTGGTCAGGGCCAGCGAGTGCTTGGTGGAGACGGAGGCCCGCTCCCCCACCGCATGGCCTCGCTCGACGCCGGAGTGGCTGATGAGCCAGGCGGCGCTGGTCTTGACCCGGCCCTCGCCCGCCTCGTAGCGGGGCGCCTGCTCGGGCAGGGACTCGGCGGCCTCGGCGTCGAGGATCGGGTTGGTGAAGAAGGAGCCTGCGCTCCAGGTGTCGTGGTCCGCGGGGTCCAGGACCATGCCCTTGGCCCCGCGCACGCGCAGCACCGCCTCGCGCACCCGGCTCATCGGCACCCGCTCGCCGACCTCGGCGCCGAGCTCGGCGGCGAGCTGCGCGTAGCGGATCGGCGCGGAGAGCGCACCGAGGGTGTGCTGGAAGGTCACCGACAGCACCACGTAGCGGCCGGTCGCCGAGGGCACGGGCCCGCTGTAGCGCGTGCGCTTGAAGACGCTGTCGCGATAGGAGAAGCCGCAGTCGGCGGCGAAGAAGGTGCGCACGGCGCGCTGCTCGCGGTCCCAGGTGCGCACGCGGGAGATCGTCGCGGAGACCTCCTGGCCGTAGGCGCCGACGTTCTGGATCGGCGTCGCGCCGACCGTGCCGGGGATGCCGGAGAGCGCCTCGATGCCGACCATCTCGCGGGCGATCGCGTAGCGCACCGCCCGGTCCCAGTTCACGCCCGCGAAGTACTCGACGATCGCGCCGCCGCAGGTGGGATCCAGCGGGGTGAGCTCGGCGGGGTCGACGGGGATGCCGTCGGGCTCCCCCGAGGCGCCGACCTCGCAGGTCGCATCCAGCAGCGGCGGCTCCCCGGGGTCGCGCAGCAGCACGACGGTGCCCTCGAAGGGCGTGTCCGCGGCCACGAGGTTCGAGCCGCCGCCGAGGACGAGCAGCGGCTCCCCGGCCTCGTCGGCGGCGGAGACCGCGGCGATGACCTCGTCGGCGCTGCGCGCCTCGACGAGGTTCCGGATCTCCCCGCCGAGGCGGAGGGTGGTCAGATCGGAGAGCCTCATGCGGCGCCCTGTGCCCCGGGGACGTCCTGCACGCCGTCCGCGCTCGGCGCGGCGGTGGGCAGGGTGAGGGTGGCACGCGCCCGGCCCAGCACCTTCTCCCCGTCGACGACGGCGGAGAGGTCCACGCGGGCGGTGCCGGCGGCCTCGTCGATCGCGCCGACGGTCGCGACGACCTCGAGCGCCGTCTCGCCGGTGGCGGGCACGGGCACCATCCCGGTGAAGCGGGTGGAGTAGGCGGTGACCAGGGTCGGGTCGCCGACCGCCTCGAGCAGGCCCGTGATCGCGGTGCCCATGGTGAGCATGCCGTGGGCGATGACGCCGGGGAGCCCGGCCTCCTCGGCGACGGCGTCGTTGTAGTGGATGGCGTTGAAGTCCCCGGAGGCCCCGGCGTAGCGCACGAGGGCGTCGCGGTCGAGGACGTGGGTGGTGCGGGAGAGCTCGTCGCCGACGGAGAGGGCGGCGAGGTCGATCGTCCCGGCGGGGGCGGTGGGCTGGGGGGTCATCGGTGCTCCTGGGGGATGCGTTCGCGGCAGGGTCCGCGCGGGGTGGCGGGGACGGCGAGGGGTCGGTCGTGCGGTGGGGAGTGAGCGCCGCGCGGTCGGGCGCGGTCCGGGCTCAGTCTCCGCGGACCACGAGCATGCTGCGCACCTCGGCGACCGCGGCGCCGTCCTCGTCGGAGAGGTCGACGCGGGTGGCGACCATGGCGTGCCCGCCGGCGGCGCGGACGGACTCGACCGTGAGGGCGGGCACCAGGCGGTCGCCGGCGACGACGGGGCGGTGCAGGGTGAAGGTCTCCTCGCCGTGGACCACTCGCGAGAAGTCGATCCCGGCGGCGGGGTCCTCGATGTACTGCGCCTCGGTGGCCTGGGCGAGGGAGACCAGGAAGGTGGGCGGGGCCACGACGTCGGCGTGGCCGGCGGCGCGGGCGGCCTCGGGGTCGGTGTGCAGCGGGGAGGGCGCGCCGGTGGCGCGCGCGAACTCGACGATCTTCGCGGCCGAGACGGTGTGCACGGGGCCTGCCGGATAGGTGCGGCCGGCGAAGGCGGGATCGGGGCTGGTGGTCAATGCGTCTCCCGAGGTCGGGTCGGCCCGGGGCCGACGGGTGCGGACCCCACGATCATCTCACCGTGCTCCCCCGTCTGCGGGGCGCGGCCCGCGCACTCCCTCGCCCCCGTGGCATGACGAAGGCCACCCGGCGATGCCGGGTGGCCTTCGTGGACGCTGCGGAGAGCCCGCTCAGCGGGTCTCGCGGTGCGCCGTCTGCTTGCCGCAGGTCGGGCAGAACTTCGAGAGCTCGAGCCGATCCGGGGTGTTGCGACGGTTCTTCTTGGTGATGTAGTTGCGCGCCTTGCAGTCGACACACGCCATGGTGATCTTGGGAC